>WNGA01011141.1_pt1 | contig 21453 bp, 14 predicted proteins | sample 5400061 | NCBI WGS metagenome assembly WNGA01 (sample SAMN13153366, study PRJNA577476) | soil metagenome | isolation source: 100 cm soil or saprolite under grassland replicate 2 | place: USA:California | collected 2016-06-15
GCCGGCAGGGCTGACCCGGACGTTGCGGTCGAGGCGACCGGTCGGCGCTCGCGGGGGCTGCGGCCGGCGATCATCAGGCCTCCTCCGTCTCTGGCGCCGTCCAGCGGCAGGCACGCGCACGCGCGCTGCCCTGCTGGAACCTCCGCCGAGGGGCCGATCGGGGACACCGGGGTGCCGGTCGACGCACGGCCAGGCCCGCCGGCGGGCGCGGGATGCTGCCCCACCAGCAGGCGCACGACCCGCTCACCGACAGCCCCACAGCGCCGGTTTCCGCCACCGCTCGCAGCCGCGGTGGGTGGCGCCCACAGCCGCCGTGAGCGGGCCCGTTGAGCGAACTGTGAGCCTGCCGGTGGGTGGCTTCTGAACCAGCCGTGAACGACGTTCAGGCCCCGGTCAGCACCTGCCAGCTCGAAGGGAAACCGCTGCCCGCGAGGGGTGTGAGCGTGGCGGTGGGGCCGCCAGTGCGCGCCGCGGTGGACGTGGCCGCTACGGGGGGAGCACGGCCGGGCTCGGGTCGCGTGCGCCCGCGCCTGGAGGCGAGGTCACCCGCCGAGCTGGCGCACCGTGCGCAGCAGCAGGGCGGCCAGCTCCTCGGCGTCGGGCGGGTGGGGTCGGTGGCGCCGGTCGCGCCCAGCCAGACGGTGACCTCGTCCGGGTCGCCCGAGGTGGTGCCGAGGTTGACCTCGCCGGGACCCTGGCGTCCAGTCGGCGCGGCGTCCACGCGGATTCCTTCCTCCAGCGCCGTCGTTCGCCCAATCGAGGGCTGGGCGGCACACCTACCTGGCAAGCGGGCCGGTTTCAACCCGGGACCTTTCGATTACGAGGCAGATGCTTCCAGTCGGACCGGACGGCGCCAGTCGGGTTCCCCCTGCTCAGGTTGGGTGCCGCGTCGGTCTGGTCGGGTCCTGACGGAACCACTCGGGTCGACCGGATGACCATCGGGATGACCAAGGCGCACTCAATTCTGCATCGAATGCGGCGGTCCAGAGGATGCCATAGCCGACATGGAGGATAAGAAGGCGATCACCCTGAGAGGTTCGTGCCACCATGCCCAGATGACCTACGATCCGTCGTGGCTGGATCCAACGTCGGCGTGGTGGGCGAAGGCCAACCGCGCACAGCACCACGTGCGCTCACTTGGTCAGCAGGTGGAGGCGTTCCGTGCCTCGACGCCATACACCGTGGTGCCGCAGGCGACTGACACACCGGGCCGAACGGAGTACCGGCTGCGGGTCCACCAGCCGATGCCAGTGGAGATCAGCACCACGGTAGGCGACGTCCTGCACAACCTGAGGTCCGCGTTGGATAGCCTCGCCTACGAGATCGCGCGGCGTGGGCTGGATCGGCCCATGACGATCGAGGAAGAGGAAGCGTGCGCCTTCCCGTGGCGCCACGCCGGAGAACTTCGAGCTGTTCTTCGACCGGACTTCCAAGACCCCTCGCACCAAGCTTCGCTCCGCGCTCTATGGAGGCCAAGCTCGTGCCGCGTTCCGGTCCGTCCAGCCCTTCCGCATCCGAGAGGACGCCATCCGCCTAGGCGTAGAGGTCGCTGACACCTACGAGGAGGAGTTCCGCTGGAGCGTGCTCCACCGCCTGGCGCACCTGTCCAACCTCGACAAGCACCGTCGGCTCACGGTGCTGGCTTGGTGGCCCGACTTGGTCTACTGGATGAGCAACGGCCCTTCCAACCGACGCTGGGTTGGCGGCGACGGCACCTTCACGGACGGGTCGGTCCTGGGGTACATGATCGGCAAGGACGTCGACGCCGGCGACCGCCTGTTTCATGAGTTCAACCTGGTGCTCGCCGACGACCCGGTGCACGACGCCGGCGACCCTTCCAGCAGTACCGAAGATGTGGTGGCGATGCTGAACCGATGGCATGAGCACATCACCGGCTGGGTGTTCGCGTGCGTGTTCGGCGTGCTGTCCCGCGACGGCGCTCCTCCGTAGCAACGGGACGGACAGAGAAGAGACGCCGTGGCCAAGCGCCAGATCCGTAGCCTGGCGCTAAGCGTCGACCTGGTCGGCTGCAGACGGATCTTCCCTGCTCAGGTTGGGTGCCTCGTCGATCTAGCCGGATCGAGAATGATCCCGTCGGACCGTCCGGATGACCAACGGGATGACCAAGCAAGTCGGCTAGCTCGATGAGGTTCCAGCGGCAAGAGCACAAGATCTTGTATCTGATGCTCTACCCACAGGGCGCCTTTGATCGATTGGCCCGGCGTCATCGGCCGGACGTCGGCGGCGATCTAGCTTCAACGAACAAAGTGACTGGGACGACATCAGTCACCCGGGCAGCTGACGTTCCTCTGCACCGGATCGCTGGAGCTGGGGACTAGCAGCACTGCTGCCCAACCTCCGAGACGACTGCGTCCTTAGGCGGGGTAGTGATGATTGAGGCATAACCCTTACCCTTCTCCCCGCGCCACTCACGACGAAGGCGCCAGCAGTAGGCTAGGGGGCCCGAATGCCAAGGGGAGCGGACGACCGCTACTGGGAAGGCCCGGGCTTGCCCAGCGTCTTCAAGCACACCCTGCTCCAGAAGTACATGCCGCAGTTCGCGGGCATGACGGGGTCCAGGGCGCAGACGAAGCGCGTCGTCGTTCTCGACGGCTTCGCCGGCCGCGGTCGCTACAAGGACGGCCGTCCTGCGTCGGCCGAGCGAATCCTCAAGATCGCCCAGGATCAGAGTGCCAACGGCACCTTGTCCTGGACGTGCTTCTTCGTCGAACGTGAGCACGAGGACGCGGCCCAGCTCGTCAAGGTCGTGGGCCAGTACGCAGGTCACGGTGTCACCGCCACGGCGCACGACGGGTCCGTTCTCGACGTCCTCGACGACGTCGTGCGCGCCGCCGTGGGATGCCCCCTGTTCCTGTTCCTCGACCCTTGCGGCCTCGGCATCCCTTACGAGCGGCTGATCTCACTGCTGCGCGACGAGCGCAGGGCCCAGTGGCCACCAACGGAGATCCTGCTGAACTTCAGCCTCGAAGCGGTGCGGCGCATCGGCGGTCACGTGGCTTCCAAGCACGGCTTTGAAGCCACGATGCGCCGGCTCGACGAGGCGCTCGGCGGCGACTGGTGGCGCGGTGAGTTCGTCCATGGTGTGGGCAGCGACGCCGTCGCGACAGTCGTCGCCCGCTTCGGTGAGAGGCTCGGCAAGGACAGCAACATGGACATCGTCTCGGTGCCGGTGCTGCGGGCTCCGAGGCACCAGCCCGTGTACCACCTGGTGTTCGGCACCCGAAGCGACTACGGACTGTGGGTCTTCGGCGACAGCGTCGCCTGGGCGACGCAGGCGTGGTGGGACACGCTCGGCGAGATCGAGATCGAGCAGGACCCGCCGACGCTGTTCCCGCCATCGCAGGTGCAACGTCCTTCGCTCGAACTCGTCGAGAGCCGGGCGTTGGCTGAGATCACAGGCAACATCGAAGCAATCATGCAGGACTGGCCGTCCTTCCGCGTCGTCGACCACACCCTTCGGGTGTTCGGGAACAGCTACGGCCAAGTCCGCGAGACCATCGTCCGGCAGGCAATCAAGACGCTGCATCGCGCCGGCCGGACGCCATCGACCGGGCAGGGTCGCAAGGTCCGAGAGCTCGAGGTCAAGCGCCCCTAGGCAGGTATCCGGGCACGCTCGGGCATCTCGTCGTAGGTCTGGCCCTCCAGGAGCCGGCCGCCGGCCTTGGGCGTCCGCCCGCCCCACTGCCCTGTTGACTGCACCGACTCGGGGGTGGATTCGACTCGTGGCGCGTGCCTGCGGATGATCCCGACATGTCGTCGCATGAGATCTCCGAGGTGCATCGGGCGCTGCTGGATGGCCGAGCCCGGTTGCCGCGGGCGGGGGCGGTCGTGGCGGGGCCGGCGCCGTCGCTGCCCTGGCTGCTGGTCGATGCCGCCGGTCGGGAGGTGGAGCCGGTCAGCAGCTACCTGCGGGACCGGGTGCTGGGCGACGTCAGCCCGCTGACGTGCCGCAGCTACGCCTACGACCTGCTGCGGTGGTGGCGGGTGCTGTGGGCGGTGGACGTCGGCTGGGAGCAGGCCACCGAGACGGAGGCCGCCGCGCTGGTGGGGTGGCTCAAGTCGGCTCGGAACCCGCAACGGGAGCGGCGTCGAGCGGGCGGCTACCCGGCTGGGTCGGTGAATCCCAAGACTGGCAAGCCGGTCCTTGCGGCCGGGTACGCGCCGGCGAGCATCGCGCACAACCTCACGGTGGTGTACGGGTTCTACGCCTTCCACCTGCACTTCGGTCGCGGTCCGCTGGTCAACCCGGTGCCGGCCAACCCGGCCCGCCGTGCGGCGCTGGCGCACCGCTCGCCGTTGGAGCGGCCCCGGCCGCACCGGCGGGGCCGGCTGCGGCCCAGGGTCTCGGCGCGCCAGCCCCGCGCGATCCCTGACGGGCAGTGGGAGGAGTTGTTCGCCAGGCTGCGCTGCACCCGGGATCGGGCGCTGCTGGCCTGCTACGTCAGCTCGGGCGCGCGGGCGTCGGAGCTGCTCGGGGTCCGGCTGCCCGACGTGGACTGGGCGGCCGGGAAGCTGTGGGTCGTCTCCAAGGGCACCCAGCTGCGCCAGCCGGTCCCGGTCTCCCCGGAGGCGCTGGCCTGGCTGGCCGCCTACCTGGACGAGGCCGGCCTGCCCGCCGACGGCAGCGTGGTCTGGCGCGCCCGGCGGGGCGAGACGCGGCCGCTGACCTACTGGGCGGCGCGCCGGATCATCCAGCGTGTCCAGCAGGAGCTGGGCACCAACTGGACCCTTCACGACCTGCGGCACACCGCCGCGACCCGGCTGGCCAGGGACCCGGCGCTGACGCTGGTCGAGGTGCAGACGATCCTGCGGCACGCGCACCTCAGCACCACCGCCCTCTACACCGTGGTGGGGCTGGAGGACCTGCTCGACAAGCTGGCCGAGCACTACCAGCGGCCAGCGCAGCCGGTGCGCTGGGCGGCCGGCTACGACCCCGACGACGTCGCGGTGGTGTTCGGTGACCGCTAGCACCTCCGGGCCCAGCGTCCGGCCCCACGGCCCGACCACCAGCCGAACCCGACGCCATCAGCCCCAAGGGCCAGCACCCGGATACGGCAGCTTCGGGCCGATCGCTGCGGCACCGCCACCACCATCCGCCGCACCGCCGCGGCCGCTTGGGGAGCTGTCCACCGCGTCGGCGAGCGAGATCGCGGCGTTGGCGGCCAACGCCGTTGCCGCCAACCGGGACGCGGCGCGGGCCACCCGGCTTGCGATGGAGTGGTTGCTGGAGGCCCTGTCGAGGTTCCCTGGGGAGACCTGGCAGCAGCGCTGGGAAGCCGCCGGCCTGAACCAGCCCGCCCACCCGGCCGCCGACCTTGGCGGCACCGATCACCAGCGGCGGGTCCAGATCAACACCGCTGCCGGTCACGCCTTCTGCGTGCGGCTGATCCAGCCGTCGCTGGCGGCGTTCCGGTCCACCAGGCACTTCCGCTACCCGGAGCGGTTTCGCGGCCTGGCCGCCGACCCGCTGCTGGAGGAACTCTGCGGGCGCGTGGAGCAACTGCCGGTGAGCGCCGAGCGCCAACAGCAGGCGATATTCGACGCCTGCTGCGCGCTGACCGTCTTCGGCATCAACCTGGCCGACCTCACGCCCCAGGCGCTGCTGTACTTCGTCGAGGAGTGCCGCACCTACCGGACCAGCATCGCCCGGGCGGCGACCAGCCGCACGCTGGGCGCAAACCTGCTGTGGCCGGTGCTCTACGACATGGGCCGATTCCCAGCCAGCGGACCGGCGTCCCTGACGGCTGCCCGCACCCGCGGGCAGCGCACCACCGAGGAGCTGGTCGACCGCCACCGGCTGCGCAACCGCGAGGTCCGGAACCTGCTGGTGGACTACATCAGTCGCCGGTCGGCCGAGCTGGACTACTCGACCCTCGACAACCTCGCTCGCAACCTGGTCGGGCTGTTCTGGAAGACCGTCGAGGAGGTCAACCCCGGCCAGGCCGACCTGCGGTTGGACGAGGCGACGGCCCAACGCTGGAAGGAGCGGCTGCTGGTACGCCGCGACGGCAACCCCCGCCGCTGGCTCGACAGCACGCTGCTGGCCGTCCGGGCGTTCTACCTGGACCTGCACACCTGGTCGGCGGGCGAACCCGAACGCTGGGCACGCTGGGTCGCGCCCTGCCCGATCCGCGACACCGACCTGCGCTCGTTCCACCTGCGCCGCCGGCGGCTCGCCGAGCGCATGGCCAACCGGACCCGCGAGCGCCAACCCCTGCTGCCGGTCCTCTCGCAGCACGTCACCGACCGGTGGGACCGGCTGCGCACCCTGCTCGAGGCGGCCCGCGGCGCCGGCCTTGGGGAACGGTTCGTCGTCGACGGCACCACCTGGCAGCGCACCGCGACCCGGCACGACCGGGAGCAAGCCGGCCGTCCCGGCGCGGCGGTGCGCGCGGTCAACTGCGGCACCGGTGAACAGCTGCGCCTGTCGCACGAGGAGCACCAGGCGTTTTGGCAGTGGGCTGCGGTGGAGACGTTGCGCCTGGCCGGGCTGCGGATCGAGGAGCTTTGCGAACTCACCCACCTCAGCGCCCGCAACTACCAGCGCCCCAACGGCGAGGTCGTCGCGCTGCTGGTGGTCAGCCCCTCCAAGAGCGACCGCGAACGAGTCATCCCCATGTCGGCCGAGCTGTTCCACGTCATCGCCCAAGTGGTCCGCCGCCACCTCGCCGAACACGGCACCGTCCCGGTCTGCAGGGGCTACGACCTGGCCGAGCGGACCTGGACCGAACCGCTGCCGTTCCTGTTCCAGCACCTGGTCAGCGGCAGCCGCCGAGCGATGGGCACGCGCACCGTCCGACAGCTCGTCACCCGCGCGGCCGAGGCGCTGATCCCCACCCATCCGGCATTCGCGGAGGTCAGCTTCTCCCCGCACGACTTCCGCCGGCTGCTTGCCACCGAGCTGGTCAACAACGGCCTGCCGATCCACATCGGCGCGGCGTTGCTGGGCCACCTTGACCTGCAGACCACCCGCGGCTACGTGGCGGTCTTCCCAGAGGACGTCATCACGCACTACCAGCAGTTCCTGGCCCGTCGCCGGGCACGACGGCCCGAAGGGGAATACCGCCAGCCCACCGAGGCGGAGTGGCAGGACTTCCAGGAGCACTTCGACAAGCGCAAGGTCGAGCTCGGCTCCTGCGGTCGCCCCTACGGCACGCCCTGCACCCACGAGCACGCCTGCATCCGCTGCCCGATGCTGTCGGTCAACCCCAAGATGCTGCTCCGCCTCGACGAGCTCGAGACCGACCTGCGCGCCCGCCGCGAGCGCGCGATCGCCGAGGGCTGGCAAGGCGAGGTCGACGGGCTGAACCTCACCCTGACGTTCCTGCGCGCCAAGCGAACCCAGGCCCGACGCGCCGCCGCGCTGCACTCCCGCACCGGGACCGGCCCGGTCATGGTCACGCTGGGCAAGCCGCCGCGACCTTGAGCAGCGCGCGCCATTAATCATGCTCAGGCACCTGCCCGGATCGCCGGGAACTGGTCCCAGGTCCGCCCATCGAGCAGCCGCCCACCCGCCTTGGGGGTGCGGCCCCCGATCTGCTTGAGGAACAGGGCGACGTTGCGCTCGACGCAGCGGTCGCGGATCTCGCGGACCCACTCCAGGTCCAGCGGTCGAAACCCCGGGCCGCTCTCCCCGCCGACGATCACCCAGTCGATCCCCGCAAGGTCCAGGCTCGGCAGCGGGCCCAGCAGCGGTTCCAGCGACAGGAACCGGACCGCGGCGGGCGCGGCGCGCAGCGCGTCGGCGCGGCCGACGTAGTCGTCGTTCTCGATGGAGGTGCCAAGCCACACGTTGCCAAGCGGCCAGTCCGCTACGAGGTCGACCTCGCGGCCCCTGGCGAGCCGGCGGGCGTGGTCGGCGACCAGCCGGCGGAAGTCGACACCGGTCCGATGCCCGCCGCCACAGCGACACGGGCCGTCCAGGACGTGCCGATAGCGTTCGGGGCGCTTGGTCAAGACCTGGTAGGTGTGCTGCGGCGTCAGCGCCATGACGGCCCACACCTGGGCGAGGAAGTCGACCGGGACCTTGGCGTGCAGGAGGTCCGCCATGCTGTCGACGAACACGACCCTGGGCTTGCGCCAGCGCAGCGGCTCCAGGAGCACGTCCTCGTGCATGGCCACGCCGAACCCGGGCCCGGAGGTTCGCGGGTCGCCGTCGGTTTGGTACTTCGCCTGCCCCATCGCCTTCAAGCGCTTGGCCAGCGTCAGCGCGTAGCAGTGGTCGCAGCCAGGCGAGATCCGGTCACAGCCGGTCGTCGGGTTCCAGGTGGTCTCGGTCCACTCGATCGAGGTCGCGGTGCTCACGCGGCGACCCCCGATCCCACCGTCAGGTGACCGCGGGAAGCAGGCGCGTTCGGCGCGCGCCGCGCCTGGCACCAAACAGCTCGGGAGCACGTGGGGTGGGGGCCTGCTAGCGCCTGCGCGGCCCGCACTGGAAGTTCCGGCAAGCACCAGCCACGATCATCGACAATATCGACGAACGCCGTGCTACTGACGAAGGAGTCCCAATGGACGCCCAGGCCCACCCCCGTCGGCGGCGCCTTGGCCGAGTCCTGGTCGGCGCGGTGCTGCTCGTGGGGCTGCTGGCCACCGTGACCATGGGACTCGACCAAGCCCACGCGACCGTCCAGCCGGCCGCCCAGGCTTCGGTTCGCCGCCGCTGGCCCCGACCAGCCCGACGCATCCCACCAGCCATCGGCGTCTTCGCCACGCTCGTCGTGCTCGCTGGCGTGGCCACCAGTCTGGGCATGTTGGTCGCTGGCGTGGTCGTGGCCGTCGGGCTGCTGGCCGCCTTGGTGCTCATGCTTCCCCGCCGGCTCGTCCCACCAGTGCCCGCCGAGGTGCTGGACCGCCTGGGCGACCGCGACCGGCTGGAGGCCACCAACGCCCGCGTCAAGCTCCGAAACGACCTGCGCACCACCGCCCTGCAGGCCATCGCCGGCCTGGCCGTCCTGGCCGGCGCGCTGCTCGGCTTCCAGCAACTCACCGACGACCGCCAGCAGGCCAACGCCACCCGCCAGCTCACCCTGCAAGGCCAGGCCAGCGAGCGGTTCACCCGCGCCATCGACCAGCTCGGCAGCTCCAGGACCGAGACCCGGATCGGCGGGATCTACGGGCTGGAACAAATCGCCCAACAAGCCCCCGACAACCGCCTCGCCGTCACCGAGGTGCTGGTCGCCTACCTGCACCGCCGTGCCACCCGACCGCCACCCAGGCGCACCAAGCCGGGAGACTTCGTTCTTGGTCCTATATGGACGCTGGCCTATCGTGCACCGGACATCCAAGCCGCCCTGACCGTGCTCGGCCGCCGCCACCAAGAGCCGGCCGATCCGCTCCTGGACCTGAGCAACCTTGACCTGGGCGTCGCGGACCTGCACGGCGCGGACCTGCACGGCGCGGACCTGGGACACGCGGACCTGCACGGCGCGAACCTGGTCGGCGCGCACCTGGACGGTGCGGTGCTGCGCGGCGCGAACCTCGAACAGGTGCAGCTCCGCGGCGCGGACCTCCACGGCGCGGACCTGTACGGCGCGGACCTGGAAAAGGCGGGTCTCCGCAGCGCGGACCTGCGCAGCGCGAGCTTGCGCGGCGCGGACCTGTACGGCGCGGACTTGGACGGCGCGGACCTGCGCGGCGCGCACCTGGACGAGACAAGGGCCAATTAGCTGACGGCCTGGCCGAATAGCTTCGACGCCAAGGGTGCTCGCGTCACGATGCTGGCCTCGTAGCGCCCAGCAGTCATAGGGGCCGGCCACCTCGAGTGACGCCGCGAGTTGCCGGATCGAGTCATTGGTGCAGAGAAGCTTGAAGAAGAACGGCACGGTCCGTGACCCACGTCCTATCGGGCGGGCGAGCGCGTGGCCCGGACTCGCCCCCGGCGATCACCCAGTGGATGCCCGCGAGGTCGATCCCGTCCAGCGGCCCGAGAATCGGCTCACACGACAGGAACCGCACCGCGGCCGGCACTCGGCGGAGGTCGTCGACCCGGCCGAGAACCCGAGCGTCCTCGACGGAGACGCCCATCCACACGTTCGCTGGCCAGTCGAAGTCGACGCGGAGCAGTCGGCGCGACCGCTTCGTCAGCACCTGGTAGGTGTGCTGCGGGGTCTCCTGCATCACCCGGAAGACCTGTCGGATGAACGCGAGCGGCACGCGAGCGTGGAACAGGTCGCTCATCGAGTTGACGAACACCAGCCTCGGCGTGCGCCAGGTGTAGGGCAACGTCAGCGCGTCCGGATGGACGGTGACGCCGAAGCCGGGGCCCGAAGTGCGAGGATCGCCGTCGTTTTGGTACTTCTCGGCGCCCATCGCCTTAAGCCGCTTGGACAGCGTGAGTGCGTAGCAGTGGTCGCAACCGGCGCTGACCTTGTCGCATCCGGTGGTCGGGTTCCACGTGGCCTGCGTCCACTCGATGCTGCTGCCATCGGCCACCGCGCCTCACCTCCCGTGAGGAACGTAGAGGAAGCATCCGACAAGATCAGCAGACGGACCGACCGGCTCAGCCCCGGCGAACACTACGGCACCAGGCCCAGTGCGTACGAGACGCGGACGCTCCACTGCCGCAGCGGCTTCCCAAGGGACGCGGAAGGGCTCGCCATCGAGGCCGGCTGCGAGGACTGCTGCGAAGGTGAGCTCGATAAGGTCGAGTGGCAAGGCGGCCAGGCGTACCTACACCTCGGCGTCCGCCGAGACGACCACCTGGACGCTAGCTCCGGGCAGTCCGGCCGCGAATCGACGCCGGCTCGGGGCCTCGCGCGCTTCGACCCAACTGACCCCATCCTTACCATGGATCGTGCAGCCACCGCTGTGCGCACCAGCGTTTCTGCAGGTCGCGGCGGACCGTGGACCACGAAGTTATGTGCTCAGTTGCAAGCCTCCAGGTCGTGACGGCTGCCACCGACCTGCGCCAGCGGCCTCGGTGGGCCGCGAACAGGGTCAGGCGGCCGACGCCCGCAGGTCCGCCCTGAGGGCCTCCAAGCTGAGGTTCTCCTTGCGGGCCCGCAGCTCGAGGTAGAGCAGCACCCCGACCAGCACGCCGTAGGGCAAGGTGACCACCGTCGCCACCGCGGCGGCGAGCGCCTGGACCACCCAGCCCATGCCGCCGAACGGGGTGGTGATCACGGCGTTGACGATGCCGATGAGCAGCACGGCCACCAGCAGCGTGGCGAACGCGTGCCACCAGTGCCCGCCGACCAGCGACCACGAGCGGCCGATCGCCTCGGTCCCCCGGCGGCCCTCGACGACCAGGGCCTGGGTGCTGACCGCTAACCGGACCCCGACGTAGATCCCCGGGATGACGAGCAGGATGAGCCCGCCGAGGGTGGCCAGCCCAACCAGGACGCTGACCAGCAGGACCGGTCCCAGCCGGTAGAACCCGAAGCGGTAGCTCTGCTCCACGGTTGGGTCCTCACCGGCTACCTCGGCCGCCACCGCCCTGGTGATCGCGCCCGTGAGGACCAGGTACATCAGCAGCCCGACCAGCCCGGTGACCAGCCCGGCGGCGGCTACGGCCCACGAGGAGGTCGACACCACCCCGTTGCTGGTGACCTCGCCCTGGGTGCGCACCCAGTGGCCGAGGAGGTACTGCAGCAGGGTGAGCGGCACGACCACCACCGCGGCGATGGCCAGCAGCGTCTGCCAGTGCCGCTGGTAGAGCTCCAACGCCGTGCCCAGGATGTCGCCGACGCCCATCGGGCGGGGTAGCGCTGCCCCGCCAGGTTGCCCGATCGCCTCGCTCATGTCCCGACCTCCTGCCGTCGCCCCCCAGGCGCGGTCGATTCCGAGGCCCTGCCTCGGCGGTCTCGGCCAAGGCACATGCCTACCGGTGCGTCGTAGCACCAACGCCCGGAACGCACAAGAGGGAAACAGGTCCAATCCAGGGCCCATCGATCGAGCGGTACGACTACGACAATGGGCGTATTGCCTCCTCCCTGCGGAGGGCCTAGCGTCCACCGGTCAGCCCGGTGCCCGCCGGAGGGAGTGGTTGCCATGGGGCGACCAGCGGAACCGGGGGGAACCCCTTGTGGTCGACCCAGGGGACCCCCGACCGGCCAGACCCGTGACGCCGAAAATCCTGAACGGGGGCGCATTATGCGTCGGCTGGTCATCGCCCCGATCCTGGGCACCCTTACTCTGGGGTTTGTTGTCGTTGCAGTGGTGGCTGCGGGTGCAACTGCGCCAGGCGGTGCCGCCCCGAGCAGCCAATCGACACCGACTGGCGCTGCACCACTGTCCCAGGCCGCCGTGATCCATCGCTGGTTTTCGCAGCCGGCCACTCGTCAGGGCGACATTCCTGCGGTGCTCGCCAGGCTCCGTGCGGCGGCTTCGGGGGCCATACCACGGGTCACGCCCGGCACCGCGGCGGGTCCGCTTGCCGCCGACGTGTTCAACCACGACACCGTCGGCCTGCCGCAGGACGAGGAGTCGGTCGCCGTGTGTGGTCGCAGCGTCCTGGGCGGCACCAACGACTTCCGCAGCTTGCTCCTCAACCCGCAGCAGGACATGGGTGCTGGCTGGCATTTGTCGACCGACAACGGGCGCACGGTGCGAAACGAGGGGCTGCTTCCGCCGGTCACCATCGCCGGCCAGCCGGTGCCCGCGCGGGGCGACCCGGTCGACGTCGCCGGCCAGGGGTGCAGCCTGTACGCCAGCAGCGTTGGCTCGACCCCCGACGACCGCGTCAACGCGGTCGTCGTCTACCGCAGCCGGCCTGACACGCTGGCATCCTGCGCGGGCGGCATCGCTGCCGCCTGCTGGCCGACCCGCCGCGCGGTGGCGACCGCCGGGCCGCCGCACTTCCTCGACAAGGAGTGGATGGCCGTCGGGCGCAGCGGCCAGGCCGGCGAGGTGGTGTGGGCGTCGTTCACCGACTTCATCCTCGACGCCACCGGCGCTCCGGTCAGCTCCACCATCAACGCCGTACGGTGCAACCCGACGCTGACCACCTGCACCGACCCCATCGTCGTGTCGGGCAGTGACCAGCAGACCCAGTCCAGCGACGTCACGGTCGGCCCCGACGGTCGCACCTACCTCAGCTGGGTCGAGTTCCAAGGCTCGCCAGAGGCCGGCCAGGCGATGGTCATCAAGCTGCGCGTGGCCCCGCCGGCCAGTACCCGGTTCGGGCCGACCCGCATCGTGGCCACCGAGACCAAGCCGATGGTGGCCTTCCTGCACGCCAACAGCTTCCGCGCCCAGACCATCCCCAAGAACGACGTCAAGATGGTGCGCGGACACCCTCGCCTGTTCGTGGTGTGGGAGGGCTGTCGCACCAGCATCTTCGGTGTCTGCGAGGAGCCGCGCGTCAACCTTGCCCGCTCGACCGACTTCGGGGCGAGTTGGACGCGGACGGTGCTGTCGGTCGGCGGGGACAACTACTTCCCCACCATCTCCGAGGATCGCGGCGGCGCGGCGCTCGCGGTCGCCTGGTACACCAACCGCCATGACCAGGTGTTCCACAGCCGCCAGGACGTCGAGCTGGCCTCGGTCGACCCGGGCAGCGGCGCGGTCGTCAAGCGCCAGCGCCTGACGCGGGTGTCGAACGAGACCGAGGCTGATGTGGCGCTACACGGCCTATTCATCGGCGACTACTTCGAGGTGTTCGCCCAGCGCGGCGTCGCCTACGTCCACTACAACGCGAACTATCGGCACGTGCGTGTGCTGGGACAGGGCGTGCCGGTCCCCCAGCAGGACAACTACCTCACTAAGGCCCACCTCTAGCCACGGTCGGAGCCGGTAGGAGGAGCGTCACGCCGGCCAAGCGGCACCAACCGAAGTAGCAACCAGGACAGGCTCAGATCGCCGCCGAAGGCGGCGCGGCCGAAGCTTCGCCCAAGAGCGCTGTTGGCGATCACCGTCTGACCTGGCTGTTCGTACGCGCCGCCGTTGACGGACTCTTCTGCTACCGACTCTGCTGCCTCGTACGACCGCCCGGCGCTCTGCCTAGTTGAGGTTGTCCCGAGGTCCGTGGGATTTGGGGTGGGGTCCTCCCCGGAGCATCTGACGTGAGACGCTCCGAGGACGGCCAAGTCCGAGGAGGAGGACCCCGCATGCAAGACTCCCACACTGCCGCCTCGATCGACGAGACGGCCGTTGACCCGAGGCCGCTTCGGCTGGCGTCGGCCAGCACGGCTGGGCTGCCGCAGTGGCTGGCCGGCCGGGTGGACGAGCACCTGGCTACCCTCGCCGCGCACATGACCCAGGGGCTGCTGGCCGCCTCGACCGCGGTCGGTCTGGAGGTCATGGGTGAGCCGATGCAGGTCGAGGTTGTCGAGCTGGCAGGTCCCAAGGGCAAGCACGACCCGGCTCGGGTGGCGATGCGGCACGGCAGCCGGCCGGGCACGGTGACCCTGGGCGGGCGGCGGCTTGGGGTCCGCCGACCCCGGGTTCGCGGCACCGGCGTCGACGGCCACGAGGTCCAGCTGGAGTCCTACACCGCGTTCACCTCGACCGACTTGTTGGCCGAGGGGATCGTCGCGCGGATGCTGGCGGGCCTGCCCACCCGCCGCTACGCGGCTGGGCTGGAGCCGGTCGGCCACGAGGTCGAGCAGGCCGCGTCGGGGACGTCGAAGTCGGCGGTGTCGCGCCGGTTCGTGCAGGCGACCGCCGAGCGGCTGGCCGGGCTGCTGGCGCGCCGGCTGGACGAGCGACGCTGGCTGGTCGTGTTCCTGGACGGGTTCGGCATGGGCGAGCACCTGCTGGTCGGCGCGCTGGGCGTCACCGGCGACGGCACCAAGGTCCCGCTCGGGGTGGTGGAGGGCACCACCGAGAACAAGGCCGTCTGCACCCGGCTGGTCGCCGACCTGGCCGAGCGCGGCCTGGACCCCTGCCGCGGGGTGCTGTTCGTCGTCGACGGCGGCAAGGCCTTGGAGCGGGCGATCCGCAGCGTGTTCGGCGCCAAGGCCCTCATCCAGAGGTGTCGTCGGCACAAGGAACGCAACGTCACCGACCACCTGCCCGAGGCCGAGCGGCCCCTGGTGCAGCGGCGGCTGCGCGCCGCCTGGGCGCTGGCAGGTGCCGACCAGGCCCGCGCCGAGTTGGAGCAGCTGGCCCGCAGCCTCGACCGCAAGCGGCCCGGTGCCGCCGCCTCACTGCGCGAGGGGCTGGCCGAGACCCTGACCGTCACCCGGCTTGGTGTCGGCGGCAAACTCCTGCAAACGGTGGAGTCGACCAACCCGATCGAGTCGATGATCGAGATCATCCGCGACCACGCCGGGCGGGTGAAGCGCTGGGGCTCTGGGGAGATGGCGCTGCGCTGGGCCGCGGCGGGGATGCTGGCCGCCGAGGGCCAGTTCCGCCGCGTCAAGGGCTGCCAGGAGCTGCCCCAGCTCGCCCTCGCACTCGAGCGGGCGACCGCCGAGGAGCCCGGCCTGCTCGACCTGCCCGCCGCTGTCGGTAGCTGACCGTAGGATCCGTCATGAGGCCCCCACCGAAATCCAACGGCGAGCGGGACAACCTCGCACCGGGTCTCACGGAGCGAGCCGCTACGCCGGACGATGGGAGACCTGCTGACCGCGCTGCAGCGGCTGCCTCGGGCGTGGAACGACTCGCCATGCCGCAGGCCGCCGGAACGCTACGACGCCGTTGCTCCGGCGCTCAACGCGGCGCAGACTTGGGACGGCCGCCCGTTGGGCGGCCGTGGTCGAGGGAGTGGCAAGGTGCGAAGGCGTGACGCCGACCGGGACGCCGAGCCTGGTGGGAGGCTTACACGGGCTTGGCGATGGCTGCAAAGCTCGGGCTTTGACGACCACCAGACCCGCTACGGGCCTCCGCGGGAAGGTTTCAGCAAGGAGCAATTCTGGAGGGCGATCCTGACGCAGTCCGTCTTCTGGTGGACCAACCGCTGACCAACGCCGCCTCGAACCGGACGGCCGTTGCGGCGGTGCGCACGGGAAGGTATCCCTTCCAGCGGCTCGCGATCCGACGCTTCGGCATTCGTGGCGCCTTGGTCGTAGGAGTGACCAGCGGCCTACTCCTCTGTATGTGGCCATAAACTTGGCCGCCGGGACTCGAACCCGGAACCTGCTGTTTACAGGACGCCTGCGGAGAGGCTACCGGGACCACTTGCGTAGCATCTGGGCAGGTCAGATCAGGGGCGGCGTCTGGCCAGTGTCCTCGCATCGACGCTGGTTGGCCGTGGTGGAATGACTGCCAGAATGACCGCGACGCCCTGACCTTCTGCCGACTGAGCCGGGCGTCCAGTTCAACCAGGTTCCTTCATCCATGGTGCTGGTTGGGCGTTGCGCCCGTCATGCCCCGGGGGATCCTGCAGGCCCGGGTAGTACAGGTCCGTCACCGTGGGGGAGTGGCGGCGGCGTGGCGCCAGCCCAGCTGCGCCCCGCGGCAGCGCCCGCCAGCCGTCACCGTCATGGCACGCTTCTTGCCGGGCTGTGCCGCCCCTCATCGTCCCCTTGGCCCGCCACAGTCGGCGAAGCTCCGCCGCCATCGGCCCGGTGCCGTGGTCCAGGTACTGCATGTCGCCGTGGCTGTAGAACGGCCGGCCGTGGACGCGGCACGCCCGGCAGCGCCAGTCGCACGTCTGCGGGGTGCACGGACGGGCGTCGTCGGGTTTGGGCCAGCAGGTGCACTTGTAGCCCTTGCCGATCCCCGATCCGGGCGCGATGGTGATCTCCCCGGGCCGGCGCGTCTTCCGGCGGGTCACCAGGTGTCACCGCCCTTGGCCTGGTTGCCGGGCTCCGACCAACCCGCCACGCAGGCGGGCGCGGCCCAGCCGGAGCCGCGTGGCACAGGTTCACCGTACTCCCCGACCGCAGGGCCCGCTGGGCACGGTCCGGGGACGGCAGGCGGACGACCTCGACCCTTCGATTACGAGCCAGATGCTCCGCGTCGAACTGGACGACACGAGACGGATCTTGCCTGCTCACGTTGGGTGGTCCGTCGGTCCAGGCGGCTCCCGACGGATCCAGAAGTATCGTCTGGATGACCATGGGGATGACCATGGCGCACTCGATTCTGCGTCGAATGCCCAGGACCGGTCCGCCAGGTAGACGCGGACACAAGCGGCTGAGCGCGCAACCCCGCAGGTGACCAGCGAGCTGTAAGGCGCAACACCGTGGACTGGATGTCGGCCGGGTCATGCAGCGCCTTGCGGCTCGTGGGGACGACGATCCACATCGCCGCGTAGGTCACAGAGCCGCACCGATGGGCAGGGCGCACCGTTCAGTCCGTTCTGCGGAGCTACGTCGTATGCGGCCGGTAGGGCGCGCGTTGCAGGGGCACCCCATGCGTCCGAAAGGACCACTCGAACCGGGATGGTGCCCCATGGCAACGCCGCCCCCTCGGCACCTGGCCAGGCCACGGCAGCCCTGGCGACTGCTGCTCCTTGCGTTCGGGTTCACCGCCGCGGTCCTGGCCGCCGTGGTGGCCTCGGCCACCCTGGTGCCCCACCAACCCGCACCACCACACCCGGCACCCGGCAGTGCGCTGCCGACCCTCCCGGCCGAACCAGCACCCACCTCGGCAGTGACCACCACCACCGCACCGGGCTACGTCCCTGGACCGGCCGGAGCGGCGGCCACGGCTGGCGGCACGGCGACCACTGGGTCGCGATCGACGGTTGCCGTCACCACCATGCCGCCGACCGTGACCGCGCCGACCACCAAGGTGCCGTCGAGCAAGACCGCGCCCAGCACCACCGTGGCGCCCACCACCACGCTTCCCACCACGACCGAACCAGCCACGACCACGACCGAGCCAGCCACGACCACGACCGAGCCAGCCACCGCCACGACGGTCGGCGTGCTCCTGCCCGTCGTGGGCCTGCTGTACCTGCTGCGTGGCCTGCTGCCGCAACCCGGTGGCAGGCACGCAAGGCGCCGCGCCAAGCACCTCCGCCGTCGCGGCTAGGCCGCCCACCGGTGCAATCTGCTGACGCAGAGCCTCCCCGGAACTGCAATCCCCCAACCACCAGATCCGTAGCCTGAGGACGGCCGGAAAGCCAGCGCCGTCCCAGCAAGGCTGCGCAGGTCAGGAAAGCCGACCGTTAAGGTAGAGGCAGGCTCGCGCGCTTGGATCATCAGCCACCTCATCAGCCGTCGCCGTGAACCGATTTCGCCCGCCACGACACCGCAGGACCGCAGCACAAGACGCGTAACGTCGTGGCGGCCGGCGGCGCTCTTGCCGGTGTGATGTGCCGGAGGAACGCCGAACGTACGTAGGTCCCTGGCCCGTGGGTGGCCGTGCGCGGGTGGGGGAAGGCGGTCGCTGGTCGGGCTGCGTGGCGGTGCTGCGGCGGTGGAGCTGTGGTGACCCCCCTCCCCAGCCCGCTGCCGTGGCACCCGGCACCGCCGCGGCGGTGCTGCCGACCCGGGCGCCCGCCGGTGCTCGTGCTGGCGCGTCACCGTCGGAAGGCGGACGCGCCGCGCGTCACGATCGGACCAGGAGGGACACATGCACAGGCGTGGGATCGTTCCGGCCGCGCTCATCCTCGTCGTGGCAGCCAGCACGGTGGCGCTGGCATCGATACCCGACAGCAACGGCGTCATCCACGGCTGCCGGAACAAGGCCACCGGCGTCCTACGGGTCATCGACAGCGACGCAGGGCAGAAGTGCCTGGCGACCGAAGCCGCGTTGACCTGGAACCAGGCTGGCCCGCAAGGCCCGCCGGGACCCTCCGGAACTGGCCGCGAGCTGGTCGAGCGCAGCGTGAGCATCGACACCACCCCATCGGGCTCCGACCAACTCCAGATCAACGAAGTCGTGCAGTGCCCGGCCGGCAAGGCAGCCGTCAACGGTGGGTACCGGTTCGACGATCCGGCCAATGGCTACGGCACCTACCGCCACGTGTTCGGCGGCCCGGAGGGCGCGGCCTGGCGGGTGCTCGATTCCAAGCTGGTGAACCCCCCCATCCCGGTCCCGGTCACCTTGTGGGTGATCTGCGTGAACGCCTAGGGAGGCGGACGCTTCTTGGAGTCGCAACCGTCGGATGTGGGTACGTGTGCGAATTCCTATCGTTGAATGTGGGAATGGCCGCGAAGCGGCATAAATCGTGCCGCCCACGATCTACCTCCCGATTGGGGCGGCCTCCTTGTTTCTTCGGGCATTCCTTCGTGCAGCGTCCGAGTCCGCCCCAGTTGGCAGGTGGGCGGCACACCTACGTAGCGAAGCGGGGCCGGGTCACGCGCGCTCTTCGCGCGTGACCCGGCCCCGCTGAGCCATTGACCAGGGCGAACGGCACGACGCCGACGTCCACAGGTACGCGGTTACCTGTGTACCAGACGAGCATGGCAGGAAGTTCAGGTCTCGACCCCCGGTTGTGGCATGGGGCCTGGACACGGAACCAACCCAGAGGAGAGATGCGCCACGTGATTCCGGTCGTCGCAATGGGGCGCGGACGCGTGGTGAGGTAGGCCGCTGGCTCTCCGTGCTGGTAGGTGTCTGGGCTCAGCCCGTCGGGTTTCCCCTCCGGTGCTCGGATCAGCTCACCTTGGCCTCGGTCGGCCAGCGGCCCCCTGTCAAACCGTGCATGCAGTTCTCCCGCACACGGCTTTCCGACATCGTTCACCGCAGCGCATGCGCCGCCCCGCTCCGCACTCGTCCGCTGAGGCGATAGAGCCCCAGCCCCCGCAGCCATGCCCAGGTGAACCGGCAGGTCCAGTTGCGGTGGTAGCGGAGGCCGTGCTTGACGCTCGCGAAGATGGCCAGGCGCTCGTGGACGTAGCTGTCGACGTCGGCGAACTTCCGCGCCGAGTTGCCGTAGCGGAAGTAGGCGCCCCAGCCGCGCAGGACGCGGTTGAGGTTGCCCACGATCCAGGCAAGCGAGTGGCCCACGAACCGCCGATCGGTTGCCTCCCGGACCTTGGCCCGGATGGCGTTCATCGCGCGGGTGGCCGGCCATCGTTGCAGGTAGTAGCGTCCTCGCCAGCGCCAGGACTCCACCTTGTGGTGGTGGAAGCCGAGGAAGTCGAACCCCTGCCGGCCCTTGGTGAGGCAGACGATCCTGGTCTTGTCGGGGTGCAGGTGCAGCCCCAGCGTGGCCAGGATCTCGGCCACCAGCCGGCGGGCCTGCTCGGCCCGCTGCCTGGTTGCGCAGAGGATGACGAAGTCGTCGGCGTACCTGACGAGCACCCCGAGGCTGCGGCCTTGCCGCGCCCACGCCTGGTCCAGCACGTGCAGCGCGACGTTGGCCAGCAGCGGGGAGATCGGCGAGCCCTGCGGGGTTCCCGCCCCGGTGGGGGTCGTGACCCCGTCCTCCAGCACCCCCGCCCGCAGCCAGCCGCGCAGCAGCTTCAGCATCCGCCGGTCAGCGACCCGCCGGGCGAGCTGGCCCATGAGCGCGTCGTGGTCGATGGAGCCGAAGCAGTCGCGCACGTCGGCGTCGAGCACCCATTCGGCGCCCCGGTTGGCCTCGACCCGGATGGCGTCGCACGCCTGGTGGGCCGAGCGCCGTGGGCGGAACCCGTAGCTGGACGGGGCGAAGTCGGCCTCGAAGACCGGTTCAAGGACCAGCTTCGCCGCCGTCATCGCTACCCGGTCGCGCACGGTCGGGATGCCAAGCGGCCGGGTCGCCCCCGGCCGGCCCGGCTTGGGGATGTGGACCCGCCGCAGCGGCGCCGGCCGGTACGTCCCGGACCGGAGTGCTGCGGCGAGGTCGTCGAGGAAGGCCGCCACCCCGGACGCCTCGACACCGGCGATGGTGATTCCGTCGGCGCCGGGCGCCCCTCGGTTGGCGCGCACCTCGTCCCAGGCCCGTTCGAGGACGTCGCCGCGGGCGACCTTGTCGAACAGGGCATGGAACCGGCGGTGCGGCTGCTGCTTGGCGCTGCGGTACAGCACGCGCTGCAAGGCACGAACCTTGTCCAGGCCGTCGGCCCTCGCGGTGGACCTAGCCCTCACGGGCACTCACCGAATCCCTCCCTGCAACGCCTGCGTCGATGAAGTAGGGGTCCTTCCCTTGCGGCCGGGTTGTGTTGTCCCGCGCCGTCGTCGCGGTACTACGACCCCCTCCGACTCCCTGGTGGCCGCCTGCCACTTCCCGGTGTGGCCGGTTATAGGCAGGCCCTGCTTCCCGGACCCGCAGTCCGGGGCCACCGAGGGCCTCTCCAGTTCCCACGACACCCCTCTGACCATTCCACGCCCCCTACGCCGGAGGGTTCCTTGGCACCCGCTCCAGGCTCCCAGGTGCCGTCCATGGCCTTCGCCACTGGAATGCAGGCTCGGCTCCCCCTTGGCCCGCTCGCGCGGGGATTCCTAACGACGCCGCAGGCTTCGCTTGATGCTGCGGACTGGTCAGTCGCGCTGCGCCCCGCCTCGACGCCGGGATCTCGCCCGACGCCGGGGGCCGCGCTACCGGGGACCCTGGCGTCTCCCCGGGCCGGACTCCCACCGGCTGGCTGCCGTGAGCTTGTCGCTCGGTTACGTCGTGGTGCCCTCCTTTCGGTGCTCCTCGGCGCCCGAGCTGCTGGACGCACATTCCGG
>WNGA01004140.1_pt1 | contig 21439 bp, 17 predicted proteins | sample 5400061 | NCBI WGS metagenome assembly WNGA01 (sample SAMN13153366, study PRJNA577476) | soil metagenome | isolation source: 100 cm soil or saprolite under grassland replicate 2 | place: USA:California | collected 2016-06-15
GAAGCCTGGCTAATTCACGATGAAGCGCTCGCCCTGTATCCAGAGGATGTAGTCGGAGATCCGGCGCTCATTCGGTTCGACCGCGCCACCAGCATGATCCGCGATCGTCAGGTGCCCGATGGCTGTCAATTGGCCGAACAGACATTGCTTGATCTGCCAGCGGAACATCGCACTGACATCTTTATTCGGGCCGCTCGGCGAGTGCTCGGAGCAGTTCCCAGCCATCAAAGGATGCAACCACCGGTGCGGCGCCTCCGGCAAACGCTACGAACATGCGCGGTGGTGCCGAGCCACGAAAATCCGAGACGCGATGCTCAGGACTCTGCCAAATAGCGTTCCAGGGTGTCAACCTTGCTAGTCATTGCATCAGTCACGCCAGGCCGGACATCGGCTTTGAGTACCATGCTGGCCCGAGGCGCGTGGGCAAGTACCGTATCCAGCGCCTGCTTCACGACGCCCATGACTTCATCCCACTCGCCTTCGATGATCGTGAACATGGCGTCGGTCTTGTTAGGCAGGCCACTGGCGCGAACCACACGCACGGCTTCGGATACTGCCCGCCCAACGTCTTCACCGATCCCTAGCGGCGTAATGGAGAAGGCAATGATCATGATGATGACCTTTCGTGGGTGGATAGCGCCGACTGGAGTAACTGGGCCCGCTTGACGAGCCGCCTTGACCGTACGCCGACCGACCAACCGGCGAACGATGTGGTCAGGGGACTAGCCCAGTGCCAGCACCGCTTTCGTACAGGTGAACGCCTCGGCATAGCGGGCGCGGCACTCCATGCCGCGCAGCCGGGCCAGGCCGAGGAACACCTCGTCGTCCCACCAGTCGCGCGCCTTCTGCGAGGGGAAGCAGGCGTGCGCCAGCTCCACCTTGCGCCGGGCCACCTCGTCGGTGAGCGGCAGGTAGACGTTGCGCCGCCCGAGGTCGCCGTCCCACTTGGGAACCTCGTAGTGCAGCACGAGCTGGTCGCGGAAGACCGTGGGCACCTGCTCGGCGACTAGGCGGTGATCCTGGTGCGCGTCGTCCGGGGCCGGGCAGACGACCAGATCGGGTGCGAGCACGGTAGCCGCCTCGTGCAGCAGCTCCTTGACCGCCCCCCAGTGCGCCGGCAGGCGGCCGTCGGGCAACTCATGCAAGGCGAAGGAGAGCTCGGCGCCGGGCAGGAACGCCGCCGCGGCCGCTCGCGCCTCCGCCTGGCGTTCGGGGGTACCAGTGCACAGTACATAGTGGACACGTACCCCGGGAACCGTGGCCGCAAGCGACAGCAGCAGGCCTCCGGCGGCGAGCTCGATGTCGTCCGGGTGCGCGCCGAGCGCCACCATCGACCGCACGCCCGCAAGCGACAGGGCGAGCATCCCCTTACCCGGCCAGGACGCCGTCGGTGGTCAACGCCGACAGGGTCAGCGGCGCGGTTCCTCTGCGCTGCGGGTCCCAGAGCATCCACGGGCACTGTCCACGATGGAACATGTCCTCCAGCTCGGCCCGGTCCTTGAACGTGTCGGCGGCGCGCCAGAACCCGTTGTAGCGCTGGGCGAGCAGCCGGCGCTCGGGCACCAGCCGGCTGAAGGCATGCGGCACCATGTCCTCGCCGTCGCGCAGGACGTCGAAGATGGCCGGCCGCAGGACGAAGTAGCCGCCGTTCTCCCACTGCATCAGCTCGCGGACTTCGCGTACGCCGCTGACCTGACCCTCCTCGTCGATCTCCACCACGTGATGGGTCGAGACCGGCGGCACCGCCAGCATGCTCGCCACCGCCTGCGGGTTGCTCCGGAACCGGTCGATCAGCTGGTCCAGCCGCGCGTCGGTGAGCGTGTCGGCGTAGTTGGCGAGGAACATCTCCTCATCCTCGACGAGCGACCGCACCCGCATCAGCCGCTCGCCGATCGACGAGCGCAGCCCGGTGTCGATGAACGAGATGTTCCAGTCCGTGATGTCGGTGCTGTGCATCTGGATGTCCCGGCCGCCGGCCACGAGGGTGAAGTCGTTGGACAGCGTCTCGTCGTACCGGATGAAGTAGTCCTTCACCGCGGCGGCGCCGTAGCCGAGGCAGAGGATGAAGTCGGTGTGCCCGAAATGCGCGTAGTAGCGCATGACGTGCCACAGCAACGGCCGGTCCCCGATCATGTTCATCGGCTTCGGCGCGCTGGCCGCCCCTTCGCGCATGCGCATGCCGAGGCCACCGCAGAACAGGACCACCTTCACGGCCGGACCACCTCCAGTTGGGGGATCGGGAAGACCAGGCGCCCACCCCAGTCGCCGACGTAGGACAGCTGTGCGGTCAGCTCGGTCCGCAGGTTCCAGGGCAGGATCAGCACGTAGTCCGGACGGTCGGCGGCGACGCGGTCCGGGTGGTGGATCGGGATGTGCGTGCCGGGCAGGAACCTGCCCTGCTTGTACGGGCTGCGGTCCACCGTGTACGCCAGCAGGTCCGACCGGATGCCGCAGTGGTTGAGCAGCGTGTTGCCCTTGCCTGGGGCGCCGTAGCCGACCACGGTCTTGCCCTCGGCCCGCGCCCCGAGCAGGAACGTGACCAGGTCCCGCTTGATGCCGAAGACCGCCTCGGCGAACCCGGCGTGCCCGGCGACCGAGTGCAGGCCGGCGGCCTCCTCGGCGGCCAGCACCGCCTTGACGTTCGACGAGGGCTCGCCGGCGGCCTCGGCGGGGCGGGCGTGTACCCGCAGCGAACCGCCGTGCGTGCTCAGCTCCTCGACGTCGACCACGATCAGTCCGCCGGTGGCGAGCGCCCGCGCCGCGGTCAGGAGCGTGAGGTACTGGTAGTGCTCGTGGTAGATGGTGTCGTACTGGCGGCGCTCGATCAGCCGCAGCAGGTGCGGGAGCTCCAGGGTGACCAGGCCGGTCGGCTTGACCAGGGCGGCCAGGCCCGCGGTGAAGTCGCGGATGTCGGGCACGTGTGCGTACACGTTGTTGGCCGCGACCAGGTCGGCTCGCCCGTACCGCCCGGCCACCTCGGCGCCGGTGACCGCCCCCAGGAACCGCACCTCGGTGCGGATGCCCTTGGCGCGCGCCACCTCCGCGATGTTGGCGGCCGGCTCCACCCCGACGACCGGGATCCCGGCGGCCACGAAGTGCTGCAGCAGGTACCCGTCGTTGCTGGCCACCTCGGTGACGAGGGAGTCGGGGCCGAGCCCGAGCCGGTCGACCATCTCCTCGGCGTACCGCTTGGCGTGCGCCACCCAGGAGTCCGAGTACGACGAGAAGTACGCGTAGTCGGAGAAGATCTCCTCGCCCGGAACGTACGGCGGTAGCTGCACCAGCAGGCATGCCGAGCAGATGCGTACGTGCAACGGGTAGAACGTCTCCGGACCGTCCAGCCGGTCGGCGGCGAGATAGCTTTCACACAGCGGCGACATGCCAAGGTCGACAAACGTTTCGGTCAGCCGCGCGTCACACAGCCGGCAGTTCGCCGCAACCATCGCACCCCCTGGTAGACCTGCCGACAACCTAGTATCCAGGGCACCGGGCCAAGGGCGCCCGGTCGGAAAGCCGTCAGTCCCGGCGGGTGGCTGCGGCGTTTGGGTTAGTTTTGCTCGTCTCGTATTGGTGTCGCGGTATGGGGGCTTCACACATGCGTGTCCTGGTCACCGGCCATGAGGGGTACCTCGGAAGCGTGCTCGTTCCCCGCCTCACGGCGGCCGGCCACGAGGTCGTGGGCCTCGATGTCGGGCTCTTTGCCGACTGCGTGCTGGGACCGGCCCCGCAGGAGGTGCCGGCGCTGCGGACCGACCTGCGTGACGTGACAGCCGACGACCTCGCGCCGGTACGCCCGGAGGCGGTCATCCACCTCGCGGCGCTGTGCAACGACCCGCTCGGCAACCTCGACCCCGACCTGACCTATGACATCAACCACAGCTCGACGCTCCGCCTCGCCAAGGCGGCCAAGGCGGCCGGCGCCACTCGGTTCCTCTTCTCCTCCTCGTGCAGCCTCTACGGCGCCGGGCCCGACGACACCCCGCTGGACGAGGATGCCGCGTTCGCGCCGCTGACCCCGTACGGCGAGTCGAAGATCCTCAGCGAGCGCGACCTGAGCGCGCTCGCCGACGACGACTTCTCGCCGGTGTTCCTGCGCAACGCCACGGCGTACGGGTTCTCCCCCCGGCTGCGCGGCGACCTCGTGGTCAACGACCTTGTCGCGCACGCCCTGCTGATCGGCGAGGTACGGCTGCTCAGCGACGGGTCGGCCTGGCGGCCACTGGTGCACGCCGAGGACATCGCGGCGGCCTTCCTCGCCCTGCTTGAGGTGCCCCGCGAGCGCGTCCACAACCGCGCGTTCAACGTCGGGCAGAGTGACGAGAACTACCTCATCCGCGATGTCGCCGAGCAGGTACGTGAGCTCGTCGGCGGGACGGTCACGTTCGCCGGCGGCGCCAGCGCCGACAAGCGCAACTACCGGGTCTCCTGTGACCGGATCCGGCGCGAGATACCCGAGTTCCAGCCACAGTGGACACTGGCCAAGGGCATCGAGGAGCTGGCCGACGCCTACGAGCGGTACGGCCTGACCCTCGACGCGCTGACCGGCGCGCGCCACCAGCGGCTGCTGCGGATCCGCGCGCTGCGCGAGGCGGGGCTCATCGACGACCACCTGCGGTGGACGACTCAGTAGCCGGCATTCAGCGGAGCACGTACGCGCAGGGGAGCTCGGCCCGCCACGGCGGGACGTCCTCGTGCGGCGGCAGCGGCAGCGTGGCCGTGCCGGCCGGCGTACCGTGGCACGCCGCCCGGGCCTGCTGGAGCTCGGCGCTCCACCGCGGCCCGTCCGCCCGGGTGTTGTCGACGACCCGCAGGTTCACCGCCCAGACCACGGCCAGCAGGGCCGCGAGCGCGTAGAGCGGGGCTGAGTCAGCTGGCGCTCGCCTCCGCTCGCGCGGCGCACCGGCTCTCCAGGCGCCGCCTTCCCTCCTCGTCGCTGCGCTCCTCGTCAGTCCAGGCGCCGCCCGCCGGTGCGCGTCGGGCCGCGGCGCCGTACGGGGTTGCAGCGCCGCGACCATCGCGGTGACCAGCAGCATGACCGGTGCCGCGGCGTAGCGCGGGATGGCCGCTCCTTCGAGCGTGACCGGCAGGGCGTAGAGGGCGACGCTGTACACCAGCGCCATCCCGGCCAGCGGCCAGCTCGGGCGCGTCGAGCCCCGCCAAGCGAGCGCCGCCACCACCGCGAGCAGCAGCCACGCCACCGCGGTCAGGGCGAGCCACCGGACCGCGTGGGTGTCGGTCCCGAGCGCCCGTTCGCCGAGCATCGCGTCGGGCACTACGCGAAGCACGTAGCCTTTCGCGACCGGTACCGGGTTGGGTGACAGGTGGCGGGAGCTGGATCCGGTGAGCAGGCCGGTGACCTGTACCGCGACGCCGGCGGCGAGCAGCGCCGCGAGGACCAGGCCGTGCCGGTCCCGCCCGCCTTCGGGCGGTCGCCGTACCACCCGCAGCAGCGCGAGCGGAAGGTAGATGAGGACCAGGATGTCGCTGAAGGCGACCAGCACGACGGCGGCGGCGGCGACCACCCGGCCGGCGAGGCTTCTGGGCCGCCAGATCAGCGCCCAGAAGACCGCGTACAGGCCGGCCCAGTGCAGGTTGGCGGGCGAGTTGGAGTTCTCGTTCGCCAGCGGCATCACGATGACCACCGCGGAGACGAGCAGGCGGGACAGCGTCGAGCGCAGGTGCGCGCCGCTGGCGACGAAGACGAACAGCGCGATCAGCGCGGTGCACACCGCTGCCCCGATCGCCAGCCCCGCCGCGGCCAGCTCCGGCGGCAGGTACGAGACCAGCTGCGCGAGCAGCCGGGGTACCAGGTGGTAGTAGCCGGCGTACGAGGTGGCGACCGCGTCCAGCGGGCCATTGTTCACCGCCGCGCTGAGGAAGATCTGGCCGTCCTCGGCCCACACCGTGTCGAGCGGGCCGACACCAGGCTGGCGCAGCAGGCTCACCGCGGTACCGGCGAGGACCGCGCCCGTACCCAGACCCACGCTGCTCCACCGCAGCGGTCGGGCGGGCGCCGCCGCGAACAGCGACGTGGCTCCGGTGTAGAGGTCGGCGATGGCCCTGCGTGCGCCGCGGCGGGACACAGGCGCGGCAGTCGCGGTCAATCCAGCACCCCCGTATGTTCAGCAGGCGGTTCGATGCTATTGGACCGCGCTGTGGACCGCGCCGCTCGCAATGTCCAGAAGGCGACACGGCCGCTGGGTCCGTACGCTGAGGACCGTGACGCGCAGCGCGAGGACCGCCCATGGCGGGCCGGCCCCGGCGGAGCCTGGCCGGGACGGCATGGGCGTAGCAGCTAGCCAGGCGGCGCGACCCATCCGGGCCAACTCGATCCTGCCGGCCAACCGGACCGACATCGAGCTGCACACGGCCGACGGCCTCACACTCGTCGGTGAGCTGGCGCTGCCGGTGGCCGGCCAGCCGGTGGCCACGCTGGTCTGCCTGCACCCGTTGCCCACCCATGGCGGCATGATGGACAGCCACATCCTGCGCAAGGCGGCCTGGCGGCTGCCGGCCCTCGCCGGCATCGCCGTGCTGCGGTTCAACACCAGCGGCACCACGAGCGAACGCGGCACGAGCGACGGCGCCTTCGACGGCGGCGTGGGGGAGCGCTTCGACGTGGCCGCCGCGATCGAGTACGCGGAGTTCGCCGACCTGCCCGACATCTGGTTACTGGGCTGGTCGTTCGGCGCGGACCTGGTGCTGCGCTACGGCTGCGACCCCAGCGTGGTGGCGGCGATCCTGCTCTCCCCGCCGCTGCGCTCGGTCACGCCGGACGATCTCGAGGTGTGGCGGGCATCGGGAAAGCCGGTCACCGCCCTGGTGCCCGAGCTCGACGACTACCTGCGTCCCGACGCGGCCCGTGCGCGGTTCGCCGCGATCCCGCAGGCCGAGGTGGTCGGCGTCGCCGGGGCCCAGCACTTATGGGTCGGCGACGCCGAGCGGGTCCTCGACGAGATCGTGCGCCGGGTGGCGCCGTCGGTCGGGCCGCTGCCCACGGAGTGGGACGGGTCGATGGAGCTGTACGAGCCGGCCGGCTAGCGCACCGGCGCGCGTCGCGCTAGGCAGCTCACCATTACAACCGCCCGTCCGCGACCGCCTGGGTCACCCAGGGGATCACCTCGTCGAGCATTTCTTCCAGCCCGGTGGTGGCTTCGAAGCCGAGCACCTCACGGGCCTTGGTTACGTCGGGGACGCGCTTGTGCACGTCGTACTCGAACGGCTCGTCGTGCGCCAACCGCAGCGGTACACCCGGCCCCTTGATCTTTCGCCAGATCACCTCGGCCAGCTCGGCGACGGTCGTCGAGCGCGCCGTGGAGAGGTTGAAGTCCTCGTTCAACGCGGCCGGGTGCTCCATCGCGGTCACAATCCCCCGGGCCAGGTCACCGCCGTACGTGTAATGCCTGACCTGCGTGCCGTCGCCCAGGATGTGCAGCGGGTCCTGGCCCTTGAGCACCTTCTGCACGAGGTCGGGGACCACGTGGGACATGGCGAGCTTCACGTTGCCGGAGAGCACCTCGGCTTCGCCGAGCGCCCGGCCCTCGCCGACGCCCACACAGTTGAACGGCCGCACGATCGTGTACGGCAGGCCGTACTGGTCGAACGCGGCGCGGGCGAAGTACTCCACGGCGAGCTTCTGGAAGCCGTACGACGACAGCGGCGGCGGGATGCGCCGCTCGTCGCCCTCCTTCGATGGCCACCGGTCGGTCGACTCGAACACCATCGACGAGGACAGGTAGGTCACCTTCTGCAGGCGTCCCTCGCGGTGGGCGCGGATCGCCGCGTCGCACGAGGCGGCCATGATGCGCTCGTTCGTGGCGAGCAGGTCATAGGCGTAGGCGTGGAAGTACGAGATCCCGCCGATCATCGCCGCGCCGGCGATGAACTGGTCACAGTCGGCCAGCAGCTCGGTGAGCAGCGCCACATCGCGGGCGTCACCCTGCACGAACCGGTACCCGGGGTCGCCGTCGTACGAATGCGAGACCGGCCCGTACTTCGAGTAGTTGTCGACGCCCACCACCCGGTGACCGCGCCCGAGCAGCTCCTGCACGACGTAGCCGCCGATGAAGCCCGCCGAGCCGGTGACCAACACCTTTGCCACGAAGTCTCCTTCTGCTTTAGGCCGGACTTAGACCCGGACGCCCTGCCCGGTCAGGCCCCACATGTCGATCACCGGTCGATGCGTGCTCAGCCGGGCGTACTCGGCATGCGGTGCGGCGATCACGAGCACGTCAGCGCTGGCGAGCACCTCATCGAGCTCGAGGAACCGCTCGTCTTTGATGTACGGGTCGGTGCACAGCACCGCCTTGGCCTTCAGCGTCAGGATCTTCCGCAGCTTGTATGCCAGGCTCTCCCGCGGGTCGTCGCTGCCCGCCTTGAACGCCATGCCGAGCACGCCGACTGTGGTCTCCGCCAGGTCGAAGCGGTCCTCCAGCCGCGACACCAGGTACAGCGGAAGCCCTTCGTTGACCAGCATCGCCGCGTGACCGAGCACGAAGTTGTTCTTGTTGAACGCGGCGAGCTGCATGGTGTCCTTGAGCAGGCAGGGGCCGGCCGCGAAGCCCGGCCCCGGCATGTCGGCCGCTCGCGGGTAGTCGTACCGGATCGCGTGGCGGATGCGTTCGAAGTCCAGCCCGAAGTCGTTGGCCATCATCCAGAACTGGTTGGCCGTGGCGAACTTGATGTAGCGCCACGTGTTGGTGAACAGCTTGGCGAGCTCGGCCTCTTCACATTCCAGCGGCACGATCTGGTCGGTCAGGTACCGGAAGAGCTTCTCCGCCCGCTGCGCCGCCTGCGGCGCGCGCGCCGCCACGATCTGCGGCAGCTCGAACAGCTCGGTGAGCGCCTTACCCTCGGCGATGCGCTCCGGGCAGAACGCCACATCGACCCGCTTACCCAGGCGTCGCAACAGCTTCTCGGTCAGCGCCGTCACGCCGGGGTACACCGTGCTGCGCAGCACCACGAGCTGGCCGTCGACGAGGTGGTCGGCGCAGCGCTCCAGCGCCCGCGGCACCGCACCGAGATCCGGGTTCAGGTGCTCGTCGACCGGGGTGCCCACCACGACGACCAGGTGCTCGGCGGTCGCCACGCTGGCCGGGTCGGTCGTCGCGGTCAACCGTCCATTGCGGAGGACATCGACGAGCACCGCATCGGCACGCTCCTCCGCGAACGGCATGACACCCGCGTTCACCGTGGCGACCGCGCTGGCGTTGATGTCGTACAGCGTGACGGTCCGGCCGCGAGAGGCGAACGCGATGCCGAGTGGTAGCCCGACCCGCCCGCAACCACCGATGATGACCACGTCGCGGGCGAACGGATCTGACCCCACGCTTTCCTCCCCCAGGCGACGACGAGTACGGCCGGGAGCCCGACCGTGCGACTTGTTGAGACTAGAAGCGCTGATCTGGCTGGCTGACGTTATGTCCGCAAGGCGACACGAGCCGCGCAGGCCCAGGTCACTCGGCGTCGGCCCCGACCTTCTCGGATTCGGACCCGACCTTTTCCTTCTCGGGTTCGAGGACCGACGAGTCGGCGGCCCCGTTGGCCGTCGTCTGAGTGGGGATCTTCTCCTCGCCTTCGGCTTGCTTCCGCGCCTCGGCGACGACCTGTTTCGCTTCGACACGAGCGGCGCTGAGAATGCCCTCCGCGTCCGTGTGAGCCGCGTCGTGCACCTGCTTGGCGGCCGCGTCCCACTCCTCCCGTACGGCCGTTAACCGGCGTTCGGCCTCGGCGACCCGCTCGTCCGCCTTGGTCGCGCGTTGTTCAGCCTTGGTCGCCTGCTGTTGCAGCTCGGTCGCCCGCTGGTCCGCTTCGGCTGCCCGTTGTTCGGCCTCGGTCGCCTGCTGCTGCAGCCCCGTCGCGCGCCGGTCCACTTCGGTCGCCCGTTGTTCGGCCTTGGCTGCGCGCTGTTCGGCCTTGGTGGCCTGCTGCCGCAGCTCGGTCGCGCGCCGGTCGGCGTCGGTTGCTCGTTGTTCGGCCTCGGCCGCCCGTTGGTCCGCTTCGGCCGCTCGTTGTTCGGCCTTGGTGGCCTGCTGTTGCAGCTCGGTCGCGTGCCGGTCCGCTTCGGTCGCCCGTTGTTCGGCTCCGGTCGCCCGTTGTTCGGCTTCGGTCGCCCGTTGTTCGGCTTCGGTCGCCCGTTGTTCGGCTTCGGTCGCCCGTTGTTCGGCTTCGGTCGCCCGCTGCTGCATCTCGGCCGCCTGCTGCTCGGCTTCTCCGGCTCGCGCTTGCGCTTTGGCAATGTCGCGGCGAGCCGTGTCCGCCTGCCGCCGCAGCTTCTCCGACTCCAGCCGGAGCTTCTCGGCCTCCAGCCGGAGCTTCTCGGCCTCCTGACCGACCTTGTCCTTATCCTGCCGCGCCTGCTTGAGCTGGCGCTGCGCCTCCTCGACCTGCCGGCGGCCGTCGGCGACCTCCTGTGCCACCTCGGCGGCCGTCGCCCGCGCTGCGGTCAGGATCTGCTCGGCTTCCCCATTCGCGCTGGCCCGGGCCTGGTCGGCCGCGGCCAGAGCCGCCGTGCGGATCTCATCTGCGTCGGCCTGAGCCGCGCTGCGGATCTGGCTCGCCTCCGCCTGAATCGTGGCGTGCATCTCGTTTGCGTCGGCCGCCGCCCCGGCGCGGATCTGGTCCGCCTCGGTCTGACCCGTGCTGCGGATCTGGTCCGCCTCGGTCTGAGCCGTGCTGCGGATCTCATCCGCCTCGGTTTGCGCCTTCGCGTGGATCTGGTTCGCCTCGGCCTGCGCCTTTGCGTGGATCTGGCTCGCATCGGCTTGAGCCCTGTCGTGGATCTGGTCCGCCTCGGCGTGAGCCGTGCTGCGAATCTCATCCGCGTCGGCCTCAGCCTGGTCGTGAATCTGCTCGGCGTCGGCCTGAGCCTTGGCGTTGATCAGCTCCGCATAGGCCTGAGCCGCCGAGCGGACCTGCTCGGCGTACTCGTCAGCGGCGGCTCGCGACCTCGCCAGCTCCGCCTCCAAGGTCTGGCGGGTGGCGGCCGCGTCTTCCACGGCGCGCAGGATGCCGTCGGCCTCGACCCTGGCCGCGGCGAGTATGCGCTCCGCTTCGGCCTGCCCGGCGGCGCGGATCTGGACCGCCTCCGCCTGTGCGGCCAGCCGGAGCTGTTCCACCTCGGCCTGTGCGGTTTCGCGCATCTTCGCCACGTCGCTCTCGGCCGCCCGCCGGAGGTTCGTGGCGTGCTGGCTCGCCTGCGCCCGCATCTGGGCCGCCAGCTGCTCGGTGTGGCTGCGAAGCGCCGCCGCATGCTTTTCGGTCTGCTCGGCGAGGCTGGCCGCCTTCGCCTCGGCCTGGCCGCGCACCTGAGCCGCGTACTGGTCGGCCTCGGTGCGCATCGCCTGGTACTCCTGCTGCATGGCCGACCGGCGTTGACCGTGCTCTTGGTCGAGCTGCGCGCGCACCATCTGCGCCTGCGCCTCGGCCTCGCCTCGAACCTGCTCGACATAGGCCGCCGCGGCTTCGGTGACCCGTCGCGCCTCCTGCTGCGCCGACGCGAGCAACGCCTCGGCTTCGGCGCGCATGCGGGCCCCGAGCCGCTGCGCCTCGGCCACCTCGGCACGGACGCTGGCGCGCTCCTCCGCGCTTGCGCGTTCCTCGTCCTTGCGCCGGGCGGCGAGCGCGATCTCGAAGTCCCGCTCCGCATGCGAGGTGCGCTCGTTGGCGTCGGCGAGCATCCGCTCGGCCTGGCCGCGCAGGTCGGCGATCTCCTGTGCCGCGCCGGCCCGGATCGCCTCGGCTTGTTCCTCGGCCAGCGCCAGGATCTGCTCGACCCGGGCTCCGAGGTGCCGGAACGACACCCCGCTGCTGACCGATGTCTGGCGCCGGGCCTGCATCACTTCGAGCTGGAGCTGCTGCACCTGAGTGACGAGGGCCTGGATCTGGCCGAGCATCTCGTCGCGTTCGACGATCAAGGCGGCGTTCTCCGCCTCGATCGCGGAGAGATGGCGATCCACCTGATCGCGTTTGTAGCCTCGAACGACAACGTCGAAGCCCGGCTCCGACCCGAAAGCGTCGCCGAGTGCGGAAAGTTCTCCGCCTTGCGCCATGACACCATCCTCACACGCGACATCCCGCCACGCTCGGCCCACACCGGCATGACGGGACGTGCGTTTCTCCCCGTACGGTAAAGCGTCTGCCGGTTCGGCAGTGACGCTCGATGATGTCACATGAAGTTGAGCGTCAGCCCGAGACCCTCGACCCTTCGCCGGACCTGTCGCCCTTGCGCTCTGACTTGCCCTCCGTGGCGGCCGGGAGGACCGACGGAACGATGCCGGCCAGGCCGGACAACATCTGCCCCAGCTGCGAGGTGACCGCGTCCTTCTGGCGCGTGAGGTCGTCGACCTCGCGGCGTGCCGCCTGGGTGGTCAGCTCCGCCTCGTTGCGCGCCTCGGTGAGGGTGCGGTGTGCCTCGGCGCGAGCCTCGTTGATCGTCTTGTCGGCCAGTGCCTTGGCCTTCTCGGTGGTGTCGGAGGCGATGCGCTCGGACTCGACCCGCCGGGCCTCGGCCCGCTGCTCGATCTCCTTGGCCCGGTCCTCGGCCGCGCGGGCCCGTATCTCCGCCTCGGCGATCATCTTCTGAGTGCGTTGGACCGCGCCCGTGTGCCGCTCGGTCTCCTCGCGCTCGGCCCGCTCGCGGCGCTCGGCGAGCTCCAGAGCGAGCGACTGCAGGTCCTTGTCGCGCTTGTCGCGCGCGTCGGTGAGCATCTTGATCGCTTCGGCGCGCTTCTCCTCGGCCTCGCGGGCCACCTTCGCGCGCAGCTGGGTGATCTCGCGCTCGGCCGTCGCCCGCAGCGTCGACACCTCCCGCTCGACCGTGGCCTTCAGCTCGGCCACCTCGTGCGCGGTCGTGGTGCGCAGCTGCTTGGTCTCGCGCTCGGCATCGGCGCGTAGGCTGTCGGCCTCGCGGCGGGCCTGGACGCGTACCTCAGCCGCCTCGCGCTCGCCGGCGGTGCGCACGTTGCTCGCCTCGCGCTCGGCGCTGGCCTTCATCGCGGCCGCCTCGGCGCGGGCCTTGTCAGTGATCTCGCGCGCCTCCAGGCGGGCCGCGGAGAGGATGCCCTCCGACTCCCGCTTGGCGTCGCCGCGGTGGTCGTTGGCCTGTTCCTCGGCGAGGCGCAGGATCTGCTCGACCCGGGTGCCCAGGCCGGACAGCGTGGGCTTGCGGTTCTCCTCGAGCTGCTTGGTGCTGTCGGTCAGCTTCTGCTCGACGGTGCTGATCCGCTGCTCGGCTTGACGCAGGCGGCGCTGCGCCTCGTTCAAGCGTTGTTCGGCTTCGACACGGGCCATTTCGGCCTTGTTGAGGTTGGTCGCCAGCCGTTGGACGGCGTCATCGACCTGGGTGCGGTCGTAACCGCGCAGAACAACGCTGAACTCCTGAGGCGGGTTCGCGTTGTCGAAGAAGGCAAGGTTGGACTGCGGCTGCTGGGGCATTGGCACATACTCGCAGACTCACCCGGGGCTTTCGCAAGACCGGGGTACTATCCGGGTCCGCCGGATCTTACTGTCCGCGAAAGCGGTTGATCGCCTCCAGATTGCGGGCGCGCAGCTGCTGATCTCGTACCCCCAAGCCGTCCACCGGCGCCAAGCAGCGCACGCCCACCTTGCCCTGATGCGCGTTGCGATGGACCTCGTACGCCGCCTGACCGGCCTGCTCCATGGGATAGGTCTTCGACAGCGTCGGGTGGATACGGCCCCGGGCGATCAACCGGTTGGCCTCCCAGGCCTCCCGGTAGTTGGCGAAGTGGCTGCCGACGATGCGCTTGAGGTGCATCCAGAGATAACGGTTGTCGTACTGGTGCAGGAAGCCGCTCGTGGATGCGCAGGTGACGACGGTACCGCCGCGCTTGGCCACGAAGACGCTCGCGCCGAAGGTCTCCCGGCCCGGGTGCTCGAAGACGATGTCCGGGTCGTCGCCGCCGGTCAGCTCCCTGATCCGCTCGCCGAAGCGCCGCCACTCGGCGGGGTCCTGGGTGTGCTCGTCGCGCCAGAACCGGAACCCCTCGGCGGCGCGGTCGATCACGAGCTCTGCCCCCATGCGCCGGCACAGCTCCGCCTTCTCCGGGCTGGACACCACGCACACCGGAACCGCCCCGCCGCCCAGCGCCAGCTGCGTGGCGTAGCTGCCCAAGCCACCCGAGGCGCCCCAGATGAGTACGGTGTCACCCTGCTTCATCTGGGCACCGTGATGGGAGACGAGCTGGCGGTACGCCGTCGAGTTGACCAGCCCCGGGCAGGCGGCCTCCTCCCAGGTGAGGTGGCGCGGCTTGGGCATGACCTGGTTCGCCTTGACCAGGGCCAGCTCGGCGAGCCCCCCGAAGTTGGTCTCGAAGCCCCAGATCCGCTGCTGCGGGTCGAGCAGCGTGTCGTCGTGCCCGGCCGCGTCTTCCAGCTCGACGCTCAGGCAGTGCGCGACGACCTCGTCGCCCGGCTTCCACTTGGTGACACCGGCACCGACGCGCAACACCACCCCGGCGGCGTCCGAGCCGACCACGTGGTACGGCAGGTCGTGCCGCTTGCCCAGGTCAGAGAAGCCGCCGTAGCGCTTGAGGAACGCGAAGGTCGGGATCGGCTCGAAGATCGAGGTCCACACGGTGTTGTAGTTGACGGCGCTGGCCATGACCGCGACCAGCGCCTCGCCCGGCCCCAGTTCGGGGGTGGGCACCTCCTGGACGTGCAGCGACTTGCGAGGGTCCTTGTCGCGGTTGTCCATGCCCGCGAAGATCTCCGTCTCCTCGGCGCGCACCACGACACCGCAGTAGCTGTCGGGCACCGGCAGACCGGCGATGCCGGCCAGCTCGCCGGCTGGGTCGGCGGCGTGCTCGGCCGACAAGATGGCGTCCCGGATGCGCTCCATAGTCACGACGTTACTGACCAGTAGCAGAGGTACGGAACCAGACGGAACCAGTTTGTGAACAAACCCACGTGACTCACCCGCCCGCCGGCTCCACTCGCTCGCTCGCCGGCTCCACCAGCTCCACGAGGACGCCGCCGGCGTCCTTGGGATGCACGAAGTTGATCCGCGAGCCGGCCGTGCCGCGCCTGGGCGACTCGTAGAGCAGCCGTACCCCGCGCCCGCGCAGCGCCGCGCAGGTGGCGTCGATGTCGGCCACCGTGTACGCGACCTGCTGGACCCCGGGACCGCTGCGCTCCAGGAAGCGGCCGATCGGCGAGTCGGGCGTCAGCGGCGCGAGCAGCTGCACGCAGCCGCCCTCGTCCGACGGGCCCACCGCCAGCATCGCCTCGCGGACGCCCTGCTCGGCGTTCTCCTCGACGTGGACACAACGCATCCCGAAGATCCGTTCGTAGAACCCGATCGCCTCATCCAGATCTGTGACGGCGATCCCTACATGGTCGATGCGCAGCAGTCCGGTCTCGGTCATGGCACTAGTCTGGACCGAACCAGCGTTCAGCTTTCCGGTGGGGGCGACCATGACCTCGGTAATCGTCAACGGCGCACGTACCCCGATGGGCCGCCTGCTCGGCGGGCTCAAGGATCTTCCGGCGACCAGGCTCGGCGAGGTCGCGATCCGGGCCGCCCTGGAGCGCTCCGGTATCTCGCCAGACCAGGTGCAGTACGTGATCATGGGTCAGGTGCTACAGGCCGGCTGCGGTCAGATCCCGGCCCGGCAGTCGGCGGTCGCCGCCGGCATCCCGATGAGCACGCCCGCGCTGACGGTGAACAAGGTGTGCCTGTCGGGCCTCGACGCGATCGCGCTGGCCGACCAGCTCATCCGGGCCGGCGAGGTCGAGATCGTGGTGGCCGGCGGGATGGAGTCGATGACCAACGCGCCCCACCTGCTGCTCGGCCAGCGGCAGGGGTACAAGTACGGCGACGTCGTCATCAAGGACCACATGGCGCTGGACGGGCTGACCGACGCGTACGACGCCGTCTCGATGGGCGAGTCGACCGAGCGTCACAACGCCAGGCTGAACATCAGCCGCGAGGAGCAGGACGCGTTCGGGGCCGCGAGCCACCAGCGGGCCGCCTCCGCCCAGAAGAATGGTGTCTTCGCCGAGGAGATCGCGCCGGTCGAGCTGCCGCAGCGGCGCGGTGACCCGATCGTGGTCAGCGAAGACGAGCAGATCCGCCCAGAGACGACGGTCGAGTCGCTGGCCAAGCTCAAGCCCGCCTTCACCCGCGATGGCACGATCACGGCCGCCACGTCCTCGCCCATCTCCGACGGCGCGTGCGCGGTGGTCGTGATGAGCAAGCGCAAGGCCGATGAGCTCGGGCTGGAGTGGCTCGCCGAGATCGGCGCGCACGGCAACGTCGCCGGCCCGGACAACTCGCTGCAGTCCCAGCCGGCCAACGCGATCCGGCATGCGTTGGGCAAGGCTGGGCTGTCCGTCGACGACCTCGACCTGATCGAGATCAACGAAGCCTTCGCGTCGGTGGCCATCCAGTCAATGCGCGATCTCGGCGTCAGCGCCGACAAGGTCAACGTCAACGGTGGTGCGATCGCGCTCGGCCACCCGATCGGCATGTCCGGTGCCAGGCTGGCGCTGACCCTCGCACTGGAGCTCAAGCGGCGCGGCGGCGGGCTCGGCGCGGCCGCGCTTTGCGGCGGCGGCGGCCAGGGCGACGCCCTCCTGCTGCGAGTACCCGCGAAGTGAGGGCCGGCACCAGGGACGTACCCACGCTGGTGGGCCGCGCGCGCCAGGGTGACCCGCGCGCGGTGGCCCGCCTGATCTCGCTCGTGGAGAACGACGACCCGGCGCTGCCCGACATCGCCGCCGCGTTCGCACCCCACACGGGCGGGGCCCAGGTCATCGGCCTCACCGGCGCCCCGGGCGTCGGCAAGTCCACGACCACCAACGAGCTGGTCCGCTGCTACCGCCAGGATGGCCGGCGGGTCGGCGTGCTCGCGGTCGACCCGTCCAGCCCCTTCACCGGCGGGGCGATTCTCGGCGACCGGGTCCGGATGCAGGACCACGCCACCGATCCCGGCGTCTACATCCGGTCCATGTCCAGCCGCGGCCACCTGGGCGGCCTCGCCTCGGCGACCCCGCAGGCGGTTCGCGTGCTGGAAGGCGCCGGATGCGAGGTTGTGCTCGTGGAGACCGTCGGCGTCGGCCAGGCCGAGGTCGAGGTGGCCAGCCTCGCCGACACCACGCTCGTGCTGCTCGCCCCCGGCATGGGCGACGCGATCCAGGCGGCCAAGGCCGGCATCCTGGAGATCGCCGACGTGTTCGTGGTCAACAAGGCCGACCGGGACGGCGCCGACGCGACCTACCGCGACATCCAGGGGATGATCGGGCTCGGCGAGCGCGGTCCGGGCGAATGGCGCCCGCCGGTGGTCCGGGCGGTCGCCGCCCGCAGCGAGGGCATCGACGGCATCATGGCCGCGATCGACAAGCACCGGGCGTGGCTGGAGTCACACGGCGAGCTAGTCCGCCGGCGCGAGGCGCGGGCCGCCGCCGAGGTCGAGGCGATCGCGCTCGGCGAGCTGCGCGAACGCATCGGCTCACTGCGCAACGGTACGGCCTTGCCAGCGCTCGCCGCCCGGGTCGCAGCCGGTGAGCTGGACCCGTACGCGGCCGCCCACGAGCTTCTCACCAAGCTCGACACCTAAGTAAGGTGTGCGTGGCTAGCTGAGGGAGGGCAGATCGGCCGCCAGCGGACGGAGCGGCGACTGGTCTGGGCCGCCAGGCGAAGCTCGCGGGCCAGACTGGTCGGAGGAGTCCGCGGTCAAGCGGCCGGAACCAGGAGGCACATCGTGACGGCCTGGACCGTCATGCTGCGGGGGATCAGGTATCGCGCCGGCAGGTCGTTCGTGGTGTTCGTCCTGGCGCTGCTGGCGACGACCGCCGCAGTGCTCATCCCCGGGTACAGCCGAGCGGCCCAGCAGTCGGTCCTCACCGACGGCCTGCGCGGGGCACCGCCGGACGCCACGCTGCTCGTGGTCGGCGCGCACGGCACGGCTGCGGCGAGCGCCGCCGCATTCCGGTCCACCGACGAGCTCAAGCTCACGCTCAACCAGGCGTTGGGCCGGCAGCCGGCCGTGGCGCAGCGGCTGGAACGCCCGGTCGCGGCCGCCGACACCGACGCCGTGCTGGCCGCGCGGGGCGAGCCGGTGGTGAGCAAGCTCGCCTTCCGCGACGGCGTGTGCTTTCACGTGCGGGTCACCGGCGCCTGCCCCTCCGACGCCGGCCAGGTGATGGTCAGCGACCGGACCGCGAGCGCGTACGGGATATCGGTCGGCGACCGGATCATGCTGCATCTGGGCAACCCCACGCAGGGTCGCGACCATCCGTTCCGGGTCGTGGGGCGCTACACCCCGAAGGACGCGACCGCGCCGTACTGGGGCCGTACCGTGTACTTCCCGGGCGGCGCGCCGGCCCCGACCGATGACGCGGCACGGGTCGACGCCATCTTCACGATGGTCGAGGACGACGTGCGCGGCGAGCGCACCGGCGCGGTCTCGGTGCGGCTGGAGTACCCGCTGGCCACCGACTCGGTGCGGCTGGACGACGTGAACCCGCTGCGGGCCGGCCTCGGCGCGCTGATGAGCCAGCTGCGCGCCGAGGACCTCGACCTCGATACGGCGTTGCCCTCGGTGCTCGATGAGGTCGACGCCGACCAGCGGGCGATCGGGCGTACCACGCCGGTGATCGGGTTGTCGCTGCTGCTGCTGTGCTGGTTCGTGCTGTTCGGCGTGGTGGCCGCGCTGACCGAGGAACGTGGGCCGGAGATCGCGCTGGCCAAGCTGCGGGGGTACCCGCCCGGACGGGCCAGCCGGTTCGGGCTGGGCGAGGCGTTGCTGCTGATCGCCGCGGCCGCCCCGCTCGGGCTGATCGCCGGCCTCACCCTGGTCGAGCTGGCGGGACAGCGCGTGCTGGCTCGCGGTACGCACGTAGAGGTGCGTTGGCCCGTCTTCGCCGCTGCGGGGCTCGCGCTGCTGGCAGCCGCTGTCGCGGCGGGGCTGGCTGGTCGGCGTACCTTCGCTCGTCCGGTCCTGGGGCTGCTGCGCAGGGTGCCGGAACGTGCGGACTGGCGCGCCGGGCTGGCGGAGGGTGTGGTGGTGGCGCTGGCGGTGGCGTCGCTGGTCGCCGCGGCGGGCGACCGCAGCGCGCCACTCGCGCTGCTCGCGCCTGGGCTGATCGCGGTCGTCGCCGGCATCGCGGCCGCGCGGCTGCTGGCGCTGTGGTCGCGGCTGCGGCTGCGCGGCGCGCGGCGCCGCGGCCACCTGGTGGCTCTGCTTGCCGCGGCTCAGCTGGCACGCCGGCCGGGCGGGCAGCGCGTGGTGGTCGTGGTGACCGTCGCCGTGGCGCTGCTGTCGTTCGCCGCCACCGCCTGGGACGTCGCGGCGCAGGCGCGCCGGGACCGGGCGGCTGACGCCCTTGGCGCGGCGCGGGTCTACACCGTCGCGGCAGAGCATCCGGCCGCACTGTCCACTGTGGTTTCCCGGGCGGACCCGGGTGGGCATGCGATGGCCGTGGTGCGCGCCAGCCAGCGCTACGGCGACGGCTCGGTGGAGCTGGTCGGCGTGCAGGCGGCCGCGCTGCCAGCAGTGGCGATCTGGCGCGGTCACAACCGTACCGAGGTCAGCGAGCTGGCCGCGCGGCTGCACCCGCAGGTGGCGGCGCCGCTGCGGCTGGGCGCCGAGGTCAGCGTCGAGGTGGCCGCCGACGTGCTGCCGCCGAGGCTGCCGCTGCGGCTGGCCGCGGTGGTCGGCGCGCCCGGGGAGCCGCCGCGCACCGTCTCGCTCGGCGTGCTCGCCAAGGGAGTGCACGACTACCGGGCCCTGCTTCCCGCGTGTGGCGGGGGATGCCGGCTGATCGGGCTCTCGGTCGGCCGGGCGGCCGGCGGCGCGGACCCGGTCGCCACGACGGTGACGATCCGCGCGATCCGCAGCGAGGGTACGGCCCTGCCGGCGGCCTTCGACACCGCCGGCCGCTGGCGGATCGCCCACCCGCGCTCGGCGCAGGCGCAGGCGACCCTGCGGCCGGGAGTCGCGATGGGGCTCGACGTGTCTTCCAGCGACCCCGGCGACGTGCTGGTCGAGTACGTCGACACGCCCGACGCGCTGCCGGCCGTGCTGGCTGGTGCCGCGCCGGCCGACGACGGCAACGCCGCGTCGTTCCGCTTCCCCGGCTTCGCCGAGCAGCCGCAGCCGTTCGCGGTCACCGCGCGGACCGCGGCGTTACCTCGGGTGGGGCGCCACGGTCTGCTCTTCGACCTCGAGTACGCGGTACGCATCGCCGAGCGCACCTCCAGCCTCGCCGACAATGACACGCTGCGGTACGAGGTGTGGGCCGGCCCGGAGGCGCCGGGCGACCTCGCAGCGCGGCTGGCAGCCGCCGGGCTGCAGATACTGCGTACCGAGACGGTCAACGGCTACCTCGACCAGCTGGCCCGGCGCGCACCCGCGCTGGCGCTGTGGCTGTACCTGATGGCCGGCGCCGCCGCCATCGCGCTCGCGTTCGGCGTGGTGATGCTCACGGCGTACGTGGGCGTGCGCGGGCGCCTCTACGAGCTGGCGGCGCTGCGGGTCGCGGGCGTGCGCAGCGGCGTGCTGCGCCGGGCGGTCCTGCGGGAGCACCGGGCGCTGCTGGTGATGCCGCTGCTCGTCGGCTTCGCCGCGGGCGTGGCCGGCGCCATGGTGATGCTGCCCGGGATCCCGCTGGTGACCGCCGGCTCGCCGGTGGGTGCCGTGGACTACCGGCCTGGGTTCGGCGCGCTGCCGGCCGCCGGTGTGGCCAGCGTCGCGGTGCTGGCCCTGGCGGTGCTCGTCGTGCTGGGCATGCTGCGCCGGGCCACCCCGCAGCGCCTGCAGGACGGGGCGCTCTGATGGCCGGGCTGGGCGTGATCTGTCGCGGGCTGGTCTTCATCTACCGGCTTGAGGGGTACGACGTGGTCGCGCTCGCCGGGGTCGACCTGGACATCGCCCCAGGTGAGTCGGTGGCGTTGCTCGGCCCGTCCGGCTCGGGAAAGTCCACCCTGCTGTCGTTGCTGGCCGGGCTGCTGCGGCCGGCCGCCGGACGGCTCGTCGTCGGCGGGCACGACCTGTCCAAGGCCGGCCCGGCCGAGGTGTCGGCGATGCGGGCGAACGACATCGGCGTGGTGCTGCAGGGCGCCGCCCGGAACCTGCTGCCGTACCTGTCCGCCGAGCAGAACGTGCGTTTCGCCCAGCGGGGCGTACCCGCGCAGCGCCGCCACGCGCTGCCCGCGCCGCGCGAGGTGCTCTCGGTGGTTGGTCTGGCCTCGCGCGGCCGGCTGAAGGCACGCCCGCACCGGCTGCTGCCGGGGGAGCGGCAACGGCTGGCGCTCGCGGTGGCCCTGGCCACCCGCCCGGGTCTGCTGCTCGCCGACGAGCCGACCAGCCAGCTCGACGTCCGAGCCCGCGACGAGGTGCTGGCGGCCCTGGAGGCGGTGTCGCGCGGCGGCACCACGGTCGTCATGGTCACCCACGATCCCGACGTCGGTGCGCGGATG
>WNGA01004143.1_pt1 | contig 21435 bp, 25 predicted proteins | sample 5400061 | NCBI WGS metagenome assembly WNGA01 (sample SAMN13153366, study PRJNA577476) | soil metagenome | isolation source: 100 cm soil or saprolite under grassland replicate 2 | place: USA:California | collected 2016-06-15
TGAGCCTGGCGCATGGCCTCGAGCAGCCAGCCGGGGAGCTCCTTGCGGCTCTTCACTTCGGGGGCCAGCCATCGGTGATCGACGTCGGGGCGGCCGGCGCGGCCGGTGATGGGGATCCGGTGGCCATTCAGCTCGGCGGCCACGCGGCGCTCGGCGGCCTTCCAGCGGCGCTCAGTCACGGCACCAGCTCGACCGGTCGCAAAAGCTGACCCTTGAGGAGTTCCATCAGTTCCTTGGCCCGCTCCTCGCCAACTAAGGCAGCCAGCTCGGCCAAGGCCATAGCAGCATCAGGTTGCTCGATCGAGATTCCGGAACCGCCCGCTCCACCTCTCGGCCCGGTGACTCGGATGTAGATGCCGACCTTCCGTTCTCCGTCGCTCATCGCGCTCCTTCCCGAACCAACCAGTTCCCGCGGGAACTGGAACTGGTTGAGAACCAACCCCAGCTACCAGCAACCAGAACGGGTTCCCTACGGGAACCCTTGGAACTGGTTGCACGGATAGCACCAACCAGTACGGGAACTGGTTGGGAACTGGTTGACGGTTGGGCCCTCAGACGCACCGGAAGACCACCTGCTCTCGCTTCCGCCCTGCCTTGTCGGGACGCTGCTCCTTGGCTATCTGGATCTGTCCCTGGGTAGCCAGCCAGTCCGCGGCAGCGTCCACTTCCACGGGCCGGCCACCGACCGCCACCTTGAGATCCGAGCGGGTGATCCCAATCATTCCCGCTCCTTCGATGGCCTTCAGGACGGCCGGGGCTTTCTGCGCCGCCTTGATCTCCTCCACGCCGCCGGGGCACCACTCGAGCCGGACCGACTCTGGATCCTGCTCGGTGGGCAAAGTGAAGGACCACGCCGGCTCCTCGAGCGCCGACCGATGCTCCGATTCCACAGCCACCTCGGGGGTGCCCTTGACCCGGGACAGGTACAGGATGGAGTCGCACAGGGCCCAGAAGTCCCCCGTGCCCCTCATCCGGTTCCCCAGGCGTGCGCCCTTGTTGGACTCCGAGGGCTTGGTCCAGTGATGGTTGACCAGCACCGAGCACCCTGTGTAGGCCAGGGTCCGCAGGAACGAGTTGACCGGGCGCATGGATTCGGCACGGTCCTCGTTGGCCGTGTGCATCCGCACGAGCGGATCGAACACGATTACCCGAAAGCCTCGGGCGGCCTCGAGGATCCGTCGCTGCCACATCTTGTCGTCCAGCAGGACGTGCCGGCCTGCGGCCACGAACAGGTTCGCTGGTGGATCGATGTCGTGGCCGCGACACAGAGCCCTGATCCGCCAAGCGATCTCCTGCTCCGTGCCCTCTTCGACCACGTACAGCACGAACCCGGGATCGACGGCTAGGAACCGGCCGAAGGCATCCACCTCGGACCCCTGGGAGGCCAGGGCGATGGCGATCTCCAGGGATGCCCAGGTCTTGCCCGACTTGGGCTCGGCGCCGACGAACGAGATCCCGGGGCGGAGCAGGCCCTCCACGAGCCACGGCGGCGGCGCCGCATCCGTGCTGAGCGCCGATGCCGGGACGTACCAGGAGTCGGATTCCGGCTGCCCGTTGAGTGAATTGGCTACGGGCGTAGCCAATCGCTCTTCGGCCCATGATCCGACGACCCGGGCACCGTCTTCCTGGGCCAGTCGAACGAGATCTCGAACGTGGACGTCGTTGGTCATGGCCGACCCCGTTCTCTCAGGCGCCGGCGGAACCGCTCCTCAAACGTCTCGAATGCGGCCTGGGCGGGCTCGAGAGCCTTATCTACCTCTCGCCTGACCCCATCCACGTCCTTGACGTCGTACCAGTGGCCTTTCTCGTCGCGGAGATAACCGGGGCGGTTGGGATCGAGGAAGTAGCCAGGGCGGGTGTGGTCGGGCTGCCATCCAGGTCCGAGGATCGAGCTGCCGTGATCAGGATGCTCTTGGACGCCGTGACACCGCTTGCAGAATCCGTCGGGGTCGTCGCCTGTGAACGGGTGAGGCCCGATCACGGCGAAATCCCGCAGTTGTCGCCGGCGTGACGAGCGATGATCTCATCGAGTTTCTTGGCGGCCCAGGTCCTCTCTGCGGCGCGAATCACGTTGTACCTGACCTCCGGGTGTTCGGCCCGGGCTCGGGCTAGGGCGGCCTCGTGCAACGAAGCCGATGGTTCCACCCCGGGGGATGTGCGGCGGGCGGGGCGGCTGGCTGGAGCTCGTGCTGGTCGACGTGGCTGGACCTCCCCTCGGTCGTCGGCGGGCCGTGATATCGTCCGGCCCGTCGACTGGGGGGTCGGCGTCTCTAGCCCTGGGGGGCCCTTCGCCGGGCCCCTTGGGTTATCCGGAGGGCCCGTCACGGCTCACTCACCGCTTCCCGGTGGGCGGCCAGGAAGGCCGCCAGGTCCTCCTCGGCGATCCGGACCAGCCGGCCGAGTTTCACCACCGGGATCCGTCGCTCGAACACGGCTCTCCTCCACCACCGCAGCGTCGTGGAAGTCCGATCTGCGCATTCCTGGAGGGTGAGCAGCCGCGTCATCGGGCGGCCTCATCGAGCTCGAGCTCGGCCTTCAGAAGATCCGATGGCTGAACCTGCAGGACGGCGGCGAGCCGGAGGAGCAGGCCACGGCTGGGATTCCGGAGGCGCGTCTCCAGCGAGTAGATCTGCTGGTAGCCGACGCCGCAGGAAACCGCGAGGAGCTCCCGGGAGAGACCACGCTCCTCACGGAGCTTCCGGAGGTTCCGCCCGTCGAACCGATGGAAAATGCCAGGCAACACATCCCCTTTCGGGACATGTCACCTGGCACAGGGACCGAATCTGTTATCCGGCCGCCAGTCGTGACGTAGCCGGATGATAACATCCGGCCGCCATGGATGGGCGAGATGAGCGAATCCTGATCGGTCGAGATACCCGGTGGCCGTGGTTACTCCAACAGGTTCTCGACCGGCTTCCGGGTCCGTTCGTCGCCCTCGGGGTGGGCGCACGATCTCGACGCCTCTTCCTGCGCCTTGAGCGGGAAGTCCCGGGGGTCCGCGCCTTTCACAACGGCCGCCAATGGTGGGCCGTCGGCGGAACGGGGCATCGAGAAGCGGTGGCCAGCCCGCAGTGGACCGAATGAAGCGACACGCCGGCATCCGCGAGCACCACGGGAAACACCAGGTGCGCTACTACGGCCAGGACGGCAGGGAGCACGCCAAGTCCTTCCGCCGGCTGAGGGACGCGGTGAGCTTCCAGGGGAGGGTGAAGGCGGCCCTTCCTGCCGACCGCCCGGACCCAGCGAAGGGGCGGGAGCGCCTGGCCTCTTGCTACGGCCGGTGGGTGGAACGGGCCCAGGCCACGGGCAAACCCACCGAGCGGACGCTGATCGCCTACGACGAGATATGGCGGCGCTACATCGAGCCCGCCATCGGCCGTCGCCGGCTGGACTCCCTGAGTCGGGCGGACTGCCAGGCGGTCGTAGATACCGCGCCGAGCGCGTGGCGAGCCACCGACGTTCGCAAGGTCCTGTCCCGGGTCCTGTCGTTCGCGGTCGATGACGAGTGCATCTCCCGGAACCCGGCCGCTGGCCTGGCGGTCCCGCAGATTCGCCAGCATGAGCCGTGGGTGCTCACGCGGGAGGAAGTGGAGCGGCTGGCCGAGGAGATCGAGCCTCGGTACAGGGCGCTCGTCCTGCTGGGCGCGTACTCGTCGCTACGCTGGTCGGAGCTCATCGCGCTGCGAGCGGGGGACGTGGACTTCCTGCGCCGTCGGGTATGGGTGGGGCGCGAGATCGTGGAGTCCGGCAAGCTGATCGAGGGGGAGCCGAAGACTAAGGGCTCGAAGCGATCGGTGACCATCCCGGAGCCGGTGGCGGTCGAGCTGGCCGAGCACGTCCGGCGGTTTCCCCCCGGGAGAGGCGGGCTGATCTTCATGGCCGAGCGGGGCGGCGTCATCCGCCGTCCGCACTTCCGCCGGCTGGTGTGGCTCCCCGCCACCCGAGCCGCCAGCCTGGAAGGCTTCCCTTTCCGCAATCTCCGTCACTCGGGAGCAACCTGGGCGCTGGAGGAGGGTGTGAGCCCGGTGCTGGTGGCGTTCCGGCTGGGCCACCGGGGCACCAGGATGATCGAGCATCACTACGCCAGGTTGATCGAGCCGATGGACGCGGAGATTGCTCGGCTACTGGGCGATACGGACCAAATGCGGACCAAAACGGGCCAGCGGGAGCGGAAGTCCAGCCCTCGTAGGCCCTGACCTGCGGGTTTTCTGGTAGTCCCAACGGGATTCGAACCCGTGTCTCCACCTTGAGAGGGTGGTGTCCTTGGCCTCTAGACGATGGGACCGTTTCGGCCGACAGAGATTATTGCAAGCCTGCTCCGCACCTGGCTGCCAGATCAAGCGCACTTCGTGCCATGCCGATACCCTATGTGAAGTGCAATTCGAGTCTACTGATCTTGCCCGCGGCCACTCAGGTCACATTCGATCCATAGCCCGCCAACTCCTGCCCGGTGTTGTGCTGCCCGGATTGATCTACTTGCTCGTGTCCAGCCACGCGCCCGTGCTCGTCGCGCTCGCTGCGGCTTCTTCAGTGCCCCTGCTCGACATGGCTGTGCGACTGGTCCGCGGAAAGCGGCCCACCTGGGCGGGCATTGTCTTCATCGGGGCGGCTGGGATCTCGGTCGCTCTGGCCATGGTTCTGCACTCGCCGATGTTCATCCTCGTCAAGAGCGCGGTGATGAGCGGGATCTTGGGGCTTGCCTTCGCCGTTTCTGCCGTCATCCGGCGCCCTCTTACCCGCACCCTGGCCCTTCGACTCTCCTCGGACCATCCCGAGGGCCGGCGCCGCCTGGCCGAGCGATGGAGGCATCCGAGGGCCCTCGCGGTGTTCTGTACCCTCTCGGTGGCCTGGGGTGCCCTCCTCATGGCGATGGCCGGCCAACAGGCGGCCCTGGCGGTGACGGTCTCTCCCGGGACCGTCATGGCGGTCGACGGGCCCTCCCATGCGGTCCTAACAATGGTGGGCATTGCGTGGAGCGTCCTGTACGTGCGGCGTATCCAGCGCAGGCACCCGGACCTCGGACTATTGCCGGTCCGGACGAATACCAGCGCCTAACCCACCCATCGGGGTCAGGTCGTCCGGAGGAACCGATCGGCGGTGAATACTGGCGGAAGCCCTTCGACGATGTGCTCTCTCCCAGCAGGTAGCGGCCTCCCTGGTTCCACCTAACCCTGGACTGAGTGACCGCCCGTGTTCCGGCCCAAGACGGCGAAATCGCCTGTTTGCCCGAATGTTCGCAGACCTGCGTCCTGTCGAACACAAGGGAAGTCGTTTTCACGTGGGGCTTGGGAGTGCCAGGCATCCGCACTTCTCGTCCACCCGAGGCGGAGTGAAGGAGGGAAGTGCTGTGAAGCGTTCTCGATCACCATGGTGCTGATCGGCGCGCCGTCGGTTTTGATCCTGGTACCGGCAGACTCTGCGCGGTCTTCCGGGACGTCGGGCAGGTGCTGAACACCGGCGGCATCGACTCAGGGACGTGCCAGGGCGGCAGTGAGGGCCACGCCTGGCAACGGGTCCTCCCCCGGGGCGGTGAGGTTTCACCCTCTCGGGCCTCGTTCCCCGGTCACGGTCTGAAGAGATCGCCGTCAACTTGCCGTCGCTGGTCCGGGCCGGGCAGGATAGCCGGCCGGACCAGGACGAAGGGCGGGCTTCGTAGCAGCGAGCCCGCCCCTGCCGCGTGCATCTCGGGGGAGAGGAGAGGGGATGGCCCAGACGAGGACGACCACGCCGTTCGACATGAGTCTGGTGCAGCGGGGAGCCCGGCTGCGCCGTTCACCCTTCTTCGAGGCCACACAGCGATATGGCCCCCGAGGCTTCACCGTCTACAACCACACGTTGTTCCCGATCAACTTCGACGACTTCGAAGAGGAGTACTGGCACCTGCTGAACAACGTCACGCTGTGGGACGTGGCCGTGGAGCGGAACGTGGAGATCTCGGGGCCGGATGGTTTCCGTTTCGCCCAGCTGCTCACGTGCAGAGATCTGTCAAAGTGCGGGGTCGGTCAGGCCAAGTACGTGCTCATCATGTCCCCCGGGGGCGGCATCGTGAACGACCCCGTCATGCTTCGCTTGGACCAGAACACGTTCTGGTTCGCCCTGGCCGACTCGGACGTGTACCTGTACGCACTGGGCCTGGCCGCCCAGGCCGGGTTGGACGTCCTGATCTCAGAGCCAGAGGCCTACCCGGTTCAGGTCCAGGGCCCGAGATCCAAGGACCTCATGGCCGACCTGTTCGGCGAGGAGGTGACCTCCCTCAGGTACTACTGGTTCACTCGAACCGAGCTCGACGGCATCCCGGTGATCGTGACCAGGACCGGGTGGACGTCGGAGGTCGGCTACGAGGTCTATCTCTTGGACGCCTCCAAGGGTGTGGATCTGTGGGAACGGCTCATGGAGGCCGGCCGCCCCTACGACATCTGGCCCACCGGGCCTTCGGACATCCGTCGGATCGAGGGCGGCATCTTCAACTGGGGGGCCGACATGGACCACTCGAACAACCCCTTCGAAATGGGACTGGACAGGCTGGTCGACCTGGAGATCGAGTTGCCGTTCATGGGGAAAGACGCGCTGCGCAGGATCAAGTCCGAAGGGATTCGGCGGAAGATCGTGGGGGTCGAGATCGCCGGAGAACGACTGGACATGAACCAGTCGAAATGGCCGGTGGAAGCCGAGGGAAGGCCGGTGGGGAAGGTCACGTCGGCGATCTACTCCCCGCGATTGGAGAACAACATCGGGTACGCGTGGGTGCCCGTGGAGCTCTCACAGGTGGGCACCGAGCTCACGGTGGAGACACCGGTCGGCGCTCGCGGTGCCTCCGTCGTTTCCATGCCCTTCGTGGATCCCGGGAAGCAGATCCCGAAGTCCTGACGACCCGGGTCTTCCCACCTCTTCTGTGAGGACGGAACTCGTTCTTGAACTCCTGGCCCTGGTCGAAAGCCGAGTAGGTGCTGCCCGCTGACGATCCGATCGGATGTGCGCGCCTCCACCCTTGAGGACACAGGCCTGGCCGCGGATCGACAGCGGCGAGCAAGATTGAGTCGGCGCCCTATGCGGGCTTTGACCGCTGCTTAGACAGAGACCTGCAGAACGCTCTCGCGCACCGGCGCGGGTTGGGCCACCCGCTTCAGCAGCGCCCTGTAGGCGATGAACGACATGATCAGCGGCACTACCAGAAGGACGGTGGCGCCGGGGGCGGCGTGCCACACCACCAGGGCCGTCAGCCCCAGAGCAGTGTTGGCCCCGAAGTGCAAGAGGTTCTCGGGCAGCGGGGGCAGCAGCACGGACTGATAAGGCTTCCGCGCGGCCAGGGAGATCACCAGTGCCACCAGGCCCGCATTGATCGCGGCGTAGACCGCCATGCCGAGGCCCACAGCGATGAAGGTCATCGGCCGGAGGACGCCGTGCGACCTGAGAGCTGCTACGACCACCTGGGCGGCGGTCAGCGCGATCAGGAACTGGCCCGCGTTGAAGACCAGCTTGTGGAGAGCCCGCCGACGAGTCATCTGGCCCAACAGCACCCCTGTGGCGACCGACATCGTCACCACGCTCGGACGAGCCAGGATAAGCGCGCCCACCCACAACGCTTCGGTGAGGGAGAAGTTCAGGTTCTCGCTACCGAATCGCAGGGGAACCTGGAACTGCTCGGTCAGCACGATCCCGGCCGTGAGGAGGAGGAACGCGGCCAGGTCTTGGCCATCCCAGTGGGCCAGGTCGGGGGCGCGCACCAGCACCGAGGCCGCGCCTCCTGCCGCCACCAGGACGACCAGGGCCTGGGCCGGAACGGTTAGCCTTCGCATGGTGAGGGGGTGCCGCGAGACGCCGGGGGTTGGGTAAGCGTAAGCGCCGCGGCTCCTCGACCGTCGAGTGAGAACCGCAGGGCGCCGTTCATGAGAGGTGTCGGTGGACGGCCACCGGATGGCCGGACGTCCTACTGGGTTTCATGGGGATGGATGTTGCACGACTCGGGGGAGCCCTGCATCGCCCGGATGACTCTAATGCCTCCCCCGAACAGTCCGAATTGGCGGACATGTCCGGGGGAGGCAACAACCAGGCCAAAAGTCCGACCCCAGCCGGGCCGACAGAGTCTCAGTGGCTAGGCCGATGAGTCACAGCGAGAACGATCAGGCGCTTGCTTGGGCCTCCCGCTCTCGGGCCTTCTGCTGTCCCTCCGGCGGAAGGTCCGCTATCTGCTTTCCCTGGGGCTGGCAGCACTCGCCGTCCGCGTCCGCGTGCTCCTTCCACGTGCGACCGTCGCAACACCAGCCCTGGCTGGTGTCCAGTTCCTCTGCCATGCCATTCCTCCTTCACGTCGGGTGCTATCTGTCTACCCAGCCCCCGGCCAGCTATTCCCCGCTTGCGCGGGTATAGGAGTGGGCAGATCGGAAGGGGGAGTCGTCGTGACGTTGCTGACCAGACAGACGGAAGCGGTGATCCAGGGGATCCAGCGGTCCCGGCCGCTTGATTCCATAGGCCGAGCGTTGACACTGGGATTCGCGAGGGTCGTCCGACCTGGCAAGCTCAAGGATCTCGTCAGCGGGACGTGGCTGGGCCACCCCCTGCACCCGCTGCTGACCGACGTGCCGATCGGCTCTTGGACCAGCGCCTTTGTGCTTGACCTGCTGGGAGGGGAGGCCGCCCAAGGCGCTGCGGACATGCTGATCGGCCTTGGCGTGGTCTCGGCGGTGCCCACGGCCGTGACCGGGCTCTCCGAGCTCGCCGACGTGACCGAGAAGGGTGAGCGAAGCGTTGGCTCGGCCCACGCGATCGGCAATGTGACCGCCGTTGCCCTGTTCGGAATGTCCTATGCCTTGAGGCGACGGGGAAAGCGGGGCCCGGGTACCGCCCTGTCCTTAGCCGGTGCGGCCGTGGCGACGGCGTCGGCCTACCTCGGCGGCCATCTCGTCTTCCGGCAAGTGGTCGGCCCCAGCCGCGCCCTCGACGGCCCTCTGCCCGACTGGACCCCGGTGCTCGATGCCGGAGACCTGGCGGAGGGGAAGCCGAAGCGAGTCACCGTCGGCGGTGGGCAGATCATGCTGTACAAGGAAGGTGGGAGAACATACGCCCTGATCAATCGATGCAGCCACCGGGGAGGCCCGTTGCACAAGGGAACCGTTGGCCACGGCCGTGCGACCTGCCCGTGGCATCTCAGCGTGTTCAGCCTGGAGGATGGATCGGTCATCCAAGGCCCCGCGACGGCGCCACAGCCCACCTATGAGGTTCGGGAGCGTGAGGGGAAAGTGGAGATCCGCCGGCTGCCGTTGTAACGGGCCGGCCCGTCAGAGCGGACACGATCGAGTTCGAAGAAGAAGAGTCACCCGTGCGCCGCGGGTCGCCAGATTCTCGGCCGTTGCCGTTCCTCCGTGCATCTCGGCAACCGCCCGGACGATGGCCAGGCCCAGGCCAACTCCAGGGCTCGAACCGTTGCCGTCGACGTCGGCGCCGGAACTCACGAACGGCTCGAAGGCAGTTTCGAGCATGTCCTGGGGAAAGCCCGGCCCCGTATCCTCCACCCGGATCCGCACCCCGTCACCCGTTCGCTCCGAACGCAGAGTGATCACGTCGCCGAGCCCGGCGTAGCGGAGCGCGTTCTCGAGAAGGTTCTCCAGAGCCTGGCGAACGCGTGTCGGATCGACCCACACCGTCCCCGGCTGGACGTCGAGCGTGATGCGGACCCCGGCTCGTCGGGCGCGTTTGTCGTACGAAGGCATAGCTCCGAGCATCGCGTTCAATGTTGTGCCTAGCCGGGCCAGCTCATCTCCCGTGTCCGGGACCGGAAGCCTTCGGTCCGGCTCGGACGCGGAGACGGCCTGGGCCTCCTGCCGCAGCCGCTCGACGGGTCGGAGGGCCCCGCCGACCATCAGCCAGCCGGCCGCGGACATCGCGATCAGCGCGAGCGGGCCACCGATGGCGAGCGCGACGAACAGCTGATGAAGCGCATCATTGCGATCGCCCAGTGTGGCTCCGGCGATCAAGAAGAGGTGATGGCCGGATGAATTCACCGGGACCGCCAGGAGCAGGAGGGGTCAGTGTCGATCCGAGGAACAGTCCTCACGAAGAAACGGGGCCCTGGGATGGCCCGAAGCGCGTCAGAGGAGAGGAGGGGAGCTTCAGAGTCGCCGAGCTGGCTCGAAGCAACCATCCTGTGTCATCCAGCACCTGGGCGAACGACTCGTCGGGATCGATCAGTCCACCGGCCGAGACGATTGCGCCCGAACCCCTTTCCGCGACCTGGGCGGCCATCGTCTGGCCTCGAGCTCGAAGCCCCAGGTCCACGGAGGCGAGGATGTCCCGGCCCACACGGAAATACACGAACGCGCCGAACGCCGCCAATACGATCGCCATCCCCAGCGCGAAGACAAGCGTCAAACGCATCCGGATCGGCATGGTCATCCCGATCCGTCGTCTCGAAGCCGGTACCCGGCGCCCCGAACCGTCTCCAGCGACTCCCGCCCGAAGGGCCTGTCGATCTTCTCTCTGAGGTACCGGACGTAGACCTCGACCACGTTCGAGTCCCCCTCGAAGGCGAAGTCCCACACGTGCTCCAGGAAGCGGGTCCGGGTGAGCACCTATCCCGGATGCCGCATGAAGTACTCGAGCAGGGAGAACTCCTTCGGCGTCAGCCCGATGGTCTGGTCACCTCGGCGGACGGGCAGCATGACATCGAGCACGATCGCGTCGTAGGGTTCTCCGATGCCATCCATACGGCATCCTCACCGTTTGCCACCATGTCGACGGCGTACCCCTCCTCCTGCAGGCCGCGACGAAGGAGGCCGGCCATCCTCTGAGTGTCCTCCACGACCAAGACTCGCAAGCGCGGCCTCCCGGCCCGATCCTGGGACGCGACAGATGAGACAGCCCTGAGAGGCGGCAGGACCCTCTCAGCGTCCTCTCAGGATGGCACGGTCATGGTCGTCCGAAAAGGTCTGGTTCCAGCCTGCTCCAAGGAGGCATCATGGGCGCGACGCTGATCGTTGTCGCCGCGGCCTGGCTGGTGGGCGCGTCGTGCACGTCATCTCCAGCCTCGAAACCGAGCTCACGGCAGAGTCCGAGGGCAGCCTCGCCGGCGCCGGCGACGGGTGAGCCCTCGCCCTCTGCATCCGCCTCGGGATATCACCCGGCCATCCAGGCTGCAGACTTCGTCCAAACCATCGACAACCCATACCTCCCCTGGATTCCGGGAACGACCTATGTCTTCCGAGGGATCAAGGAGGGCGAGGCCCAGCGCGATGAGGTCGTCGTCACCGATCGGACGAAGGTCATCCTCGGGATCACCTGCGTCGTCGTCACCGACCTCGCTACGCACGGGAACAGGCTGCTCGAGAAGACCGAGGACTGGTACGCACAGGACGAGGAGGGCAACGTCTGGTACTTCGGCGAGGACACGGCCTCCTACGACGAGAAGGGCCACGTGGAGAGCAGAGAAGGATCATGGGAGGCAGGGGTGGACGGGGCTCAGCCCGGCATCGTCATGCCTGCTCACCCACAGGTCACCGAGTCCTACCGGCAGGAGTTCTACCAGGGACAGGCCGAAGACATGTTCTGGATCGTCAGCCTGAGCCGGACGGTCAAGGTTCCCTACGGGAAGTTCCAGAACGTCATGGAGACGCTCGAATGGACGCCCCTGGAGCCCAACGTGATCGACACGAAGTTCTATGCGGCGGGGGTCGGGGTCATCCTCGAGGTCGCGGCGGCGGGGGACAAGGAACGTGCCGAGTTGGTAAGCGTCACGAAGCCACAAGCTGGCCCGCCTGGATTCGAACCAGGACTAACTGATCCAGAGTCAGTCGGGCTACCGTTACCCCACGGGCCAGTGGGTGGACCAGCGGAAATGCTACACGGCCAGCGGACACGCGCCTCGCACCCTTTACCCCTGTCCTAGCGCGCTCCGACACGAACGGAGTCCGGTCCGCGCTGGCGAGCAATCAGGCGGCTCGCCGGGCCGTTGCAAGGGATTGGGACATGAGGATGCACAGGGAGGCCTTCTTCGCACGTACGGTCGTGCTTGTTGAAGGGATCAGCGACCAGCTCGCGCTCGAAGCGCTGGCTGAGCGCCGTGGTCGGAATCTTGTCGCCGAGGGCATTTCCATCGTGCCGATTGGGGGTGCGACGAACATCGGAAAATTCCTGGATCGGTTCGGCCCTCAGGGATTCGACGTCAGACTGGCAGGCCTCTGTGACACGGCAGAGGAGGGCGCCTTCCGGCGCGGTCTCGAGCGGGCCGGCCTCGGCTCCAACCTCACCCGCGCCGATATGGAATCACTCGGGTTCTACGTGTGCGTCGCAGACCTTGAGGACGAGTTGATCCGCTCCCTCGGTGCCGCCGCGGTGGAACAGTTCGTCGACGCTCAGGGTGAGCTTGGATCGTTCCGCACCTTCCAGAAGCAGCCTGCCTGGCGAGGACGGACTAAGGAGGAGCAGCTCCGGCGCTTCATCGGCACCTACAGCGGCCGGAAGATCCGATACGCGCCCTTGCTTGTCGACGCGCTGGATCTCACCCAAGTGCCTCGGCCGCTGGACGGTGTACTTGCTCATGTCTGATGCATCAAACGAAGAGCTTCCGGTTGATGACGAGTAGCGTGCCGCCCTCTACTACCCGGTTTCGGCCATCACAGCGCTTCGCTGGCCACAGCGCTTCGGGGGGAAGCACGGATCTCATAGGGATTATCCTCCCGATGAGGACCATGTCCACTCATGTGCTGCCAACAGGCATCGTCACGTTCCTGTTCTCCGATATCGAAGGGTCGACTCGGCTCCTCCAAGATCTCGGCGATGGCTACCTCGAGCTCCTGCAGCGCCATAACCGCATCTTCCGGGAAGCGATCCGTGAACAAGACGGGGCCGAAATCGGCACGGAAGGCGATTCGTTCTTTGTCGTGTTCCCGAACCCACTGGGAGCTGTACAGGCCGCCGCTCGAATTCAGTTGTCGCTGGCCGATCACCCGTTCGCCGAGCCGGTTCGCGTCCGGATGGGTCTGCACACCGGACAGGGCCGACTAGTGGCGGATGATTACATCGGTATCGACGTCAACCGGGCGGCCCGGATCGCCGCCGCCGGGCATGGCGGCCAGATCCTGATCTCCGACGCCACCCGCGCACTCGTCGAGCCCGATCTGCCCGCGCACCTCACCGTGCGTGACCTGGGTTCCCATCGATTGAAGGACCTGGCCCATCCTGAGCGCCTTTACCAACTCGTAGTGGAAGGGCTCCCCGCGGAGTTTGCCCCTCCCAAATCGCTCGACGCCCGGCCCAACAATCTGCCCCTCCAACTCACCCGCTTCATCGGTCGGCGGGAGGAGGTATCCCAGATAAAAGGCAGGCTATTGAACGGGGCCCGACTCCTGACCCTGACCGGCCCCGGCGGCACCGGAAAGACCAGGCTGGCACTCGAGGTCGCTGCAGAGACACTCACTGCGTTCGAGGACGGGGCCTGGTTCGTGGATCTGTCTTCGACAATGGACTCAGGCCTGGTCATCTCAACGATCGCCGAGATCCTCGGAGTCAAGGAGAAGCCTGGGCGCCCGTTGCAGGACGCCCTCGAGAGGAGTCTGAAGGACAGGGCGATGCTCGTGGTACTGGACAACTTCGAGCAAGTCGTCGACGCCGGCGCAGCCGTTGAGCGGCTCCTCCAGGCCGCCGCACGCCTCAAGATCCTGGTCACCAGCCGTGCCGCGCTTCACCGCTATGGCGAGCAGGAGTTCCCCGTGCCGCCGCTTGACCTCCCGGACCCAGGGAACCTGCCCGACCTGGCTTCGCTCACCCGGTACGAAGCGATTGGCTTGTTCATCGAGCGGGCCATCGCCGTGAAGCCGGATTTCGCCCTCACCGAGAACAACGCGCCGTCCGTGGCGGAGATCACCGTCCGGCTGGACGGTCTTCCCCTGGCCATCGAGCTGGCAGCGAGCCGGGTAAAGATCTTGTCCCCTCAGGCCATCGTGGAACGACTCGGCCGGGGTTCCCCCTTGCTGGTCTCGCGTGCCCCCGATGCTCCGGCTCGGCAGCGGACACTGCGTGGAACGATCGAGTGGAGCTACGACCTGCTCCAAGAAGACCAGCGCCGGCTGTTCCAGCAGATCTCGGTGTTCCAGGGGGGAGGGAGTCTGGAGGCCCTGGAGACCGTGTGTTCTCCGGCCCCAGGCGTGGACACGATCGAGGGCCTGGGCTCGCTGGTGGACAACAGCTTGCTGCGGCGGGTCGAGACAGAGGACGGGGAGCCCCGGTTCGTGATGCTGGAGACGATCAAGGGGTACGCGGCTGATCGGCTGAACGATGCTCCCGACCTCAGCGATGCCATCCGTCGGGCCCACGCCGCCTACTTCGCAGACTTCGCTCAACAGCAGTGGGAGCACCTCACCGGCCTGGGGCGCGAGCCCGCACTGACGGCGATGGCTGCAGACATCGACAACCTGCGCATCGCATGGCGCTACTGGGTCGCGGAGAGGGATCTCGATCAGCTCAAGAAGCTGGTCGATAGCATGTGGCTCCTCTACGACGCCCGGGGCTGGTACCACGCCACCATCGAAATCACGACCGATCTGTTGGAGGTCCTGTCTTCCACGCCGTCGACTCCAGAGCGTGCGATCCAGGAGGTCATGCTACGGACCAGCCTGGCCAGAGCGCTGATGGCCATCCACGGCTACACGCGGGAAGTGGAGGAAGCATACGGCCGGGCGCTGGAGCTCTTCGAGGGGCAACGAGAGATTCCACAGCTCTTTCCAGTCCTCCGTAGCCTCGCCAGCTTCTACACCTACCGGGCCGAATTCGAGAAGGGAGCCCAGGTGGGGCGAGAGATCCTGCGCCTGGCCGAGGTACAGGACGACCCGAGCATGCGCGTCGACGGACATCTCGTGCTGGGCTCCAGCATCGCGTTCCAGCACGATCTCCATGGCGGCCTGGAGCACCTCGACAGTGCCATCGCCTCGTTCGAGTCGCAGGGGTATCGGTTCCGTCGCTTCCGCCTCGGCAACAACCCGGGGGTGGCGTGTTTCACGACCTCGGCACTCGTCCTGTGGATGCTCGGCCACCCCGATCGCGCACTCGAACGCGCGAACCGTGCCGTGGCCCTGGCCACGGAGCTGGGGCACCCGTTCACGTTGGCCTATGGGCTGTTCCATTCGGGTTTCCTTCATCTCTGGAGGCGTGAGCCGGAGCTGGTCGGAGACCGCGCGATGGGGGTGCTGGACGTCGCACATGAACATGAGTTGCCGATCTGGAAGGCGCTGGGGCATTGCCTCCGTGGCGCGGCGAACACGGGAATGGGACGGTTCGATGAGGGTCTGGCGGAGATCCGCCAAGGGCTCGACCTGTACCAGGGCCTGAAGACGCCTCCCGTGTTCTGGCCGCTGCTCCTGTCTGTCCAGGCCGGAGCGTACGCACGATCGGGAAGACCGGCAGACGGATTGGGCCTCATCGAGGAAGCCATCGAGATCGCCGGTTCCGGGCTGACTCTCGTGCCGGAGTTCTACCTGCTCAAGGGCGATCTGCTTCTTGCCCTCCCGGACGCAAACGGCACCAGCGCCGAATCCTGGTTCCAGCGGGCGTTCGACGTTGCCGAAGGCGTGGATGCGAGGATGTCTCAGCTGAGAGCTGCCATCAGGCTGTGCCGTCTGTGGCGCGATCAAGGCAACGTGGAGCAAGGCGGTCGAATGCTGCGAGCTGTCTATGAGGCCTTCATGGAAGGCTTTGCGACTCTTGATCTGATCGAAGCCAGGGAGCTTCTGGAGAGCCTGTAAGGAGCGCCGACGGGAACCGGACCCGAGGGCTACCGTTGACCCCACGGGTCGACGATGTGCGATGTTACGACAGAGGGCGGGGGGAACGTGGCGCTGAACAAGCTAGTGCAAGGCGGAATCCGCACCGCAGGAGCAGGCGTGGCGCCCCTGGAATCGGAGAGCGCTCTGCCCGAGCGTCCCGACTCGCGACTCCTTCCGTTCCGGCCCGGCTCGTCTGCAGTGGCCCAGGCGCTCCACGCCGCGAGGAGAGAGCGCGGGGAAACGCTGCACATGGCGTCCGAGTCAGCCTGTCTTCCCGTTCGATACCTCGCGGCACTCGAGAGCGATGCTGCTCAACTGGTCTTCCGATCTCCGTCATCGGCGGAACCGTTCCTCCTCGTGTACGCGCGATACCTGAACGTCGACCTCGAAGCCCTGCCAGCTCGAAGCGACCTCAGAGCATCCTTCACCGGAAGAGCACCTCCATCCCGAATACACTGGGGCGCCCGGCCGCCGGGGAAGGGCGGCCGGACGCGGGGGCCGATCTCTCGTCGAGGATTCGGAGGAGTCCGCCGTCGCACGTCGCCCATGGCGACCGTTCTGGTGATCTTCGGCCTTGTCGGAGTGGTGGGGCTGTCGGCCAGGATGGTCTGGGGCGCTCTCGACGACAGGAGGGGTGCGCGCAAGGCCGCACTCGGCGGAGCCGGAGCGGTGAAGTCTCGGTCGGAGCTCCCCGGTGGAGGCCGGCGCCTCTTCCCCGGTCACCTCGTGGTGGCCCTGTATGGCTCGCCGCTGACCCACCGGCTCGGCCGGCTGGGCCTGGGCCCCCCCTCCTTCGCCCGCGAAGTGCTGCGAGACCAGGCTCGAACCTACGCGGGGACGCGGCCGGTGCTTCCTGCCCTCGAGCTGGTCTCCACGGTGGCGGGGCGCCATCCGGGGCCGGACGGTTCCTACACCCACTTCCTGTCCGAAGGCAAGATCGACGCCTATCTGGCGCAGGCGCGGACCCTGCGAGGACTCCTCATCATCGACGTGCAGACGGGGCGACGTTCGTTCCCGGAGGACGTGCCCCGCTACGAACGCTTCCTCAAAGAGGCGGATGTGGGGCTGGCCCTGGACCCCGAATGGCGCGTCGGCCCCGGGCAGATCCCCGGCCGACGCGTGGGCCGGGTGACCGCGGCCGAGGTCAACGAGGTCATCGACTATCTGGCCGGGATCGTGCGCCGATACGATCTCCCCCAGAAGCTCCTGGTCATCCACCAGTTCACGCCGTTCATGATCAAAGACCGCCAGACACTCCACGTCCCTCCGGAGGTGGCGGTGACCTTCGACATCGATGGAGTGGGGCGACGGGCGGCGAAGATCGCCAACTACGAGGACCTGGCCGTTGGACCCACGGGTTCACATCACGGGATCAAGCTCTACTACACACGCGACGTGGGGCTCATGGCGCCTTGGGAGATCCTCAGCCTGCAGCCCCAGCCGGTCCTCGTGATCTACCAGTAGCCAGAGCGCTCGATCGCTTGCGCGGGAGGGGAAGATGAACAAGAGCCAGCTGGTGGAGACCATTGCGGATCGAACCAGGCTGCCGGCGAACGAGGTGGCGGTAGTGATCGATGCGTTCATCGATACGGTGCGCCGAAAGGTGGTTCAGGGGGAGAAGGTGGTGCTCTCCGGGTTCGGGACGTTCCATCGCCAGGCCAGAGCCCGCCGCACGGCCAGGAACATCTGGGCGGATCAGCCCATGACCGTGAAGCCGACGAACGTCCCAGCGTTCCGCCCTGGGAAGCCGTTCAAGCAGGCGGTAGCGAGGCGGCGGCGAACCGCTGGTAGATAGAGAGCCTCAGGCGAAGCTGATGATCTTCAGCCCGCGGGCGACCTTTCGCCCTTGTTCCTCGGCAAGGTCGAACACGACCCGCTGTCCGATCCGGAGGTATCTGATGTGGCCCGAGCCCTCCGTGGACGACTGGTCGATGGCGACTTCGGTCCGGTCATCCATCAGGAGCGAGCCGGTCCTGTTCTCGAGATCGTATTCCTTGATCGTTCCCTGCGGCATGGTGCGTTCCTCCGACTCGGAGATCACAGGCTGATCGCGTGAACCCGAAGTCTCTCCGCCACCCCCATCTCCAGGCAAGCCGATCGGGTGCGCCGGCTGCCCCCGTCGGTCAGCACACGCGCGAGGTCTTGCGGTCGATCGAGGTCGAATGCCAGCTCGGGTCGCCGGATCTCCTCGAATCCGGCCCGGGCCCGGCGGGCGGCCCACCGGTGTTTGGCGAAGGACGATCGGCCGAACCGAGCGGGGATGATCGATGGCGGCCGGCGGAGCAACAGGTTCGTGCCGCCGTCCGAAGCAGCCGGCGCACCCACCACTCCGACATGGCCACCGAGAAACAGGGCTGACGCGAGGGCCTCCGCCGTGACCATGGGCAGGTCGGCCAGGACCACCGCAAGCTCGTTCGAGGAGTGTGAGCGAGGGACGATCTCGGCCTCCACTTGGCGCACCGCTTCGAGGAGCGATGTTCCGCTCTCCGCGAGCGGCCTGGCGCCCTTCTGCGCGCCCACCTCGAGGACCGCCTCGTCGTGGGACACGACCCACGTGTCCCACTCACTCTGTGCCAGGCAGGCGTCGAGGACGTCCTCGAACATGACCAGCGAGAGCGCGGCCCGTTCGGGCGCCGACAGGAGCGAGGCGAGCCTGCTCTTGGCCCGCTCCAACGACTTCACGGGCACCGCGAGGACCCGCATGGCTGGCAGCATACACACGGCTCTAGAATGGACGAGCCTTCCTGGAGGAGCCCTTTGCGCCGAGCCGAGCCCTGGTATCGCTTCGCCGAGTGGTCCCTGCGCCCTCCCGTCGCCCTGTGGTTGAACTGGCGCTTCGAGGGGTTGGAGCACATCCCTCCGGAGGGCCCGGTCCTGGTGGCGTGCAACCACATCTCCTACCTGGACCCGCTCGCCCACGCCTACATGCTGCTCAAGGCAGGCCGCCGGGCGAGGTTCCTGGCCAAGAGCGAGTTGTACGGCAACTGGTTGCTTCGGCATCTGCTACAAGGCACCGGGCAGATCAAGGTGGAGCGGGGAAGCGGCTCGATGGCGCCGGTGGAGGAGGCAAAGCGAGCGCTCCGCGAAGGGGAGGTGGTCATGGTGTATCCGGAGGCGACCATCACCCGAAATCCCGACTACACGCCGATGGAGGGCAAGACGGGGATCGCCAGGCTGACCCTGGCCACCGAGGTGCCCGTGCTCCCCATGGCGGTGTGGGGGTCCCAGCACGTGTGGCAACGCCGGGGTGCGGGCAGCCTGAAGTTCGGCCGGCCCATCTGGGTGAAGGCGGGAGCGCCTCTCGACTTCTCGCAGTTCGAGGGGGAGAAGGGCGATCCGGCCACGCTGCGCAAGATCACAGACATGGTCATGGACGAGCTGACCAGGCTGGTCACCGAGCTTCGGGCTCGCTACCCGAAACGCTGGTCGGGGTGAAAGCGGCCCACGCGGAGGGGGACGCGTGGAGGATCTGAGGATCGCAGTCGTCGGCGCAGGGTCCTGGGGAACGGCCCTGGCCGCCGTCACAGCCGACAAAGGCGTGGACACGATCCTGTGGGCCAGGCGCGAGGAGCTGGCCCAGGCCATCGCGTCGCGCCATGAGAACCCCGACTATCTCTCCGGCATCGAGCTTCCTCCCTCCCTCCAGGCCACCCATGACCTGGAAAAGGCCACCTCGACGGCTTCAGTCGTGGTCATGGCCGTGCCGTCGCACGCGTTCCGGGTGATCTTCCACGACGTCGTGCCACTGCTCGGCCCCGACGTGCCGGTCGTGTCCCTGACCAAGGGGATCGAGCAGGATTCCCTGAAGCGGATGAGCGAGGTCATGGGTGAAGAGGCCGACCTCGGCCCCAGTCGGGTGGCTGCGCTGTCGGGCCCGAACCTTGCCAGGGAAGTGGTCGCCCGCCAGCCAAGCGCAACGGTGGTGGCCTGCGCCGAGAAGGGCGTGGCTCGCAAGCTTCAGGCCGCGTTCATGGCCCATTACTTCCGCGTGTACACGAATCCGGACGTGGTCGGAGTGGAGCTCGGCGGTTCCATGAAGAACGTCATCGCCCTCGCCGCGGGGATGGCGGCGGGGATGGGGTTCGGCGACAACGCCAAAGCTTCGCTGATCACCCGGGGCCTGGCCGAGATCGCTCGATTGGGAGTGGCGATGGGCGGGAACCCGCTGACGTTCGCCGGATTGGCCGGCATGGGCGACCTCGTGGCTACGTGCTACTCACCGCTCTCGCGGAACCGAACGGTGGGGGAGCAGCTCGGGAGGGGCCGCAGGCTCGACGAGATCACCGGAGAGATGAAGATGGTGGCCGAGGGTGTGAAGTCGTCGAAGCCGCTGTGCGCGATGGCCGAGCGTCATTCCGTGGAGGTCCCGATCGCGCAGCACGTGGTCCGTGTGCTGTACGAGGGCGTCTCCCCTGAGGACATGGTGCTCTCGCTCATGCTTCGCGAAGCGAAGCCCGAGCTCCACGGCCTGGAATAGAGGAGGCTGCTCCCCCCATCGAGGCTGAGGCTCGGTCGCTACGAGCCTGGGGTGTGGGCGAGGTGGATGGACTTCGGTGAACGGGGAGGCGCCGGCGGCGGAGGGGTCTCGGCCAGCACGATGCGGCTCTTTCCCTCCTGCTTGGCCTGGTAGAGGGCTCGATCTGCCCTGGCGATCAGAGCTTCCATGGACCCGACGCCCCAGAGGATGGTCTCCGAATACTCGTCCGGTAGCCTCGGTGTATCCGAATAGGCGAGCCACAACAGCACCGCGCCGACCAAGGGGCCGACCTGGCGGAGTTCTCCTACCCAGATATGGGATTGGTCAGATCAGCCCGAGCTTCTTCCCCACACGTTCGAACGCATCCAGGGCGTCTGCCAGGTCTTCTTCGGTGTGATCCGCGGTGACGATCGTCCGGACCCTGGCTTGGCCCTTGGCCACGGTGGGATAGACGATGGCCGGAGTGAACACGCCCTCGTCCCACAGAAGGCTGGACAGCTGTACCGCCTTGGTCTCCTCGCCGGCGAGGACGGGCGTGATCGGGGTCTCGCTGGCGCCGGTGTCGAACCCCAACCCGTGGAGCCCCTTCTTGAAGAAGGTCGTGTTACTCCACAGCCGGTCGATGCGCTCAGGCTCGTCACGGATGACGTCCAGGGCCGCGATGCATGCTGCCGCCACCGCGGGAGGCGCGGACGTGGAAAAGAGGAATGGCCGGCCCCGATTCACCAGCCACTCGATGAGATGGGGCGGTCCCGCGATGAACCCGCCCAACACGCCGATGGCCTTTGACAGCGTGCCCACCTGCACATCGACCCGCTTGGGGTCGAGGCCGAAGTGGGCCACGGTGCCCTTCCCCCCGGGTCCGAGGACCCCGCTGGCGTGCGCGTCGTCGATCATCATGATGGCGCCGTGCTTCTCGGCCACCTCGACCAGGTCGGGGAGGGGCGCGACGTCGCCGTCCATCGAGAACACCCCGTCGGTGATGAGCAGCTGACGACGGCCCACTGCCTTCGATTCCTGGAGGAGCTGGTCGGCGGCCTGGACGTCCTTGTGGGGGAAGACCTTGATCTCGGCCTTGGACAGCCTGGCCCCATCGATGATCGAGGCGTGGTTCAGCTGGTCCGAGACGATCACGTCCTCCTTGGTGAGGATGGCCGCGACGGTGCCGGAGTTGGCCGTGAACCCCGCCTGGAACATGAGCGCCGCCTC
>WNGA01004854.1_pt1 | contig 21434 bp, 20 predicted proteins | sample 5400061 | NCBI WGS metagenome assembly WNGA01 (sample SAMN13153366, study PRJNA577476) | soil metagenome | isolation source: 100 cm soil or saprolite under grassland replicate 2 | place: USA:California | collected 2016-06-15
CGCCGGATGGCGAGCGTCGCGTTGTGCCCGCCGAACCCGAAGGAGTTCGAGAGCGCGACCTCCACGGGGCGCTTCACCACCTTGTTGGGCGCCGAGTCGAGGTCGCACGCCGGATCGGGGGTGAACTGGTTGGTGGTCGGCGGGATGACGCCGCGCTGCACCACGAGCGCGCAGATCGCCGCCTCGGCGGCGCCGGCGGCGCCGAGCAGATGGCCGGTCATCGATTTGGTGGAGCCGAAGATGAGCTTGCGCGCCTGGTCGCCGAACACCGCCTTCACCGCGGCGGTCTCGGCGGCGTCGCCGTGCGGGGTCGAGGTGCCGTGGGCGTTGATGTAGCCCACCTGCTCCGGGCGGATGCCGCCGTTCCGCATCGCCAGCCGCATCGCTTCCTGGGCACCCGAGCCGTCGGGCGCGGGCGCCGTGATGTGATACGCGTCGGCGGTCATGCCGTAGCCCACGACCTCGGCGTAGATCTTCGCGCCGCGGCGCTCGGCGTGCTCCCACGCCTCCAGGATCAGCACGCCCGCGCCGTCGGCCATGACGAATCCGTCGCGGTCCTTGTCGAACGGGCGGCTCGCCGTGGCCGGATCGTCGTTACGCTCGGACAACGCCTTCATGTTGGCGAAGCTCGCGACGGCGAGCGGGGTGATCGCGGCCTCCGCGCCGCCCGCGATCATGATGTCGGCCTCGTCCTTGCGGATCAGGGCGACCGCGTCGGCGACCGCGTGCGCCGACGAAGCGCACGCGGAGACGATGCAGTAGTTCGGACCCTGCGCGCCGTAGCGCATCGACAGGAGCGCGGCGGCGGCGTTGGGCATGTACATCGGCACGAAAAACGGGGACACCCGGCTCGGTCCCTTCTCGAACAGCGCGCGGGCGTTCTCCTCGAACGTCTGCAGCCCCCCGGTGCCGGTGCCGACGATGGCGCCGACCCGCTTCAGGCTCACCTTGTCCCAGTTGTTCGCGAGGCAGGCGTCGCGCACCGCCTCCTCCGCCGCGCCGATCGCGAACTGCGCGAACAGGTCGTAGCGGCGGATCTCCTTCTTGTCCAGGAACTGCGCCGGGTCGAAGCCCTTCACCTCGCACGCGAACTTCACGGGGCTCCGCACCGGGTCGAACCGCGTGATCGGCCCGGCGCCGGAGCGGCCCGCCAGGAGGCCGTCCCACGTGCTCGCGACGTCCGTTCCCAACGGCGTCACGAGCCCGAGGCCCGTGATCGCGACCCGGCGCGCCATTCCGCTACTTCCCCATCTTGTCGTGCAGGTACTGGAGCGCCTGGCCCACGGTCCGCAGCTTCTCGGCTTCCTCGTCCGGGATGTCGATGTCGAATTCCTTCTCGAACGCCATCACCAGCTCGACCGTGTCGAGGCTGTCCGCGCCCAGGTCCTCCATGAAGCTCGCGTCGGACGTGAGCTTGTCGCGCTCGACCCCCAGCTCTTCGACGATGATGTCCTTGACCTTCTCTTCGAGCTGCTTCATGTCCATTGCCATGGTTGTCCTCAATGGAGGTGTGAGAAAAGGGTCACAGTACCATGCCACCGTCGACGACCAGCACCTGCCCCGTAATGTAGCTGGCGAAGTCGGAGGCGAGAAAGAGCACGGCGGCGGCGACGTCGGTCCCCTGGCCCAGCCGTCCCAGGGGTATGGCCCGCAGCAGGGCCTCCCGCGCTTCGCCGGTGATGGTCCGGGTGAGCTCGGTGTCGATAAAGCCCGGCGCTACAGCGTTCACGAGCACGTTGCGCGAGGCGAGTTCCTTCGACACAGCCTTGGTGAGCCCGATCAGGCCGGCCTTGGAGGCGGTGTAGTTCGCCTGGCCCTTGTTGCCCGAGATCCCGACCACGCTGGTGATATTGACGATCCGGCCCCAGCGGCGCTTGATCATGCCCCGGGCCGCGTGCTTGGTGACGAGAAACGCGCCCCGCAGGTTCGTGTCGAGCACGGTGTCCCAGTCGTCTTCGCTGATCCGGAACAGCAGGTTGTCGCGCGTGGTCCCGGCGTTGTTCACGAGGATGTCGATCTGGCCGAACGCCTCCTCAACGCCCTCCACCGCCCGCTCGACCTGGTGCGCGTCGGCCACGTCGCAGGAGAATCCGCGGGCCGCCGGCCGGCGTATTCGCGCCCTCAGAGGGCGCGCTCGGCCAGGGGTGCGCCCTTACAGGGCGCACATCGCGCCGAGCCCGGGCTCTCAGCCCGGGGAACACGTTCAGGCTGCCTCCAGGAATTTCGTCACCTCGTGGGCCGTCCCCAGGCTCGCGACCGCCGCCCTCGGCACGATGCGCTTCAGGAGCCCCGCGAGCACCGTCCCCGGGCCGATCTCGAGGAAGCGCGCGTCCACGCCCGCCACGGCCGCCGCCCGTTCCATGCAGGCCACCCAGCGGACCGGCGCGGTGAGCTGGTCGGCGAGCAGGCGCCGGGCGCGGGCGGCATCGCGCACCGGCTCGGCCGTGGCGTTCGCGATCACGGGGAACGCCGGGTCGCGGAACGGTGCGTGCTCGAGCGCGACGCGCAGGTGGTTCGCGGCCGGGGCCATGAGCGAGGAGTGAAAGGCGCCGCTCACGTTCAGCCGGATCACCCGCTTCGCGCCGCGCGCTTTGCACGCGGCGCCCGCCCGGATCACCGCCTCGGGATCTCCGGAGATGACGGTCTGGTCGGGGGCGTTGAGATTCGCCGGCACCGCCACCGCGCCGCCGCTCGACGCCTCGCGGCATGCCGCTTCGACGTCGGCGGTCGGGAGGCCCAACACGGCCGCCATCGTGCCGGGCCGCTCGGTGCCGGCTTGGTGCATGAGCTCGCCGCGGCGGCGGACCAGGGCGGCGGCGTCGATGGGCGTGAGGGCGCCCGCGGTGACGTAGGCCGAGTATTCGCCGAGCGAGTGGCCCGCCGCGGCGACGGCCGGGCCGCCGAGGGCGGGGCCGACGACGGCGAACACCGCGGCGCTGTGCGCGAGGATGGCCGGCTGGGCGTTGTGCGTGGCGGTGAGCTCCTCTTCCGGCCCCTCGAACATCAGCCGGCTGAGGGCGAAGCCCAGCCCGGCGTCGATCGCCTCGAGCGTCCGTCGCGCCTCGGGGAACCGCTCGGCGAGGTCTTTGGCCATCCCGACTTTTTGAGCGCCCTGCCCGGGGCAGAGCCAAATCGTTTTGCTCGGGCCTACCACTGCACTACCATGCTCGCCCACGTGAAGCCCGCGCCGAAGGCGCAGAACATCACCTTCATGCCGGGTTCGAGCCGGCCGCACCGCACCGCCTCGTCGAGGGCGATCGCCACCGACGCCGCCGACGTGTTGCCGAAGCGGTCCACGTTCACGTACACCCTGTCCATCGGCAGCCCCGCGTGCTTCGCGGTAGCCTCGATGATGCGGATGTTCGCCTGGTGCGGGATCAGCAGGTCGATGTTTGCGGCCGTGAGCCCGGCACGCTGCAGCGCCTGGTCGCAGGCGTCGGCCATCGACAGGACCGCGGCCTTGAACACCTCGCGGCCCGCCATCTGGATGAAGTAGGAGTGATCCTTGAGGAGGGCCTCGTCGGGCGGGTGCGCGGCGCCGCCGCCCGGCCGGTACAGCAGCTCGGCCAGTGTGCCGTCGGACTTCAGGTAGCTCGACAGGATGCCCCGCGCCGTCGCGCTGCGGCGCACCAGGGTGGCGCCGGCCCCGTCGCCGAACAGGACCGCCGTCGTCCGGTCGGTCCAATCCATGATCGAGGTCAGTTTCTCGGACGCGACCACCAGCACATGCTGCGCCTGCTCGGTGGCGACCAGGCCTTCCGCCACGCTCAGCGCGTAGAGGAAGCCGGTGCACGCGGCCTGGACGTCGAAGGCGGCGGCGTGCTTGGCACCGAGCAGCGCCTGGAGATCGCACGCCTGCGAGGGCAGCAGCCGGTCGGGGGAGCAGGTCGCGACCACGAGGGCGTCGATGTCGAGCGGCGTGAGGCCCGTGTCGGCCAGGACCTGGTCGGCCGCCGCCTTCGCCATACAGGCGTTCGACTCGTCGGGTCCCGCCACGCGGCGCTCCCGGATCCCGGTACGCTCCCGGATCCACTGGTCCGACGTATCGAGGAGCTTCGCGAACTCGTCGTTCGTCAGCACCCGCTTCGGTGTGTAGCGGCCGGTGCCCCAGAGCTCGGCGATCGGGCGCTTCATCGGGCGGCGCTTCCCCCGGCGAACTCCGCCCCGATGTCCTGGTCGAGGTGGCTCTCGACCATCTGCGCGGCGACCCGCACGGCGTTCATGATCGCCCGCGCGGGCGAGGCCCCGTGGCAGATGATCACGACGCCCTTGACGCCGAGCAGCGGCGCGCCGCCGTACTCACTGTAGTCGAGGAACTTGAAGAGCCGCTTCGCTTCCGACCGGCCGACCACGTCGGGGAACGCCTGCGTGATCATCCCCATGAACATCCGGCCCGCCGACTCGTAGAACTTGAGGACGACGTTCCCGACGAAGCCGTCGCACACCACGACGTCGATCCGCCCCTTCTTGCACTCACCGGCCAGGATGTCGCGGCCCTCGACGTTGCCGACGTAGTGGATGGCCGGCGTCTGCTTGAGGAGCTCGTGGGCTTCCTTCACGACCGCGTTGCCCTTCTCGTCCTCCTCGCCGACGTTGAGCAGGCCGACTCCCGGCTGCGTCCGGTCCAGCACGTCCCGGACGTAGACCGACCCGAGATGCGCGAACCCGACCAGCTCGCGGGCGTCGCAGTCCACGTTGGCGCCGGCGTCGAGGACGAGGACGGGGTGCACGGCGGTCGGGAACAGCGTCCCGATCGCCGCCCGCTGCACGCCCTCGTGCACGCGCAGCATGAGGGTCGCCGCGGCCATCACGGCGCCGGTGTTGCCGGCCGAGATGAAGGCGTCCGACTCGCCCTGCTTCTGGAGGCCCAGGCCGACGGCGATCGACGAGCGCGGCTTGCCCTTCACGGCGGCGAGCGGCTTCTCGCCCATGCCCACCACCTCGGGCGCCTCCACGACGTCGAGCCGGCCCCGATCGAAATCGCCGCGGGCCTGCAGGGCCGCCTCGATGTCGGCGGTGCGGCCCACCAGCTGGATGCGGAAGCCGGGCCGGAGCTCGCGCAGCGCCTGCACCGCGCCCTCGACCTCCACGCGGGGAGCGTCGTCGCTCCCCATCGCATCCAACGCGATCCGGATCACCGTCAGGCGTCCTCGACCGCCACGCGCTGCTCGTCCTTGTAGTAGCCGCAGGTCGGGCAGACGCGGTGCGGCCGTTTCAGGTCGCCGCAGCGCGGGCAGGGCTGGAGCGCGATCGGGGCCGCCTTGTAGTGGGTGCGGCGGGCGCGCTTCTTCCGCTTGGAGGTTCTACGCTTCGGTACGGCCATCGTGTCTCCTTTTCAGTCGCGCAGCTTGGGCTTCAGGGCGGCGAGCCCCTGCCAGCGCGCGTCGGGCGCCGGCGGGCAGCCGCAGGGCCCCGCGTTCAGGTCCTTGCCACAGCGCGGGCACAGCCCGCGGCAATCGTCACGGCACACCACCCACTGAGGCACCGCGAGCAGCAGCTCCTCCCGCACCGCGGGCCGGAGGTCGATCAGCGTCGCGTCGGGCTCCAGAGGGTAGGAGTTCGGGTCCTCCAGCGCGTCGGGGTCCTGGGAGAAGAGCGCGGCGACGTCCGCCGCGACGGGAATCGCCACCGGCACGAGGCACCGCCGGCACTCCCCCGCCGCGCGCGTCGCGAGCGAGCCGCGCCAATAGAATCGCCCGTCCCCGGCCGCCTGCAACCGCCCGGTCACCTGCACCGGCTCGGTCAGGGCGACCTCCAGCCCCTCGAACAGGGGGTCGTTCCCTGCGAGTTCGGCCCGGGTGTTCACCGGGCCACGGGCGAGCTCGCGCAGGTCCACCTGTAGCATGAGCAAACCGAAGCTAAACCCTTGTGGGACTTGCGTCAACCAAGCTGCCGCAGCTCTCCCTCCGAGAAGAAAAAGGCGATTTCCCGGGCGGCATTCTCGGGAGAGTCCGAAGCGTGGATCGCGTTCCGCTCCTTGGATTCGGCGTACAGCTTGCGCACCGTGCCCGGCTTCGCCTCAGCGGGGTCGGTCGCCCCGATCACCTCCCGCAGGTGGTCCACCGCGTCCTCCCGCTCGAGCGCCAGCGCCAGGGCCGGCCCGGAGCTCATGAAGGTGACGAGCGACCGGTAGAACGGGCGCTCGCGGTGCACCTCGTAGAACGCTTCGGCCTGCGCGGTCGTGAGCTTCACGAGCCGGGCGGCGCGCACCACGAATCCGGCGGCTTCGAGGTGGGCGAGGATTTTCCCGGCTTTCCCGGCGCGCACGGCGTCCGGCTTGATGATCGCGAGGGTGAGCATGCTGGGGGCTCGGGGCTCGGGGCTCGGGGTCAGGGGGTAATGAGGCGGCGGATCAGATCCGCCCGCGTGAGAAATCCGACGACGATCCCCTCCCGGACCACCGGGAAGCGGTCGACGTCCTTGGAGTTGATCAGGTTGGCCACGTCGGCGAGCGTCTGATCCTCCGCGAGACACAGCACGGAGCGCGCCATGGCTTCCCGGACGGGGATGAGGCGGGGGTCGGCCGACCCGCGCTGCAGCTGGCCGCGCGTGGGCGCCCGGAACTCGCCGCTCTTGGTGCGCTGCAGGAAATCGGGAATGAGATGTCGCAGGATCTCGCGATGCGTCACCATCCCGATGAGCGACCCCGCGTCGTCCACGACGGGCATAGCCCGGACGTCCCGCTCCACCATGACGCGGGCTACCTCGCCGAGCGTTTGCTCGGGCTTCACGGTGAGCGCGTGCGGTGTCATGACGTCGCGCACCGTGAGCTGGCTCGGCAGCTCGACGGCGTCGAGGACGGCGAGGGTGGCGACCTGGGCCGGAGTGCGCGCGGCGAGGAGCGCGAGCACGTTGTCGGGATCGGCGAGGGTGCGGGCGAACGCGCCGACCACCTGGAGGTAGAGGGCTGCGTCGCGGAGCGGCGCCACGATGAAGATCACGATGCGCGCCGAGCGGTTCGGGTCCTTCTCCCACCGGATCGGCGTCGCCGAGACGCCGATGGCGGTCGCGAGACCGCGCACCGCCTCGGTGCGAAAGTGGGGCAGGAACGCGTGCTCCCCCACGCTCACCATGTCTTCCGGCCAGGTGTGACGGATGACGGCGTGCAGGCGCTGCGGATCGGTCACCGCACCGGCCGCGACGAGCCGCTCGGCGAGCAGCTCCGTCGCCTGCTTGACCGTCGTCGCGTTCAGCGGGACGAGGATGTGCTCGGGCTTCAGGACGTCGCGCAGCTTCACAGGCGCTCTCCCAGCAGCGGCACCACGTCCGCGGGGCGCTTCATCACGGCGATGCCGGCCCGCTCGAACGCCGCCATCTTCTCGGCGGCCGTACCGCTCGAGCCCGAGATGATGGCTCCCGCGTGGCCCATGCGGCGCCCCGGCGGCGCCGTCTGGCCGGCGATGAAGCCGATCACCGGTTTCGTCATCCCCTTGTGCACGAACTCCGCGGCCTGCTGCTCGTCGGTGCCGCCGATCTCGCCGATCATCACGACCGCGTCGGTGTCGGGGTCGGCCTCGAACGCCGACAGGCAATGAATGAAGTTGGTGCCGATGAGGGGATCGCCGCCGATGCCGATGCAGGTCGACTGGCCGTAGCCGTGGGTGGAGAGCTGGTGCACGATCTCGTAGGTGAGGGTGCCGCTGCGCGACACCACGCCGATCCGCCCCGGCCGGCAGATGTTCCCGGGGATGATGCCCACCTTGCTCTTCTCGGGGGAGATCAGCCCCGGGCAGTTCGGCCCGATGAGCCGCGCGCCGCGCTCGTGCAGGTACGGGAGCGCGCGCGTCATGTCGAGGACGGGGATCCCCTCGGTGATGCAGACGATGAGCCCGATGCCGGCGTCCGCCGCCTCGAAGATGGCGGACGCGGCGACGGCGGCGGGCACGTAGATGACGGCGGTGTTCGCCTGCGTCTCGCGCACCGCATCGGCGACGGTGTCGAACACGGGCACCACCCCGTCGAACACCTGCCCCCCCTTGCCGGGGGTCACACCGGCCACGACCTTCGTACCGTAGCCGATCATCTGCCGCGTGTGGAACGAGCCGTCCCGCCCGGTGATCCCCTGCACCAGCAGGCGCGTGCCCCGGCTGACGAACACGCTCACGGGGTCGTCCCCACCGCCGCCCTCGCCTGCGCGACGGCCTGCTTCACCGCCTCGTCCATGTCGGTGAGCGCCGAGAACCCGGCCTGGGTGAGGATCCGGACGGCTTCCGCTTCGTTGGTGCCGGTGAGCCGGATGATGAGCGGCACCGTGAGCGGGAACTGCCGCGTCGCCTGGACGATGCCGTTCGCCACGTCGTCGCAGCGCGTGATGCCGCCGAAGATGTTGAACAGGATCGCCCGCACGCTCGGGTCCGCCGTGATGATCTCGAGGGCGGCGACGACCTTCTGGGGATTCGAGCTGCCGCCGATGTCGAGGAAGTTGGCGGGCTCCCCGCCGTAGTACTTCACGAGATCCATCGTCGCCATCGCGAGCCCGGCTCCGTTCACGCAGCAGCCCACCGAGCCCTCGAGCTTGATGAACGTGAGCCCCGCTTCGCGCGCCGCGACCTCGGAGGGCGCTTCGGCGGAGCTGTCCCGCAGGGCGGCGATTTCGGGGTGCCGGTCCAGCTCGTTGTCGTCGACGGCGATCTTGGCGTCGAGCGCGACGACCGTCCCGTCGGGCGTCGTGGCGAGGGGGTTGATCTCGGCGAGCGACGCGCCGATCGCGTAGACGGCGGCGTAGAGCTTCCGCATGATCTCCGCCGCGGCGCGCGCCTGCGCCACGTCGCGGTACAGCCGGAACGCGAGCCCCAGCGCCTGGTGCGGCAGCAGGCCGTAGCGTGGGTCCACCGCGAGCCGGTGGATCTTCTCGGGAGTCTGCGCCGCCACTTCCTCGATGTCGATCCCGCCCGCGGCGCTCACCATCAGGACCGGCCGCTGCGACGCGCGGTCGACGATGATCCCGACATAGCTTTCGGACGCGATGTCAGCCGCGGGCGCGACCAGTACCCGGTGGACCGTGAGGCCCTTGATGGTCATCCCGAGGATCTGCGCGGCGTGCGCCGCCGCCTCGGCGGGGTCCCGGGCGAGCTTCACCCCGCCGGCCTTGCCCCGCCCGCCGGCGTGCACCTGGGCTTTCACCACGACGCGGCCGCCCCCCCCCAGCCGCGCGGCGATGGCGCGCGCTTCGTCGGCGGTCGTCGCGACTTCGCCCGGCGGGACCGGAATGCCGTGGCGACGCAGGAGGTCGCGGGCCTGGTATTCGTGCAGGTTCACGCCGGCTCCGTGGTGATCGTCGTGCCGGCCTCACCCCGCAGCGCCGCCAGGCCCTGCGACAGCTCGGCGATGACCGCGCGCTCGCCGCCCGAGCGGACGAAATCCGCCGCCGCCTCGACTTTGGGTCGCATGCTTCCGGTCCCGAGCTCCGTCCCCGCGAGCAGGTGATCGGCGCTCGCGAGACCGAGGCGACGGATGGCCCGCTGGTGCTTGGTGCCGTAGCCGTGGTACACGGCGTCGACGTTCGTGAGGATCAGCAGTACGTCCGCTGCGATCTCGCGCCCCAGGATCGCGGCGACGCGGTCCTTATCGACGACGGCGTCGATGCCCTCGAGCCGCAGCGCGGGGTCGTCGTACACCGGCGGCCCGCCGCCGCCGCACGCCACCACGATGTGTCCCGCGGCCACGAGATGGCGGATCATGTCGCGCTCGACCACGGCGGTCGGCTTGGGGCTCGGCGCGAGCCGGCGCCAGCGGCCGGGCCGCTCCTCCCGGACGGGCACGCCGCGCGCCTGGAGCCGCGCGACGCGCACCGGGTCGAGCGCGTGCCCGATCGGCTTGGTCGGTTGCCGCAGGTTGGGGTCGTTGGCGTCGCACATGGTCTGCGTGATCAGGGTGACGACCTGACGCTCGACGCCGGCGCCCGCCAGCGCGTTCTGAAGCGACTGCTGGATCATGTAGCCCATCCAGCCCGCCGTCGCGGCTACGAGCACGCCCAGGGGGAGGGGCTCGACCTGATCGGCGGAGATCTCGTTGCGCGCGAGCTCGTCCCCCACCTGGGGGCCGTTCCCATGCACCAGCGCGATGCCCCAGCCGTCGCGCGCCACGTCCACGATCGGCGCGAGACTCGCCCGCGTGTGGCGGAACTGGTTCGCGATCGTGGGCCGCTCCTCCGGCGGAGCGACGGCGTTGCCACCCAGCGCGACCACGATAGTCCCCGGCTTCACGGCGGCGCAACCTAGCGGGGGCGCGGGGTCGGAGCAAGCTTGCGGCGGCCGAGGCCGAGCAGCTCCTTCAACTGATTGTAGTAGCGGCCGAACGCCTCGAGGTCTCCCGCCGCGAGCGCCGCGTCGGCCTGGGCGGCGAGCCGGCGCGCCGCCGCCCACCGGGCCGTGAGCGAGCTGTCGGCCAAACCGCGCCCGCCTGCCTCTCCAACCCCTGCCCCGCCACGGCCCCCGACTCCGGCGAGCAAGGCGCGCAGCGCCTCGGCGGCGGTCGGCCCCTGGCCGTGCCGCTCGCCCCACGTCAGGAACAGCGTGTCGATCCGCGCGGCCGGACCGCCCCTCGCGGACTCGGCGAACAGGGCCTGGATCGAGAAGAGGCCGCCCTCGACGCTCCACAGGCGGAGCGCACCCGGGGCGGTCTCGGTCGGCGACCCGACGAGCACTCCCGGGAGGCGCACCGCCGGGCGGGGACGCCACACGAGCAGGCGGGGCCCTCCCGCCGTCATGGCCCCGGCGACCAGCGCGACGAACTCGGCGGGATCGCCCGCCTGGAAACCCTGGGCCGTCCAGATGCGGGTGCTCCCGCGATCGCTCGCCGGCGAGCCCGCGGGTTCGGGGGGGGGCGCCGCGAGCTCGAACGGATCGCGCGGGCGTGCGATCCACGCGAGCGAATCGCCGCGCCAGCGCGCCGCGAGCGCGGCAGCGACGCGGAAGCCGCGCGGCGGGTACGGCAGCTGGACGCCGAGCGCCGCCGGCAGGTCGGCGGCGGGGCGGATGAGCGCCGCGAACAGCCGGCCCCAAGCGCCTGCGAGGGAGTCCGCCCCCGGGGCGAGGAACACCCGGGTGTCTCCCGTCGCCGCGCTCACCGCTCCCACGAGCCCGGCGCGCAGATAGCGCACGTCGCGCCCGTCCCACTGCACCGGCTGCGCCAGCGGGAATGCCTCCGCGGCGAGGTAGCCGTACGCGATCCACCAGAGCGTGCCGTCCGCGACCACGGGGGTCGGGTCGTCGAAGCTCGCCATCGGCGCCAGCCGCTCCAACCGCTCCCGCACGTCGCGGCGCCAGAGGAGCAGCAGGCCGTCCGTCTCGCCGCGGGCGAGCTCCGGGCTTTGGAGCGACCAGGCCAACGCCGTCCGCCGCCAGCCGGCCACCAGCGGGATGCTCGCTCCGCGCAGCCCAGGCCAGCTGTCCGGGGGCGCCACGGCGAACTCGCGGAACCCGGAGCCGAACCAGGTGGTCGAGTCGCGCGTCAGCAGCGGCTCGAAGGCGAGGCCCGTGTCGCTCTCGACCGCGGCGAACGGCCGCCCGGCGCGCGCCCACGTGCCGCGGTGGATCTCCGTCCAGTCGGGCGCCGGCTGGACGCGCGCTACCTCCTCGAGGTCGGGCATGGGGGCGACGACCCAGGTTGCCCGCCTCCCGTTCCCCCCGTCCCCCCCACCCCCCCCCAGACGGTGCGGCGAGAGCGCGGCGGCGGCGGGCCCCGCGTGCGGTCCCAGGAGCTCGCGCCGGCGGCCCGCCGCGGCCAGGACGCGCGTCGCGTCCCAGACCGGCAGGGCCGCCACCGCAACCGCGGGAGTCTCGAATCCCGGCGGCGCCTGCTCGGCGAGCGAGTCGGCGCCGAAGGCGAGGCCTTCGAAACGCTGCTGGTCGGCGGCGAGCGCCGCCACGGGAGTCCCGCCGACCGCTGCGGGAAGCACGACGTAGACCAGGAACGACCCGCCGAGCAGCACGCCCCAGCTGGCGACGAGGAGGGCCGCCCGCTCCCGTGCCACCCACAGGAGGCTCGCCACCACGGCCGCCAGGCCGAGCGCGACGACGAACGGCGCGGCGGGGATCCGGAGGGCGAGCGCGCCGCGCGTCAGCGCGCCGTGCAGTCCCGCGACCGTCTCCGCGGGATCGAGCAACGCTCCCCATGTGAGCGTCAGGCCGACCGCCGCGAGCAGGACGCCGAGGTGCGCGCGCGCGTGCGCGCTCGCGTACGGCAGCCAGCGGCGGAACTGCAACGAGCCGATGCCCAGGTAGAGGAACGCCACGAGCGCCGTCGCCGACACCGTCGCCGTCAGGGCGAGGCCTCGGACGCGCTCGGCCCACGGCAGCTGTGCCACGTAATAGCCGAGATCCCGGTGCAGCACGGGGTCCGTCACGCCGAAGACGGGCGCGCGCGTGGCGATCACCGCCTGCATCCACCAGTCGCCCGTCCCGAGCGCGAGGAGACTCCCATACACGATCCCGGCCACGATCGTGCCGGCGAGCAGCAGGCGCTGCGGCACGGCCTCCACGATTTCGAGGTCGCCGAGCCGTCGCGGCAGCTGGACCGAGCCGATCGTGCGATAGACGAACAGGAGGTTCCCCGTGCCCCAGGCGATCGTCACGAACAACACGAGGCCGGACACGAGGCGCGCGAAATCGCGCGTCCTGAGATACGTGCCGCCGCCCGCGATGCTCGCCGCCCAGGCGCGCTCCGCCGTCTCGAGCGCCAGCCAGCGCCCGCCGACCAGCACGACCACCAGCAAGCCCGCGCTGAGCAGCACCAGCGAGCGGCGACGGGGAGGGGCCCGCTTCACGCGCCGATGCCCTGGGTCGCGAGCCAGCCCTCGACTTCCGCCCGGTGCGCGGCGAGCGCCGCCGGGGTGCTCGCCTCGAAGCGCAGCACGAGCACCGGCTGCGTGTTCGAGGCCCGGAGCAGGCCCCACCCGTCCCCGAAGCTGATGCGCACGCCGTCGAGCGTGGAGACCGGATACTTCGCCGCGAAGTGCGCCGCCGCGCGCGCCGCGATGGCGAACTTCAGCTCGTCGGGACAATCAACGCGCAGCTCGGGGGTGGACACGGTGGCGGGGAGGTCGGCGAGCAGCCGCGAGAGCGGTCCGCCTTGCTCCGCCACGTAGCGCAGCAGTCGCGCGGCGGCGAACAGCGCGTCGTCGAAGCCGTACCAGTCGCCGCCGAAGAACATATGGCCGCTCATCTCGCCCGCGAGCGGCGCCCCGACCTCTTTCATCTTCTGCTTGATGAGGGAATGCCCCGTCTTCCACATCGTGGGCGTGAGGCCCACGCGCGCCAGCTCCTGCGGCAGGACCTCGGAGCACTTCACGTCGAAGATCACGGCGTGGCCGGGCCCCAGCCGGCGCGCGAGGTCGCGGCCCAGCAGCACGAGCAGCTGGTCGCCGAAGACCACCCGCCCACCCTCGTCCACCGCGCCGATCCGGTCGCCGTCGCCGTCGAACGCGATTCCCAGCTCCGGGGCCTCGCGCGCCACCGCCGCCTGGAGGTCGCGCAGGTTCTCGGGCACGGTGGGATCGGGGTGGTGGTTCGGGAACGTGCCGTCGGACTCGCAGAACAGCGCGACGACGTCGGCGCCGAGCTGGCGCAGCGTGGCGACCGCCACGAGGCTCGAGACGCCGTTGCCGCAGTCCACGACCACCTTGACCCGCCGCGGCAGCGGGCCGTTGCGCTCCACGATCGCTTCACGGTAGCGCGCCAGGACGCCGTCCTCGCGGCTCCGCAGGCCTCCCGGCCGGCCGGGAGTGCGTCCTTCCTCGATCAGGCGCCTGAGCTCCTGGATGCCCGCGCCGTAGACGGCGTCGCCGCCGAGCACGACCTTGAACCCGTTGAAGGCGGGCGGGTTGTGCGAGCCGGTGACCTGCACGCCGCCGTCCACGTCGAGGACGTGCGTCGCGAAATACAGCGCCGGGGTCGGCAGCTCGCCGACGTCCACGGCGTGGCCGCCCACGGCCTCGATGCCCGACAGCACTGCTTCGGCGAGCGCCGGCCCGGACGGCCGGTTGTCGCGCCCGACGGCGAGCCGCGGGGCCCGCCGTAGCCGCTCCCAGGCGAGCGTCGCGACCGCCTGGCCGATGGCGCGCGCCCCCTGCGGCGTGAGCTGGTCGCCCACGGTGCCGCGGATGTCGTATTCGCGAAAGACGGCGGCGGGGAGCTTCATGGATCCCGCCTCGGATCAGCGGCCGGGCGAGGTTGGGGCGGCGGGGGGGGCGGGGGGGGGCGCAGCGGCAGAGGGAGGCGGGGGAGGCGCGATCGCGGCGCCGCTCGTCTTGGCGAGGTCGAGCAGGCGGTTCGGGCGGACCCCGAAGAACAGCAGCCCCGCCACCGAGACCGCCACCACCGCGGCGCCCAGCCGACCGAGCTGCATGCCGGCGTGCGCCTGCGCGAACGGCTCGGGCTTCATGTACATCGCCATGATCACCGGGAGATAGTATCCCGCGGAGACGACGCTGGTAAGGACGAGCGCCGCGGCGAGCACGTATTGCCCCGCCGCCGTGGCGGCGACGAGGAGGTACCACTTGCCGATGAAGCCCGCGGTGCCGGGGAAGCCGAGGAGCGAGAGCATGCAGATCGCGAGCGCGAACGCGAGCCACGGCCGCTCGGCGGCGAGGCCGGCCAGGTCGTCGATCTGCACGTCCCGTTCTCCATCGCGCCCCTTCGCGGCGAGCAGCGCGAACGCGGCGAGGGTCATCAGCGTGTAGGCCACGAGGTAGAACAGGAACGCGGCCGCGCCGATCGTCGGGCCCGCCGCGACCGCGACGAGCAGGTAGCCGGCGTGCGCGATCGACGAGTAGGCGAGCATACGCTTCACGGTACGTTGCGCCAGCGCGATCAGATTGCCCGCCACCATCGTCACGAGCGCGAGCCACCAGATCACCTGGTGCCACGCCGGCGTGCTCCCGAAGGCCTCGGCCAGCACGCGGAACAGCGCCGCGAAGGCGGCGGCCTTCACCGCCGTCGCCATGAAGCCCGTGACCGGCGTGGGCGAGCCGTCGTACACGTCCGGCGCCCACATGTGAAACGGCACGGCGGCGACCTTGAACCCGAACCCGACGAGCAGCAGCCCGAGGCCGATGAGCAGCATCGGGCTCGATTGCAGCCCGAGACTCCGGACCTGCACGCCGATCAGCGTGAGGTTGGTCGTGGCGGTCGCGCCGTACACGAGCGCGATGCCGTAGAGCAGGAACCCCGACGCGAACGCGCCGAGCAGGAAGTACTTGAGCGCAGCCTCGGCGGCGGGGGCGCTGCGGCGATTGATGCCCGCGAGCACGTACACGCAGATCGACATCAGCTCGAGCCCGAGGAACACGACGATCAGGTCCTCCCCTCCGGCCATCAGCATCATGCCCAGCGTGGCGAAGAGGACGAGGGCGTGATATTCGGGCACGAGCAGGTTCTCGCGCTCCAGGTAGTCGAAGGAGACGAGCACCGTGAGCGCCGCGGCGGTGAGCAGCAGCCAGTCGGTCACGAAGCGGAAGTCGTCGACCGCGATCATCGTCGCGACGCCCTCGGCGCGCGCGCCGTTCCACCACAGCCACCACGCCGCCGCCGCCGCCGCCGCGAGGCCGGCGATCGTGACCCACCCCGCCACGCGCGCGTCGGCGACGGTGTGGTGGCGCCACGCGATCACGAGCAGCAGGATCATCCCCGCGCCCGTGAGCGCCAGCTCGGGCAGCAGGGCCCGCAGCAGGTCGCCGTAGCTCGAGAGGTCGAGGCTCATCGGGCGGACCCCCGGACCGTCTGGATGAACTGCTGCGCCGCGGGCTCCATCCGCCGGAGGATCGGTTGCGGGTACACGCCGATCCAGACGATGCACGCGATCAGCGGCACCAGAACCGCCAGCTCGCGCGGCGACAGGTCGGCGAGCTTCTCGTTCTCCCGCTTGTCGAGCGGGTTGTAGATCACGCGCTGCAGCGCGGGAAGCAGATACATCGCCGCCACGATCACGCCCGTCGCGGCGATCGTGGCCGCCACCGGATAGGTCCGGAACGTCCCGAGCAGCACCAGAAACTCGCCGATGAACCCGTTCGTGGACGGCAGGCCGATCGACGAGAGCGAGACGATCGTCAGCATCGCGGCGAGCAGCGGGACCACCTTGGCGATCCCCCCGAACGCCTCGATCAGGCGCGAGTGGCGCCGCTCGTACAGCATGCCCGCCAGGAAGAACAGGGCGCCGGTCGAAATCCCGTGGTTGATCATCACCATCAGGGCGCCCTGCACGCTCTGCAGCGTGAGCGCCCAGATGCCGAGCATGACGAAGCCCAGGTGGGCGACCGAGGAGTACGCGATCAGCTTCTTGAAGTCCGGCTGCACCATCGCCACCAGCCCGCCGTACACGATCCCGATCAGCGAGAGGGTGACGATCGCCGTCTGCACCGCCGGATGCAGCGCCACGTGGGGGAAGAACGGCAGCGCGAACCGGAGGAACCCGTAGGTCCCCATTTTCAGGAGGACGCCCGCCAGGATCACCGACCCCGCCGTCGGCGCCTCGACGTGCGCGTCCGGCAGCCACGTGTGGAACGGGAACATCGGCACCTTGATCGCGAACGCCAGGAAGAACGCGCCGAACAGCCAGAAGGCGACCGGCCCGAGGCCCCCGAGGTTCGCCATGAGGTGCGTGTACGAGAAGGAATAGGTCCCGGTGCGCGCTCCCACGAGGTACACCAGCGCGAGGATCGCGAGCAGCATCAGCAGCGACCCGAAGAACGTGTAGATGAAGAACTTGATCGCCGCGTACAGCCGGTTCTCACCGCCCCAGACCCCGATGATGAAGTACATCGGGATCAGCATGACCTCCCACATCACGTAGAACAGGAACAGGTCGAGCGAGACGAACACTCCGATCATGCCCGAGGTGAGCACGAGCATCAGGGCATAGAACGCCCGCTCGCGGCTCGTGATGTAGGTGTAGCTGCCGAGTACCGAGAGCGGCACCAGGAACGTCGTGAGCAGGACCATGAACAGCGAGATGCCGTCCACGCCGACGGTGTAGCGGATGCCCCAGGCGGGGATCCACGCGAGATCGAGCTGGGCCTGCATCCCGCCCGTCGGCACGAAGGTCCACCACAGCGGGACCGAGATCGCGAACTCGATGAGGCTCGCGGCGAGGGCCAGATGCTTCGCCCAGCGCGGCGGCGCGAGCAGCACCGCGACGGCCGCGAGCGCGGGCCAGGCGATGAGCAGCGTGAGCACCGCTTGCTGGTACATGCGTTCCCTTACCTCGCCGCCACGCCGAGCACGGCCAGCACGCCGATCACGAACAACACCACGTAGAACCCCACTTCCCCGGTCTGCAGGCGGCTGCCCATCCACCCGAGCGCCCGCGACGCGGCGGCGCTCCCGTTCACCAGCAGGCCGTCCACCAGCCGCAGGTCGACGATCTTCCAGAGGACTTCGCGGGAGAGCCACATCACCGGCCGCACGAGAACCGCGTCGTAGATCTCGTCCACGTACCACTTCTTCCACAGCAGGCGGCCGACGCCCGTCTCGGGCCGCGCCAGGCGCGCCGGCGCGAGCGCCTCCGGCTTGAGGAGCCGGAGGGCCGCGAGGATGCCCAGCCCCGCCGCCGCCACGGCGCCCAGGACCAGCGCCCACTCGGTCGCCGGCGACGCCTGGATCGCCGGATGCATCCGGTCGGCGGCGTCGGTCACCGGCTCGAGCCAGTGGTGCAGGAGCTCACCGCCCCCCCCCGAGAACAGCGCCGGCACGTTGAGGGCGCCTCCCAGCACCGTGAGCGCGCCCAGCGCCGCGAGCGGGCCGGTCATCACCCAGGGGGCCTCGTGCAGGTGCGCCCGCTCCTGTTCGCCGGTGCGGTTCGGGCCGTGAAAGGTGTAGAGCATCAGCCGGGTCATGTAGAAGGCCGTGAGCAGCGCCGCCGCGATTCCCATCGCCCAGAAGGCGTACCAGATCGGTCGCACCCCGCCCTCGACGAACGCGGCGCCCAGGATCTCGTCCTTGGAGAAGAAGCCGGCGAACGGCGGGATGCCGGCGATGGCGAGGGTCGCGATCCACATCAGCGCCCAGGTCCAGGGCAGGTGGCGCCGCAGCCCACCCATGTTGCGCATGTCCTGGGCATCGTCGTGGCCGTGGGTCGCGTGGTAAGCGTGGTGCATGGCGTGGATCACGCTCCCCGAGCCGAGGAACAGCAGCGCCTTGAAGAACGCGTGCGTCGCGAGGTGGAAGATCCCGGCCGCGTAGGCGCCCGTGCCGACGCCGAGGAACATGTAGCCGAGCTGGGAGACGGTCGAATAGGCGAGCACGCGCTTGATGTCCCATTGCTTGAGCGCGATTGTCGCCGCGAAGAGGGCGGTGAGCGCGCCGACGCCCGCCACCACGGCGCTTCCCACCGGCGCCAGCGCGAACAGCACGTTGCAGCGCGCCACGAGGTAGACGCCCGCGGTCACCATCGTGGCGGCGTGGATCAGGGCCGAAACGGGGGTCGGGCCCTGCATGGCGTCCGGGAGCCAGGTGTACAGGGGGATCTGCGCGGACTTGCCGGTGCACCCCAGGAAGAGCAACAGGGTGATCGCCGTGATCGCGGCGCCGCCCGCTGGAAACGCGCCGGCAGCCGTCGCGAAGACGGTGCCGAAGTCGAGGGAGCCGGTGTGCTGGAAGATGAGGAGCATCGCCACCAGGAACCCGAAGTCCCCGATGCGGTTCACGATGAACGCCTTCTTCCCCGCGTCGGCGTTGACCTGCTCGTTGAACCAGAAGCCGATCAGCAGGTAGGAGCACAACCCCACGCCTTCCCAGCCGACGAACATCACCGGGAAGTTCGCGCCGAGCACGAGGATCAGCATGAAGAAGACGAAGAGGTTCAGGTACGCGAAGTAGCGCGCGTACCCCGGGTCCTCGTGCATGTAGCCGACGCTGAAGACGTGGATCAGGGCCCCGACGCCGGTGACGACGAGCAGCATCACGGCGGAGAGCTGGTCGAGCCGCAGCGCGAAGTCCACCTGCAGGTCGCCCACCGGCATCCAGGCCCAGTAGCGGAACAGCAGCGGCTCCGTCGCGTGGAGCCGGGCCAGCTCCACCACCGCGGCGGCGGCGACGCCGAACGCGAGCACCAGCACGCCGACCCCGATCGCCGACACGGCCCGCTTCACGGTCGGCCGGGGGGGGGCAAGCGCGAGGGCGCCGTTCAGGACGAACCCGAGGAGCGGCAGCGCCGGCACAACCCAGAGCGCGGTCAGCGGCGAGCCGGGCATCAGCCCTTCAGCAGGTTGATGTTCTGGAGATTGACCGTTTGGCGGTGACGGTAGATTGCGAGGATGATGGCGAGGCCGACGGCGGCCTCCGCGGCCGCCACGGCCATCACGAAGAAGACGAACACCTGGCCTGCGACCCCGAGACGCTGGGCCAGCGCCACGAAGGTCAGGTTCACGGCGTTGAGCATCAGCTCGACGCACATGAAGATGACGATCGCGTTGCGCCGCAGCAGCACGCCGGCGACGCCCAGCGTGAACAGCACGGCCGAAACGGCGAGGGCGGGTCCGAGGAGCATCAGAGCGTGCGTTTGGCCAGCACGACCGCGCCGACGATCGCGGCGAGGAGCAGGATGCTGGTGATTTCGAACGGGACGAGGTAGGCGTCGAACAGGGGGCGCGCCACGGCCGGCACCATCCCCTGCTCCGCCGCCACCCGGGCCATCGCGCCGGGAGGCAGTTGGATCGCCTCCGCGGGGGCGACTCCCCGCAGCGCGCCCAGCTGCCACAGCAGCACCAGCGCGAGCAGCACGCCCACCGCCACGCCGAGCGGCCCCTTCAGGTCGGTCGGCCCGGGGCGCCCCAGGTTGAGCAGCATGATCACGAACAGGAACAGCACCATGATGGCGCCGGCGTACACGAGCACCTGCAGCACCGCGATGAACTGCGCATCGAGCAGGACGAACAGCGCGGCCAGCGAGAACAGGGTCACGACCAGCCACAACGCGCTCGCCAGCGGATTGACGCGCGTGATGCAGCACAGCGCGCTCGCGATCGCGAGCCCGGCAAACGCCCAGAAGATGATCAGCGGCCAGGCCATTCCCTATCCCCTACTCGCCCTTCGCATCCGAGGGATCCCAGAGCGTCGAGACGGGGTGCGTCTGGGCGCACAGCCGCTCGAGGTCGTACACGAACCGGTCGCGCGAGAACTCGGAGTTCTCGTAGTGCACGCCGACGTGGATCGCTTCCTCGGGGCAGACCTCCTGGCAGTAGCCGCAGAACACGCAGCGGAACTCGTCGATCTCGTAGATCAGCGGGTAGCGGTTGCCCTGCTCGTCTTCCCCCGGCACGAGCTTGATGCAGTTCGCCGGGCAGACCTGCGGGCACAGGCCGCACGCCACGCACTTGGCGCGTCCCTGCTCGTCGGTGAGCATCCGGTGCGTGCCGCGCCAGCGGGGAGAGAGCGTCCAGGTCCGGGTGCTCTTTTCCTCCGGGTACTGCATCGTCACCTTGGGCCGGAACAGGTGCTGCAACGTGAGCGCCATCCCCTGGAGCGTGGCCCGGACGTAGGAGGCCCGCGCGCCCGGTCGCCGCATCACTTTCACGCCGATCGCCATCAGGCCCTGCCTCCTTCCGCCGCCACCGAGCCCGCGACGATGTGCCCGCGGTCCAGCACGAAGATCAGGGGCACCGCGAGCAGCAGGTTCAGCCCGAACAGCGCGAGCGCGAAGCGGGTGTCGTACGTCCAGCCCAGCCGGTCGTGCAGCACCCAGATCGCCGTCGCGATCACGGTCACGTAGACGAGCGCGAGGGGCAGCATGACCTTCCAGCCGAGCGCCATCAGCTGGTCGTAGCGGAAGCGCGGCAGCGTCCAGCGCACCCAGATGAAGAGGAACAGGAAGCACGACACCTTGACCGAGAACGCGGCCAGCGTGGCCGCGGTCTTCCAGACGGTCCACGGCGCCGCGTTGTCCCAGCTCGTGAACGGGATGTCCCACCCGCCGAAGAAGAGCGTGGCCATGAGGGCCGAGGCCGTCACCATGTTCGAGTACTCGGCGATGTAGAACATCGAGAACTTCATCGCGCTGTACTCGGTGTGATAGCCGGCGATGAGCTCGGCTTCCGCCTCCGGGAGGTCGAACGGCAGCCGGTTGGTCTCGGCGAACGCGGCGACGATGAAGATGAAGTACGCGAGCGACAGCGGGAACACGTTCCACGTGAAGAGCGAGGCCGACTGCTTCGCGATCACGTCGGTGAGGGTCACGTTGCCGGCGATGAGCAGCACCGCCACGGTGCTCATCCCCATCGCGATCTCGTAGGAGATCATCTGGGCCGACGCGCGCAGGCCGCCCAGCAGCGAGTACTTGTTGTTCGACGACCATCCCGCGAGCACGATGCCGTACACGCCGAGCGAGCCGAACGCGAGGATGTAGAGAAAGCCGACCGGCAGGTTCGCGACCACCATGTCCACGTCGCCCCAAGGCGTCGGCAGCGGCGTGGCGAACGGGATCACCGCGAACGTGAGCAGCGC
>WNGA01010443.1_pt1 | contig 21433 bp, 17 predicted proteins | sample 5400061 | NCBI WGS metagenome assembly WNGA01 (sample SAMN13153366, study PRJNA577476) | soil metagenome | isolation source: 100 cm soil or saprolite under grassland replicate 2 | place: USA:California | collected 2016-06-15
CTTGTCCGACTCGATAGAGTGTCTGTTTGATGGAAAGAACCTTTGGGTCACGCGCGGCCAAGGTCAAAAAATCAACGACCCGCGAGAACGAATCATAGGGATGATGGAGTAGTATATTCCCGCGCCGGATTGTGCTGAAAATATCGCGAGAATACAAACTTTGCTTGAGAACTTTCGGGACTGCCGGTTCATAGTGGCGGTATTTCAGATCATCACGTTCGACGCTGTTATACAACTGCCACAGGCTGCGCAGACCTAATGGCTTTCCTTTTATATAGAAGTCATCTGGATCAACTCTAAGAATTTCAGCCAATAGGTCGCGGATGGCATCTGGCATATCTTTGTATATAGCTACCTGCACTACTGCACCGAACTCGCGGCGCTGGATATTCAGAAGCTCGATACTTTCCTCTATACTTTCGAATGGGGCATCAACTTCACGTCCATTGACCGACAGAGCACCATCACGAATAATCCGGAATGGATGCGCCGCTATCACCTTCATATCAGGGAACACTTCCGCTAAATGAGCAATAATGATTTGCTCCAACCAGATAAAGTAATGATGATATGGGATTGTGCCATTCTTGCGAAAACTACCCGACGAACGCTTAACTGGAAAAAGACGAGGCAGTGTGTCCGGAACCTGCAAGCGCATAAGTTTCACAATACCTTTGCGATCACGAAGAACAACAGCAAGGTTCAAATACAAATTGGAAATATGAGGAAATGGATGACCATAACTAAGCGGCAATGGGATCAGGAGCGGATAAATTGTTTTCTTAAAATAGTTGTGGATCCGTTCCTTCTGCCGTTTGCTCAATTCAGCATAATCTAGCAAATAAACACCAGATTTTTCGAGTTTTGGCAGAATCTCTTCATGTAGGCATTGCAGCGCAGTTGTATATAATTCACTCGATAGCTTCCGGACAGCCGTAAATTCGTCAGATAGATGCATGCCTTCCAAGGAGGCTTCCGTCCACTGCGCTTCCTTATATTTGGGAATACCGGAAACTCGCAGCATAAAGAATTCATCCATATTGGAACCAAAAATAGCTAAGAACTTGATACGCTCCAACAAGGGATTGTTCTCGTCTTGTGCCTCATCGAGCACCCGGCGTTGGAATTCAAGCAGGCTCAGATCCCGGTTAACGTATATTGATGGATCAGCAACTGAAACAGGTCTAACTTCTAATGTTGACATGTAAGAGTTTTATGCCTTCTTATCCAGTATAACAATTACTTTGAGAGTTCCACCATAATCGCCGGAGTTAATAGCCATTCGATGGTAGCGCGGCGTTCCTGAGCCAAGTCATCTGATGTTAAACAACATATGCCACCTTTTTTTTCGTGCCCGACTAACGCCAGGCTATTTACATTATATTTTTCATTAATCTCAATAATTAGCTGGTCAAAATCTCCAGGTGGAACAAGGTTTTCGCTAAAGGCCAGTTTATCCTTCAACTTAAATTCATTTGCGAGGATCTCAGCGGTGTCGCGGGCGCGCACATATGGGCTTGAGAGGATAACATCAAAATCAATATTGAGCTGACGAAGTCCCTTGGCGATTTTTTGCATCTTCTTACTTCCAGTATCCGTTAATGGACGCTGGCTATCATCTTCATCAGCAGATGTTTCGCGGTCGACAGCAATGGCATGACGTACAATATATAAATTCATAGTCACTGTTCCTTTTTGGTTTGGTCAGCTTCCCAGGGGAAAGCTGCCAAGGGGGTGGGACGCCAGAAATTTATTACTTCATCTTTATTCTTTATAAATTCGGATAAATCTTCAGCGAGAATCTGCTCATAGAAACGGCGAACAGGTTCGGGGTCGTACGAATCTCTGCCTTCGGCAAACCTCGCTAAGGTCTCCAGAAAAACTTGTGTGTCATGGATATCACCCATTTGAGTCTGATAACCATGCATGCGATCTAACTGTGATTCAGGGAAATCTGGCAGGCTGGGATAAATGGCTTCAACCATATAGCGGAATTTTTTGAATGCGACCCGCATATAGTGAATGGTGGCAGGCTGCGCCAGATCAATCTCCCCGTAGAGCTGCATGACTTTCAAATAGGCTTCATCTACCGCCTGAGGAAGTTTGCCGTGCAATTCTTCAGGAGAGAGGTCTTCTACCGCCTCACATAGTTTCAACAATCTCTTATTAATACTACCCAGCTTGATGTCTTTGACATGCTGTTCGGCAGCACGTTGCTTCCGCTTTTCACGTTTTTCCAAATATTTCTGAAGCGGTTTAAGTTCTGTAAAAGTGTCGATATTTTCAGAAACTTTATCCAACATGACTTGGATATCACGCATATCGTCTAATCCATCCAATTGCTCTTTGAGGCTATCGGACAATTTTTTGACGCGTGAACCAGAAGTAACAAAGGCAACGACATCAAGCAAAGCTAGCAGGCGGCGTAGGGACGTACGCAAATCATGAATTGCACTCTTAGAAAATTCTTCGCGGCAAAGGTTCAGTTTAACCCGATATGCTGCTCCGCCTTTGTCAAGCGAGTCAAGTAAAAGGTCTTTAGCGTCCATAGGCTACCAACGCCCTTGTTTTTCGTAAATCTTCTCAAGATTTATAAACATTTGATATAAAAGATTCGAATCAACTTTATTGGAATGGCCGATTACAGCATTGCAATAAAGAAGTTTACTCCAAAATCTGCAATCGCGTTCCAAAGACTTCCTCAAAAAGAGCTTTCCGTTTTTCTAGTGCCCATCTTTCTAGCAGAAGATTGCCTTCCCCAACCATTTTTAGTTGCCAGCACCCTTTGGCTTTTTTTATCGTAATATCTTGGATGCGTGTCGTATGACTAACTTCAATAGCATCTGCCAGACGTAACAAAGCACACAATTTGGTAACCACCAACCGATCCTTTTGTGTTAGTGCTTTGAAATGTTCATCTTGGCTCGTGGGCCCCGTTTTGCGATGGTAGCGGATGATATGGGCAACAATATCCCGTTGCCGCTCGTCCAAACCAATCAACGGAGAACTTTTTAGAATGTAATATCCATGTTTTTCGTGGTTAAGAGTGTCAATGAAATGACCAATATCGTGCAAGATAGAGGCTACTTCGAGAAGCAAACGGTCGCCTTCATCCAAGTTATGAAGCGACAGCGTCTGATCAAATATAGATCGAGCTGTTTTTGCAACCCGTACACCATGTTCACCATCGAACTGGTATTTTTGTCCCAAGCGGGTAGCAGAGGTCCAGATTTGTTCGCGGCGCGGCAAATGAGATCCAACGCTAAGAGGCATCATATCCCACAACACACCATCCTTCAAACCTACGCCCGGAATCTGTATTTCTTTAATATGGGCCTCGCGGGCAATCATATGCAGCACCATAGTAGCCGGTAAAATGACATCCGCGCGATCGGGCCTTAAATTTAGTTTTTTGATACGCTGGTCAACAGTCATTTTACTTAATTTTTCGTCCAGAGCTTCGAGTTCACCAACTGTAATCAAATGGTTACTATCACGCTTGAATAATTTTCTCCGCAGATTGCCCAATTCTTCGAGATTACCGCCTGTCCCAATGCATAAATCTAATTTGAGCTTACCAACCTCGCGCTTAATACGCCGCCGGACGGACTCAGTATATTCACGCAACAGTACACGGAATGATCGGTGGACGCTATCATCCAGACTACGCAATAGTCGCACCGTGCCCATATCATAACTTTCAGTAGAAATGATTTTTTCGCCTTGCGAAACAGCTACTTCGATACTGCCTCCACCAATATCAATGAGCACAGCTTTTTTGTGCTGCAAATTAATCGCTTTTCCAATAGCCAAATGAATAAGACGAGCTTCCTCTTCTCCGCTAATGATTTCCACCTGGATGCCTGTCTGCTGAATTACACGATCAATCAGAATATCGCTGTTTTCAGCTTCGCGCATAGCACTGGTGGCCACAGCCCGTATGTGTTTCACCTCATATTGATTAGCAATTTGGTGAAATCGTAAGAAAGTATCCAGCGCGGCTTGCATGCTTGGTTCGCCAATATGACCAATGGAAAATACATCCTGGCCTAAGCGCACTGGAATGCGGATATTCTCTATGATTTCCACCTGATCTTGGCTATTGTTGACACGTCCCACTACCATACGGATGGCATTCGAACCGGCATCGATTGCGGCAACTGTTTGCATATATGCATATGTACGACAATCAACCCGTATTGTTATCACCGAATCAATGCAAAAGTGAATGTGTAAATTTACACGAAGTTAATTGTCTGAAATTCTCATTTCCTAAGTAGTGCTTTCAACGTCTTATATGGAGGAAGTTATCGTTAATCAGTATAGGATTTAATCAAACAATCGGAAGGAAACGTTCTTATGGCAAGGACAAAGACTTTAAAAGGTTCTGTTAATAGTGTCAAAGCTGATGGTAAGCAGGCAGCTAAAAAAGCGGCGTATAGTCCGACTATGGACCGCTTAACGCGTTTGGGTTACGCTATCAAAGGATTGATTTACATCATTATAGGGTTGCTTGCCATCCAGGGTGCACTTGGTAAGAGTAGTACTCCAGCTGACCAACTAGGTGCCATTGCCGCAATTAGCAAACTTCCCTATGGTATGCTGGCCCTTTGGATAGTGCTGATTGGTCTGATCTCATACTCCCTTTGGGGTTTGATCCGCGCCTTTTTGGACCCCTTCCACAAAGGAAACGACACTGAGGGTCTGTTGATTCGAGGAGGATATCTGGTCAGCGCGGTCACATACGCTTCGTTTATATTGCCAACCTATGAGTTGATCACTGGTGCGGGTGGAGGATCACAGTCACACCAGACTGTGAAATTTGTCGCCGCGGTTATGTCAACAACCTGGGGGCGTGTAGGCGTAGGTATTCTGGGCCTGGCCGTTGTTGCAGGAGGCTTTTATCAAATTTACCTGGGTATCACTTCAAACTTTGACAAGCAATTTAAACCTTATGCTCTTAATCCACAACAATTAAAAATCGCCAAACAGCTGGGGCGATACGGCACGATTGCCCGCGGTGTAGTCTTCGCCCTGGTAGGATTTTTCTTGTGCCTCGCTGCTTTCTATGCTAATCCAAGCACTGCAAAAGGCTTTAATGGCGCATTAAACTTCCTGGCACGTCAACCCTACGGGCTCTGGCTTTTGGGGATCATTGCGCTGGGATTGATCGCCTTTGGGATTTATTCCATAATGAGTGCAGCCTGGTTCAAACTAAAAAAACAACCTAGGAGATAGTTCTCTTAAATAGGCGAACTGGATATGCCAAAGAATGATAAAGTCGGCCGCGCAAAATTAATCGCGAACCCAGCGGCCGGGAATATGCTGGAAGCAACAACACGACTGGAGCAAGTCACCCGCTATTTATTGGAGCATGGAGTTAATGTAGATGTAGCTCTTGCCCAACCAACTAAAGAAGCTATTCCAATTGCTAAAAAAGCGGTTAAAAACGGTTATCCCATTGTGATTGCAATGGGTGGGGATGGCACAATCGGGGCAGTCATTCGCGGGATAGCAGGCTCAAACGTACATTTGGGAATTATCCCCACAGGCACAGAAAATGATATCGCTCGGAGTTTGGGCATACCTGAAGATTTAGAACAAGCGTGTGCTTTAATCGTTTCAGATCACACACGTGATCTTGATTTGGGTCAAGTCTCTACTAAAGAGAAGAAAAAATTCTATTTCTTCATGGTGACTGCAATCGGTCTAACAGCAACAATTTATCCTGATATTAAAGAGGTCCCGCATGGGGATTTTTCGAATATCAAGGATGCCGTCATGACCTTTCTACAGTTCAAACCAAACCCTCAAGTTTTTCTCACTCTGGATGATGAAAGCAGAATAGAGGTTGAGACGATGCTGGTAACAGTGGCAAACACTCCGATTATAGGAGTGAAAAATCTTGTCGCTCCAGATGCATCTATGGAAGATGGCCTTTTGGATATTGCCGTCTATCCAGGCTTTAGTAAAGCCGAGTTGCTTTCCTACTTTGCCAAAACAGTCCAAGAAGGTATTACTGATGATGGAAAGATCCAACGCTATCGAGTACGCAAGGTAAAGATAAAAACGTCTCCAAAGCTAGATGTGGCGGCAGAAGGTATCTTGCTTGGAAAAGGGACAGCCAGAATCAAAGTACTGCCACGCGCGTTACGAGTCATTGCACCTGAACCAGGAGCGGAAAAACCACATACAGAGATGCCTGAGGAACTACCCGCACCCGTAGCAATATCTGCTGATGGCGACAATCCCGGTACGCTTGAGCATCCAAAATAATGCTAATTTGATTGAGAGCTAAGAGGAATCTATTCTAATGGCTAAAGCTCGAACATTAACATCACGTATTCAAAATAACAAACTAGATACAAAAGCATCTAAAGATCTTCGCGCTCCAGGCTTACTAGCAAAGTGGCCGATCATTGGATTTCTCATGGTTGTTGTCGGCGGTCTGATGTTTGGCTCCCTGGTTTATAACGTGCGTTCTAACGGTCCCCTGCTTCAATGGGATGTTCCGATGGCAAATACGTTTCATGCCGAAGCAGTAAAGACTCCATCACGGTTTATCGAGATTATGATCTTTGGATTTTTTGTGGGAAAAGAACTTATCCAAGTAATCACCGTAATTCTTATTCTGTACTTCCTCCATAAACGATTTCGGCCTGAATTAGCTATGGTATTGATCGGCATAGGTGGAGGTGGGCTCCTCTGGTATTTTCTCAGCCGCTTTTTCGAACGTCCCAGGCCCGCAGCACAAATAGGGATCGTAGTATCCGATCCATCTTTCCCAAGTGGACATACGATTACTACGGTGCTTTGCTATGGGCTATTGGCTTATCTGCTGGTCCCGAAAATGCCATCACGCTTTTGGAAATGGTTCGTAATTATAGTATCGCTGCTCGTTATGGCCTTTGTTGGCTTCAGCCGACTCTTTCTAGGCGGCCATTACCTGAGCGATATTATTGCAGGTTATGCACTTGGCATTGCCTGGGCTGGGCTGGTATATACCTTGATTGAAAGAATTTCGATGAGAAGGAAGAATTAGGAATGTCATTGTCAGAGGTGGCCTTCACCAAATTTTCGATGGGAAGCCCTTTTTATGGCTAAGAACCAGATAATTACCTCAAATGTGCTAAATAATAGATTAGTTGCAAACACATCCGGTGATCTTGTTGCTCCAGGATTGCTGGCAAAATGGCCCCTTATTGGACTAACACTATTTCTTATGGGCAGCCTCATATTTGGCGCACTAGCCTATAACCTGCACATTCATAGCCCTCTCATTCAATGGGATATGTCACTCTATCATGAATTTTACGCCAAAGCTGTAAATGCTCCAGCCCGTATTAATGAGATCATGCTTTTTGGCTTTTTTGTGGGAAAACAACTTATCCAAGTGATTGTGGTAATTCTCGGCTTGTATTTTCTCTATAAACGATTGTGGCGTGAGCTAGCAATGGTGCTGATTGGCTCCGGTGGAGGCAGCTTAATATGGCGTTTCTTTAACACTTTTTTCGATCGCCCCAGGCCTGAGGCACAGATTGGCATAACCGTAACTAACCCTTCTTTCCCAAGTGGACATGTGATGAGTGCAGTAATTTGTTACGGACTGCTCACCTATTTATTAGTTCCAAAAATGCCATCGCTCTTTTGGAAATGGATGGTGATTATCACCGCGTTATTTGTCTTAGCTTTTGTTGGATTCAGTCGGTTCTTTCAGGGTGGTCATTACCTGACTGATGTTATAGCTGGCTATGCACTTGGCATCGCCTGGGCCGGCCTAGTATATACCTTGATCGAGATCACTTTTAAAGAAGGAAATTTTTGAAATGTCTAAAAAAGATAAGTTCACTTATGCTAAATTGATTGCCAATCCTGGTGCTGGAAAACCTACAGAAACAACCAGGAACCTTGAACTTGCTACTCGGTATTTGAATCAGAATGGGATAAAAGTGGACGTAGCTCTTGCTAAACCAAAAGAAGAAGCTACTCCGCTCGCCAAACAAGCGGTGAAAGATGGATACAAGATTGTAATCGCTATGGGCGGCGATGGCACCCTCGAGGCAGTTCTTCGTGGGATGGTCGGGAGCAAGGCGCGGATGGGCATCATCCCGACTGGGACCGCGAATAATATGGCCAAGAGCCTTGGGATTCCTGAAAAAATAGAAGACGCTTGCGCACTGATCGCATCAGATAATACTCGCAAATTAGATTTAGGCCAGGTGAAATTAAAGAAAGGAAAAAAACTCTATTTCTTTGAGCTGACTGCGATTGGGCTTGTGGCAGCAGTCTATCCCCATGCAAATAAGGTCCAAGATGGAAAGTTATCTAAGATCAAGGATGTGGCCATGACTCTCATCCATCAAGAAACTCAATCAAAGGTTTACCTGACCCTGGATGACGAGAGCAAAATCGAGATTGAAACAATGCTTGTGGTGGTTTCGAACACTCCTATGTTCGGAAATAACTTCCTTGTAGCCCCACAGGCTTCGTTACAAGATGGCCTTTTGGATATTTCTGTTTATCCCAACTTTAGTAAAGCCGAACTAATTGCCTATTATGCCAAAGTGATGAACGAAGGTTATTCGGAAAACGAGAAGATTCAACGTTATCGTGCACATAAACTGGAAATCAAAACTTCCCCGAAGATGGACGTGATGGCAGACGGTGTCATGTTAGGGAAGGGCAAAATTCAGATTAAGAGCCGTCCTGGTGCGCTATGGGTAATTACTCCAGACGATAGTGCTGCTCCAGCAACGCTACAAAAAGATACAACTGAAGAATTACCTCCACCGGTTTCCCCAGTTGGAGAAAAAAATCCGCTTGAACAGGCCTAGCTTAAAAAAGAAGGAGCAATAGAATGTCAGAAGTTACGGGTGAAAAGCCTGTTGAAAAGATTAAAGACGCAGCACAGCAGGCTGTGAAGGCTGAGACGACTTCCCCCCCAAAGCGCCGTTACCGGACAATACTATTCCAATTAGCATTGCTTGCAGTCACTGGCTCTTTTGCTACGTTGACATTTCTGGTTACAACAACACCCCTGTTTGCCATTGATATTCAAATAACGCACACAATACAGTTGATTAATTCTCCTATCTTTGAAGCAGCAATGCGCCTAATCAGCTGGCCGGGTTTTTCCCCACAATCATTCATCCTTTCAGTGCTAATTGTATTGTTAATTTACAGCTTTGGCTTGCATTGGGAGTCTGTAGCAGCTTTCGTCGCAGCGCTCCTGCCTCCGTTGGTTAATGTGCTTGTAAAGGATCTAATTAGACGTCCACGCCCAACTATGAATTTGGTACATGTTTTTAGAATACTGGACAGTTATAGCTTTCCCAGTGGGCATGTTATGTTTTATGTAGGCTTCTACGGTTTCATTTGGTTCCTTGTTTTTACTCTGCTAAAACGCTCCGTAAGACGTACTATCTTGCTAGTCTTCTTTGGGAGCTGGGTGGTTCTGATTGGTATCTCGCGTATCTATTTGGGCCAACATTGGGCTAGTGATGTGCTGGGGGCCTATCTCCTTGGCAGCTTGACATTGGTAGCAATCATACAGTTTTATCGGTGGGGTAGAAAACGCTTTTTTGTTCACCAACCGGTGGCACCTCCTAAGCCTAGCGATTCTTGAAATAGATTGTGCTTAGTCAATCTAATCGAAGCGCGAACCAATATTTTTGGTGATAAAACCGGATCACTCCTCAAGTGCCGACTGTCAGCATGAAATTGCTTATTTAGCGGAATCAGCTATTTCTGCTGATAGGGAGCCGCCTTTTCGTTTGGAAAATCTGATTGACGAGCCACATAAATATTTCTGATGAGCAAATCATGCCTGCAGTTATTACGCGAGCTACTGACCGATTAAAACAGAATTGCCTCCAGTAACCATTATCAAATGGTTACTGGAGGCAATTAATAACCTGCGAGACACGGTTTAAACTACAAACCGTTCTCTTCAGGGCCAATACGCGAGTTCCTGCTTCTCAAAGACATATCCTACCCCATGCAGGGTCTGGATATACCGAGGGCTTTTGGTGTTTTCTTCGAGCTTTCTTCGGAGATGTGAAATGTACACATGGACCTTGTCAATGCTCCCTTGATAATCATCTCCCCAAACATTGGCCAGAATCTGTTCAAAAGTTAACACCTTGCCTGCATTGCGCGTCAAAAAAACTAGAAAACGCAACTCAATAGGAGTTAACTTAATTCGTTTCCCTTTTATCAGAGCAAGGCGCCTTTCAACATCAATACTTAAGTAGCCATCGTTGTATTCAAAAGGCGCAGTGTAGATACTGGCGTAATCACTCCGTGCATACTCACTCCGGCGCAAAACTGTCTTAACACGAGCAAGCAAGATTTCAGCATTGAAGGGCTTAGATAAGAAATCATCAGCACCAGCTTCTAACCCTCGAAGCATCTCTTCTTCGTGGTTTAAAGCTGTTAACATAATAAGCGGAATATCAGAAACCTGCCTAATTCTTTGACAAACTTCGAAGCCGTTTATACCCGGTATTCTTGCATCCAATATTATCAAATTGGGTCGGTGGGTAAATAACTTGCTCATTGCTTCTAGTCCGTCTCGAGCCGTGATGATTTGAGCCCCCGCCTGTGTAAAGATGAGGCTGGCTGACTGAAGAAGGTTAGCGTCGTCGTTTATGATTAATATTTTTTGGCCATTCATTTTTTTTAACCAAAATAATCGGAGGATATTTCTTTTCAGGTTAGCTTATCTGCCTCACAAAGTGTCAGGCATTCTAACTAAGGACATAGGAATTAAGTTGATTTTTCGGCTTCTGTTTTTCCACGATCAGGTATAGTGCAACCCCTAGATATGCTTCTAGCAGCCTACTGCTCTACTTAATGACAATCAAGCCACTCGCTCCGAAATCTTAAAATATGCAACAACGTTCTCTAGGCCCTCTTCGAGAGTGATCGTTGGCACCCAGCCGAAATCCTGTTTTGCTTTAGAAGCATCCAGGTAAATATGGCGCGTTTCACCTAATTTGGCAGGACCATGTTGAGCCGGCAGAGTGTAGCCAGTTATTTTCACCAATGTCGAAAAGATATCGTTGATTGAAGTAGGGCGGCCCCAACCCAGATTATATATTCCAGGTTGATGATCAATTGTTAAAGCTAGATAGTTAGCTCGAGCACAGTCACCTACATAGACAAAATCGCGCGTCTGATCGCCATCGCCATTGATTATTACAGGCTCACCGGCCAGCATTTTTCCCGTGAATATGGCCACAACTCCTGCTTCACCATGTGGATCCTGTCGGGGCCCAAAAACATTGGGGTAGCGTAGTACTGTGTATTTCAAACCATAATTCACGTGATACATATACAAATAATGCTCAACCGTGTGTTTGCTCGCTCCATACTGACATATTGGGTTGATTGGATGCATTTCATCACATGGAAGCTTTTCGGGTTCACCATACGCTGCTCCACCGCTTGAAATGTAAATGAAACGTTTTACCTTGAATTCTTGTGCACATTCAATGAGGTTGATCGAACCGAGAATATTAACATCTGCATCAAATAGCGGTTGAGCAACGGAACGGCGGACATCCATTTGTGCTGCATGGTGACTAACATAATCAGGTTTTTCAGTTTCGAACACATGACGGATTTCAGGACTACGTATATCCATGTGATAGAACTTTGCTGCTGGATTTAAGTTTGAAGCACGCCCAGTTGATAAATCGTCTATAATGACTACGTTATATCCTTGGGCGATAAACAAGTCGACCACATGGGAACCGATAAACCCTGCTCCACCCGTAACTAGAATTTTCGCCATAATTATCCCTTTCAATTAGCACAGTATCATTTTAGGATAGTTGATCTAGCTCGAAATAGAAACCGTAAATTCGAGCTAGATGCTTCAATGATGTTATTAATTTGGCCAGTTGACATTATTAATGTCTAGGCCGTCTTTTGTGGTTTGCCCTGTGAGAACCTTTCGAATCCTGTAAGTCATTGATTTTTGCTTCTTCGACATCAGTATCTAAAAGGGCCAACTCAAGATTTTCTTCTGAGAGCATGGCTGAATCGGGCAGATCTGGGGATGGAGTCGAATCAACATCCACCTGGTCTACTAAGCTGGTTGACTCAGTATTCTCATCAGAAGGCATTGCCGCTTCGGTAAGAGCAGGAGATGGAATGGTGTCAACGTCTGCTTGGCCTAAACCGGTCAACTCCATATTTTCATCAGCGGGCATGGCTGAGTCGTCTACGGCACCGTTTTGGGTCGGATCGACATCTACCTGGTCTACTAAGCTAGTTGACTCAGTATTCTCATCAGTAGGCATTGCCGCCTCTCCAAGATCAGAATATGGAATCGTATCAACATCTACTTGGCCTAAACTGGTCAACTCAGTCTTTCCATCAGCAGGCGTAACATTGGCAAGGTCCGGGGATTGAGCTGAATCAACATCTACTGTCTCTAAACTGAGTACTTCATTTTTATCGCTAGGCATAGCCGAATTACTGAGATCAAGGGATTGATTCGCAGCAGCGCGCACTTTCTTACTCGATTCCTTTGTGGAGGCGAATCGGCTTCTTTCCTGCAAGTATGCTCTTCTCAGAGAAGAGGTATTGCCCATTGCAGAACTGCTGAAGATAGCCCCAAGCACCTTGGCCTTAGCATTTTGCAGGTCCAGAAGAGTTTGTTTAACGGCATCACGCTTCGATTTCCTAGCTCGGATTGTTACAATGACACCATCCACTTGACGAGATAGGACTACTGCATCAGCAAATACCGCTGCCGGCGAACTGTCGAAGATGACAATATCAGCGACTTGATTAAGTTCTGCTAATATTTCTGCCATGCGCTGGGAACCAAGTCGTTCTGATGGATCTGGAAGACGTTTTCCACTGGTAAGTATTTGCAAATTATCGTCGAAAGTATTTTTCAAACAATCCTCGAGCTTCATCTCCGGTGAAGCTAGCATGTCACCCAGCCCAGCTTCTTTTTCAACGTCAAAGATTTGATGAAGTGCAGGATTTCTTAAATCTGCATCCACTATGATTGTTTTTAAATTTGCTTGAGCAAAGACAACCGCAAGATTCGCCGCAGTTACACTTTTATCCTCATCTGGCATAGAGCTGGTCACCATAATAGATCTTATCGGATTATCAGCTGATCTAAATTGGATTCTGCTGCGTATAAGGCGGTACGCTTCGGTTATAGGAGAATCTAGTTTCTCATGAGCAATGATCTTGCTTGAATATTTTTTGCCATTTATTTTTCCAACACTTCCAAGGATATTCAAATCCGTGGACTGGGAAAAATCTTTTAATGATTTATATGTATCGTCCAGAAAATCTAACAGGATTATCAAGCTCAATCCAAGTAGCATACCTATCCCGCCACCTAAGATGGTATTCAACGGAACTCGGGGCCGAATGGGTGTATTATTCGCATGAGCCGTTTCAACCACGCTAATTTCATTTAGATCTTTTTCTTGCCGGATTAGGGTCAACAATCCTTCATAATTTTTTTCCCACTCAGTAAGCAATAACGTCAATGTTGACTTTTCTTTTCGCCGTCCTCGATGAGCCAGCTTCTACTTTTATTTCAATTAATTGAGTACCGAGTACCTGGCTTGCCGTTACCTGCTTATTTAACTTATCCCAGGATGTGTTTAATTGAAGCGCCGCAATTACCCCCTCCAGTACCGGCTGACGATGAGTCATCTCAACATAGGTTTGTACTAAAGCATCGCTCGTTTGAAGATCTGTCCTTACGAGTTGGGGAGATTTGATGCTTTGACCGACAAGGATAGTTGTTGTTGCCTGGTAAACCGGAGTCTGACTCTGGCTCATTACATAGGCTATCGATGCACCGATAGCAATGAATGCAACTAACAACCACCACCGTCTCAGGATGACGCCTACTAGGCGACTTAGTTCTACAAAATCGTTCATTTTTCACCTCTTTAGAATTTGAAAAGGAAAACTAAAATGTGCAGATTCTCAATATACTATTGAAAATTCAGGCACGTACGGACAATAAAGGCCATAGCATCGTTAGTATTGTTGAGATATGTGGCTTAGCAGATAAAGGATACTCGTTTGAATCTTTTTAAACTCTCCAGCGTTGACATAGGCTCCTCCAATCTTTGGGCGTAAATATATCGATCGCCATACTAAGATAAAATGTGATTTTAGATTCCTTTTAGCGATAACACAACTCCTATGGTCCGAAACAAAATAAACGCATCTAGCCACAGTGACCAATACCGCACATAGTAAAAGTCATATTGCAGCTTAATCAACGCTTGCTCGACAGTATTTCCATAATCGTAATTGATCTGGGCCCAGCCTGTGAGACCTGGCTTGACCAAAAGACGCATACTATAAAATGGAATTTCTTGCTCCAACTGCTCCACAAATTCGGGGCGTTCTGGCCGTGGACCGATGATGCTCATTTCACCGCGCAGTACATTGAGCAGTTGTGGTAGTTCATCTAACCGGGATTTTCGTAAGAATTGACCGACTCGAGTAATACGCGGATCGCCTTTGGATGCCCAACGAGCTTTGCCATCTTTCTCTGCATCTGCAACCATTGTGCGAAACTTGTAGATCATGAATTTCTCGCCAGCACGGCCAGACCTCACCTGACGATAAAATGCTGGACCTCGCGACTCTAGCTTGATAGCCAGAGCTACTGGTACAAGTATTAATATTAAAAACGGCAATGCAAGTAATAATAATGTCAGATCCAACAACCGCTTAATGCCCAACTGAAGGCGATTAAAGACCGGTCGATTCTGCATCATGTAGAGCGCCCAACTTGCATCGATGTGTTCTACAGGTACCCTTCGGTATATTCGTTCATAGAATTCTGGCATCCAATTCACGCGAACGCCTTTTGCCTGACATTCAACAAGGCGGTCGAACAGCTTCTTCTTTACTTTGCCGTTTGTAGCTACCACAATTTCATGGATTTTGTACTTGTCGACCAAGGAGAGAAGCTCACTTGATTGACCTAAGTAAGGCAGTTCACTGGCTTTTTTATTTTTGGGTTCGGTCTCGTGTACATATCCCAAAACCTGGTAGGTCTTCCAACCGCGTCTCTGGATTTCATTCACTGTTACTTTGGATCGAGAACCACTACCAACAAACAATACACGCTGGCGGAACGCATTTCGTTTGAAAACGATGGAGTAAGTACAGCGCCAGAACGCCACCAGAGGCATTTGCAGGAGTGCAAAAGCAAAATAGTAAGGGAGCGGAAACACATCAGGAAAGGCGTAGAATATTCCTCCATAAATAAACATAGACAACAAGGTTGTCTGTATAACGCGGCGTATGGAACGAGATTTGCTGTACGAAGTGGGTATATGGTAGAGATCATTCAACCAAGCTAGCGAGAACCAGACGAAGAGAATTGTTATAAATAGAGACGCTGATGCAACTTGATCAAAACCGGTATGCAGCCTCACATGAAAGATCTTGCTCCACTGCAGACTCATCAAGACTTGTGCTATTAGAATACTTATACTATCCCCTAAACCTAGCAGGAACCTTCGTTCGGAAAAGGGCGACTGAAAACGGTTGTAACGCTCAGCGATTCGATCCCAAAAGGTTAGTTTTGGTTTATCGAGGCTGTCCGGAATCCTTTCGAAGCCCCTGCCCGCTATCGAGCGCAGGAGAAGCCTGAAGGGAGCCACGCCTGGCTGGCTGGCAATATATAAATCTTTATATAGCGTCTCAACTTTCCCAACCATTTTTTTCAATGAGTAATCCTCCGAGCGTTGTTGCGCAATCAGACTCATCTTATTGCAAAGCATTTCATCGTTAAGCAAAGTTAGAATACGCTCCGCCATCGCTTGCGGTTGGTGTACAGGCACAAGAAAGCCAGTTTCACCGTTTACTACAACATCGCTCGCACCATCAATATCGTTTGCAACAATCGGTTTGCCAGCGCTCATTGCCTCAAGAAATGCGAGAGGCAAACCTTCCCATAGGGAACTCATTGCTGTTATCGTCAGTATAGGCAAGATTCTGGCAACGTCATTTCTGAAACCTAGCAAGAAAAACTTGTCTTTTAGGCCGAGCTCATCGATTAATTGCTCACAGTCTGATCGTAATGAACCATCGCCAATTATTAAGAACTGCACATTTGGATAGCTCTTGGTTACTATCGCAGCAGCTCTAATCAAATCCAATGGATTCTTCTGTTTGTCCAAGCGACCAATCATTCCGATAAGTTTAGAGTGCGGATCTAATCCCAATTCTGAACGCACCTGCTGCTCGTTAACATCTTGCCGAAATTTTTCCAGGTCAATGCCATTGTAGATCAAGGTGAACTTGTTTTGTTTACCGATGCCTCGGATTAATCCCTTTTGAATATCAGGGGCAGAAACAGTGATAATGCGGTCAGTAAACTTGGCACAAAACCGCTCTAGGGTTAAATATAATTTCTGAGTCCATCCGGGCATGCCATCGTGTAGTCCCCAACCATGAACATGATGTATGATCACAGGGATGCCTGCTGCAAGCGCGGCGAGCCTGCCAACCACCCCAGCGACCGAGGAATGAGTATGAACGATATCGTATTTGCCTTCTACCATAATACGCTGAAGTTCTACGACGGCCTTCAAATTTTCGAGCGGGCTTATATGATTGATTAGACTCGGTATTACTTGAGTACGGATGCCTAGTTCGTAGGCCAAATGAGTCATATCATTTCTACCCGGGGGAATTGGACCGGTTATGAGATCTACCTCAAAGCCAGGTCGGTTGTTGAAATGGCGCGCAATATCTAAGACTACGTTGGTAGCACCACCAGTAGCCAGCCCGGTAATAACCAGCAACACACGCAAACTTCGTGAGGCCACGAGCGGCGTATCTGTAGAATGTACATTCTGAATTGCTTCATGAATTACTTCCATTGTTTCCTCCATTTAGCTTATCAAACAAAAATCCATTAACAAATGTCAACAAGCCCCTTTTGGCATGCAATGATTAGCGGCTAGGATTTATCGAAGCAGGGCTTGTGATATCCGCATCACCTAGGTGCGCATCCACAAGGCCTTTATCTTTTTCAGCACACTACAGAGCTTAGGCAGCTTATTGATGTAATCCTTGAGCTAATAACCCAATTCTAAAAACTTCTTACACTGATGGCCCACCTATAGCGGAAATAAATATAGAAGAGTGATATTCCTAATTGGATTGTGTATCCGTAATAAAACACTCTACACTTCCAAGATTTTTTATAAGGTTTACTCACGGCGTATCCGTATTAATCTTTCCATACCCCCAAATAACCTGTAACCTATAATTTACTCCATATTGCTTTTTTAACTTCAAGAACTGTTTCGTCGAAGGGCTGATTTGTATTGATTTTATAGACCGGTACATTCCCAAAATCTAGATTAGAACCTCGTGCATGCCGCCGACGTACGTAATCCTCTGGTTCCTTCTTGCCTCGGTTGGCATTCCTTGAAAGTGTAACTTCCAAAGAGGCACTTAGATAAATAACCACGTCTGGAGGTGGTATCTCCCGATATAGCCGGGCCTCAATATGGGCCATGCGGTGGCGTAAAGAATTTTTACTCGGGGAAGTAGTTAATTGGGATAACTGAGGACTATCTGGTGCACCAATTTGTAAAGACGGGTATCGATCGCACAACACAATAGTCCCGTTGGCTGCCTGGCTATATGCATGAGAGAGTAACGCTCGGCGATCATAGGCCAGAAGGGCAGAACGAATTGCAAAAATGAGAGGGAAATCAGTCCGAGGCTTCTCCAGTTGTTCCTCATAATGGTATTGGGCCTCTAATTTCGTTGATCTGGAGTTAGGAAATAGAGAGCGCAAGGCTGGCACGAGTAAGTTGGGTACGAAGCTAAGCGGAGTAGATTTGGGCTTGCCAGCATGAATCTGTTCTAAAGCAAAGTGCTCGCCAAGCCATTTTCTCATCTCAGCAATGAGCGTGGATTTACCAGTCGCTTCAGGGCCAACAAATGCAATTACAGTGCCACCGGATCGAAGAGCCAGCTCCTTGTGAGATCGAGTTAATCGTCGAAGCACCATTGCAGAAAATTTCCGAACTCCCATTAGCCAGACCCGAAGAGCAGAATGCCGGGCATAAATTCTAATCTTGGAGCGTAATTGAAGACCTAGAAAAATTCTGCGAAAAAGAGGCGCTGGAGACTTTAATGCTGCAACACACTCAGAAAATAGGTCTGTTGGAATGGGCGGCAACCAGCACTTGAGCAAATTTAGAGTTTCTTCAATCGAATCAGTTTCTAGTAGCCATAGGGTTTCCTGCTGGACCTCTTTCCAATATCTAGCAAGCAACATAAGCTCCACCACCGAGGTATGTTTCAGCATAATCCGCAGTGTAAAAACAATAAGTTCTGCGCTTTTTGCAGGCACCCGGGCAGAATGCTCCAGGCGTGTATTCTCCAATAACATTTCTTCTATAGGAAACCGGTAATTTTTGGAGAGACTGTCACCCGTAATAACCCGAAAATACGCGTGAACATGTACCAAATCACCACTCTCTTCATCAAGCGCAAAATAATGCTCTATAGATGGAAAAGACTCACCCTCCTTGTTGGCTGCAGGTCGGAAACACAGATGACTCAGGATAATTCTGAATAAGTTTGCATCTTCCCGGTGAATAAGTATATCAATATCCGTTTGGCCACTGAGAGATTTGGAAAGGGACAAATTGCTTTTCCAATGACAATACCTTATATTATTTGTATGTAGTTCTTCGATGAGCTTTTGAATTTTAGTCATGTGTTTTGTGAAGCCTTCTAAAGCGAGTTCGTACAATGTACTAGAATCACTTGTTGGCGAGTTCATAATTTAGAATAAATTTAACTATATTATCCGCTGCTGTGTCGTACTCTCGTCCATTACTGCCGGAATTTTGTACTATCAACAGGCGGGACTGAATATGCTCAGCTTGGATCAGTTTATCAAACATATCAACTGCACGCCTAACGTTTCGTTCGATCACCCCTTGATCTCTCGACTTCAGTTCTCTAGGAGGGTCAGACCGTCTCAGCGATCGTTGGACTAAGATATCTATGGGCGCCTTTATATATATAATTATATCTGGTAAAGGAACCAAGCTAGCAAACCTAGCAATTTCATCATGTGTGTAGTCCACATTGGAATAGACGAATATATTATGTGCTAAAAGAAGCGTTCCCTCATCCACCAGAATCGTTTGGTCAGGTCGTTTTCGGCTAATGACCTCATACACACCAATTTTGCGTTCGAGGCTCCTTAAATTATTGACGGTGAACAACGAGAATGTTGCTTGACGCGCCAGCATTTTCAAAGCAAAAGCTACAAACTCTTTATGGCGGTTCAAAGAACCAAGAAAAAATGGAAAACCGATAATTTCCTGAAAGAGGTTTCGAGCTGTAGGATGGGCAATATGGCTTAAGCCTAGTGGAGTAGCTAGCGCGTCGAAAGATGTTGTCACCGCTGATGTTTCGGCAAGCCTGTGCTGAACTTCTGAAATTAGAGTTGTTTTACCCGCCCCAGTGCTGCCAATAAATTCAACGATCACCAACTCACCTCCAGGGGTGAATAAACACGATGGTCTATTACCTGAGAATAAATTTCAGTATATCTGCTATGCATAGCGGTCAGACTAAATCGCTCCTCAGCCAGCTTTCTACATTTTTGACCCATTGTTATTCTCTCAGAAAAAGGCATTTCTCTAAGCTTCTTGATTTCTCGAGCAAATCCCGCTACATCATCCGGATTGACTAGAGGAACAAAGTCAATGCCTTCAGAACAAAAGATGTACGTACTGATCGAGGACAGCTTCCAAGGTAAAGGGATGCCAGCTTTCATTCGTTGGTTGTGGCGTCTTACTCGCCAAACCAGCTTCCATTGCCTGCGCGAGGGCTGTGACATCTCCGACTGGTACCAATTGACCATGTTGCCCGTTAGCCAGAATTTCTCTAGGACCGCTCGGACAATCTGTTGCAATGACTGGTGCTCCGCAGTAAAGCGCTTCAATCAGGACCGTTGGCAGGCCCTCCCACCGTGAGGAGAGAACGTACAGGGCGGACCGGCTCATATAGGCATAGGGATTTTCCACAAATCCTGGCATAGCAACAGCATCTTCCAAGCCAAGCTGCCTCACCAGCGCCTCCAATGCTGCGCGGTCGGGGCCTTCGCCTAAAATCAACAGCCGCGTTGGCCGATTCTCGAGTACTTTTGCAAAGGCCTTAATGAGCGTGGGAAAATCCTTTTGCTTTGTCAAGCGTCCTACTGCCAATATGACCGGAGGCTTATCAAGCTCAAACCAAGGGTGATTTAAGGGTGCCCACGCCTTCTCTCGCAATTCAGGCATCACCACCGGATTGTAAAGAATTTTGATGCGCTCCCAAGGCAAACCAGTTACTTGCTTTAGATCATTAGCCACTCCTTGAGAGTTACCGACGACAAAATCAGCCCAGGGATAGAAACGTTTGACTAACTGTGGCACAATTCTCTGGCGACGTCTTGCTGAATTGCGGGCTGAACGGGATATGGTATTCTGTTCATTGACGAGAACCCTGCTTGAGGTCCGCGCGAGACGCCCAGCCCAAAGAGCGACGACATTGGCGTAGTCCAGTGCTGAGATCAACGCCGTGGGTTTCTCATGTCGTAGGTAACGTACTAGATTTGGGAGACTCGAAAGAACACGCAGGGCTTTCAAGTCTATAAGCCGGATTGACCTATTTACCTCGCTCAGATAGGGTCCTTTCGCCTGGGCCAGCACCAAGTCCACAGCGTGGCCATACTCGGCAAATCCATGGGCAAGGTTGAGCATTGCCCGTTCAGCCCCCCCTCCACTCAAGGTAGGTAAGAAGATTGCTAGTTTGGTTTCCACATTCGCCGTCATTTCAATTGAACAATTCCTATTTTTCGTTTTAGTGATATCAATTTCTAACAGAGCTAAAAATGGAACTTCTCCGTGACTCTAATTGCGTTGATAATTGCCTTGTCGCAATGGTGATGTTTCTGAGAGACCATTGAGCCAAATCGATAGATCCCGGCCAATCAGCTCTTCCAGCCGAAGTATGTCTTCATGATAAAGGTTTAACAATTCGCTTCGAAGGTCGGCCGGCAACTTCGGAGTGGCAGTCTGGTTTAGTTGCTGAATTTGTTTTAGCTTCTCATGTAGACCCTCTGGAACCATTGATTTGGCCATACCAATTAGGGTTGGGTTATAAAACAATCGATTTAACAATCTAATCTTCGGGATCGCGCCGGGATTGTGCCTGACAGATGTATCAGGTGTGAAGCTTGTATTTACACCTAAGAAACTATAAAGATCTCGTACAATCTTTGCTGGATCCTTCTTGAATTCTTCAAATATGTAAATCTTGACCTGCCCTTTTGGGAAAATATCCAAATATCTTTTCAGTCGATGATAGTAAAAGCCTTCCTTCACATGACTTGATT
>WNGA01011597.1_pt1 | contig 21430 bp, 16 predicted proteins | sample 5400061 | NCBI WGS metagenome assembly WNGA01 (sample SAMN13153366, study PRJNA577476) | soil metagenome | isolation source: 100 cm soil or saprolite under grassland replicate 2 | place: USA:California | collected 2016-06-15
TTAAAACAGTTCCTCCGTAACAATTCTTTATTTCGAGTGGTGCATTTCGTTGGAGAAGCAATTTAACCATATCAATCTGTCCTCCTACAACAGCCCAGTGTAAACCAGTCATACCATTTGATTCAGTAGAAATACCAACACCATGATTCAACAAAAACTCAACTACGCTGGTTCTTCCATACTCACAAGCCCACATAAATCCAGAGTCTCTTTGTACTTTTGTTGCACCTTCTTTTAAACTATCATCTTCATTGAAATAACTCCTGACCTTATTAAGATCACCTACTCCGGCTGCACCTTCGAGATCTAAAGTTGCATTCTTTTTGGCAAGATATTCAGCAGCTTCACCTCGTCCGTTATGAAGGCAGGCAACAATAAGGAGACCTTCTGTATAATCAGGTGCTACAGCATGATTGGGGTCTGCACCATATTTTAAAAAGATATCAATCAATTCCTTTTGCACTCCGGTTTGAACGGGATGAATGCTGGTTGATACCAAACCCAATGTTGTTGTTCCTCTATACATATCTCCTACCGCATCAACTTCAGCACCTGCACTTAGCAAAATCTCAGCAACTTCTACAGCATTCTTCGGTGTCTTTTGTCGAAATCCCTCGACACCATTTGCTCCTACATAATTTAAAAGAGTGGAGTGATGCCTGCGAATTGAACGTACATGAAGCAAACCGGAATTATATTGAAGCAATTGCTTTAGCGTTTCTGCATCGCCATTTACTATTGCATCCACAGCCTTTTCAAATTGTGCAACAGGTGAATCTTTTCTGTTCAGTTCCTCTTTAAACTTTTCATATTCTGACCAACTGTTGAAACAGTGCTTCTCAGCGATAATTGATCGTGCATCTTCAAGAAAATCTTTTTCATCAATTGCATAAGGACCGACACCGCCATACCATTGTCTAACTTCAGGATTGTTTTTAAATGTAATAAGAAACTGTTCGAGTGAAGCAGCATCACCATTAATGATAGCCCTCTCCGCTGCTTCGAATTGTTCCCGGGGAATTAAAGAATTATCCATAATCAAATAGTTTGACAGAAGGAATATTTTTAGCGCCGAAAGTAAATTTAGTATTAAAAATACCGCAGGGTCTCACTTTTGGTGAAGACCCCGCAATACAAACACAAAAGTGCGATATCAATTGCTGTTGTTTCTGATTGAATGTTATTTTCTTTTATTTCTGCGCTATCTGTATCAGGTTACCGCATGTATCATCAAATACGGCGACAGTTACCGGTCCCATTTGTGTTGGCTTTGTTTTGAATGCTACACCAAGTTTTTCCAATCTTTCATACTCTTTTTGCACATCATCAACAGCAAAGGATGTCCATGGTATTCCCTTATCAAAAAGAGTTTTTTTGAATGTTTTCTCAGCTCCGGCAAGAGCCGGATTGAAGTCTGGCTCAAGAAGTAATTCAATGCCATCGGGCCCTTCCGGTGAAACAACTGTTAACCATCTGGGTCCTCCCATTGGTATATCAGTTTTTTTAACAAAGCCCAAAACATCTGTATAAAATTTAAGTGCTTTTTCCTGGTCACCTACCATTACACTGGTTAGTACAATCTTCATGATTATTATTTTAGAAGATTAACAATTATTGATTAATTTCTATTGTGGCTTTTTCTGCAAATTCTTTTAATGATGTACCGATAAGATATGTCCAGCCTTCCACAAAATTTTCTTTTGCAAAATCAGGATTGCTGATAGGGAATGTTTCCAAGCCTTCATGTGTTAACTTTAATCTTGTTTTATTTCCTTCAGCAAACAATTCAAAGGTTACAAACGAATTGCCCTCATATCCATCATATCGCCAACTGTATTGTAGTTTTTTACGCGGAATCACTTCTGTTATTTTACACAAATGCAAATAGCATTTATCATCCTTTCCTCCTTCAAACTGAAATTCAAAACCCACTTCGGGCTTGAATTCTGCAATGTCAAAATACCATTGCTTCATATCTTCTTTGTCAGTAATGGCTTTCCAAACTTTTTCAACAGGAGCGTTGTAAGTTCTTTCAATTACAAAAGGTTCGTTTTTCATTTTGTTTTTCTTTTTGATTTTTTAATTGGTTTCACTGCCTGCACCGTAGAAGCTTTTTGTGGCTTGCGTGCAGGCTTATTGATTGCCGAAGCATCTTTGCTTAAAAAATTTTCAAGAGCATCTAATTTGCTTGTCCAGAATACACGATACTGCTCAATCCATTGCGATACCTTACCAAGAGATTTAAGATTAGCTTCACAGTATCTTTCTCTGCCTTGTTGTTTGATAACAATAAGGCCACACTCAGTAAGTATTTTAATGTGTTTTGAAATTGCAGGACGACTTACATCAAATTTTTTCGCAACTGAATTCAGGTTTAAAGAATTATGGGCAATCAAATTAATTATCTCCCGTCTTGTAGGATCGGCTATTGCCTGAAATACATCTCGTCTCATTTATAAAAAATTATTTATGTAACCAAACGGCTACAAATATATATGTAACCATCCGGTTACACAAGTTTTTTACAAAAAAATTTTTGGGAGAAAAAAATATTATGTTTTTATTTTTTATGGAGTGAGCTTATTACTACTATGATGCTTTCGTTGTGTCACTCTCTTGTACGTTCAATTCATTATTCAACAGATAAAACATCACGCTTATTAAAATATGAAGAAACAGGTAATATGATTTAAATCAATTAATATTCTTAAGAAAGCGATCCCAACGCAGTTTCCAGCTATCGGTGTGACTAAACCAAATAAAGGAAGCTTTACCGACGATATTTGTTTCAGGTACAAAGCCCCAATAGCGGCTATCCTGGCTGTCATGACGGTTATCGCCCATCATCCAGTAATAATTATACTTGAAAGTATAGGTCTTTGTTTCTTTTCCATTAATAAAAAACTTACCGTTAAGCTGTTCAAGCTTATTGCATTCATATACTCTTATCAGTCTTTCATACAAAGCAATATTGGCAGTAGTTAATGTTATAGGTTCTCCTTTCTTTGGTATAGTGAAAGGGCCATAATTATCAAGATTCCATTTATATAAATCCGGTCGAAAAGGAAATACATCGGGGTCTGCATCTTTTGCTGTATATGGTGTAACAGTTTTTACATTAGGTTGCTGAGATAATTTTGCAACATTTGCAGGAGTAAGATTCATGATGCATTTATTGTTATCTATTTCAATAAAGTCATGGTTTGTTTCATAAGTTGTTTGCGACTCCGGATCATCTATAAACTGCAAGCCCAACTCTTCTTCTAAAAAGTCCATACTAAAAGGCGTTCCATTTGTTTCAACTATATACTGAGTTTCAGATTCCGATGGCACCATTGCCTTTTGTCCATTCACATATAATACTCCATCTTTTATCTGCAAAACATCTCCACCCACTCCCACACAACGTTTAATGTAATTATCTGTTTTATCCATAGGGTGAACAAGGATGGGATAATCAGCCATTAATGCTTCGCGATTGCCATTATATTGTTTCCTCAAAATATCATAGTAAAGTTGTTTGGAACCAAAACCAGGCAAATTGATAATTGTATCTCCTTCAGGCAAATTAAATACTACCACATCATTTCGCTTTACCTCTGTAAAGCCCGGCAAGCGTTTATAAGGCAGTTGTATCCACTTGAGATAAGAAGGAGTAGTTTCTGAGCCCGGCATTGTATTATGTACGAATGGAAAACTTAAAGGTGTTTCAGGAATGCGTGGGCCATAACTCATTTTATTAACGAAAAGAAAATCATTTGTAAGCAAAGTTTTTTCCATGCTTCCACTGGGTATCGCATATGCTTCAAAAATGAAAGTGCGTATTATAGTTGCTGCTACAATTGCAAATACGGCAGCATCAATCCATTCACGCGTTAAAGATTTTTTGTGTCTTTTTACAACTTCAGGGCCTTTAAATTTTTCTTTTTTTGTAAAACCTAAATACGGAAAGTAAAAAAACGGAAGCAATACAGTAAGTGTATGATCCAACAGTGACAGCCTTCCAAAATGCATTACAAATATTATAGTGATCCAGATAGTAATAAATTGCCCTGCAACAGGAATTAACTGCAGCCAGAACCATACCCGTTTGATGTTGCATTTTTCAACGATACACCATGTATTATAAAATGGTATGAATGCTTTCCATGGTTTGATACCTGCTTTTTTAAACATTCCATACATACCAAAATGCCAACCTAAAGTGGCAAGTATGAAAATAGTCCAGCCCATAATTTTTGATTTTAATGAAGATAAATAAATAAAAAATTTTAAGCTATGCAGTAATGTTAAGCGCTCCGGTTTTAGCGTTAAGTGGCGAAAACGTTTGATGAAATTTTGTTTTGGTTTAAAAATTGTTTCCAAATAATACTCTTTCAACGAAAGAAGGATAAAATTAAATAGAGCATAAGATCATGCTACGATTAATCAAGTGGTATACGTTGTGCATTTTCTGAAAGCCACATTTCAAATGACTTCAATTCAGGATTCAGTTCCTTTGAAAAGCTAACATCGCGAACCTTGTTGCATACCTCATCAAAATCGCGATAAAATTGAAACATATTTCCCAAATCATCAGCTCCAGGAAAACCAAAGCCACGGAAGGCCTCCGGGGTTATATTGTTATATTGCACTTCTTGTCCCAATGCTTTTGAAAGTGCTTCAGCCATTTCTTGCCCGGTAAGCTGCTCACCGGCAGCACCAATAGTTTTACCCAATAATTCTTTACCTTTTTTAAAAATGCCATAGGCACATTTTCCAATATCTTCAGCAGCTATACCTGCCATTTTTTTATTATCCAAAGGCAAGGTGAGATAGAGTTTACCATCAGGTCCTTTCTTAGGCCCGCTGCCAAAATAAATAAAGTTATCCCAGTAAAAAGAAGCTCTGAAAAAAGTAACAGGCACTCCCAAATCAATAAAGAGTTGATCTGCTTCGCCCTTTGCATCAAAGTGCGGTACTTTATATTTGTCCCGCAGCGTGGGCATTCGGTTGTCATCAAGCGGAACCCACTTACGTGTATCTTCGAGAGTAGACCATATCACATGCTTTAAGCCCGTTTCTTTAGCTGCTTCGGCCAAATTCTTTGCTTCTGCATACTCTTTTTCCGGAGAGAAATGTGCCCAGAAAAATGTAACACAATAGGCTCCGTAGGCACCTTCCATAGCTTGCATTACGGCTTGTTTGTCGTCAATATTTGCAGATACTACCTCAGCTCCCATTTTAACCAGCTCTTTAGCCTTGTCTGAATCAGTATTTCTTGTAACCGCGCGAACAGCAAACTCACTGTTTTTGTCCTTAAGGATGGCATGAGCAAGTCCGCCTCCCTGGGCACCGGTTGCTCCAAATACAGTAATGATTTTTTCGGTCATAAATTTATTTTTAGTTTGAAGTTACAACACAAATAAAATCGATATAAATCTTATATGTTGAGTATTCTCAAAGCATTGTTATTGATGGAGGAAGATTTTTCGCACCTTTTGCATCCAATACTCGTCCGTTACCTTTTAATTTCTTTCTTATATTTTATAATTGATAAGGCAAAACATGCAAAACTTGCAAGTGAAGTAAATGTCCTGACGGTATGATAAAAATCCCAACGGGTACGAAGATATTCCCAATTGGCAGGTATTACAGTAGCAGCCCACTGTTTTATTTGATTGTCTATAGGAACTAATATCAAAAGGGTTACCAGCAGCGTAATGATTATTAAGGCAAGGGCTATCACATTCAGATAAAATCCTGATGATTTTTTTTCTGAATAAAATAACATTGATAAAAACATAAATAAAATGCATAAAGGCATAATAATACTCATAGGCACTGCTACATTTGCGATAATTACTTTGCCAATATGAATAAATTCTGCCGCTGAGAATTCACCTAATGAACGTGTTAGTGTGAACCATGTTCCCCAAAAAACTCCTGTTACCAGGAGCAGCAGGAATAATGAAATAAAATGAATGATTTTGACTTTCATCTGGTTTAAATTATTTCTTCATTTATAAAAATACTTAAGGTTTAACTGAATAGAAAATGCTGAATATTATGATTAAAGTATTTTTTTATAATGACTATCCGCATAAATTAACCCCGTCAAACTTAGTGTTCTTTGTGGTATAACAGCCAGGACATTCACAAAGTCCTGTAGACAAAGTGCACGAAGAAAAAATACAGCACAAAGTTCGCAAAGTGAATATATGGAGATAGTCATTTTATTTATTACTCAGTTACCTTAAATATATATTTTCCAGAACCAACTTTCATCACTGCTTTTTTATCTTTATAGCCAATCCATTTTACCTGCATTGAATTTTTAACATCTTCACTATTCACAGATATTTTTGAAGTTGCGCCTGCCGGCAAATAGACAGTTGCATCAGCGTTCACCGGTATTTCAATATTCAATTTAAAAATTCCGTTTTCTTTTTTCCATTCACTTATTACCCATCCGTAAGGTGAATTGAAATTTCCTTTTGCTGAAGTAATATCACCCACCGGTTCAGGGCGAATTTTTATATGCTTAAATGCTGCAGAACTATCTTCCTGGCTAATTCCTGCAAGCCCGCTGTAAAACCATTCCATAATATGTCCTAACATCAAATGATTATTGGATGATTCTTCAAACGCATTCCATGCTTCCGTCAGCGATGTTGCTCCTTTCTTTAATTGATAGCCATAACCTGCAACATCATCACGGTTATTCATTTCATAAATAAGTTGTGAAGCACCTCCCTCATCCAAAGCTTCTATCAAAAAATGAAAACCGATATCGCCTGCTGTTAATGCTTTATTTGATTTGTAAATTGAATCAACAAGATTTTTTAACACAGCAGTTTTATTTGGTGCATCAACAAGTCCTACGCAAAGTGGCATTGCCATTGCAGTTTGGCTGCCTGTTGCGTATACTTTTTTTTGTGCGTTGAAAAATCTTTGATTGAAAGCTTTCTTAATATTATTTGCCTGGTGATTAAATTTTATGGCATCCTCATTTTTATGAAGCAGTTGTGCCATTTTTGCTAAAAGGCTTATGTCGTAATAATAAATGGCCGTTGCTGTTAATGCTTTTGGTGTAAGCTGTGCTTCGCCGGGAAGCGCCGGACCATAATCGTACCAGTCGCCTAAACCATAAGATAAAATTTGATTGTCCGATTTATTCTTCAGATATACCACATACTTTTTCATCATCATGAATACATCGTGCATGGTTTCCTTATCACCATACCATTTGTACAAAAGCCATGGTAAAATTACGGCAGCACTTCCCCATTCCGGTGAGTCACGAAAACCATAAGAGAATGTTACAAACTCAGGCGCAATATCAGGCACAAGACCATTTAGAGTTTGTGCATCCATCATATCATGCACAATTTTTTTGTACAATAACTGTATATCAAAATTGTATTGAATTGATGTGCCCATAAGATAATCCTGCTCAAGCCATCCAAGCTTTTCACGATGAGGGCAATCGGTTACCACACTTTGCAGATTGCTTTTTATAGCCCATTGTATCAGTTCATTTATCTGGTTAAACAAATTGTTAGAGCAACGAAATAAACCCGTTGCAGGCGCTGAATTTCTTGTGTGCAATAAAGTAAGATTAATGATGGAAGGAAGCGATCCATCGTTTGCAGAATCAGGAGAACCACCCTCGACAAACACATAGCGAAAACCATAGTAAGAAAATTTAGGACGCCATGTTTCCACATCCCCGCCTCTTAATGTATAGGTATAATAATATGGCTTTCCCGAAGCATTTTGATTAGGCATTTTTTTATCATCAATCAATTCAGATGGAATAAGTTTTATTGTATCACCTTTATTTCCTTTTACCTGTAATTCAATAATACCGGAAGCATTTTGTCCAAAATCAAAAAGAAAGGAATCGTTCTTTAACCGGTAAACTTTTTTTATATTAATAGTATCCATCACTTGCAGAGGGTAATCAGCTTCAGGAAAAAGTTCACCTTTTGGCATCTGAACATTAAGCGCAGTTTTCCAATGTGCATCATTAAAGCCGGGCTGGTTCCAGCCGGTTTGTTCAAGCCTTGCATCATAATCTTCTCCGCCATAAATACTGCTGAATGTAATGGGTGATGCAGAAGTTTTCCATGTGTCATCAGAAATAATTATTTCGCTGGTGCCATCTTCATAATCCACTGTCACCTTGCAAATCATTTTTGAAAAGCCAAAAGCAACAAGCAGTTTCACATAGCGCTCATAATTGATATTATAAAAGCCATTACCCACAATAACTCCAATGGCATTCTCACCAATCTTTAATAAATCTGTTACATCGTAAACATTGTACAATATACGTTTGTCGTAGTATGTCCATCCCGGTGATAAAAAACTGTTGCTTACTTTTTCTCCGTTAATACTCATTTCATATTGACCAACACCTGTAACAAAAGCTATTGCCTGCTTTATTTTTTTAGTAACATTAAATCCTTTTCTGACTAATGGGACTATACTTCTTTGTAAATATTTATTGCCAATTTCATTGAATCTTTCAACACCCGGAACAAGCTTCATTGAATCGGGTAATTCATCATAACCAATCCATTTTGCGTTGCTCCAATCTTTTGCTTCAAACAAACCTGTTGTAAATGTTGCCTCTTCACTCCACCCAGATTGCAAATTATTTTTATCCCACACGCGCACACGCCAGTAATATGTTTTTCCTGCTTGCAGTTTCTTCCCTTTATATGTAACCAATATGCTCTTACCTGATAAAACTTTACCAGTATTCCAAACATCATAATTACCCGAGATTAAAAATTGCTTTGAAGAAGCAACAACAACCTGATAAGCTTTTTGTAACTGGTTATTTTCAGTTGAATGCATTTGCCAGCTAAAGTGAATATTTTCAAGTGCTGTTCCCAATGGGTTCACTTTGTTTTCGCATTTTACCAAAACTATACTTAATCCACTTTCTTTACTATGCGCTGACTTGTAAAATAAAAAAGACAGGATAAAAAAAATGATACGTAAATAAGTTCCTTTCATCAGGTAAATTTATAAATGAAACCTTGATAAGGCCTCTTGATTGTTTATCTAATGCGACATATGTTTTTGTTGTAGTTCTTTTCAAAATTTAAGTTCATCAATAAGTTGAATGATTAATAACTCTGTGCAGTTTTGCATTAGTTCTCCATCATTTTGTTCGTAAGAAAATTTTCGCAAGTACATAAGAGTTTTTATAAAGATATTCCGGAAAATTGTTCCATACAATTTCATACCTGCTGTATTTCTTTGTCGCCATAAATTTGCTATGGTTATATAAAATCTTCAGGTGTATTTTTTACTTATACTTATGTTTGCTATTTTAAAAAACCATGACCAATTCTTATGATGTTGCGGTAATAGGTGCAGGTGCTATGGGTAGTTCTGCTGTTTATCATCTTGCAAAAACAGGAAAAAGAATACTTGCAATTGATCAATATGTTCCGCCACATAATTTAGGCTCATCACATGGGCAAAGCAGGATTATCCGCGAGGCATATTTTGAAAGCCCGGTGTATGTGCCGTTGGTTCAGCAAGCCTATGATTTATGGTATCAGCTTGAAAGAGAATCAGGTAAAAAATTTCTTTTAAAAACAGGCGGGCTAATGCTTGGAACCCATGACAGCAAAGTGGTTCATGGTGCGATGCATAGTGCTCTCATGCATAATCTTCCATACGAATATCTTGACAGCAATGAAATAAAAAAACGATTCCCGGGTTTTAATCCGGCAGGGAATACAGTTGGCATATACGAAAAAAATGCAGGAATACTTTTTCCTGAAGAATGTATTAAAACAAATCTTGAACTCGCAAAAAATTCCAATGTACATTTTCATTTCAATGAAATTGCAACAGCAATAAAAAGTAATAGTGATGTAGTTGACATAATAACAAATAAAGAAAAATATACTGCAGCAAAACTGATTGTTAGTGTGGGTGCATGGCTTGGTGGATTGTTTCCGGAATTACGATTACCATTGTCAGTAGCAAGACAGGTTTTGTTTTGGTTTAAATGCACAGGTAAAAATGCTAAAAACTTTTTACCGGAAAATTTCCCCGTCTATATCTGGCAACCTGAAAAAGAAAAAATATTTTATGGCTTTCCTGATTTGGATGAGTACACCAATACACCCGATGAAGATTTTATTATTGATTACCATCCTGAAAATAAAAATATCATTATAGCAAGCCCCTGCTCGGGTCATGGTTTTAAATTCTCCAGTGCAATTGGAAAACTCCTGTGCGATATGGCTACAGAAAAGCCTTTGAATTTTGATATATCTGTATTCAATCTTGCAAGGCTGATATAACATAATAATATTTTATACCATTACCTGATTAAAAAAAACCTCCATCTGAATACCTGATGAAGGTTTTTTTGAAGAAAGAAAATAATTTGTAAAACTCTATTTACAATCACTCGTAGCATTCTCGATAACCGTAGTTACTACGCCATTCGCATTAATCGTACCATGAAAAGTAATATGAACGAGATAGTTATTTCCATTGCCCTGGCCAATAATGCGGAAGTTATTTATATAAGTTTCCTCATATTGTCCATTCACAAAAGAACCACCATATTCACCCTGTGTAACACCCGTTGCCTGGTATTTATCGCCGGTAACCGAACCCACACCTGTGATTCCCTGCGGCTGATAATGATATTTTACATGTACACGATTGCCATTGACAGTAACCTTCTCCACTATATGAAGATAACCGCTTAGCAGAACATCTTCCCCGGCACCCCCATTGGCACAGGGAATATTTACCAAAATATCAGTCAATATTTTTTCATTAAATATTGTACTCATAGCAGCATTTGTTTGCGTACTGCTGTTAAGGCGGCTTTGATTAGTAGAACTTGTTACCGCTTCTTTTTTGCAGCCCACAAGATTCAATAGTAGAATAACTGCAAAAGACAGTGCGACTGCACTTGTTGTTTTGTTGAATTGTTTTTTCATAATTGTTGCGTTTTTTATTTAATTGAATGAGAAAAAAGTGTGTTGTGAAACAGCTGCAAAAGCCCTTGACAGAATTTAGCATGGCATTTTTAGTGCTGATAGTAAATCCCAAATTAATCGGGTGGACAAACGTTGATTTATTTTCATTGATGCTGGCATTCATAGAGCAGTAGCAAGTTTAGGAAATGGAATATTCTCTAAATATAATATTCTCTTTTTAAATCTGCAATACTAAAATTTCGTTACTCCTTTACTTTATGCCCTGTTGAATTAAAATTATCCGGTAAATTCTATTCATATATTTTTATGAAAAATTATCCTTTGTTTATTCAACAGATATTACATGCTGCCGCATAGAGTTACCAGAATTTATTCAATATTCGTTTTCCTTTTTGCTGTTTTACTATTAGGTGCCTGCATCTTATTAATCACGATAGACTATAATACATTTATAAAATGGATAGTGGTCATTGTTCAGAAAAATGGAATTGAAAATTTACTTCGTGAAAAGGCGTTGACTTCTCAAAAGTTTAAGTTTATTCAAAAACTCTGTTATGCAGCTATTGCTCTATTGCCTTTTCTTCTGGTTCTCCTGATTAAAAAAAAAGAAAAAAATTTATGGTTTATCAGTTTTATATGGAAGAGTATTGTTTTTTCATGGAAAGGAGTTTTCGAAATCTATGGTACTGCTGCAAAACAGGAAAATCTTATTGTATTGCTGTTGTTGCTGATCATCTTCATCAAAAGTCTGCATTATATTATTGCATGGGATTTGCAATATGATGAAATGTGGTGCTATAATTATTTTACTGCACAGCCATTTTACTTTTCTTTTTTTATGTACAGTAATTACCCATTGTATGAAGTCATTACGCACCTCTTTAAATGGCTTCCCCTTCCTATGAAAATTAATCTCCGTTTGCCTGTTTTGTTGACAGGACTACTTGCCTGTTTTGTTTTGTATGCATGCTTAAAAAAATATTTTAAAAGTCATCTTCCAGCATTGGCTGGTATGGTGTTATTTGCCTTTATGCCTGTAACTACTTTTTATATGCTTTATGCACGGGGTGTGATATTTGAATTGTTTTTTGTCATTGCTGGTTTATTTAGTTTACTGTTCTGGTTTAGAAATAAACATCGGTCTGCGTATTTGGTAATTTATATTTTAGCTAACGTACTTGGTTTGTACTCTATGCCAACGCATGTTTATTATTGGTTAACGCTGGCAATAACTGGCACTATTGTTTGTTTTCAAAATGAATCTGTTTATATAAAGAAATTTACACTTTGCAATTTATTGGTTGTCCTCTTTGGTTTTGTTTGTTACTTACCCATTTGGTTAGCTTCCGGATTTTCTTTTGTTACAAATGCCACTGCTAATAAATCAGATATACAAAATGCTTTTGAATATATACCAGGCCTTACTGCTGAAATGGCTCAATTCTTTACAGGTTTTAACAGTGGCTTTTTGTTCCTGATACTTATATGCGTTGCATTATTATTTTTTGCAAAACAATTTAGGTCTTACCGCTATTTACTTATTATTTCTATTGTTTTATATCTATTACCGACAGGTATTTACTTATTGCAAAAATTTGATATTCCTGAAAGAGCATTTGCCTTTACAAGTTTGGCTATACCTTTAACAGCCGCTGTTTTATTCAAAAGTGTTGAAACACTTATTAAAAAATCTTTTGCCTATTTGTTGATTTTCTTTTTAGGTTTATTCATCGCGATCGTAAGTGACAATCATAGTTTTTTAAACTGGAGCAGGCAACAGGATAGAGAAGCAATACAGCTTTCAAAACTTTTTTTAGAAAACAATATCACAACCTGTTATGACAACAGCGTTGGCTCGGGTTTTTTCTATTACTATCCTGCAATTGAATATTATTACCGGATGAATAATAAAACAATAAATTTTACGCTGGCTGCTTCTAATAGTGTGCGATATAAGCCTTTATTATCTTCCAATAATTATAATTGTATTGTTTATAAACTGCACACTGTTGACACCCCTAGATTAAACAGGTATAAAGAAATATTCCGGGATACTGCGCAAGATTTTAAAATTATGATGTTAAAGCAGAATGATAAAGCGTTGAATAAATAGCAATTTTATAAGCTTGTATTACCGGATTACTGTAATTAGTTAACCGTTGTGTTTATCATATAACAATAAACTAAAAAGAAATTAATCAAAAACTTTTTACTATGTCTTTTGCAGTTGTGTTGATGTTTGTTTATTCCTGATCATCTTAATTAAACCTGCCACAATTAATATCACAAACAGCGTTAAGATAATAAGGATGATTGTTCTTGCTTTCATATTTTTTGTGTTATAACAAAATGAATTGGGGCTTGCTTATGAAAGTTAAATAAAAAAATGAAACAATTGTTTACAAGCTTGGTGATTGTGAAGATACAATCACAGGCAACTGCCGGGATTTGTGTCTTCACAAATCCTTTAAGTAAACAACATCGAATTATATATCTATAATTCGGTCATCAAAAACCTGTCATTATATTATTCGTACATAATGTGGAAAATATTTTAAAAAACTTTTCCGCAAAATGTTTCCCTTTGCTTCACCAAAACTCGATTTTATGAGAACATCCACCCAACTGCTAAGAAAAACATTTTTCTTTCTTTCTTCTTTACTCTTTCTTATCTCTGTTAATGCCCAGGTAACAACAGCCACACTAAGCGGAGTGGTAAAAGATGCAAAAGGTATTGCTCTTCCGTCGGCTACTGTCGTTGTTGAATACCCTGATGCGGGTATCCGTCTTACATTGCTTACAAAAGCTGATGGACGATTTACAGTGCCCAATCTTAGAGTAGGCGGACCTTATAAAGTAACAGTGAATCATGTTAGCCACCAGGAATCTGTCACCGAAAATATTTTTCTTGAACTTGGTCAGAATAATACTCTTGATTTACAATTACAGGAAAAGGCAATTGAATTGGAGAAGGTAATAGTTGCTTCTTCTTCAAGAGTTTTCGATAATAAAAGAACAGGTGCATCCACCAATATCAATAACCGGGCAATAAGAATAATGCCCACCATTTCACGTTCCCAGGATGATTACCTGCGGTTAGTTCCATCGGCTTCTGCAACCTATAATGGTCTTTCATTTGCAGGCCGCAATGGGCAGTTCAATAATTTTTCACTTGATGGAGCAGTGTTCAATAATCCATTTGGTTTGGACGCTCCAACTCCCGGTGGCCAAACAAATGCGCAACCTATTTCTCTTGATGCTATTGACCAGATACAAGTGAACATTGCACCTTATGATGTGACGCAGGCAGGATTTACAGGTGCCGGTGTAAATACAGTTACAAAATCAGGCAACAATAATTTTTCAGGAACGGTGTATCTTTTTTATCGTAATGAGGGTATGACCGGAAAAAAAGTTGACGGAACAAAATTCGAAGTGCCTGATTTAAGCCAGTTACAAACTGGTTTTTCACTTGGTGGTGCTATCGAAAAAAATAAACTTTTTTATTTTGTGAATTTTGAAACTGAGCAGCGAAAGGATGAGGCAACAAGTTATGTAGCACAAAATAGTTCCAACATCGGAAAGGCAAATACTTCAAGAGTGCTGGAATCTGATTTGCAGGCAGTAAGTGAAATTCTTAAAAGCCGCTTTGGTTATGAAACAGGCCCTTATCAAAATTTTACTCATGACCAAAAAAATTATAAATGGTTAGTAAAACTTGACTGGAATATTAATTCTGTAAACAAGCTTTCATTCACTTATAACGGTCTTGATGCAAGCAAAGACAAACCTGCACATCCAAGCGCTATTGGTCGTCGTGGCCCTGATTTTACCACCTTACAATTTCGTAATTCAGGATATGAAATAGTGAATAAGCTTCACTCTTTTGGAGCAGAATTAAAATCAAATTTTGGCAGTGATTATGCGAACAAGCTGCGTATAGTATATACCACTTTCCGCGACAAGCGAAATCCTTTTTCTGCGCCATTCCCCGTGGTAAATATTTCAAACTATGGAACACGTTATATTGTAGCCGGGCATGAACCATTCTCTATTAATAACCGTTTAAACCAGGATGCATTCCAGGCAACAGATAATTTCAATGTATTTATAAAGAATCATACGCTAACTTTTGGCGCTTCATTTGAATCATTCAAATTTGCCAATTCATTTAACCTTACAGGCTATGGCCCTGCATTGTTCTGGGATTCAGATATTAAAACATTTCTGGACAGCGTACCCGTTGGTGGAAATTTAATTTTTGGTGCATACCCTCTTGATGTTGATGTAAATTATGCAAAAAACAGAGCAGCGGCTAATGTGTGGACATGGTATTATCTCACTGTTGCGCAGGGCTCTCTTTATGCACAGGATGAATGGCAGGTTACTGACAGGTTCAGGTTATCTTATGGTATAAGAATGGATATACCTTTCTATTTCAATGCACGCTACACCACGTCAAACCTTAATGCCGACGGAACATTTGCGGGAAGTTTTTTAGAAGGAAAGCCAACCATTCCCAATAATGATGACCTTACATTGTTTGATGGAAACGGTAACCCGGTTAGCAATGGCGAAGGAAAAGAATTGGATAACACAAAATTCCCTAAGGAAAAACCATTATTCTCTCCGCGTTTAGGTTTTAACTGGGATGTAAGAGGAGACAGAACAATGCAAATAAGAGGCGGTTCAGGATTATTTACAGGTCGCTTTCCGTTTGTATGGCTCGGCAATCATATTGGTAATCCTTTTAGTTTCTTTTATTGTGTTACTAAAAGGAATTTTAAATGGCCACAGGTTTGGCGCAGCAATATCGGCACCGATTATAAGATACCATTCGGAACTATCTTCTCTGTTGATATAGCTTATACAAAAGATGTGAATGCGATGATGGTGCGCAATTATAAATTAGGTACGCCAACAGGCACATTGAATTCTAAAACAGGTGATAACCGCAAAGTATATACAGCCGCTGACCAGGGGACTGCCAACACATATGTATTTACCAACACTGATAAGGGATACCAGTTTAATATCAGCGCACAAGCTCAGCAAATGTTTAGTAGCGGGCTTTACCTGATGCTGGGATATAATTATCTCGTAGCTAAAGATGCAAGTTCTATTTCGGCAGAGATATCCAGTGATGCATTTGACAGAAATCCAATTTTGAATAATGCCAATGAGGCAATACTTACTCCATCATTGTATGGAAATACACATCGCATTATTGCAGCCGCATCAAAAAAATTTGATTATGGAAAGGATAAAAAATTTGCTACTACTATTTCACTTTTTGGCTCATGGACATCTGGCAACAGGTTTGCCTATGTGTATGGCGGCGACATAAACAATGACGGAACTGCAACAAATGATCTTCTTTATGTTCCTACTGATGGAGAGATTGATAATATGGTTTTTATTCCTTTAATTGATGCCCTGGGAAATCCGCAGGATGAAGATGCGCAACGACAAGCCTTTAAACAATTTATTCGCCAGGATGATTACCTGAGTGGTTTAAGAGGTCAGTATACTGAAAAATATGGAGGAGAAACGCCCTGGTTCAGCCAGGTAGATATGCGCATTTTGCAGGACTATAATTTTGGTAGAAAAGCGAAGACACAAACAATTCAGTTCAGCATTGATTTCGTTAACCTTGGCAATTTCATCAGCAGTAAATGGGGTGTTCGCAAATACGCCACTACTTCAGGATATTACCAGCCGATTTCAGTTTCGGTAGTTAATGGAGTTGCAAATTACCAGTTTGATCCTTCCTTGCAACAAACATTTACCGCCAGCCCGGATTTGCCATCACGCTGGCAGATACAATTGGGCTTGCGTTATATTTTTTAAGATGAGATTTACTCACCACATAGAATCATAGGCACATAGATTAACACATGGGTAAAATGCAAGTAACTAAAAAATATCTAAATGAACTTACTTATCAAGTAATTGGTTGCGCGTTAGCGGCAATTTTAAATTGACACTTTACAAGATGACACTTGATGTAACTAAAACCGACCTGAAAGAAATTTTGTATTTGCGAAATCTATTTTTACAGGAAAACAATTTTCAAATCCGGTACAATTCTCGCCATGAACGTGGTTTGACAGATAGTTATATTGTAATGTATGATAAAGAAAAAATCGGGTATGGCTCCGTAGCAGGATATGAAAATCCTGGCGACAGAGACACGGTTTTTGAATTTTATATTATTCCTTCTTTTAGAAATTTATCTTCGGCCGCTTTCTTAAAATTATTGCATTCGTCAAAAGTCGTCTTTATAGAATGCCAGAGCAATGACTTTTTATTGACCTCTGTTATATGAATATGGACAAAAAATAAATTCGAATACAATTTTATTTGAAGAGAGTATGGCCTCTGACATTAAAATAGATAAAATCCTGTTCAGAAAACGTAATGAAAGCGATGTTGTTTTTGAACAAAAAGCAGAGCCTGTTGGAGATTATGTTTTAGAGCTAAACAATGAGGTAGTGGCAACGGAAGGATTTTTTCTTCATTATAATATGCCATTTGCAGATTTATATATGGAAGTTAAAGAAGACTGCCGTAAAAAAGGATTAGGAAGTTTTCTTATTCAGGAGCTAAAAAAACAATGCTATCTCACTGGCAGAGTTCCGGCAGCTCGTACCGGCAAGGAAAATGTTGCTTCAAAAGCAACGCTGATAAAAGCTGGTTTAAAAATAGCGGGATTTATATTGTTGGGAGAACTTAAAATGCAACGATGAAAACAAAATTCATGGGTCCGTTAACTAACGGTGTCATGGCAGTGGTAGATATTATTGCAATGGCAATCCTCACAACCGTAGCTGTCTCCTGCCGCACAAGCAACCAAATGCACACAGTCAAAACGAATTCTGTTAAACTACACGATAGCGTGTTGGTGGATAATGATGGCAACAGGTATTCAGTAAAAATATTGCGGGACAATAACCTGTGGATGACAGCCAACCTGAAACTGAATATTCCAGGTTCTTATTGTTACGAAAATACAGAAGAGAATTGTGAACGGTATGGGCGTTTATATACCTGGGAATCAGCCAAAAAAGGATGCAGCTTGTTGGGAGAAGGGTGGCGGCTTCCTGCTAAAGATGAATGGCAACGACTGACTGTATTATATGGAGGTATCGCGGAAGATTCGAATGTAACTCGTAAAGGAGCTTTCAAAGCCTTGCTATATACCGGCACCTCGGGATTCAATGCTTTATTAGGCGGCGGTCGTGCTCCTGATAGTCAGTATTCACGTCTGGATGCCCATGGATTCTATTGGACAGCAACGGAAAGCGATAATAGTACAGCATGGTTTTACAATTTTGGGAAGGGCTCGCAGGCTCTTTATCAACAAGATGATGGTGAAAAAACAAGAGCATTCTCTGTTCGTTGTGTTAAGAGCATTGATACTTTGAAATAAATATCAAAAGATAAACACACTCGAAAGATATAACGTATTTCAAATCTCATTCTCGAAATTTGAATTTCAGCATTTTTTTAGCCCTTTATCCTTTTTGGACAAGTTAAAACCAAATATAGAATAGGAAAATTGTATGACAGAAAAACAGCCGCTAACAAATAACGCTTCGTCGGACACGCAGTGCCAACGATGACGCCCATGTATAACGTAGCCAATCTATAGACTAATTTTATTTTGTCTGCTTTAATTGCTCAATACAATTATCAACTGTTTCAACAGCTCTTTGATAAAGTTTGTTATCTCCTTTGTTTATTCTTTTTAGTAAGGATTTACATTCAAGCAAAAACTTTTCTGCAAAATCATCAGTTTGGTAATTTACTATTTCAACACAATTGTCTATAATATCTGCATATTTTACAGTTTGTGAATTGGCGCTTGTTTTTTCCATGCGGTCCGCTTCCATTGCTTTTCTTTTTCGCCGGTTCCATTGCGGATATTTACTCTTTACGTATACATCTGTCAGCTCTTCTACCAGTTTCACTGTTCGTTCTGCCTGATTGTTATCCATAATGTTAATGAGGAAATCTTTTATTTCTTCTTTAGTTGTAGGCGTATCTTCCAGCACATCATGAAGCAGCGCTGAAGCGAGTATTGTAACATCATTGGTATATTCCTTACACATTTCCATTACGCGAACAGGATGAACAATATAACGTTCAGGTGTGTATCTTCTCATTTGTTCACCATGAGCGCGGTCAGCAAAATCTTTTATTTGTTGCAGAATGTTTTCCATAATCATGTGTATATATTTTCTACAAATTTCTTTCAGCAATTGTCATTACAGTTTACTGAAATAATAGTACCAGATTTTTAAATTTTTATAGTTCCCTTCTTAACGTCGGGATGACAAGCTCAAGAAAGATGAAATGGCGAAGATTTAATTTTTAGCTTCATCAAGAACTTAAGCTTGTCATGTCGAAGAATGAGACATCGTTTTACACTGTTCATTAGAATTACTTTTCAGCATAAGAGTGCGACGCAACAAAAGGTGCTATAAAATGCAAAAGCTGGTATCATAAAAATTATTCAAATCATTTAAGTTCATCGTATTCATCGAACTTATTCTTCTATTTGTCGAAATATTTTACACATTACAAATGTTGATAGTAGCTTTAATTATTCTCTAAACTTTCTTTATATGGAATTTGATAACGACCGGCCAATAAAACCTGCTTACAGAATTGAAATATTTTACTGGGTGCTGCTTGGGATAATGAATCCTCTTGTTAATTCTCTTACACTTTTTTTTGGTGATAAAAGAATCTGGGCGGTATTATTCCTTGTCAACCTGATTGCTCTTCCGGCTTATTTTTTATATTCAGTAACAATCGTTCCAAAATTTCTTTTTCAAAAACGGTATATAGCTTTCATTTTTATAAGTCTTTTATCTTTTATTGCAATACAAGTTTTATTGTTTGCCATTTATTCTATCATTTTAAAATTCCGGTTATCTCCTTATGAACAGTCTTATTTCACCTATGACTACATTACAATAATCAGGGAGAGTTTATGGACAATCATCAATATGTCGCTGGCAGTGGGCATTTATTTCATTAAAAAAGCATTGGATGAAAGAGACCTTTTGATAAGCCTTGAAAAAGACAACACGAATTTTAAGCTGAAATATTTGCGTGCCCAACTGAACCCTCATTTTCTTTTTAATACTTTAAACAGCATTTATTCTCTTAGCCTGCAGAAATCAGATGAGACTCCTGAAGTTGTTGTAAAATTAGCTGATCTGATGCGGTATATGATATACGATTGCAATGAAGAGAAAGTTCCGTTGAATAAGGAAATTGAATTTATACAGAATTATATAGAGATTGAAAAGGTAAGGTATAAGGCAGATGTACGCTTCACTGTAGAAGGTGAAACAGGAGGCATAATGATTGAGCCTTTTTTGTTTATATCATTTATTGAAAATGGTTTTAAACATGCGTTTAATAATGCATACACTAATGCATTTATTTATATCACGATAAAAGCAGAGGACGGACAAATTGCATTGTCTGTTGTAAACAATACACATATTGATTTGGAAACGCAGGCAAAAAGAATGAATGGCACAGGCATAAAGAACAGCAAAAGTATTCTTGAATTGTTGCATCCTCAATCTTATGCGCTCGATATAATTCAAACAGATAAAGAGGAAGACAGACAAAGTGAGTTAAGAATTAAACATGCGAGAGAGCGACTGGAAACCTTGTATCCCGATTCTCATACACTTGATGTAATTTTAAGTAACAATGCTTTCACTGTTTCATTAATAATAAAACCTGAGCCACTTGATAAAATGTATCATAGTTGAAGATGAAGTTCTCGCACAAAATGTTATTCAAAGCCATTTACAAAAGGTAGAAAGGTTTGAGCTGGTAGGCGTTTGCAATAATGCTTTGGAAGCAAAGGAAGTTTTGGACAAACAGGAAGTTGATTTAATTTTTTTAGACATTCAGTTACCCGGAATGACGGGGTTAAATTTTTTACGCTCGCTCCCAAATCCGCCCCTGGTGGTGCTTACAACAGCTTATGCAGAATATGCTTTAGAAAGTTATGAGTTTAATATAATTGATTATTTGCTGAAACCAATTTCATTTGAGCGTTTTTCCAAAACGGTTAATAAAATTGTGGACGGAAGATTATTCACAAGAGAAAAAGATAGTTTACCGGGTGATCATATTTTTATAAAGAGCAACAGTAAATTTTTTAAGGTAAATTTTTCAGAAATTATTTATATAGAAAGCATGAAAGATTACCTGAAGATTCATACTGCAGAGTACAAACTTGTAACGCACCAAACCATGAATGACATGGAGAAAATATTACCAGCCAAACAATTTATAAGAGTGCACAAATCTTATATCGTCGCAGTAGCACATATCAAAACCATTTATGGAAACTCCATTGAAATGGAGAAGGCAACAATTCCAATCGGTATTAACTATAAAGAAAAAGTGATGAATCTTATTGG
>WNGA01008972.1_pt1 | contig 21426 bp, 22 predicted proteins | sample 5400061 | NCBI WGS metagenome assembly WNGA01 (sample SAMN13153366, study PRJNA577476) | soil metagenome | isolation source: 100 cm soil or saprolite under grassland replicate 2 | place: USA:California | collected 2016-06-15
CACGCTCGGCGTGCTCGTCGGCGGCGGGGGCAACTGTCTTGGATATACCGGTCAGTCGCTCTTCCTCCCGAACTGGTTCGTGCGCCGACGGGGTCTGGCGATGAGCCTCGCCTTCTCCGGCGTCGGCGTGGGGTCGATCGTCCTGCTGCCCTGGCTGCAGACCCTCATCGCTCGTACCGGCTGGCGCGCCGCCTGCTGGGCGTTGGGCCTCCTGGTGCTGGGAATATTGGCGCCGCTCAATCTGTTGCTGAGGCACCGGCCCGCGGACCTCGGGCTCAATCCCGACGGTGACCACTCCGTCCCCGGCGCGGCTGCTGAACGGCGAATGACCAATGTGGTGGACGCGGCGTGGGTGGCCGTGGACTGGACCCTCGCACGCGCGATCCGCACGCCGCGCTTCTGGTGGATCGCGGTGGGATATTTCTTGGGCCTCTTCGCCTGGTACGCGGTGCAGGTCCATCAGACGAAATACCTCGTCGAGATCGGGTTCAGCCCGACCCACGCCGCGTGGGCGCTGGGATTCGTGAGCCTGGTCGCCGTCCCGGGACAGATTGCGCTGGGGCATCTTTCGGACCGGATCGGGCGGGAATGGGTGTGGGCGGTGGGAAGCCTGGGCTTCGTGCTCTGCCTGCTGGCCCTGCTCGCCCTCCGTCACGCACCGGCGCCGGCGCTGCTCTACCTCATGGTCGTCGCGCAGGGCATGCTCGGCTACAGCCTCACGTCCGTGATCGGCGCCATTCCGGTCGAAATCTTCGAGGGCCGGCACTACGGCGCCATCTTCGGCACGCTGATGGTGGCCGCGATCACGGGCGGGGCCGCGGGACCCTGGCTGACGGGCGCGCTCTACGACATGACGGGCAGCTACACGCCGGCCTTCTGCATCGCCATCGGCGGCTCTGTGCTGTCGGCGTTGGCCATCTGGCTCGCCGCCCCGCGCAAGGTGCGCGCGGTCGCCGGGCGCGCCGGCCTCGGCCGGCGGCTCACGCGGTAAGCGAGCTTCGTGCGTCGCGGATCGCGCGCCAGATGGCGTACGGCGTCGCCGGCAGGGGAACCTCGGTGACGCCGAGCGGCCCGAGCGCGTCCGCGATGGCGCTGATGACCACGGCCGGCGCAGGCGTGGTACCGCCCTCGCCGCCGGCCTTGACGCCCAGCGGGTTGGTGGGCGAGGGCACCTCGTTCAGTTGAGTCGCGAAGGCGGGGACGTCGCCGGCGCGCGGCACGGCGTAGTCCATCAGCGTGCCGGTGAGCGTCTGCCCAGTCGCGCGGTCGACGACGCACGCTTCACAAATCGCCTGCCCGACGCCCTGGACGATGCCGCCGTGGGTCTGGCCCTCGACGATCAGCGGATTGATGGCGCGGCCCACGTCGTCGACGGCGGCATACCGAACGAGATCGACGGCGCCGGTCTCCGGGTCCACTTCCACCTCGCACACGTGGCAGCCGTTCGGGAACACGAGCTCGTGCATCTCGTTGTCACGCACGACCGCGAGACCGTCGGATATCTCGAACAACCCTATCCCACGATCGGTGCCCGCGACGGTGAAGCGGCCGCGGGTGTAGGTCATGTCGTCGGGCGCCGCCTCCAGGGCGAGAGCCGCGCGGCGCTTGCCCTCGGCGATCAGGTCGTCGGCCGCGAGCGCGATGACCGCGCCCGCCATGCGCATCGAGCGGCCCGAGTGGGTGCCGCCGCCGAAGCCGACGAGGTCGGTGTCGCCGGACAAGATGCGTACCGCCTCGACGTCGAGCCCGAGGCCCGCGGCCGCGACCTGGGCGAAGCTCGTCTCGTGCCCCTGGCCCGCCGACTGGGTGCCGATCACGACCTCGACGACCCCGTCCGCACGCACCGTCATCCGCGCTTGCTCGCGCGGTGTGCCGGTCGAGGACTCGACGTAGTTGGCCAGACCACGCCCGAGCAACTTGCCCCGCGCGCCCGCTTCGGCGCAGCGCTCGCTGAAGCCGGCCCAGTCGGCGAGATGCATCACGAGCGCCATGTTCTCGGCGTATCGTCCGCTGTCGTAGACCATGCCGAACGGGTTGGCGTAGGGCATGCTCGCCTCGCCGATCAGGTTGCGGCGGCGGAGGTCGGCGCGGTCGAAGCCCGTCGCGTCGGCGGCGAGATCGATCAGCCGCTCGAGCGCGAAGGTGACTTCGGGCCGGCCCGATGAGCGATACGCCTGGGTCGGGGTGGTGTTGGTGAACACCGCGCGCGTGCGGACCCGTGCCAGGGAGATGTCGTAGTTGCCGGTCACCAGCGCCGAGCCCTTGCCGAGCGGTGAGAACGAGACGGCGCGGGCGCCGACGTTCGAGATGTTGTCGGCGCGCATGGCGAGGAACCGGCCGTCACGGTCGAGCGCCAGCGCCACGCGGGTCAGGAGGTCGCGCCCCTGGTAGTCGCTCACCAGCGTCTCGGCGCGCGTGGCCGTGTACTTGACCGGACGGCCGAGCTTCCGCGCCGCCCACAGCACGAGGCCATATTCGACGTAGACGCGATTCTTGGTGCCGAAGTTGCCGCCGACGTCGAGCGAGATCACGCGCAAGCCGTCGAGCATAAGTCCGAGAACTTCGGCGAGCTCGCGACGCTGGCGGAAGGCGCCGCCACTGCCGGCGTGGAGGACGTAGCGCCCACTCGCGGCCTCGTAGACGCCGAGCGCCGCCCGCGGCTCGATCGGCACCCCGGTCACGCGGCCCACGTGGAACTCGCGCGTGATCACATGATCGGCGCCGGCGAAGGCGGCGTCGACCGCCGTCTCGTCGCTGCCGAACGCGGCGTCGACGCAAACGTTCGTCGGTAGCTCGTCCCACACCGCGGGGCCCGTGCCTTCGGCCGCTTCCGCGGTGTCGACCACGAACGGCAGTGGGTCCCACGTCACGCGCACCGCCTCGGCCGCGTCTTCCGCCTGAGCCCGGGTCTCGGCCACGACCATCGCGACGGGCTCGCCGACGTGGCGCGCCTTGTCGGCCGGCAGCAGAACGTGTGGACCGAAGAAGATCGCGCAGCCGCCTGGGGCCCGGAGTTTGAGGTCGTGACGGTTGGCTGGTACGGGGTTATGCGGGATGACGCCGAGCCCATCCTGGGCGACGTCAGCCCCCGTGAATATTCCGAGCACGCCCGGCATCGCCCGAGCCCTCTCGACCTCGATCGCGACGATGCGAGCATGCGGGTGAGGCGAGCGCACGATCGCCGCGTGCACCTGGCCGGGAAGCGAGAGGTCGTCGCTGAACCGCCCGCGGCCCCGAAGCAGGCGATCGTCCTCCTTGCGCCGGACCGGCTGACCGATGGGGCTGGAAACAGAAGGCATGCTGGTCACACCGAAGATTCTAGAGCAATGTGCTACGATGTGCTACATGCGCTATGCAGCGGGAGAGGTCGGAGTGCGTGAGCTGCGGCAGAACCTCAGCGTCTACCTCAAGCGCGTCAAAGAGGGCGCGACCCTCGAGGTGAAGGAGCGTGGCCACCGGGTCGCGGTCCTCGCCCCGGTGGGCGCTCGCTCGTCGGCGCTGGATCGACTCATCGCCGCGGGACGAGCCACGCCCGCGCGCGGCGACCTGCTCGACCTCGGCCCCCCGGTGGGACAGCGGCCAACCCGGCGCGCCAGCCGAGCTCTGAGCCGCCTGCGGGATGAGACGCGGCGAGCGTGATCTACCTCGACGCCTCGGCGCTGGTGAAGATCGTCGTCGCCGAGCCCGAGTCTGGTGCGCTGCTGGCGTTCCTCAGATCGAGGCCCGAGCGAATGTCCAGCGCCCTGTCGCTCACGGAGGTGCCGCGGGCGCTGCGTCGAGCGCAGTTCGGCGGGCCCGTGAGGCGGCGGGCCCAGCGGGTGCTGGCCAGGACGGCCCTCGTTGTCCGCGAGGACCTCGACGGCCTCGTCACCTACGACCGCCGGCTTGCGGCCGCCGCTGAGCGTCTCGACCTCGAGGTGTTAGCGCCTGCCTAGCGACCGCCCGAGACCTTCACCGCCGCCAGACGCTCGATGACCGTCATGATGACGCTGGTGTCCTGCTCACCGAGTCCGGCCGCCAGCGCCGCCTGCTGGTAGCGCTGCGCCACGTTCGCGAAGCTCACCGGGACGTGGAGCTCCTTGGCGATCGTGTTGAACGTGTCCAGGTCTTTGTTCATCAGCGCCACCTTGAAGCCCGGCTCGAAATCGCGCGGGATCAACGCCTTCGGGATGCGCTCGAGCGCCTTGCTGCCGCCGCTGCTGGCCTTGACGACTTCGTAGATCGTCATCGGGTCGAGGCCGGCCTTCACGCCGAGCGCCAGGCCTTCCATCATGGCGCACGAGTTGACGCTCGCCATCATGTTGTTGATCGCCTTCACTGTGTTGCCGGCACCCACCGGGCCCACGTGGAAGATGTTCGGGCCGATAGCGCGCAGGACCGGCGTTGCGCGCGACAGGGGCTCGGCGTCGCCGCCGACCATGATGGCCAGGGTGGCCGCGCGTGCGCCGCTCACACCACCGCTCACCGGCGCCTCGAGGAAGTGCACACCGCGTGCCTTGGCGCGGGGCTCGATCTTGCGGGGCGTGGAGGGAAGCACGCTGCTGAGGTCGATGAGGATCGTCCCGGGCTTGGCACGGTCCACCAGGCCGCCGGGCTCGAGGTAGACCGCCTCGACGTCGGGCGACGCCGGCAGCGAGGTGAGCACGATCTCCGAGCTTTCGACGACCTCGCGCGGCGAGCCGGCGCGCTTGGCTCCGGCCTGGATCAGATTTTCCATCGCCTTGGGGTTCGTATCGAAGACGGTCATCGCGAACGGCGCCTTCAAGACGTTGGACGCCATCGGGTTGCCCATGTTCCCGACACCGATGAATCCGACGGTCGTGGCCATTGCACCCTCCTTAACGCGTATTGACGATCTTGTCCCACATCTCGGCGTACTGCTGCCGGTACTGCGGCCAGATCTTCTCCTCGGCGATCTTGCGGAACGAGGCCACGTCGGCCTGGTTCACCTTCATGCCCTTGGGCTCGAGGATCTCCTTGGCTTTCTGAAAGCTGTCCACCGTCTCGGTGGCTTCCCGGATCTTCGCCTGGGCCTCCCGGCCGACCTCGAGGAAAAGCTTCTGCTGGTCGGGGGTCAGCCCTCGCCAGATGTCCAGGTTCATCACCAGGACCGTGGGACCGTAGTTGTGGTAGGTCATCGAGGCGTACTTGGCGACCTCGTAGGCCTTGAGCGCGTTGATGTTGACCACGGGCAGGTCGGCGCCATCGATGACTCCCTGCTGGGCGGCCGGGATGACTTCGCCCCAGGGCATCGGCACCGCGCTGGCGCCGAGGCCATTGACCGTGTCCGCGAAGACTCGCCCCTGCTGCACGCGCAGCTTGAGCCCCTTGAGGTCAGCCGGCGTGGCGATGGGCCGCCGATTGTTCCAGAAGTGGCGGAAGCCGTAATCGTAGAAGAACAGGACCTTCACCTTGTACTTCTTCTGGAAGATCTCGTCGAGGTTCCGGCCGATCTCGCCGTTGAACATGGCGTAGGCGTGGTTGTAGTCACGGACCAGGTACGGTGTCAGGAACACGCACATCTCCGGGAAGACGGTGCACGCGGCGCCGGCCGGGTTGCCGAGGGCCACGTTGCCGGACTTCACGGCGTCCATGATCTCCAGTTCCTTGGTGAGCAGGGTGCCGCCGTGGAACACCACGTTGAGGGCCCCGCCCGAGCGCTTGGTCAGCTCCTCGCACATCCACTTGAAGGCCGTCGCGCTCGACTCCGGCGGGGGAGTGACGTGGGGGAAGTCGAGCTTCTTTGCCGTCGGCTTGGCCTGGCCCGCGGCCGGGCTGCGCCCGCCCGCTAGCGCTACGGCCACGAGCAAGACCACCGCCACCGCGCCGAAGAGTCGTCCGCGCATGAGTCGCCCTCCTTTGTTAGAGTCGCGCCTCGGCCGGCGTTTAGAGTCGCGCCTCGGCCGGCGGGGTTTTTCGGATCGCTCGCCTCGGACCTGGGGGCCCCAGCCCCCGGACGGTCCTGCGGCTCGCACTCCCGCCCCGCGACGGTCTGCGGCGCGCACCGCAGCAGCTTGACTTCGAGGCGGGGCAACTTTACCATCCGCGCGCCATGCGCGGGCGACTGTCGTGGATCGGGGCGGTGCCGCACGTCGTGATCACCGCGCTGATGGTCGTCGTCATCGTGGACATGCTGGTCGGCGTCTTCCTGCGCTACGTGATGACCTGGATCTCGGCGGCCTTCGACCTGCCCAGCATCCGCTTCTTCTGGGTGGAGGAAGTCGGCGAGTGGTCGCTCGCCTGGCTCACCTTCATCGGCGCGGCCCTGGGCATTCGCCGGGGCACCCCTCGCGGTGAACATCGTCATCGGCCGCTTCCCGGCGACCCTTCGCAAGACGGTGCTGGCCGGCCATTGCCTGCTGATCGTCGCCTTCGGCGCGCTGGTGGCCGTCTTCGGCTGGCAGGTCGCCGAACTGAATAGCCAGTCGTTCTCGCCCGCGCTCGACCTGGATGTCTTTGGAGGTCGCGAACCCTGGGCCCAGCTATCCGGAGACTCGGGCTAGACCATGGTCACCGCCGTCGTCGTCACTTTCGTGGTCCTGGTCGCCCTTTCGACCCCGATCGTGTTCGCGCTGGGGCTCTCCGGCATGCTCGGCCTCGTGCTGGGCAACTTCTCGCTCCAGAAGCTTCCCTCGGCCCTGGTGGCCGGCTCGCAGAGCTGGGTGCTCCTGGCCATCCCGACGTTCGTCTTCGCCGGGAGCCTCATGGAGCGTTGCGGGATGTCCTACGCCCTCGTCAACCTCGCGCGCGGCCTGGTCGGCTGGGTACGCGGGGGGCTCGGCATGTCGGTGGTCCTCGCCGAATATTTCTTCTCGGGCATCTCCGGCTCGACGATCGCCGACGTCTCGGCCATCGGCTCGATGCTGACGCCGCCGATGCTGCGCGCAGGGTACCGGCCCGAGCACGCCGCATCGCTGGTGGCCTCGGCCACGGCCATGGGCATTCTCGTCCCACCGGCCATCTTCATGATCGTCCTCGGCCAGATCATGGACACGTCCGTTGTGGCCATCTTCCTCGGCGGCTTCATTCCTGCCGCGGTCACCGCCGCCTGTTTGATGGCCGTCATCCTCATCCAGGCCCACCGGCTCGGCTGGCCCAAGGACAACCTGCCGAGCTGGGCGGGCCTTGGCGTGGCGGCGCGGGCGTCGCTGGTCCCGCTCGTGGTGCCGGTGGTGATCGTCCTCGGGTTCTACTTCGGCGTGTTCACGGCCACCGAGGCCGGCGCCCTGGTGGCCGCCTACGCGGTGGCCGCCGCCGCCCTCTACTACCGGAACGTGACCGTGCGGGAGATGGTGACGCTGCTCCACGAGACCGCGCTCCTCACCGCGGCCGTGATCTTCCTGCTCGCCGTGGCCAGCATCTATCAGTTCCTGATGGGCATGCTGGGAGTGCCGGCGCTGCTCGGCGAGGCGCTGCGGCCGCTCCACGCCACGCCGTGGCTGTTCCTCCTCGCCGTGTCCGTGCTCGTCATGCTCTTCGGCATGGTGCTCGAGGGGCTTCCGGCCGCCGTCGTGCTCATCCCCGTCGTGTTCCCCATCTCCAAGCAGATCGGCATTCACCCGGTCCACTTCGCCACCGTGCTCACCGCCGCGGTCGGGATCGGTCTGTTCCTGCCCCCGATCGGCGTCGGTCTGCTCATGGCGCTGCGTTTTGCCAACGTCTCGGTCGGCCGCCACTTCCGCGCGTACTGGCCGTATCTGCTCTCGCTCTTCGTCGGGCTCTTGCTCCTCATCCTCTTGCCGGAGCTGACCCTCTTCCTGCCGCGGCGCGCTGGCCTCATTCGGTGAGCGAGAAAGGCGAATGATGCTCTACATGATCATCGAAAGCTTCAAGAATCGTGACCCGGTACCGGTGTATCGGCGGTTTCGGGATCAGGGAAGGCTCGCCCCCGAGTCCGTGAAATACATCTCGAGCTGGGTGACGCTGGATATGACGAGGTGCTACCAGCTCATGGAGTGCGAGGATCGTCATCGCCTCGATCAATGGATCGCCCGATGGAGCGATCTCGTGGATTTTGAGGTGGTGCCCGTCATCACGTCGGCTCAGGCGGTCGAGCGAGTGGCGGCACGGCTGTAGGTGCCAAGGGGGGGGCGACATGGGTACCCAAGCTTCGAAAGCGGCGGCCTTTCGCGCTCTGCACGAGCGTCCGGGCGCCTTCATCATTCCGAATCCCTGGGATGCCGGCACCGCCAAGCTCCTGGCCTCGCTCGGCTTCGAAGCTCTGGCGACGACGAGCCTCGGCCTGGCGAACAGTCTCGGACGCCCCGATGGCGCCGGCGTGGTGAGCCGGAGCGAGGTCCTCGAGAACTGCCGCATGATAGCGGCGGCGACGGATTTGCCGGTCAATGCCGATCTGGAGAACGGGTACGCGCACGAGCCCCGCGCCGCCGCCGAGATGATCCGGCTGGCCGCGAACGCAGGGGTCGTGGGCGGCTCGATCGAGGACGCGACCGGTGACCCGGCGAACCCGATCTACGACTTCGCGCTCGCGGTCGAGCGGGTCCACGCGGCGGTCGAGGTGGCGCGGTCGTTGCCGATCCCGTTCATGCTGACGGCGCGAGCGGAGAATCTCCTGCACGGCCGGCACGATCTCGACGACACCATCCGGCGGCTGCAGGCCTTCGAGAAGGCCGGGGCGGACGTGCTCTACGCGCCGGGCGTGAGAGACCTCACCATGATCCGCGCCGTGGTCTCGGCCGTGACGAGGCCGGTCAACGTCGTGATGAGCGCCGCCGATCCGTCGATCACGGCCGCCGAGCTGGCGGGGGTCGGAGTCAAGCGCATCAGCGTCGGCGGATCACTGTCGCGCCTCGCGCTTGCCGCCTTCCTCAGAGGCGCGCGGGAGATGAAGGACCGGGGCGGGTTCACCTGGATGCGCGACGCCGTCTCGAGCAAGGAGCTCAAGGCGACCTTCACCCGCTCGGAGTGATGCGCGTGTTGTAGCCCTCGACGCGGTGCACGGCCGCCGGCCGCTTGCTCGACGCCGGAGGCCGCGATAAGGTCTCCTGGCATCGGAGGGGACCGCCATGGCGAACACGGACGGCAACATCTTCCAGCAGGGTCTCGGTCGGACTCCCGCGAACTTCGCGCCGCTGACCCCTCTGGGGTTCCTTCCGCGCACTGCCGAGATCCATCCGGAACGGGTCGCGGTCATCCACGGGGACCGTCGCATCACCTACCGTGACTTCGACGCGCGGGCGCGGCGCCTCGCGTCGGCACTCGTCCGGCGCGGCATCGGGCCGGGCGACACCGTGTCGGCGGTCCTTCCGAACGTGCCGGCGATGCTCGACGCCCACTTCGGCGTGCCCATGATCGGCGCCGTGCTCAACACCATCAACACGCGGCTCGACGCGCGCACGATCGCCTATATCCTGGAGCACGGCGAGGCGAAGGTTCTTCTGATTGACCGCGAGTACGCGTCGACAGTAGGGCCGGCGCTCGAACGACTCGGCACGAAGCCCCTGGTCATCGAGGTGGACGATCCGCTCTATCAGGGGCCCGGCGAGCGGCTCGGCGAGGTCGAGTACGAGGCGTTCCTCGCGATGGGCTCGCCGGATTTCGCGTGGACGCCGCCGGCTGACGAGGGCCTTCCGATCGCGCTCAACTACACCTCGGGGACCACGGGCAACCCCAAGGGCGTCGTCTACCACCATCGCGGGGCGTTCCTCGAATCCGTCGGCAACATCATGATGTGGCCGCTCCCGCCCCGCGCGGTCTACCTCTGGACGCTTCCGATGTTCCACTGTAACGGCTGGTGCTACACCTGGGCCGTGACGGCGATGGGTGGCACCCACGTGTGCCTGCGCCGCGTCGACCCACCGCTCGTGTTCCAGCTGATCGCGCGGCACGGCGTCACCCACATGTGCGGCGCGCCGACGGTGCTCACGCTGCTGATCCAGACGCCGCCCGAGCAGCGGACGAGCTTTGGCCGCGTGGTCGAGATCCAGACCGGAGGCTCCTCGCCGCCCGCCAAGGTCATCCGCGCCATGAGCGAGATGGGCTTCAGGGTCACGCATCTCTACGGGCTCACCGAGGTCCACGGCCCTTCGACCCTCTGCGCTCCGCAGGAGGCGTGGGAGGCGCTCGAGATCGGCGAGCGGGCCGAGAAGATCGCGCGCCAGGGAGTCCGCTACCCGACGCTCGACGGCCAGATGGTGGCCGACCCCAAGACGCTGCGGCCGGTGCCGGCGGACGGGCGCACGATCGGCGAGGTCATGCTGCGAGGCAACACCGTGATGCTCGGCTATTTGAAAGACAGGGCGGCGACCGAAGCGGCGCTCCACGGCGGCTGGTTCCACACCGGTGATCTCGCCGTCCAGCACCCCGATGGCTACATCGAGATCAAGGACCGCGCCAAGGACATCATCATCTCCGGCGGCGAGAACATCTCCTCGATCGAGGTCGAGATCGCGCTCAACCGGCACCCCGCTGTGCTCATGTCGGCGGTGGTGGCCCGGCCCGACGAGAAGTGGGGCGAAACGCCGTGCGCCTTCGTCCAGCTCCGTCCGGACGCGGTCGCCACGGCCGAGGAGCTGATCCGCTTCTGCCGCGACAACCTGCCGCACTTCGCGGTCCCCAAGACAGTCGTGTTCGAGATGCTGCCGACCACTTCGACGGGGAAGGTGCAGAAGTACACGCTGCGCGAGCGGGCGCGGGCCCTGTGAGCACGGCGTTCTTTCGCCCGCCCCTCGACTATCCGCGCGTCCCGTACGACCGGTTGCTGTCGCACGGGGCCGAGCGCCACCCCGAGAACGTCGCGGTCGTCTTCCGCGACGTGAGCCTCACCTACCGTGAGCTGGACGCGCTGACGAACCGGTTCACCCGCGCGCTCACGAGGCTCGGAGTGGGTAGGGGTGACCGCGTCTGCCTGCTGACGACCAATTGCCCGGAATACATCATCGCGTTCTATGCGATCGCCCGGGTGGGCGCGGTCGCCAGCCCGATGAACCCGTCCTACCGCGAGCGCGAGGTCGAATACCAGCTCAACGACACGGAGGCCGTGGCCGTCGTCGTGCACGCGGACCTGGTGCCGCTCGTGGAGGCGGTGCGTGCCCGCACGCGGCACCTCCGGCACGTCGTCGCGATCGGGTCCGGTCCGTCGCCGGCGCCGACGGTGCGAAGCTTCGCCGAGTTGATCGCGGATGAGTCGCCGGGGCCGCCGGCGCGGGTAGAAATCCACGAGGACGAGCTCGTGGCGCTGCCCTACTCGAGCGGGACGACGGGGCTCCCCAAGGGCGTGATGATCAGCCACAAGAACCTCGTCACCAACAACATCCAGTTCGTCGCGTGCATCGGCATGCGCGAGAGCGATCGGCTGATGATGTTCCTGCCCTTCTATCACATCTACGGCACGATGCTGATGGGCGCCGCGGTCCACACGGGCGCGACGTGCGTGCTGATGGAGCGTTTCGAGCCGGTCGAGTGCATGCAGCTCATGGAACGCCATCGGGTCACGCTCTTCTTCGTGGTGCCGCCGGTCATCCTCATGCTCTCGAACTGGCCGGATCTGGCGAAGTACGATCTGTCGAGCCTGCGGCTGACGATGGTGGGAGCCGCGCCGGTCGCGCCGGAGCTGTCGCGGCGCTTCCGCCAGCTCACCGGCGTCCCGGTGCTCCAGGGTTACGGCATGACCGAGGCATCGCCGCTCACGCACGTGAACCCCGTCCACGACGAGCGCCTCAACGTCGTCGACTCGGCCGGCCTCGTGGCCCACGATACCCAGCACCGGGTGGTCGACATCGAGACCGGCGAGCGCGTGCTCGGGCCCGGCGAGATCGGCGAGATCTGCATCCGGGGTCCGCAGATCATGCAGGGCTACTGGAAGGCCCCCGAGGCGACGGCGGCGGCGCTTCGCGAGGGCTGGTACTACAGCGGTGACATCGGGTGCGTCGACGAGCGCGGCTACCTCTACATCCGTGACCGCAAGAAGGAGATGATCAAGTTCAAGGGCTTCGGCATCGCCCCGGCCGAGATCGAGGCACTCCTGCTCGAGCATCCGGCGGTCGCCGATGCCGCGGTGATCGGCAAGCCGCATCCCGAGGCGGGCGAGATCCCCAAGGCGTTCGTCGTCAGGAAGCCGGGCCAGCCGCTGACCGCCGCCGACGTGGTCGCCTTCGTCAAGGGCCGCCTCGCCAACTACAAGGTCCCGGGCGAGGTCGAGTTCGTCGACGCGATCCCGAAGACGCCCTCGGGCAAGATCCTGCGTCGCGTCCTCAAGGAGCGGGAACTCGGGGCGAGCTCCGCGTAGCGGTCCGGCCGACGGGCGCGTGCGGTGGTGGCGTAGGGGTCGCCGGACCACGCGGCACGCGTTCGCTGCTCCGCGGGGGCTGGGCTCCATCCGGGCGCGCGGGCGTCCGTCACAGCGTTGGCGGGAACGGGTCCGGTCGACCCCTACCCCACCACCGCACGCGCCCGTCGGCCGGCTCTGCGTGGATCTCCCCAACTCGGGTCGGTGGCTCCGTGAGTTCCTAGGGCAGGACGGTCACTCCAGGCCGAAGACGGTCGAGCTTCGCTTGGCGGGGCTCTACTCCGGGAGCAGCGTGTACGTCCAGCACTCCGCCTCGAGCACGACGGTGCCGTCCTGGTTGGTGATCGTCGCGCGAAGCTGGCAGACCGGCTTGTCGGGCTTGAGCGAGAGCACCTCGACCTCGGCGGTCAGCGTGTCGCCGAGGTAGGTCGGGGCCAGGTAGCGCAGCGACTGATTCATGAAGACCGTGCCCGGCCCGGGCAGGTCCATCGCGACGAGGGCGTTGAGCATACCGGCCGTGATGCCGCCCTGCGCGACCAGCCGGCCGAAGCGGGTGCGCTTCGCGAAGTCCGGCTCGAAGTGCAGGGGGTTGCGGTCGCCCGTGATCTCGGCGTACAGCTCCACGTGCTTCGCGGTGACCGTCTGCGTGCGACGCGCGCGCTGTCCCACTGCGAGGCGAAGTGGGCCGATGCGCTCGACGGGGCTCGCCGTCGGACGATCGTCCAAGTCGGGCATGATCGCACCTCCTGCGTGGAGAGCATACTTGACGCGGCCGGCGTCCGCGCGGTATGGAGGCGCGCATGAGCGGCCGCTGGCCGATCGTCGTGGCGATGCTGGCGGCGGTTGCCTGCTCGAGCGCGGCCGCTCCCTACCGGGAATACGAGATCCGGTTCGACGCGCCGGCATCGCCATCGCTCGACCAGAGCCCGAGCGACAGCGAGCTCATCGACGCCATCGCCTGGCTGACGCGCCACCGGCTCGATCTGCCGTTTCCCGCGGACATCAAGGCGTACGTCTACGTCAACGAGGCGACGTTCGTCGACGGGCTCATCAAGATCGGGGGCGAGAAGATCGACGAGGCGTGGGACCGAGGGCGCTTCGCGTCCGGTGTCGCCACGCGCGTTGGCCTCTTCCTGCGTGGCGACTACCTGGCCCGGACCCACCTCGTAGGGCGCGCGGGGCTCTTCGCCCACGAACTGGCGCACGTGAGCCAGAGCAAGCTCCGGGCAGGCGGGCGCGGCAGACCCGCGCAGTGGATCCTCGAGGGCCATGCCGACTGGGTCAAGTTCAAGGTGCTCGACCTGCTCGGATATCAGCCCTACGCCGAATCGCGGAACACGGTCGTCCGCGCGGTCCTCGGATCGACGACCCCGATCAAGTTCTTCCCTGACCTCCAGGCGCTCGCCAGCAGCGCGGCCTGGACCCAGTCGATGAATCGGCTCGGCTCCCCGGCGACGTATGGGCAGGCGTTCCTGGCGGTCGACTGGCTCGTCGAGCAGTATGGCAGCGCGAAGCTCACGGAATTCCTCGGGCGCTTCGCGCTCGACGCCGATCCGCGGGCGCACTGGGGGACGGTGTTCCCGATCCCGTATCGCCAGTTCCGCGACGAGTTCCGCGCGCGGCTGGATGGCCTGGGCCGGCCTACGCCGCCGGCAGGAGCGGGCAGCTCGCCGGCATCGCCGCCTTCTTCTTCTCGATGATCGTGCTCGCATACTTCTCGAGATAGTGCGTGATCGTCTCGACCCGGATCTTCACCGACCCGGAGGGCTTGGTGGAGTCGAGGTCCTGGAAGGAGAAGAAGAGCGTGCCCGAACGCTCGACGATCTGCTGCACCGGCGTGTACGTCGGCTGGTCCATCCCGCACTCGTAGGACGACATGCGAACCACGCAGGCGATCCACGGGATCCGGGCCGCCACCTTGGCGCCCCAGAGAATCTCGTTGGTGTTGGAGCTGTAGGACGAGGGCCACACGTCGCGGATGTCGAACGCGGACTTGATGTGGCCGGCGCGGATGTCCTCGCCGAACGCCCACTGCATCAGATCGTCGTCGATCGGGAAATACTGCATCCAGAGGATCGGGTAGCCGTAGGCCTGCAAATCGACCTCGATCTCGTGGCCGATGCCCGGGTCCATGTGGTACGGCCGCGCGATCACCATCAGGCACGCCCGGTTCTCCCGAGCGCACCACTCCAGTACTTCACGCGACCTTTTCCTGAGACGGTGGCTGAAGTCGCGCAGGGCGCGGAAGCCCGCCTCCACCGCCCGCCCGGTTTCCTCGTAGGTCAGCCCCGGCAGCGCCTCGCGCATCGTCTCGAACAGCTGCTTGGGCACCAGCAAGGGCTCGTCGAGCGAGACGAACGGCGTGACGTACTGGATGCCCGCCTCGGCGAAGGCGTCCTGCTCCTTGATGAAGCCGGCCTTGATGTTCTCGGGGGCCGCCATGACCCGCGGGCACGTGAGCGACTTGGCCACGTGGCCGGAGAGGAACGAGGGCAGGTTGTAGATCATCGGCGAGAGCAGGATGTCCAGCTTCTGCTTTTGGCCGAAGACGAGCTCGCCGTAGTGGCCGGAGATGCACTTGACCGGATAGCAGCAGTCCACCGTGCCCCGGCCCTTGCCGAACTGCCGGCCCTGTTCCTCGGACGTGTCGGACGAGAACACGACATTGCGCGGGTCCACGCCGAGCGCGGTGAGGAACCCCATCCAGAACTGATGGGTGTTCCAGAGATTCAGGACACGGGGGATGCCGACCCGGAGCTTACTCCGCGACGGCGGCGGCGCTGACCCGGCGGAACGCGTCCTTGCGAACCATTTCGGCAACGTTAGGGTAGTCACGCTTGACCTCCTCGAGCTTCGCCTTCACCACGCGCATCTCGTTGACGTCCTCGACGAGTCCCTTGGGACACGAGTTGCCGCTGATGACCCGCTCCCAGCCCGGGGCCAGGGGCACCTTGCTCCACTCGCGGCCCTTGGCGCCGGGCAGCTGGACGTCGATGAACGTCCGGGTGCAGTTGATCGGGCACCACTTGCAGACGGTCCCGGCGCTGGTCGTGGTCGTGTAGGTCAGCGCCGCGATGGTGTCGAAGCCGCGGAAGTGTGAGGTCTCACCCCGCGTGCGCCAGTCGCCCGCGCAGAGCGCGGCGCCGATGGCGCCGGCCTCGCCCGAGTACGGGTGCAGGACGACCTCGGCGTCGGGCACCTTACCCCGGATGAAGTCCACCTGCGCCTTGACCACCGCCATGTTGCGGTGGGTGCCGCCTTGCAGGATGAACTTGCGGCCGGCGGCCCGGAGATTCTGGAGCTGGCCCGCGTAAATCCAGACATTGACCGGCAGGACCGCCGCCAGCGCGGCCATGATCTCCTCAGCCGACCAACCCTTGCGTTGCTGGTTGACGATGTCCGACTGGAGGAAGACACCGCACCCCATCGTGAGGCTCGGCATGGCCTTCGCCTCGAACGCGCGGTCGGCGTAGGCCTCGAGCTTGATGTTGTAGCGCTCGGCCACGCCCTGCAGGAAGGCGCCGTTGCCCGACGAGCACTGCGAGTTCAGGCGGAAGTCGGCGACGGTCCCCTGTCGCAGAATCATGATCTTGACGTCCGTGCCGCCCACGTCGCAGATCACATCGGCGTCGGGATAGTAATGGAGCGCGGCGGTCGCGTGGGCCACCGTCTCCACCACGCCCATGTCGGCGCCGAGGACGTCCTTCAAGAGATCCTTGCCGTAGCCGGTGAGCGCGAGCGCGCCCACGTCGGTGAACCCGGCCTCGCGCACTTGCTGGAACAGCGACTGGGCGTCCTCGATCGGGTTGCCCTTGCTGAGGGCGTAGCACGAGAACAGGAGCTCGCGGTCCGCGGAGAGGACGACCGCCTTGGCGGTGGTGCTGCCGAAGTCGCAGCCCAGCAGCACAGCACCGACGTGCTGCACGCGCGCATCGCCGGCCTGGCAGGGGGGAGCCGGCTTCACGTACTCGCTCACGAACGTCGCCAGGTCGCCGGCGCCGGCGACCAGGCCGCGGGCGCCCTCCTTGGCCTTCGCTTCGTGTTGACCTTCCTCGACCCACCACTTCAGCTTGTCGCTCCCCTGGTAGATACCGATCTCGGGCTTCTCGCCCTGGCCGATCTCGATGCAGCCGAGACAGGCGTAGTAGAGGGCTTCGGCGGGGATGTTGATGAGCGAGGCGGGCTCGCGCCCGCCCAGATCGAGCTTCCGCTGCGACCAGAGCTTGGCGAGATGATGGCGCCACGCCTCCTGCAATCCCTTGAAGAAGAGGTTGGGGCCACCGAGCAGCAGCACCTCGGGCGCCGGCGTGTTGCCCTTGGTGAGCGTGGCCAGGTTCTGGTAGACGACCGCCTCGAAGAGGCTGGCGATGATCTCCTCGACCGGCACGCCGGTCTTCACCAGAGTGTTCGCGTCCGTCTCGGCGAAGATGCCGCACTTGCTCGAGACCTTGTGCAGGGCCATACCCGCGTAGGGCAACTCGGCCAGGCGCTCGCCGGGCACCTGCAGCTTGCGGGCGGTCTTCTCGATGAAGGTCCCGGTGCCGCCGCTGCACGCCGACTGCATGTAGACCTGCTTCGACCTCCCCGTCCCGGTCGCGGTGAAGAAGATCGTCTTCATGTCCTCGCCGCCGATCTCCGAGACGAACCGCACGTCGGGATGCTGGCGCTCCACGCAGGCGGCGACCGCCACGACCTCCTGGATGAGCTTGGCACCCACCTGCGGAGCGATGAAGCCGGCGCCGGAACCGGTGAAGAAGACGCGATCCTGGCCGACCGCCAGACCGGCTTCGGTCTCCATCCGCGCGAGGAACTCGAGCACCTTCTCGGCCTGGCGGGTGTTGTGCCGCTGGTAGTCCTGCCAGCCGACCTTGCCGTCCTCCATCACCACGGCCTTGACGGTGGTCGAGCCGACGTCGACGCCGACGAGCTTCATGACTTTGCCGTTTTTTGGGAGAAGGGGGCTCTGCCCCCCTCTCGACTCCCCCGCGAACTCGCGCTGCGACGTCCCAATCGCTTGGCAACGTGCAGGACGAGCTTGGCCGCGGTGCCGGCGGCAGAACCGTCGTGCGGGATGGCGTACGTCGCCTTCTTCATCGCCGGATGCGTCTGTATATAAGCGCGCACTTCGTCCACGCTGAGCCCCGTGCGCGTGAGAGCCTCGTCGAACTCGCGCTGGGCGCGCTTCTTGGCCTCGGTCAGGATCATCTGGCAGCGCGACAGCGCGTGGACCTCGGCGTCGCCCTTGATCTCGAGCGGCGCGTAGAGGATCTCCGGATACTTGCCGATCACGCCGGCCATGGCGCCGATCGACATGGTGTTCGGCATGCAGGAGTACGGCGACAGCTCGCAGATCATGTGCGCCTTCTTCTTGTGGTAGGCCCACAGCGTCTTGCCGACCAGCATGTCACCCTCACCGCCGTCGAGGTTCCTGTGAAAGTACGGCGCCGCCAGCCGCCGCAGCTCGAACTGACTCGGGCTCTCGTGTGGGAGGTTGCCCATCGCGCGGCGCAGGCGACTGACGGTCAGGCGATAGATGCCCTGGGCCACCCGGCCGAGGCCGAGCTTCAGGCGGGCGTGCTTCTCGATGCCGCTGTAATCCTCGAAGCGCTGCAGCCCGAGCCGCAGCAGGTAGTCCATCCAGATGGTGATGGCGGCCGGATAGACCTCGGCGCCCTCGGCCTCGAGCCACCGGTGGATGTTGTAGTTGGGATCGCCCTCCACCGTCTGGAGATAGAACTCGCCGGTGATCTTCACCGTCGGCTTCACCCGCAGGCGGTCGACCTCGATCTCCGAGAACTTCTTGTGCACCTCACGCATCGCCCGCACGAAGTACGGCGTGGTGAGGTGCCACAGCACCGACTTCTTGGGCGACATCTTCGGCCGGTTGCGAAAGACCGTGTAGAGATATTCCACGCTCTCCTTGACGACCGCCTCGGTCTGGCCCGGCAGCACCTCGTACGGCCGCACCTGGTACTCGAAATCCTGCACGAGGTCGGTGCAGAAGATGCCCCACAGACAGCCGAGCGTCATCGGCAGGTTGAGGTCGAGGCCGTCGCCCATATTCTGGTCGAGGTTGTCCTGCGCCATCAGGAACATCCGGAACCTCTCGAGCCCGCTATTGCGCAGCGCCAGCTCGTAGCTCGCGTGGTACTGGCCGAAGCGGCAGGCGCCGCACGAGCCGGCCGTGAGATAGACGTACTTCTCGTTGACCTCCTCGACGCCGACCTGCTTGGACTCCTTCTTCAGGAAGTTCACGAGGTTGCCGGTCGTGAAGCTGGTCGGGCAGCACTGGCCGATGTCGGCGGTCTCGCGGCCGGTCAACAGATCTTGCTTGGTGGCCACCGGCAGGATCTGCGCCTTGTAGCCGCTGCTTTCCAGCACCGCCTGGATGATCCGCTCGATGCGCCAGTGGAGACCCCCGAACAGGATCGTCACCGAGTCGCGCTCGGCGCGGGTGAAGGGTCGGGGCGTATAGGCACGATAGTGATCAGTTGCTACAGTCGCCATTCCGTCCTCCCTTGATGAACCGGTCCACCCAGGATTCGAGGAGCCGCACTGTGCCAAAGCCTGGAAGCCGGCGGATGGTGTCGTCGACCTTGCGGGCCGCGGCACGGCCCTCCTCGTCACCGAAGAGGTAGCCGGCCATGAAGCGAAGCTCGTTTCGGGGCTGGACCCCGCTACCCACCGGGCCCCAGAAGCGGTCCACCAGGAAGCGCGCGACCCGGGCAGCGACGGGGCGCTGAAGCCGGATCTCCGCCTGGCGATAGTAGAAGAAGAAGTGCCGCGACTCGTCACGCTGGATGTGGTCCAGCAGCCCCGCCAGCACGGGGTGTCCGGCGCGTGCCGCCAGGCGGCGATAGCCGGTGAGGGCAGTCAGCTCGTTGATCGCGCCCCACGTCATGTGCACCGCGCAGAAGTCCGGCCAGAGCCGGGACAGCATCGCGGTCCCCCGCGCCTCGAGCCACTGCGCGAGGTTCTCGTGCCCGTGCGGCGTCGGGCGCGGAGCGAGCGGGTGGCCTGCGGCGGCCAGGAAGCGCTCGAGCGCGATGCCGTGAAAGGTCTCCTCGTGGACCCAGCACGCCAGGAACGCCGCGACGTCCGGATCGTCGATCGCGCGCGTCGCCAGGAGCGATCGGAGATACACGATCGTGTGGCTCTCGATGTCTTGCATGTACCGCAGCGTGCGGATGGCTTCCGGCGACAGCGGGTGCTTCGGCACGTCGGCCCAGTCGACGGTCCACAGGTCGACCGCACCGGAGCGCGCCAGGTATGTGTCGATGTCGAAGGCGGCCATCCCTCGCGCCAAGGGTAACGCGGATGCCATCACCAGTCACTACGTACAGGCATGGCCGTCCGGATGGGCGCTCGCGCTCAGCCGGCCTTGTCGAGCTTGTTGCGCAAGGTCTCGACCTGTTGGTGAAAGGGCTGACCGCCGCGGTCGGTCATAGGCGTCTTGTCCGCGAGCCCGGTATGGAGCTCGACGAGCAACGGCCCCTCGTCGGTGAGCATCGACGACAGGCGCCGCTTGAAGTCATCGAAATCGGCGACGGCGTACGCCTTCCGGTAGCCTGCGCCCTTGGCCATCTGCGCCCTTGGCCATCTGCACGAAATCGACGGTGAGCCCGCCGGGAATCTCCTGGGCCCCGGAGGTGTGATAGACGCCGTTCTTGAAAATGAGATGCGTGAGATTGCGGGGCGCGGCGCCGGCGATCGTGGCCAGGGAGCCGAGCTGCATCAGGAGCGAGCCGTCGCCGTCGAACACGACCACCCGGCGCTTCGGCAGCGCCAGCGCCAGGCCAAGCCCGAGCGACGAGGCGCCGCCCATGAAGCCCACGCAGCCGATCGAGAGGTCGTCGGGCGCGATGGTCCGCCAGGCCGGCGAGGTCGTCATGGTCGGCACGCAGATCGCATTGCCGCGGGCGCCGGCGATCGCGCGCAGCACGTCCTCGGGTTTGATGGCCATCTAGCTGGTCTCCAGGCCCACGAGCACCGCCGCCGGCCCGCGCCGCTCGCGGCTCAGGCGGTAGTACTCGGGGATCAGGTGGACGTCGTCCGGGCCTTCGAGCCGCGCGTGCGGGACGCCGAACGTATCCAGCAGCGGCTCGGCGAAGCGGACCATCGAGTGCCGTGACTCTTTCGGGTCGCGGTCCTTCTCACGCTGGAGCAGGCCGATCATATAGAACATCGGTATGCGCCCGTCCATTGCGACGCCCCGCAGCGTGTTCACCGAGGCGTAGAGCCCGGCGTGCTGGATCATGAGCACGCACGGCTCGCCCCCGATCCAGAGGCCGGCGCCGACGGCGTTGGCCTCGTCTTCGGTGGCGCAGGTGACCACGCGCAGCGCCCGCTCCTTGTCGAGGGCGGCGAGCACCGTCTTCTGATGCGTGTCGGGCACGCTCAAGATCCAGCCGAGCGGCTCGCGTGTGCTCCCCCCGCGCGCCTCGCGGAACGTGTCCTTGAGCGTGTCGATGATCAGCGGCGCAGGAATCGATTCGGGCATCCCGGCCTCCCGTGAGAAGATCGACTTATCCTACGCCAATCCGCGCGAAGAGAGGATCCCCATGCTCAAAGCCCTCCCGGTCTCGGTCGCCCTCGTCCTGGCCGCGGTGGTCGCAGCCGGCGCCGCTGGACCCGACCTCACGAGCGAAGACCAGAAGACGCTCTATGCCCTCGGGCTCGTGATCAGCCGGAACCTGTCCTTCTTCCCTTCTTCGCCCTGAGCCAGACCGAGCTGGACGCCGTCCTGGCCGGTGTCAGCGATGGCGTGCTCAAGAAGGAGTTCAAGGTGGACGTACAGAGCTACGCGCCGAAGATCGCGGCGCTTCAGACGGCGCGCGCGGGAGCCGCGGCGGCGATCGAGAAGAAGATGGGGCAGACGTACCTCGACAAGGCGGCGGCCGAGAAGGGCGCGACGAAAACAGCGTCGGGGCTGGTCATCACGACGCTCAAGGCGGGCACCGGCGCCGCGCCAAAGCCCACCGACCGAGTGAAGGTCCACTACCACGGCACGCTCACCGACGGTACGGTCTTCGACAGCTCGGTCCAGCGCGGGGAGCCCATCACCCTGCCGCTCAACGGTGTGATCCGGTGCTGGACCGAGGGCGTGTCGATGATGAAGGTCGGCGGCAAGAGCCGGCTCGTGTGCCCGTCGGACATCGCGTACGGCGATCAAGGCCGGC
>WNGA01004146.1_pt1 | contig 21425 bp, 18 predicted proteins | sample 5400061 | NCBI WGS metagenome assembly WNGA01 (sample SAMN13153366, study PRJNA577476) | soil metagenome | isolation source: 100 cm soil or saprolite under grassland replicate 2 | place: USA:California | collected 2016-06-15
CCAGCGAGGGCATGTCCAAGAAAGAGATCATCCGCTGCCTCAAACGCTATATCGCCCGCGAGATCTACAGCGTCCTCAACCCGACCTCATCATCAACAGACGTCCCAGCCCAAGCGGCTTGACATCCATAGGAGCATCCAGCCGTAAAAGGCATGTCTGACAGTGTCACGCCTCGGCCTGCACGTACTCGGTCATCGCGTCCAGGAGCCACCGGGCGAGGTAGTCGGCGAAGGAGGCCCGTACCAGGATCCGGTACTCGTCCTCCGTGGTCTGGTGCAGGATCACCGGCGCCTTGGCGAGCACCGTCTGCGCGCAGCTCCCAGCGCCGAACGCCCGCGGATGCAGATCCAGCGAACACCCGTGCTCCAGCACGGTCCGCGCCCACGGCCCGGCCAGCCGCAACGTCGTGACCTGCGCCGACACGTCCACCACCGACGCTGTCGGCCCCGCCGTCTGCCGCAGCTCGGTCGCGGTTGGTGATTCGAGTGTGGCCGTGGTCTCCGGCTCGTCGGTCAAGAGCCACCACTCTGGTCCCAGCCACAGCACGTGCCGTGACCCACCGCCCGTGACCTCTCCCGCCTTTTCCGGCAGGGGTACGCCGAGCGCGCCGGCCAACCGCTCCGGTCCGTCCCCGCCGGGCGCGACCCGCAGTTCCACCACCGTCCGGAACGGCAGCTCTTCGAGCATCACGGTCTCGTCCGAACCGGTGGCGGCCAGCTGGTCCGCGAGGTGCCGCAGCGGACTCTGCCGCCGGGCGAGGACGGTGGCGGAGGTGGCGTCAGCCGTCACGGCGGGCTCCTTCCTTGTCGTACAGGACGGAGTCGGTGACGGTCACCGGGGTGACCTGGTCGGCGTCGACGGCGTACAGGGTTTCGCCGTGGCGGGAGGCTCCGTCGGTGACCATCGCCAGGGCGAACGACCGCTCGAGCGCGGCCGAGTGGTAGCTCGACGTGACATGCCCCTGCATCGGTTGGCCGTTGCCGTCGGGACCGCCCCTACTGGTGCCGTTCGGCGGGGTAGCGACCAGCTGGGCGCCTTCGGCGAGGACGATCGACGGGTCGTGGGGGAGCAGGCCGACGAGCTGTTTGCGGCCGGCGCGGGCGGTGTCGGGGCGCTGGTGGGAGCGCTTGCCGACGAAGTCCGGCTTCTTCTTCGACACCGCCCAGCCCATGCCGACGTCCTGCGGCGTGGCCGTGCCGTCGGTCTCCTGGCCGACGATCACGTACCCCTTCTCGGCCCGCAGGACGTGCATCGTCTCGGTGCCGTACGGGGTGGCGCCGGTGGCCATCACGGCTTCCCAGAGCGCCTCGCCGTACCAGGCAGGAGTGTTGATCTCGAAGGCCAGTTCACCGGAGAAGCTGATCCGGCACACCCGTGCGGGCAGGCCGGCGACCGTGGTCTCGCGGAAGGTCATGAACGGGAAGGCGTCGTTGGAGACGTCCAGGTCGGGGGCGAGGCCACCGAGGACGTCGCGGGAGCCTGGCCCGACGATCGCGACCGTGGCCCACTGGTCGGTCACCGAGGTGCACCGTACGTCCAGCTCGGGCCACTCGGTCTGCAGCCACTCCTCGAGCCAGTCGAGGACCGGCGCCGCGTTGCCGGTGGTGGTGGTCATCAGCCAGCGGTCCTCGGTCAGCCGGGTCATGGTGCCGTCGTCGAGCACCATGCCGTCGGCGGCGCACATCACGCCGTACTTGCAGCGGCCGATCTTCAGGGTGGAGAACACGCCGGTGTAGATCCGGTCGAGGAAGACTCCCACGTCGGCGCCCTGCAGCTCGATCTTGCCGAGTGTGGAAGCGTCCATCGCGGCGACTCCGGTACGCGCCTCCCGGCATTCCCGCAGCACCGCGGCGTCCATCTCCTCGCCGGGTGCGGGGAAGTACCACGGCCGCTTCCACTGGCCGACGTCCTCGAACGGGGCACCGTACGCCTCGTGCCAGGTGTGGATCGCGGTACGCCGTGCCGGGTCGGCCAACTGCCCCCGGTCCCGCCCGGCGAGCAGCGCGAACGAGATCGGCGCGTACGGCGGCCGGTACGTGGTCGTACCGACCTCGGCGATCGGGCGGCCGAGCACGTCGGCGAGCAGGCCGACGGTGAGGACACCGGACGTCTTGCCCTGGTCGGCGGCGGTGCCGATGGTGGTGTACCGCTTGACGTGTTCGCTGGAGGTCAGCCCGGCGCCGACCGCACGCCGCAGGTCGCGCAGTGTGGCGTCGCGCTGCAGGTCGACGTAGATCCGGTCCGCCGCGTCGTCGGGCCCGACGGCGAAGCACGCCGCCGGCGGCCGGCCCTGCGGGGTCGGCTCGACCGCCGGCAGGTCGGGCAGGGTGGCAGGGAAGCCGGTCGCTTCGGCGGCGCGTACCCCCGCCTCGGCGCCTTCCCGAAGTGCGGCCGTGAGGTCGAACGTGCCGCGCGCGGCTCCGACGCTCTCTTCCCGCTGCGCCGACGTGGCCGGTACGAACGCCGCGATCCGCTCCGACCAGGCGAGCCTGCCGCCGGACTGGCTGAACAGGTGCACCGCCGGGTTCCACCCGCCGGACACCGCCAGCAGGTCGCACTCGACACGCTCCGGCTCAGCGGACGGGTGCCCCTCGGCGTCGACCGCGGCGACCAGCGCCGCGGCGAGTACGCCCTCCCCGTCCGCCTCGGTGCCGACCACCGCGCGGCCGTCGCGGGCATCGATCACGGCGGCGATCTCGACCCCCGCGGCCGCCAGGTCGCGGGCCGCCTCGAGCGCGCCGTCGTGAGCGCCGAACACCACCGCGCGCCGCCCGGGGAGCACCCCGTGTCGCGTCGCGTAGCCGGCGGCGGCGCCCGCGAGCATCACGCCGGGCCGGTCGCCGTCGGGGAACGCGATCGGCCGCTCGTGCGCGCCGGTCGCCAGCACCACCTGACCAGCGCGGATGTGCCACAGCCGGTGCCGCGCCACATGCGCCGGCGCCGCATCCCCCAGATGGTCGGTACGCCGCTGCACCGCCGTCAGGTAGTTGTGGTCGTAGTACCCCGCGACACTGGTACGCGTCAGCACCCGCACCTCGGGACACTCGGTGAGCTGGTCCACAGTGGAGGCCAGCCACCCCTCCACTCCAGCGGGGGAAGACAGCAGCGAGCCGCCGAGGGTCGGCTGCTCGTCGGCGAGGATCACGCGGGCACCGCTGGGCGCGGCGGCCAGCGCGGCGGCGAGCCCCGCTGGTCCGGCGCCGACCACGAGCACGTCGCAGTGGGTGTACGTCTTGTCGTAGCGGCCGGTGTCGGGCTCGGCGCTCGAACCCAGGTCGCCCTTGCCGGCGAGGGAGCGGGCGCGCAGGCCGTCGTACAGCTCGACCTGGGTGGCGCGGGCCATCGTCTCGCCGCCGCCGGACTCCACGTGGACGTACGCGTTGGGCTCCTCGCCGCCGATCCCGAACACGCCGCGCGGCCGGCCTGCGTACGGGCTCCGCGCCACGATGCGGACCCCGTTGGCGAGCAGGGCGGAGGCGAGCGTGTCGCCGGGATGCGCCGGGTAGTCGCGGCCGTCGAAGCTGAACCGCAGCGTCACGCTCCGGTCGACCAGGCCACCCTCGTCGCGCCTCATTCCGGGTCCCTGAACTGGTAGGTGACGGTGTGCCGTTCGGTGTTGAACCAGCGGCGGCAGCCGGCGGCGTGCACCCAGCGCTCGGCGTACCAGCCTTTCGGGTTGTCGCGTACGAAGACGTACTCGGCCCAGGCGGCGTCGTCCAATGAGGCCGGATCGGTCGGGTACGCCACGTACGCCTGGCCGCCGTACCGGAATTCGGTCTCGTCCCGGGGCCCGCACCAGGGGCAGTCGATGGTGAGCATCAGTGCGCCACCGCCGCGGCTCCGTGTTCGTCGATGAGTGCGCCGGTGGTGAAGCGTTCCAGCGCGAACGGCTCGGCGAGCGGGTGCGGCCGGGCATTCGCGATCGTGTCGGCGTAGACCCAGCCGACGCCGGGTGTGGCCTTGAAGCCGCCGGTGCCCCAGCCGCAGTTGACGTAGACACCCTCGACGGGGGTACGCCCGATGATCGGCGACGCGTCGGGGGAGACGTCCACGATCCCGCCCCAGGTCCGCAGCACGTGTGCCCGCGAGAAGATCGGGAACAGCTCCACCGCGGCGGCCATCTGGTGCTCGATGACGTGGAACGAGCCGCGCTGCCCGTACCCGTTGTACGCGTCGATCCCGGCGCCCATGACCAGCTCGCCCTTGTGGGCCTGGCTGACGTACACGTGGACTGAATTGGACATCACGACCGTGTCGAGCACCTGTTCCAGTAGTTCGGAGACGAGAGCCTGCAGCGGGTGGCTCTGCAGCGGCAGCCGGAAGCCGAGCAGGTCGGCGAGCACCGACGTGTGCCCGGCGGCGCACAGCGCGACCATGCCGGCGCCGATGGTTCCCCGGCTGGTCTCGACGCCGACGACCCGGTCGCCGTCGCGGCGGAAGCCGGTGACCTCGCAGTTCTGGATCAGGTCGACGCCGCGGGTGTGGGCGCCGCGGGCGAAGCCCCAGGCCACGTAGTCGTGCTTGGCGATCCCGGCCCGCGGCTGGAACGTCGCGCCGTGCACCGGGTAGCGCACATCCTGCGAGGTGTTGAGGATCGGGACCAGCTTGCGGATCTCGTCAGGGGTGAGCCACTCGGCGTCGACGCCGTTGAGCCGGTTGGCGTTGACCCGCCGCTTTCCCTCCCGTACGTCGGCCAGGTTGTGCGCCAGGTTCAGCACCCCGCGCTGGCTGAACAGGATCGGATAGCCGAGATCGTCCTCGAGCCCTTCCCAGAGTTTCAGCGCGTGCTCGTAGATCGCGGCGCTTTCGTCCCACAGATAGTTGGAGCGAATGATCGTGGTGTTGCGCGCCATGTTGCCGCCGGCCAGCCACCCGCGCTCCAGCACCGCCACGTTCGTGATCCCGTGGTTCTTCGCGAGGTAGTACGCCGTCGCCAGCCCGTGCCCGCCCGCGCCGACGATCACCACGTCGTAGTGGCGCTTCGGCTCGGGGTCGTGCCACAGGAACTCGGGATGCTCCGGAAGCTCGTCGGTCATGCGCCTCCTCAGCTCCGCAGCCGGGTCATCTTCGGATCGAACAGCGGCTCGGCGGCGACCCGGGCGGCGATCCGCTGGTCGAAGTATCCGATCTGGAGGCTGGTGCCGACCGCGCTCAGCTCGACCGGCAGCCAGGCGTACGCGATGCCCTTGCCGATCGTGTAGCCGTAGCCGGCGCTGGTGACGTACCCGACGCAGCGGTCCCCGTCGTACACCGGCTCCTTGCCCATCACCACGTCGGCGGGGTGGTCGATGGTGAGGCAGCACAGCTTCTGCTCGAGGTCCTGCGGATCCCGGTCGGCGAGCGCGGCGCGCCCCACGAAGTCACCCTTGTCGGCCCGTACGGCGAACCCCAGGCCCGCCGAGTACGGGTCGTGCTCCCACGTCATGTCCGTACCGAAGAGTCGGTAGCCCTTCTCCAGTCGCAGGCTGGTGAACGCGCCCCGGCCCCCGGCGATGATGCCGTGCTGCTGGCCGGCGTCCCACAACGTGTCCCACAACTTCAGGCCCAGGTCAGCGGTGGTGTAGAGCTCCCAGCCGAGCTCCCCGACGTACGACAGCCGCAGCGCGGTGACCGGCACCATCCCGACGTACGTCTGCTTGGCCCGGAAGTACTTGAAGCCGTCGGCGGAGAAGTCGTCCCTGCTCAGCGGGGCGACGAGGTCGCGGGCGCGAGGTCCCCAGACGCCGATGCAGCAGGTCCCGGCGGTGATGTCCCGGACCGCCACCGATCCGTCGGACGGCAGCCGGCGGGTGAACCAGTCCACGTCCAGGTTCCCGTTGATGCCGAGCTGGAACCGGTCGGTGCCCAGCCGCGCGACCGTGATGTCGCTGCGGATCCCGCCCCGCTCGTCCAGCAGCAGGCAGTACGTCACCGACCCGACCGACTTGTCGATCTTCCCGGTCACCAGGTGCTCCAGGAAGCTCACCGCGTTGCGGCCGGTCACCTCGACCCGCTTCAGCGCGGTCATGTCGTACAGCGCCACGCGCTCCCGGGTCACCTGGGCCTCGGCGCCGACGATCGGCGACCAGTAGCGCGCCGCCCAGTCGTTGGGGGTCGGGATGTCGCGGCCGTCGAGCAACCCGGCGTTCGACTCGTACCACTGGGGTCGCTCCCAGCCCGCGTATTCGAGGAAGCTGCCACCGAGCTCCTGCTGCCTCGGATAGAACGGGGTGGTACGCAGCGGCCGCGGCTCCTCCATCGGCTGCAACGGGTGGATCAGGTCGTACACCTCGACGAAGTTCTGACAGTCCCTCGCGAGCACGTAGTCGGGGCCGAGTTGGTGCGTCTCGAACCGGTTCATGTCGCATTCGTGCAGGTCGAATCCGGGTACGCCGTCCACCAGCCACTCCGCGACGGCCCGGCCGATCCCGGCGGAGTGGGTGACCCAGACCGCCTCGGCGAACCAGAAGCCCTTCACGTCGCGGGACTCGCCGAGCAGCGGCATGTTGTCCGTGGTGAACGAGAACAGCCCGTTCATCCCCTCGGCGATCTCGGTGCTCCGCAGTCCCGGGATCAGCCGCTGGGACTCTTCCCAGGCCGGCTCGAAGTCCTCCGGGGTGAACCGCAGCACCGACGGCATCACGTCGGCCTCGTCGTACCGGAGGATCTCCTCGGCGGTGGTGGGCAGCGGACGGTGGCCGTACCAGCCGATGCCGACGGTGTCGCGGCGCTCCCGGTAGTAGAGGTCGTGGCCCTGGTGCCGGACGATCGGGCGTACCGCGTCGTCGGTCTGACCGGCGAGGTCCGGGAGCGGGGTGCTCCAGGCGAGCTGGTGGCCGAGCGGGGTGAGCGGAAGGTCGGCGCCGACCAGCTTGGCGACCTTCGGCCCCCAGATGCCGGCGCAGCAGACCACCACGTCGGCGAGGAAGTGGCCGCGGTTGGTCACCACGCCGCTGACCCGGCCACCCGTGGTCTGCACGTCCAGCACCTCGTGGTACGGCAGGAACCGTACGCCCCGCCGCTGCGCCGCCTGGGCCTGCGCCTTCACCGCGCGCACTGCCACCGCGAGTCCGTCGGTGGGCGTGTGCAGCCCACCGAGTACGAGATCGGGGTCGAGCAGCGAGTGCAGCTTGACGGACTCCTCGGCGGAGATCACCCGGGACTCGACGCCCCACGAGGTGAGCCAGCCGTGCCGCCGGTGCAGCTCGGCCAGCCGGTCCGGTGTGGTCGCCACCTCCAGGCCGCCGACCGGCAGGAAGCACGGCTCGCCGTCGAGATCGAGCGCGGTGAGCTTCTCCACGGTGTACCGGGCCAGCTCGGTCATGGTCTTCGACGGATTGCACTGGAACACCAGACCGGGCGCGTGGGAGCTGGAGCCGCCGGTGGCGTACAGCGGACCCTGGTCGAGCACGGTGATGTCGGTCCAGCCTCGTACGGACAGCTCGTCCGCGAGTGCGGCGCCGACGACGCCGGCTCCGATGATGACGACGCGAGGCCCAGTCACGTAGGCTCCCTTCGTTGCTCAATTCGCAACTCTGCGGGATATACGCAACAGTCTCCAAGCCGGGTCCGCCACGTGTCAAGGGTTCGCGGCGACGGTCAGACGCGGTGGCCGTGCCAGCCGAGGCGCCGGGAGACCTCGTCGGCGGCGGCTCGTACCGCCTTGGCGATCTCGTCGATCCGGCCTTCCAGTCGGAAGCTCGGGCCGGAGGCGCTGAGCGAGGCGACGCACTCGCCGTTGGCGTTGTAGATCGGGGCGCCGATCGCGGTGAGGCCTACTTCGAACTCGTCCACCGCGGCGGCGTACCCCTGGGTCTGGATCTTCTTCAGTTCGGCTTCCAGCGGGCGCAGGCCGGTGATGGTGTGTTCGGTGAACCGCTTGAGCGGGGTCTCGAGCAGGTCGGGCAGCCGACCGTCGTCCGAGCGGAACGCGAGCAGCACCTTGCCGTTGGAGGTGGCGTGCAGCGGCAGCCGCCGGCCCACCCAGTTGTGCGGCTGCAGCGCGGACGAGCCGGCGACCTGGTCCAGGTAGAGCGCGGCGCGGTCGGACATCACCACGATGTTGACCGTCTCGCCGGTTTCGGTGGCCAGCCGCCGGCACGTGCCACGACTCTCCCGGACCACGTCGAGCCGCGCGGCCGTGGCGCCGGCCAGCCGTACGATGCCGACGCCGAGCCGGTACTTGCCGCGTTCGGCGTTCTGTTCCACGAGGTCGCGGGCCTCCAGCGCCGCCACCAGCCGGAACGCGGTCGACTTGTGGACGCCGATCTCGTTGGCGATCTCGGTGACCCCGGCCTCGCCCTCGCGCGCCAGGATCTCCAGAATGGTCACAGCGCGGTCCACCGATTGCACCGGTGACGCTTCCGGCCCCCGGCCTGCTCTGCTGTTGCTCATAGCGAAACAGTAGAGCATGACGCGACCGCAAAGCCGAGTCGGACCTTTCGGATTCCTTGACGTGCGCCGCCGACTCGGCGCATCCTGTGTTGCGTATAGGTCGCGCTGTTGCGCCTTTTGCAACAAGGGAGTACGTGATGGAGTTCGTCCTCACCATCGTCTGCCCCGACAAGCCCGGCATCGTGTACGCGGTGTCCAGCTTCCTGGTGCAGCACTCCGGCAACATCCTGGCCAGCCAGCAGTTCGACGACCGGCTCGAAGACCGGTTCTTCATGCGGGTCCACTTCGAGACCCACGACCCCGACGTCACCCTCGACGGGCTCAAGCGCGGCTTCTCCTGGGTGGCCGAGTCGTTCCAGATGTCGTGGCGACTGGTGGAGGCGGCGGCGCGTACCCGGACCCTGCTGATGGTCTCCAAGCTCGGCCACTGCCTCAACGACCTGCTGTTCCGCTGGTACACCGGCACCCTGCCGATCGACATCGCCGCGATCGTCTCCAACCACCCGGACGCCGGCAGCTTCGCCGAGCGGTACGAGATCCCGTTCCACCACGTACCGGTGACCACCGACACGAAGGCCCAGGCGGAAGGCGCCGTACTGCAGCTGGCACGCGATCTCGACGTCGAGTTGGTGGTGCTGGCCCGCTACATGCAGATCCTCTCCGACGACATGTGCAAGCAGTTGGAGGGCAAGGCGATCAACATCCACCACTCGTTCCTGCCGAGCTTCAAGGGTGCGAAGCCGTACCACCAGGCGCACGAGCGCGGGGTGAAGCTGGTCGGCGCCACCGCCCACTACGTGACGTCGGAGCTGGACGAGGGGCCGGTCATCGAGCAGGACGTGATCCGGGTCGACCACAGCCTCACCCCGGAGGAGTTCGTCGCCGCCGGCCGCGACGTGGAGTGCCAGGTGCTCGCGCGCGCGGTGAAATGGCACGCCGAACACCGCGTCCTGCTCAACGGCCACCGCACCGTCGTCTTCCGCTAGGCGTCGGGACGCATGGGTAGTCCTAGCACGTCGCAGGCCAGGGCGACAGCGAATTCGCTATCATCGTGACATGAAGGGCTCCGGGGCAGGCGTCACCGCCGCGAATCTGGTCCGTGACGCCCGCGCCAAGCGCGGGATGTCCCAGCGTGCCCTCGCGCGGCACGCGGGGGTTCCGCAGTCGACGGTGTCGAGCGTCGAGTCCGGTCAGCGGCAGCCCTCGGTCGCGATGCTCGAACGGCTTCTCGGGGCTGCGGGGTTCCGGCTGCAGACCCACCTGGTCAACGCCATTCGTCCGTCAGAGCTTCTCGAACTGCACCACGAGGAGGTGGCGGACCTCCTTGCCCGGCACCGCATCTCCCGGGCATGGGTCTTCGGGTCGGTCGCACGGGGTGACGACCGCCCAGATTCGGATCTCGACCTGCTGGTCGAGCTGACGAGCGATGTTGCCATCGATGACTTCGTCGGCCTGGAGGACGAGCTGTCGGCGATGTTGGGATGCCCGGTTGACGTGGTCACGACCAAAGAGCTCGAGTCCAACGAGCTGTTCCGCCGCCGGGTCGATCGCGAACGACGTCGGCTGACGGTTGCGGCCTGAGATGGACGTACGCACGGCTGAGCAGGTGCTCTATGTCGACGCGACCCTGGCGGAGATCAACCAACTGGCGGCGCGAGGCCGCGAAGCGTACGACTCCGACATCGCGGTCGCTCGAGCGTGCCAGTACAACATCATTCGGTTGGCCGCGGACCTCGAGCGTCTCGGCGAACCGTGGCTGGCGGCTCGCCCGGCCGTACCGTGGCGGCTGATCCGAAGAATGCGTAATCGCATCGCCCACAACTACTGGACGGTGGACAACGACATCGTCTGGGCTGTCGTCGCCCAGCACGCTCCAGAGCTCCACCGCGACCTCGCCGACGAGATCAACGCAGCGAGGTCGCGGCTCGCCTCCGCCGATGAGCAGGGCACGCGGTGAGACCGGGACGTGGGGCGGGCGGGACTAGCCGGCGGTGATGGTCAGGCGCCGTGGGTTGCCGTCGTTCGCCGCGCCGGAGACGTCCGGCGCGCCGTCCGGGCGTACGTCGTCGTACGGGAAGGCGTATCCGATGGGCGTGTTCGCGTGGACGATCCGGGCCCAGTGGTTGGTGATCGGATCCTTGTAGTACGCGTCGGCGGTGGGGCCGTTGGGCTGGTCGGCGTACTCGAGGATCGTGCTGCGGTTGAACGCGGCGGCGAGCCGGGCGAGCAGGCCCTTCTTGGAGTCGGGGTCGGACGGGTTGTTGGCGAACGGGCCGTCGTTGCAGGTGAAGATGTCCTTCGACGCGGGCCTGGCGAAGCTGGACCCGTCGCCGAAGGTCAACTGGTCGCCGGAGACCCGCCCGGTGAGTACGCCGCGGCCGCCCTGCAGGTCGACCCGCAGGTCGGTGCCGGCGTACTTCTGCCAGACCTGGTCGACGTAACTGTCCCAGTGGGTACGGAACGGCATCTGGTCCGGCGGGGACGAGGCCATCAGGATCTGCGGGGCGACGGCGCGCAGGATGGTGTCCCCGTCGCGGAGCACCAGGTGGTCCCAGGGCTGGCCGTCGGCGGACGCCTGGGCCGCGAGCGCTTCGGCGATCGCGGGGAGCGCGCCGTCGGGCATCGGGGCGACGGTCTGGGTCGTGTCCCCCTCCAGGGTCAGGCCGATCGGCAGCGCGGTGACAAGGTCGACGTACGAGATGTTGACGAAGATCTGCGTGGTGTTGAACGTGAACTCGCAGAACGACCAGATCTTGCGGTAGTTCGGGTCTCCGGACGTGCCGAACGCCGGCTCCACCAGCGACGGTCCCGGGTTGACGAAGAAGTCCAGCTTCGCGTCCCGTACGAAGTAGACGCGGGCGCCGTACATGTGGCGGAGGGTGAGGACGAGCGGGTCGGCGCCGGGGGCGTGGAGCGGGATCGCGCAGTCGACCGGCAACGGGGTCTGCGGCTGGGACGGCTCTTCGAGGTGGTAGTAGCTGCCGTCGGCGCGCAGCAGCATCCACCGGTCCGTGCCCTCCTCCCGCCCGGTCACGTACGCGTTGACCGTGCCGGAGTCGGACGTGTTCGTCAGCGCCAGCTCGCACGTGTCCGGCGCCGCCGACGAGTCGAGCCGCGCTGTGGTGCCCAAAGACAGGGCGTTGCCCCAGAACGGGGCGCTGACGACTGCTGCCCCAGAGGCGGCAAGGAGCGTTCTGCGGGATACCAACTCGATCATCCCCTTCGTCGGGTCGACGCCGGAATGAACTGTTTGTATCCGAGCAGACGGAAACTGGCAAGACTCTTAACAAAAAGTGGCAAGACCTCGCCACGGGCCAGCGAGCGGCTGGACGCTAGTCGCCGAGTTCCGCACGCCGCTTGGTGACGTACTCGGCCAGTTCGGCACGGATCGCGTCGTCGAGCGGCGGCTGCTCGTACTCGGAAAGGGTCTTCTGGTAGATCTCGCCGGCACGTGCCGCGGCGTCGCGCGCGCCCTTGCCCATCCAGCGCTCGTAGTTCTCCGAGGAGGACAGCAGCGGTCGGTAGAAGCAGGTACGGAAGCGCTCCAGGGTGTGGGCGGCGCCGAGGAAGTGTCCGCCGTGGCCGACCTCCATGTGGGCGTCGAAGGCGAGCGACGCCTCGTCGATCTCCATCGGGGTGAACTCGACCCGGAGCATCTTGAGCAGCTCGACGTCGATGATGAACTTCTCGTAGCACGAGACCAGGCCGCCCTCGAGCCAGCCGGCGGAGTGCATCACCCAGTTGGTGCCGGCGAGGAACGTCGGCAGCAGCGTCATCAGCGCCTCGTACGCCGCCTGCGCGTCCGGGGTCTGGCTGGACGTGAGCCCGCCGCCGGCGCGGAACGGCAGCCCGAAGTGCCGCGCGATCTGGCCGGTGCAGAGCAGTCCCATCGCGGACTCGGGGGTGCCGAAGCAGGGGGAGCCGGACTGCATGTCGATGTTGGACAGGAACGATCCGAAGATCACCGGGCAGCCCGGGCGGATCAGCTGCGACAGCGCGATCCCGGACAGCGCCTCGGCGATCTGCTGCACCAACGTCGCCGGGATCGACACCGGCGACATCGCTCCCATCAGCAGGAACGGGGTGAGCACCACGGCCTGGTTGGCGGCGCTGTACTCGAACTGCGCGTCGAGCATCCGGTCGTCCCAGCGCAGCGGTGAGTTGCAGTTGATCAGCGAGATGGTCGTCGGGGTCTGCTCGATCGCCTCCCGGCCGCCGAACAGGATCTCGGACATCCGGATCGTGTCGCGGGCGTTCCCGCCGGAGACCACGTTGCCCATGTAGATCTTGTCGGTGAGGGTCTGCAGGGCGTACGTCATGTCGAGGTGGCGGGAGTCGAGCGGGGCGTCGTTCGGCTCGCAGATCACCCCGCCGGCCGAGTCGAGCTCGCCGAAGCTCTGCGCCAGCTTGGTGAAGTTGCGGAAGTCGTCCATGGTGGCGTCGCGGCGGACTTCGCCCTGCCGTACGAAGGGCGGGCCGTAGACGCTGCCGAAGACCATGTTGTCGCCGCCGATGTGCACGCTGTTGGCCGGGTTGCGAGCCTGTACGTCGAACTCCCGCGGTGCCTTCGCCACCTGTTCCAGCACGAATTCCGGGTCGAGTTTCACGTTGTTGCCCTCGACGGTCTGGCCCGCCTTGCCGAACAGCTCCAGCGCCCGGTCGGACATGAACTCGACGCCGACCTCGGTGAGAATCCGTCGCCATCCTCCGTCGAGGACGGACATCGCGTCCGCGGAGAGGATCTCATAGCGCGGCATCTGGTTCCGGAACATTCTCGGCCCTCCACAACCGTCCTTGACAGCGTTCTTGGCTCGATCGTACGCTCATGATATGGAAGTTTGGTTCCATGATACGGAACTCTGGAGTTGGTAATGGCGCCGCAGACGGGCACCCAGGCGATCGACCGCGCGGCCAAGCTGCTCACCCTCGTGGTGCAGTCGACGCAGCCGCGCAGTTTCACCTCGCTGGTCGACGAGTTGGACCTTGCCAAGTCCACGACGTCACGGCTGCTGCAGGCCCTGGAGCGGCATCATCTGGTACGCCGTGACAGCGACGGCGCGTTCCACCCCGGCCCGCTGTTCACCCACTACGCGGCGCGCCACGACCCGGTGGACGACCTGGTGCAGATCGCCGAGCCGACGCTGCAACGGCTGGGAGACGCGCTCGGCGAGACCGTGAACCTGTCGGTGCCCCAGGGCCACTCGGTGGTGCAGGTGGCACAGATCGACTCGACGTACCTGCTCAGCGCGATCGACTGGATCGGGGTGGACACCCCGGCGCACTGCACGGCGAGCGGCAAGGTCTTCTACGCGTACGGGACCGTGCCGTTGCCGAGCGGCCAGCTCGAGGGACGTGCCCCCCGTACGGTGACCAGCCGCGCAGCCCTGGAACGCGACCTCGAACTGGTACGCCGCCGCGGCTACGCCGTGACCAGCGACGAACTGGAAGTGGGTCTCGGCGCGGTGGCCGCACCGGTGCGCAGCAAGGACGGGTCCGTGCTGGCCGCCGTGTCCGTCTCCGGTCCGTCCTCCCGCATCGACGAACGGATCGACGACCTCGCGAAACTGCTCGTCACCGAGTGCACGGCGCTGTCCGGGCTGCTCGGACACCACAGAGGAGAAGCACGAAAGGAAGACGTGGCATGACCCCTGACGAGATCCTGCAGGGCCTGTACGACAAGACCCTGGTGGGCAACAAACCCGCCGTACTGGAGCTGACCCGTGCCGGCCTCGAGGACGGCATGGCGCCCGAGACGATGCTGTTCGACGCGCTGATCCCGTCGCTGGAGGAAGTCGGCGCCCGGTTCGAGCGCGGCGACTTCTTCGTCCCCGAGATGCTGATCGCCGGCAAGGCGATGAGCGGTGCGCTGGAGATCCTGCGACCGCTGCTCGCCGAGACCGGCGCGGAGACCGTCGGCACGTTCCTGATGGGCACCGTCAAGGGCGACGTGCACGACATCGGCAAGAACCTGGTCAACATCATGCTCGAGGGCGCCGGCTTCCACGTGATCGACCTCGGCGTACAGGTGGCTCCGGAGAAGTTCGTCGAGGCGATCCAGCAGCACAAGCCGGACATCGTCGGCTTCTCCGCGTTCCTCACCACGACGATGCCGATGTTCAAGGCGAACATCAACGCGCTGCAGAAGGCCGGCCTGCGCGACCAGGTCATCGTGATGGTCGGCGGCGCCCCGGTCACCCAGGAGTACGCCGACGCGGTCGGCGCCGACGGCTACGCGCCCGACGCCTCGGCCACCGTGAAGCGCGCCAAAGAGTTGATGAACCAGCAGCGCGCCCTCGCCAACGCCTGACCCCGCCAGCTACGAGGAGCCACCCATGCACACCGTTCTCAGCTCGGCCACCGCCGAGGTGACCATCGGCCCCGATCAGCCGTTCTGCGTGATCGGCGAGCGGATCAACCCGACCGGCCGCAAGAAGTTCCAGGAGCAGTTGCGCGCCCGGGACCTGTCCCAGATCGAGGCCGACGTCCTCGTGCAGGTCGAGGGCGGGGCGCACGTGCTCGACGTGAACATGGGCGTACCGCTGACCGACGAGGCGGACCTGCTGTCGCAGGCGGTGCAGTTGGTGCAGAGCCTCACCGATCTGCCGCTGTGCATCGACTCCTCGGTGGTCGAGGCGCTCGACGCGGGGCTGTCGGTCTACAAGGGCAAGGCGCTGGTCAACTCGGTCACCGCCGAGGACGAACGACTCGCCGCAATCCTTCCGCTCGTCAAGCGGTACGGCGCCGCCGTGATCGCGCTGCCGAACGACGAGGACGAGATCCCGATGACCGCCGACCGCCGGGTCGAGCTCACCCACAAGATCATCGACGTGGCGTGCGGCACGTACGGGATCCCGATCGAGGACATCGTGATCGACCCGCTCGCGATGCCGATCGGCGCCGACACCACCGTGGTCGGCGTGACCCTGGAGACGATCTCCAAGATCCGCGACGAGTACGGCGTCAACATGACCCTCGGCGCCTCCAACGTCTCCTTCGGGATGCCCGGTCGGCACACGCTGGGCGCCACGTTCCTGCCGATGGCGATGCGGTGCGGGCTCACCAGCGCGATCATGGACGCGCGTACCCCCCAGATCGTGGAAGCCGTGAGGGCGGCGGACCTGTTGCTCGGCAACGACGAGTGGGGAATGAACTGGATCTCCGCCCACCGGGCCAAGCAGGCCGCGGCGCAGCCGACATGACCGAGGACGCCGTCGGCCGGGTACGGCTGCGCTTCACCCCGGCGGACCGGGAGGTACGCGTACCGCCCGGGGTCAGTGTGTTCGACGCCGCGAGCTGGCACGGCATCGCGGTCGACTCCACCTGCGGCGGCCACGGCACGTGCAAGAAATGCAAGGTGAAGGTGCTCGACGGGGCGATGCCGGTGTCCCGGCTCGACGTCCGCGCGTTCACCCCCGAGCAGCTTCGCGACGGGTGGCGGCTGGCCTGTCTCGCGCTGGCCAACGAGGACCTGGCCGTCGAGGTGCCGCCGCTCGTGACCAGGCCCAAGGCGGCGACCGTCGGCGTCGGCCGCCAGGTGATCCTGCGCCCCGCGATCCAGAAGCGGTACGTGGAGCTGACGGAGCCGACCCTCGCCGACCAGACCACCGACCTGGAACGGCTGCTCGCCGCCATGGACGACCTGGAACTGCGTACCGACCTGTACGCGCTGCGCCGCCTGCCGACCGTGCTGCGGTCCAGCGACTACAAGCTCACCGCGGTGATCGTGGACGACGTGCTGATCGACGTCGAGCCGGGAGACACCACGGCGCGGCATTTCGGGATCGCCTTCGACCTCGGCACCACCACGGTGGTGGCGACCTTGATCGACGTCGCCACCGGGACGCCGGTCGCGGTGCACTCGATGCTCAACAAGCAGCAGCCCTTCGGCGGGGACGTGATCAGCCGGATCAGCGCCACGATGCTCGACCCCGAGGCGCTGGGCCGGCTGCAGGTCCTCGCCCACGACACCCTCGACGAGCTCACCCGCGACGTCTGCAAGGAAGGCGACGTCGACCCCTCCGAGGTGTACGAGATCGCACTCGCCGGCAACGCCACGATGACCCAGCTCGCGCTCGGCATCGACCCCGAGCCGCTGGGCGTGGCGCCGTTCGTGATGTCCACCCGTACGATGCCGGAGCTGTTGGCGTCCGACCTCGGGGTGCCGGTGCATCCGCGGGCGAGGGCCGTCGTGTTCCCCGCGCTGGGCGCCTACGTCGGGGGCGACATCGTCTCCGGGATGCTCGCCTCCGGGATGGACCGGGACAAGCGGCTGCGGCTGTTCATCGACGTCGGCACCAACTGCGAGATCGTGCTCGGCGACGGCGACCGGATCCTCGCCACCGCCGCGCCGGCAGGCCCTGCCTTCGAGGGCGCGTCGATCCGCTGCGGGATGCGCGCCGCCGAAGGCGCGATCGAGGTGGTACGCATCGTCGACGGCGCCGTCGAACTGCAGGTGATCGGCGACGTGGACCCGGTCGGACTGTGCGGCTCCGGACTGGTCGACGCGGTGGCCGCCCTGGTCGGCGCGGGGTTGATCGACGGGAGCGGGCGGTTCGTACCGGAGGCGGAGGCGGCGACCATCGCGCCCGGGCTGGCCCGCCGGCTCACCGAGGTCAACGGCGAGCGGGTGTTCGTACTCTCCGACTCCGTCTACCTGTCGCAGCGCGACGTACGGGAGCTGCAGTTCGCCAAGGCGGCGATCGCGACCGGCTGGGCGCTGCTGCTCGAAGAGCTCGGCGTCGGGCCGCGCGACGTGCAGCAGGTGCTGCTCGCCGGCTCCTTCGGCAGCTACCTGTCCGCCGCCAGCGCCGTACGCATCGGCCTGGTCCCCAAGCTGCCCGTGCTGCGGATCGTCAGCGCGGGCAACGTGGCGGGGGAGGGCGCCAAGATGGCGCTGCTGAGCGTACGGGAGCGGGTCGGCGCCGCCGCTCTGCTCGAAGAGGTGCGCTACATCGAACTGTCGGATCGGACCGACTTCAATGACCGTTTCATCGACAACCTCGCCTTCCCCGGCTGAGCGGACGGCCCTCGCCGCCGGGCAGCCCAGGTCGGGCGTTCGGCAGCGGGTCGCCGTCATCGCATGCGGCGCGCTGGCGCAGCACGTCACGGAGATCGCCGAGCGTCATGGCTGGCCGGTCGACGTACACCCGTTGCCGCCGCTGCTGCACAACCACCCGGAGCGGATCTCCGGCCAGGTGGCGGCGCTCGCCGCCGAACTCACCCCCCGGTACGCCACCGTCGCCGTCGGGTACGCCGACTGCGGCACGTACGGCGCCCTGGACCAGGTGTGCGACCAGCTCGGCCTCCGGCGGCTGGCCGGCTCCCACTGCTACGACCTGTACGCCGGCGCGGCCCGGATGCGGCAGGTGTTCGACGCCGAACCGGGCACGTACGTGCTCACCGACTTCCTGGTGCGGTCATTCCGGCGCACCATTCTCGCGGAGCTGGGGCTGGACCGGTATCCGGAGCTGCGCGACGACTACTTCCGGCACTACCGGCGGGTGGTGTGGCTGGCCCAGCATCCGACGCCCGACCTGCGGCGGGAAGCCGTGGCCGCGGCGAATTCGCTCGGCCTGCCGCTGGAGACGGTCGAGGTCGGCGACGAGTTGCTGGCTCAGGAGCTCGCGCTCTTGATCCAGCCCACCTGAATCGCGCAACCAAAGTGGGCGCTAGGCGGGGGTGGTGTCGGGGTGGGGGGCGAGGTTGCGGCGCCAGGTCTCGGTCTCGGCGATTTGGTTGAAGGTGAAGATGTGGAGGCCGGCGACGTTGGACTCGGGGGCGGTGAGGACGGGGACGCAGCGGTCCAGCAGGCGGTCGGGGCTGTAGCCGCCGGGGGCGGCGAAGCGGAGCAGCCAGGACGGATGGCGGGTGATGAACTTCGCCGACTCGCCCACCCCGATCTTCGTCGCCACCTTCAGCAGCTTCGCACGCTCCACCGGGCCGGCGATGCCGACCATGATCGGCAGGTCGACGCCGCGACGGCGTACCCGGGAGACCCAGGTGGCGAGCGTCCGGTGGTCGAAGCAGAGGTTGCTGACGATGTACGTGGCGTGCGGCCGCTTGTCCCACATCGACTGGATCGTGACGTCGTCGTCGATGGCCGGGTGGCTCTCCGGGTAGCCGGTGATGCCGACGTGGCGGAACGGGCGGCCCATCGCGGTCAACTCGGCGAGTACGCCGAGCGCGCCGTCGTACCTGCCGGCGGGTGGGTCGGCGTCACCTGCCGGGATGAACACGTCGTCGACGCCGAGCGCGACCAGCCGGTCCACGATGTGTTTGAGGTGCAGCTCGTCGGCGACCAGGCGCGCCGACAGGTGCGGCACCACCCGGTAGCCGTGCCCGACGAGTCGCTCGGACAGGTCCAGGGTCGAGTCGAGCCCCTTCACCGGCGAGGCGGTCACGGTGATCGTGACCGTACGCGGTACGGCGGCGACGATGCTGGCCTCGATCCCGGGCGTCGGGATGACCTCGTACCGCGCCGACTTCAGTAGCTGGGTAATCGAAGTGTTGCGCATGGATCAACTCAATTCGTAATACGCACCACCAATTGAGCGAAGCGTAATACTGCGGGCCGGGCGGTGCAATAGTCGGATCGGCCATGAGTCGGCCATCGCGGAATGCCGCCGCGGCACTGACAAATTGCCCGCAGAGACGTCGCCGCGAGCGGGCCGCAATGGCAGGGTTGCATCATGGGCCGGGATGTGGATCGGCGTACGTTCACCCGGGAGGACCGTACCGAGTTCCGGGAGAAGGTACGGCGGTGTCTGGACGTCTTCGCGCGGATGCTGGGCGAGTCCCGGTTCGACTTCGAAACGCCGCTGAGCGGGCTGGAGATCGAGCTGAACCTGGTCGACGGGCACGCCGACCCGGCGCTGCGCAACGAGGAGGTCCTCGCCGCGATCGCCGACCCCGACTTCGTCACCGAGCTGGGCCAGTTCAACATCGAAATCAACGTACGGCCGCGCCGCCTCGGTGACGGCGGGATCTCCGATTTCGAGTCCCAGGTACGCGCCAGCCTCAACGCCGCCGAGGCGAAGGCCGGCAAGCTCGGCGCGCACCTGGTGATGATCGGCATCCTGCCCACGCTGCGGCAGGGCGATCTGACCCTCCAGTCGCTGTCGGCCAACCCCCGCTACGCGCTGCTCAACGAGCAGATCTTCGCCGCCCGCGGCGAGGACCTGCAGATCGCCATCGACGGCGCCGAGCGGCTGGTGACCGTATGCGACTCGATCGCCCCCGAGGCCGGCTGCACCAGCACTCAGCTGCACCTGCAGGTCAGCCCGGAGCAGTTCCCGGCGTTCTGGAACGCCGCGCAGTCGATCGCCGGGGTGCAGTTGGCGCTGGGCGCCAACGCGCCGTACCTGTTCGGCAAGGAACTGTGGGCCGAGACCCGGGTCCCGCTGTTCGAGCAGGCCACCGACACCCGTTCGGTGGAGCTCAAGGAACAGGGGGTACGCCCCCGGGTGTGGTTCGGGGAGCGTTGGATCACCTCGATCTTCGACCTGTTCGAAGAGAACGTCCGGTACTACCCCGCCCTGCTGCCGATCGTCGACGACGAGGATCCGGTCGCCGTACTCGACCGCGGTGAGACCCCGTCGCTCTCGGAGCTGCGGCTGCACAACGGCACCATCTACCGCTGGAACCGCCCGGTGTACGACGTGGTCCGCGGCATGCCCCACCTGCGGGTGGAGAACCGGGTGCTGCCGGCCGGCCCCACCGTCGTCGATACGCTCGCCAACGCGGCCTTCTACTTCGGTGTGGTCCGGATGCTCATCGAGGACGACCGGCCGGTGTGGAGCCGGATGTCCTTCAGCGCCGCGGAGGAGAACTTCCACAGCGGCGCCCGGTACGGACTCGACGCCAGCGTCTACTGGCCGGGCCTGGGCGCCCTGACCGCGAGCGAGCTGGTGCTGCGCCGGCTCCTGCCGCTGGCGTACGAAGGGCTGGACCGCTGGGAGGTCTCGCCCGCCGAACGCGACCGGCTGCTCGGGATCATCGAGCAGCGCTGCCTGACCGGGGTGAACGGCGCCGCCTGGCAGACCGGCGCGCTGCGCAGCATCGACGACAACTTCAACGTCGATCGGCACGACGCGCTGCGGATGATGCTGACCCGCTACATCGAGCACATGCACAGCAACGTCCCGGTGCACGAGTGGCCCACGTACACGTAACAGGCCCGGTCACGTAGAAGCCCCGGTCGGCGCCGACCGGGGCTTCTCGCGCGTTGACCAGGTCAGGAGATCCAGGCTTTGACCTTGTCCGGGTTGGCCGCGACCCACTTCTTGGCGGCCGCCTCAGGGGACATCTTGTCCGCGGCGATCCACTTCGCGACCAGGTTCTGGTCGTCGTTGGTCCACTGGAACTTCTTCACCAGCTGGTACGCCGGCCCGTTCTTGTCAGCGAACTTCTTCGACACGATCTTGTCCAGGTCGTACGGCGGGTAGTCGCAGGCGACCTTCTCCGGGTCGGCGTCGCACCCCTTCTTGTACGGAGGCAGGTTCACCTTCACCAGCGGGATCTCCGAGAGCAGCCACTGCGGCGAGTAGAAGTAGCCGATCACCGGCTTCTTGTTCTTCTCCGCGGTACGGAACGACTGGATCAGCGCGGCCTCGCTGCCGGCGTACACGACCTTGTAGTTGAGCTTCAGGTTCTTGACCAGCGCCTCGTCGTTGGTGACGTACGAGGGGTCACCGTCGAGGAGCTGGCCCTTGCTTCCCGACTCGGAGGTCTTGAACAAGTCGGCGTACTTGTTGAGGTTCTTCCAGTCGGTGATGTCGGGGTACTTCTTGGCCAGCCACGGCGGCACGTACCAGCCGATCTCGCCCTTCACGCCGGTGGAACCGCCCTCGACCGCGGTCTTCTGGCCTTCGATGTACTTCTTCTTCAGGTCTTCGTGGCCCCAGTTCTCCACGATCGCGTCGACCTCGCCGCTGCCGAAGCCCTGCCAGGCGATCTCTTCCTTCAGGTCCTTCTTGGTGACGTTGCAGCCGAGCTTGCTCTCGGCCACCTCGGCGATCACCGCGGCGTTGGCTTCGTACCCCACCCAGGGGTTG
>WNGA01004923.1_pt1 | contig 21423 bp, 23 predicted proteins | sample 5400061 | NCBI WGS metagenome assembly WNGA01 (sample SAMN13153366, study PRJNA577476) | soil metagenome | isolation source: 100 cm soil or saprolite under grassland replicate 2 | place: USA:California | collected 2016-06-15
CAGTAGAGACAAGAGACATCCACAGTGCTCTTAGCGCACATAGGATTTCCAATTTCGCTGCGATCGACCTGAATCGCAAGGTCTCGGTTGATGGCATCGAGATCAGAGCGCTAAACGCGGGACACATGTTAGGCTCTGCCCAGTTTCTCGTTCACACGCCAGCGACCTCGATCTTGTACACGGGAGACATAAACTGTGTTGATACTTTGACGACAAAAGCGGCTGAGCCTCACCGGTGTGATGTTCTCGTGATCGAGGCGACCTACGGCTCGCCGATCTACCGTTTTCCATCCCGGGAGACCATCTATGCCGGTGTCGTTGAGTGGGCCGTGGAGATGATAAAACAGGGGTGCGTTCCGTGTCTACACGTCTACGCTGCCGGCAAGGCGCAGGAGATGGTCCGCCTATTCAACGTCTATACTCACCTACCTGTCGTTGTTAATCCGCGTCTCGACGGGGTGAACGAGGCTTATCGGAAGAGCGGCCACTCGTTGAATTGGTTGTCCTCAAACTCCGCGGACGGGAGAGAAGTCTTGGAGAAGGATCCCTGCGTTTACATTACCACTCCAGGCGATAAGAGGAGTATTGGTAGGAAGGCGGCGAGGGCTTTTGCCACAGGGTGGGCGCTCTCGTTGAGAGGTCGTAACGCGGCCTTCCCGTTGAGCAGTCATGCCGATTTCGAGCAGCTAGTATCGTTTATCAAAGCGTGCCAACCCGAGGAGGTTTACATTTTCACCGGGTTTGCTGAGGAGCTGGGGCGAACGGTCAAGTCTGAGCTGGGTCTTGATGCAAGAGCTGTTCCTACGATGAATCAGAGAAAATTGTTCGAAGACTACTAGTCTTCTAGTCAGAATGACTGGGTTGGGTCAGGTGACAGGAAGGAGGAAGTATGCTGCGAGGGCGAATACTACTAAGCCTATGCCGGATATTACGACAAGTTGGGGGCTTAGTTTTATTCCTGGGGTGTCTTCTTCGAAAAAGCGCAAGAGTCCAGCGCTTGCAGCGGGCATTGGGGCCTCGTCTCGGCGTCTCTTCTCCCGCTTGGTCAACTAGTGTCTCCTGCCTGCTTCGCTCGGGGCTGATGGTCAGTAATAAGGGTCGCGTGGCTATCGTAGCTGAATGTACTCATAAGCATCTCTGGTCGATTCGAAAGCATAGTGTACTCTCGTGAACCCTTTTCGGAACTCATTAACGATCCTGCCTACCTTCGCCGCGTCCTCGCCTTTGACGACCACGCGATGCATTAGCTGAGCTATTTCTTTCATCTCTGACTCTTTCATTCCTAGCCTCGTGACTTCGGATACGCCACATCTTATTCCTCCCGGAGCTTCAAAGTGTCTTCCTTCTTTGATGTCATAGGGTAGAAGGTTGCGGTTGAGAATGATGTTGGCATCTTCCAGTTTTTTCTCGATAGTCTTTCCATCGCCATACTTGGTAATGTCCGCGACCAGAAGGTGTGATTTTGTGAAGCCTCTCTTTTCTCCGAGGACCTTGAATCCAAGCTCGTGAAGTGCTTGAGCAAGGGCTTTGCTGTTCTTGACTATCTGGGCCGCGTACTCTCTTCCATACACGAGCATCTCGGCGAACATTATTGCTTTTCCCGCGAGATGGTGGAGGTGGTGGTTGCTGACGTTGCCTGGAAAGGTTGCCTTCTTGATCTTCTCAGCGTTCTCTGGATGAGAGAGTATCAGTCCGCCCTGTGGTCCGGGAAGAGTCTTGTGAGTGCTGCAGGTCATGGCGTCGACGCCCTCGTGCATTGGATCCTGGAACTGGTGTCCTGCAACTAACCCTGCTACGTGGGCTGCGTCGTAACAGCTCTTGGCTCCATGCTCTTGGAGAATGGGAGCAAGTTCCTTTATGGGGTGCGGGAATGGAAGAACTGAACCGCCTAGCATCGCCAGTGTTGGCTTTTTTCCCTCGGCCGCCAATTTCTTGATCTTCTTCTCGGTCGCGTCAATGTCGATGTTCATCTCTTCAGTGTCGAACGGAAAATACTCGACGTTGAGCCCTCGTACTGAGCCTGCTGTCCCTCCGAACTCTTTCTTTCCCATGCTGATGTGACCGCCGGCCGGGATCGCCAGTGCCATGATCGTGTCTCCTGGGGTCGTGAACGTGGTGTATGCCACGAGGTTCGCGCATACTCCAGATATTGGCCGGACGTCGGCGACCTGTCCAGCCTTCTGCGTAGCGGTTGCCGAAGTCTGAGAGTATGGCTTCTTTGACTGCGGAGCTGGGAATGTTCTCGCTGGCTATTAGGGGGATTGCTCCGGAAAACCATTCGTGGTGGGCTTGTAGGAGCTGGAAGACTCGCTGGTATGATTCTTTGGGCTGTGATAGCATGCTGGATGCCGTTTCTTCATTCTTGTATAACCTTTCACCGCCTCTCTCCTCGTCGGGCTTTCCCTTCTAATGAGCGGTACTCGGGAACTAGCGAAACATTGGGTGGAGAAGCGCGTCTTTATCGATCATGTTCTCGCCTGTTTTCTGAACTGGCTCCACCATTGAGGATTCAGGTTGACGTATTTCACGAACCTCGCCAGAAGGTCGAGGGTGCGGGAGTCAGTGTAGTGTTCCAAGCCTTCTGTGTCCTTCTGAGCTGTTGTTTCTTCGACGCCAAATAGTTTGAGGAAGGCGACTAGGAGCGCGTGGCGTTCTCCGAGTGCGCGGGCCATGTTTTCTCCCTCCCCGGTCAGGGTGATGCCGCCTTACTTTTCGTGGAGTATGAGCTGTTCTGAGTGAAGCCGGTCAAGCATGCCGGTAACGGTTGGAGGCCGTACGTGAAGATGTTTAGCTATGTCGACTGGTTTCGCGTAGCCTTTCTCGCGGATCAGCTCGTAGATTATTTCTACGTAGTCTTCTTTTCTGGGCGTTTGCTGTCTAGCGCCTGGTTTGTGGGCTCGGGCCAGTTTTGCCAGCTGGCTTTTTCCGGGGCGAGTTTGGGCCATCTTTCTAGGATGTTGCGGTTTTGGGGGTCGGTTGTTTAAGGCTTAGATGTGGATGTGCAGGTTGAGGCTGTCTCTGAGTTTGCGCAGTATTGGCTCGAGGGGGCCTGGTTCGAGGCTGATGGCGACGATCTGGTTGTTGTGGGGGAAGATGACCAGATCGACTTTCTTGTATTGTATGGAGATGTGCGCGAGTGGTCCGCACTGGTTTTCGAGTTGGGATAGCGTGTCCAGAATCATGGGTGGGACGCTGCTCATGAATTTCCGATCGTAGGTCTCGGGGGTTAGGCTCATCACGTTTGACCGCATTCGTGATTCTAGGAGTTTGCTGTTCCGGTCTAGGAGGGCGACGTAGCGGATGCGGGAGTCTAACGCGAATAATTCGTCGACGAGTCGTGTTTGGGGCCTGCTCAAGCTGGAATCATTCGCTTCTCCGCGATGCTCGCTAAAGAAATGCTTTCGCCTTGCATGAGACTGGCTAGGCTGGGATTGGGTATTGTGCCGGTTTCATCGCATGGATGGCTTGTTTCATCTAGCGGTGGAAACCGATTCTGGGCGGTTCTCTAGGTTTGAAGGATCGGATTGGCCTACTGAAGATTGGTTTCACTTGGGTCTGAGGAAGCCTCTCTTGCGGCGCGAGGGTCGGTCGCTAAGACCCCCTATTTTTCCTGGAACATTTCCTGTCTGGCACTGATTCCGGGCGAGACAGGCAAATCAGGGCACAGTCCAGGCTTAGAAGTCAGCGCAAAGGGACGGGATATTTAGCGGCATTCTCGAATGATTCATGGGCGGTTTCGGGGAGGCTTCTCAGATCCGAGAACAGGGTTCATTCTAGGCGAATCTCACTGAGATTTTTCAGAAATCGCTGATATCCTTGATAATCTCGATCGGGGCATCGGGGGAGATCTCGCCTCGAAAATAGCATGTCCTAAAAATCATGGCTGGAATAGTTGGTCGTGGTCTCGGGTTCGGCCCGGGTTTATATTCTGGTTTTCCGATCTGCCGGAAAAATACTGCCTATTGGGGATCGGTTTCCTCTGGAGTACAAGTGGGTTGTTCTGACGGTCACTACCGTCGGAATTTTCATGGCGACCCTTGACTCCAGTATCGTGGTGGTTGGGCTTCCACAGGTCGTGTCTGATCTGAAGACCAACCTGGTCGTCGGCGTCTGGATTATCACAATCTACCGTCTCATGATCACGGTTCTCCTTGTTGGGATTGGGCGGTGGGCCGACATGCACGGCCGGGTCCGACTCTACAACATGGGCTTCGCGATCTTCACACTCGGCTCCCTCCTCTCCGGTCTCTCCCCCACTGCCGAGGCGCTTCTCGCTTTCAGGCTTGTCCAGGGGATTGGGGCGGCTCTGTTGTTCGTCAATAGCGTCGCGATCGTCACTGACGCCTTCTCCGGCAAGGATCTTGGCAAAGGAATAGGGATAAACCAAGTGGCCATAAACGCCGGGACAATCACCGGATACACACTGAGCGGAGTCCTTATCCAGCTATTCACATGGCGTTCCATATTTCTAGTAAACGTTCCAATAGGAATCTTCGGAACCTACTGGTCAAGAAAGCGACTGAAGGAAATTTCGCCGCCCGCAGTCGGAGAGAAGTTTGATGCAGCAGGAGCCATAACATTCTCCATCGCCATTACTCTCTTACTCTTGGGTCTCACCCTCGGGAGCCTAACGGAGTTTGCAAACCAAGCCGTGGTGGGGGGTAGCATTCTCTGCTTTGCTATTTTCATCAAGATCGAGAGGAGGACCAAATATCCCGCGCTAGACCTGTCCCTGTTCAAGATCAGACTATTCACTGCAGGAAACATTGCCAATCTCCTCAGTGGACTGGCCTTCGCCGCACTAGCCTTCGTCATGACACTCTACTTCCAACTGATTAGGGGATACGATCCACTTCACGCGGGAATATTTCTCATCCCTCTAGATGTGACATTGATTCTTGTCGGGCCAGTGAGCGGCTGGCTCTCAGACAAATGGGGGGCTCGAGGATTGAGCACTATGGGCTTGCTCGTCGCCTCTGCCGGCTTCTTCTTTCTCTCCCGGTTCGATCTCAACACCCCCTACCCTCAGATTGCGCTCTGGCTGGCTCTGGTCGGATTTGGCATCGGCCTTTTCCGTAGTCCTAACGCGAGCTCTGTAATGGGATCCGTTCCTGGATCTAAGAGAGGTATCTCGTCAGGGGTCCGAGCCACTATCATCAACACTAGCATCGTTGCCAGCATTCCACTAGTTTTAGCTTTGATGACCGCGGACGTTCCATATTCCAAGCTTGTGAACTTGGGAAATGTTGGTCTAGGAGGAATCACGCAGCTAGCAAGCGCTGAGTTGGGTTCCTTCCTTGCCGGACTGCAGCACTCTCTGATCGTCCTATCATTCCTGATCCTCGGGTCAGCAATATTCTCGTTTCTCCGCGGACCAAGAATAGAATCTGAAGAACCTCCTCATCAGATATAGTGGAGCCCCGGATGGGGGTTGAACCCATGACCTACGGCTTTTTTGGACGTTTACAAAGCCGTCGCTCTACCACTGAGCTACCGGGGCAAGCATCGAGCCGTGTCGGAATCCTCCTCAGATAAAATCTCCCCGGTAAGCCTGTGTTCTAGGCGAGCGGGTTTGCCATACGCATTCTGGTGGCGGCTCGGACAAGCGCGTCCACTCCCGGGAGACTTTGACCAGACAAGAGAGAGAGCATTGCACCGCCAGCCGTGCTGACGTGGCTGAACTTTTCTTCAATGCCTTGTATTGATGCAAGACCAACCAGGTGTCCTCCCCCGATGACGGTGTAGCCGTGGCTGTTGGCCATTGACTCCAGTAGCCCCCTTGTACCTTTGTCAAACCCGTTTCGCTCAAAGACACCTAGGGGGCCGTTGGCAACTGTCGTGGCTGCACCCGTTACGATCTTGGAATATTTCTCCAGGGTCTTAGCGCCAATGTCAAGAGCTTCTTGTTCAATGCGAGTAGGGGAAACTGGTCGGTCAACTCTCTTGCCTTGCTTGTCCTCGTAAGCTAAGTCCAACGGGACTTCGATATGATCTCGGTACTTCTCGGTCAGGTCTTTGGCTCGGTCGAGGAATTGTTTGAAGTCGCGTATTTCTCCATCATCGATCTTTGTCTCTATCTGCCGGGCTCGGAGAAACAGTTTCGCCGGAACCCCTCCTAACAGGACCTTGTCTGCTTTCTCCCGCGACAGTATGTTTTCGATAACAGGGATCTTGTCTTCGACCTTCGCGCCGCCTAGAGAGTAGACGCATGGTCTCTTTGGAGCCTCTAGAAGAGTTGAAACCGCGTCCAGTTCCTTCTCCATCAGGCGGCCCGCTGCGCTCGGCAATAATTCTGGCAGACCAGCGATGGAGGGCTGCGATCTGTGAGCTGTCGCGAAGGCGTCGTCAACGTATAGGTCGAATACAGGTGCCAACCGTCGGACAAAATGCGTCTTGACCAGTTTTTCGCGTTTGTCGTCGATGTTTTCCTCGGCGCAGAACCGGAGGTTATCGAGGACTAGGATCTCGCCCTGCTGGACCTTGCTGATTTTCTCGAGGGCGTGAGGGCCGATGACGTCGTCTACAAACTTGATCTGTTGGGAGCAGTATTGGGCTAGGAGGTTTGCGTGAGGTTCGAGCGAGGTGAAGTCATCTTTTCCAGGACGGCTCTGATGGGAGCCGAGTACTACGCGAGCCTCATCTAGCTCGGATAGAGTCTTGGAGATAGCCTTGATTCGGGTATCATCTAGGATTAAGTGTGTGGACGGATCAAGGGGGACGTTAATGTCCACTCTGAGGAAGACCCGTTTGTCTCTCGTTTCTACATCGTCAAGAGTTAGAAAGTCATATTTTTTCAGTTGAGAATCCTCTTGCCGATGTCAAGGCCGGGTTCGGGGTCTTGTTTAATGATTTGTCAGGAATCCTTTTAGCCGCAGACACTCGGCGGCTGTTTCGCCGGGGTGGCTCAGCCTGGTCAGACCCCGAAAGGGGAACCACAGCGCCGGACTCATAAATTCAATGTGAGAGATCCGGAAGTCGCGGGTTCGAAAACACGACCTCTGATCGAGAGTCCCGCCCCCGGCACTCCTGACTCCTGACTGTCTCCTTTGATAGCCATCGGCAAGATATCGCAGTCCTTCACAAAACCCCCAACGGTATCAGCTCCTCGTCTGTTCTTTGGCCGAGCCCGTGGAAGCGCTCCAAGTCGCCGTCCATCGAGTGATTCGTCAGCAAGGCTAATCTGTCTCGTCAACGAACAGTTTCAGGATCACTCCTTGGTTTTGGAAGAGTGCCCCTTTTGCCACAAGTTTCTTGCTGCTGAGCTACTATCTAAGGAAGAGGTGGACACGGCCGAGACACTCAAAGAGAAGGATGTTTTTTTCAGAATGGGCCTGACGATCGAGACTGGTGAAAGGGTTGCCGACCATCCGGAGGCCTTTATCACGTATAAGTTTGCGTACCGGTGCAGAGACTGCGGAAAGGAATGGGCCAAGTTCAGAGTTCGTGAAGTTGGGATTCCAAAGGAATACGTTGAGGATGAGGAAGAAAAAACTGATTATGAGGCAGAAAGGGAAGAAGAGGACGTGAGAGAGGAACAGTACGCTAGAGAAGGATAATTGGATTTTTAAGAACTGTCATATTAGGTGTAACAGAGCTGCCTAGTATATTCTCTGTTCAGAAGAAAGGAGCCGGCCTCATCGCCTCGGCGGCATGACTTTTCGGTATTTCGGTACAAATAGGGGAGTTTGGGTTGGATGACTATCCGCCTTGGGCGAAGAATTGTACGGCGGTTGAGTTACTGTTGGTGATTGTACTACCGTTCATCGTGACGAATGTAGTGGTAAAGGAGCCTGTGACATAGACGGACGCGCTCTGGAGCACGCGGTCTGTCCACCCTGGAATGATCTGGAAGGTCAGCGTTCCGGACGATGTGCGAGAGTTCACACTGTGTACCCAGCTGACTGTAGAGTCGCTGCTCGCGTCTGTGACGTTTGTGTTCTTGAGGAAGTAGCTCTGGGTTTGGCCTGCAGTCACGTTGGCGCCTTGAGATTCGGCCTGTGTTCCGATGCTGTAGGTGATTGTGGTGGGTCCTTGAGTGGTCTGTCCTACTGGTCCGTGGGAGACGATCTGGTTTGAGCTGGGGTCGACTCTTGCGGAGTCCTGTTCCAGCGAGGTCCGCCATGGACTGTCATAGATCTGGATTCCGGGTTGGATGGTCGAGTTCCAGAAAAAGTTGAACCATTTGTAGGCGGTCGATCCGCTGTTCTGGAGAAGGAATACTGTGAAGGTGGAGACGACTCTGCCTACTGGACGGAAGTAGTCTCCGGTATCAGTTGAGCCTCTTATTATGAAAGACCAGAAGGGCGGGCTAGTAGTGGTCTGGACTGTGATTCCAGAGGGGGTTCTTGTTCCCGAACTCGTCGTGAGCGTTGACTGGGCTGGGGCTATCGTGGCGGCCGACTGTGTGAGCGGTTGTTCTGCCCAGTGGAATTCTGCGGCGATGGCGTAGTCGAACCCGGCAAGGACTTGAAGGGTGGCGCCCTGCTGGGTTCCGTCAGCGAGGGTTCCTAGGATTTTCACTCCTTCCGCGATCAGCGGGAGGCCTGGGCTATGGAATCCCAGGAGTCCCTGTATGGAGTCAGCCAAGATGGCGGGGTTTCCTCTGACTACTATTGTTGGAACGCCGTGGAGTGTCGTGCTCGTTATGAGCGAGAGCACGGTGGGATCGAGTGATGTAGCGGTTGAGAGCCATGCTCCATCGACGTACAGGATTGAGCCGCTTCCTAACAATGAGAGGCCGGAGGCCGAGGGAAGGATGGTGACGGATGATGTTAACCCTTGTAGATCTATTACCAGTGAATCGAGGGGGCTTGAGACTCCCAGGACGTATACTGGAGTGACGCCGACTGCATTGGCGAAGCCTATGGGGTGCAACGCGAGCGTGGCAAGAACTAGGGCGGAGAAAGCCATAAGGTGATGAGAGACATTAACTATTCTCTTCATCGCTCTTCCTGTGACCCGCGCGAGGGATGCCCGGTGAGCAGTTAAGCTATCTTACAAGACTCGAAAATATCGTAAATCGATATTATCGAGATTCGATATTTCATTCTATAGACAACCATTGATGGCTTAACAAATATCAAGGTAGCATGGTCCATCTAGAGCTTCTGGACACTTCCTCTAGTCACATGTCGATAGCCGCTCCATGGACTTTGGCCTTATTCGTGGGAACAGTTGGTGCCCAAGTCCAGCGAACCCCCTTCCGTAACGCTGAGAAACTGTATTTAGTGATCGCGCCGGGTCACTACAGATATCTCTAGACCACTCCGGCTTATGCCGAGATATGAAATAGGCGGCTGAGCTCCCACAAGTCTTTTATTTGTCGCGTCGTTTGTAAATTGAGGTTCTTGAGAGTAAAAATGAGGGCGCGTTCCCTCTCAGTCCTAATACTCCTGGTCGTCTTGCTAGCGGGTACGATTTCTGCTGCTGTACCGCCAGCTCGTGCCGCGTCTTTCTTGACCGTGTCCCTTGACTCGTCCAGCACAAGCCAAACAGATGTGGTGATCTCTCCCTCGTCAACCGCGGTGAAGAGTTTCCGGATTGGAGCAATCATCAACGCCAGCTCAACGGGCCCACTAAACAATGTCTACGGGTGGCAGTTCACGATCAACTATAATTCCACAGCTTTCGTTCCGCAGGGCGACCCTAGTGCCGCTTCCCTTTATCCTGACGGTGCGGTTAACACTGTTCTATTCGGAGCCCAGACGACACCTGGGACGGTCAATTGGGCCGGACTCTTAGCCGCCAGTAATGCTTTCGGCTCCTCGTCAGTTTCGGCTCTAGGGGGCAATGGCCAAATTACAGTTTTCTTGACACTGGTTGCACCTGCCACCGCCGTATCATTATCGGCAAAGGCCCTCTTGGCTAATGTCAACTTTGAGCTGTTACCCGGCAACACTAGTCCCCAGTCCTTCGCTGTTAGCAATGTCTTATTCGTTGATAGCTCGGGCCACGGAATCTCCGGCGTTGGACCGGGGGCGCCTGCGACGGTAACTGTAACCAACAATCCGCCTTTCGTCCGCGTTACAGCCTCGCCCGCGCCACAGGTTGGACCGTTTGCGTTTTCGTTCAATGCGACCGCAACTGATTCTGATGATAGTATTCCAAATCCAGGAGGCTACTTCTGGGACTTTGGGGATGGAACACAGGATCTGGGAGTTACTGGGCTTGGTGTAGTGCATGATTTTGCAGTCGCGGGCAGGTTCAACGTCACCATCAGAGTAGAGGATACCCTGGGAGCTACGGGCTCAGCCCGAGATTCTCTGGGCAACCCCATCTTCAATAATCAGCCAAGTCATGCGGTCGTGAGTGTTGTGGCCGGGGGGGCCGCTAACGGACCGCCTGTGGCAATCTTTGCTTTCTCGCCGACGAACCCGTCTGCAGGCCGGAACGTTCTCTTCGATGGTTCTGCGAGTTATGATCCTGATGGATTAATCGTTTTGTGGTCTTGGAACTTCGGCGACGGCCTCGTGGTTAGCAGTGCGTCGCCGACCGCCAACCACTCCTACTCTAACGCGGGAGATTTCATAGTCACATTGACCGTCACTGACAATGGCGGCGCTAATGGCAACGCGACTGCACTTGTTCATGTGGTCGCTCTTCAGCCGACCGTAGTCATCGTCGACACCGACGCCTCCAGCGGGGTTGTGGATAACAACACCATAGTAACGGGTCCCTTCTCGATCAGCATTAACGTCCTTAACGTGACGAACTTGCATGCGTGGCAATTCACACTCAACTTCGACTCCAATCTAGTTTCCACCTCTGGAAATGCTACCCTAGGCCCATTCTGGCAATTTGCCCTGAATAACAATAACGGCTTTGTGGTAACACAGGCCAACCGGACCAGTGTGACAATCGCGTTTTCTCTGATCCAAAGCGTTTATGGTTTCGTCGGTACGGGGATTCTCGCCACTATCCACTTCACACCACAAGCGACGGGACTGCTCCGGCTTCACATATCGAATACGATACTGCTCGACTCCTCACTTTCCCAGATACCCATCATCACAGAGGATGGCGTCGTTCGAATCCAGAGCCTGCCCCCGCCGGACCTGCCTCCCGTCGCCCGGTTCACCTTCTCCCCCGCCAGTCCGCTGGTGGCCCAGACCGTATCCTTTGATGGGTCGAGCAGCTTCGACCCTGACGGATTCATCAGCCAGTGGATGTGGAGCTTTGGCGACGGACTGATCATCTCGGGCGGGCCCCAAGCATTTCATTCCTACAACAACCCTGGCAATTACACTGTGACGCTCACAGTTACCGACAACGCCTTTCTTACCGCATCATTATCGATGACTGTCAGCGTTCACCAGAAATCATTGCATGATGTAGCGGTCGTCTTTGTCAACGTGTATCCGAGGGTCGTGGTCTCGTCCGGGTTCGTCAGTATCGTGGTTGGAATTGCGAACAACGGCTTGAGTAATGAGACTGTTAGCGTTACAGCCTACTACGATTCTCACCCGATACAGACCGTCAGTGGAATCTCCCTCGAAGCAGCGAATTGTGTGAACTGCTTCTACGTGGAGTATATCCCGATTCTATGGGATACCTCAGGCGTTCCAGCTGGCAACTATACGATCTCTGCAACTGTACTACTCGCCAGCGATCAGAGTCCTTCGAACAACAACCTCTCGGACGGACAGGTCACGATTCTTCCCCCGCCAGTCCTAACCATTACTCCTTCAAGCGGATCTCTGGGTGCGAAAGTTCTCGTCCAGGGAAGCGGGTTCATGCTTCCCTCCAGTCCATACGGCCCCTCGATCGACGTCCTGCAAGTATCATTCGATGACATGTTCCTCGGCATCGTATTCACTCATTCCGGTTCGTTCAACTTCACTTTCGACGTTCCTCACGCTGAGCCTGGCATCCACCAGGTCAAAGCTCTAGACGAGTATACGCTCGCCCATGCATCTGCGAGCTTTCTTGTGCTCGCTGGGGCCCAGGCCGGTGGCTTCTCAGTCAGCGTGGATGTTGGATCGATATACTTCCCGGGAGACACTGCGACGATATTCGCCCTTACAAGTTTGAACGGTGCTCCTACGGCCCCCAGCAGCATCCAGATTGTTCTGGTCAAGCCTAACGGGTCCAATGTTACCTTGACCCCGGTACGTGTATCCACGGGACTCTTCAAGGCAACCTACTCAGTTCCGAAGACGGGAGTAATAGGCACCTACGTGGTATTGGTGACGGCGCACATGTCCGGGCCCTTGGACGCGTCGGGTATCAGGAGCTTCGAAGTGAAACTGTCCTGGTTGTCCACCCAGGGTCCGACCATAGGAACTGCTGCCACGCTTGCAGGACTCGTCGGGGTCGTTGCCGTAGCATGGCGGAAGGGATGGTTGAGAAGAAAAGAGGACGAGACGTCCCCCCTGCCTTTCTGAGCTAGTTTTCCCCTAGACGCGTCAGCTGACAAACCCGTAGTCCATCAGTCTCTTTCCAAGACCGTATGAGTCTAGCTCCGGCGTAGGATATCGACGCGGCCGTCCCTTCTTCCCACGTATACGGTGTCCGACATGCCGAGAAACAGTCCCGTCTCTACAACTCCAGGAATTTTCTTCAGCTTCTCATGTATTATGTCTGGGCGTCGAAGGTTTCGAAAATAGGCATCGACGATGAGGTTGCCGTTGTCCGTGATCACGGGTCCGACCTTACCTGCGCCCTCTCTCAGGATTGCCTTCTCTGAAATCTGCTTTATTCTCGATAGAGTTGACGGATAGCCGAAGGCTACGATCTCAACCGGGATGGGACGCTCGCCCCCCAAAGTCTTGACTAGTTTCTTCTCGTCCACGACAATGATGAGTTTCTTGGCGGTTGAGTCGACGATCTTTTCCCGGAGTAGGGCTGCTCCTCCCCCTTTTACAAGGTCAAGGGATCTCCACTGGACTTGGTCTGCGCCGTCGATGGCGACTTGTATCTCAGAGTTGTCGTCTAGCTGGACGGTTCTCAGTCCTAGGGTTCTAGTTGCGTTTTCCATCTGGTAGGAGGTTGGGATGAAGCTGATGTGAAGGTGTTCTTTGCGCACTCTCTCGGCAGCCAGCTCTAGTACCTTGATGACTGTTGATCCGCTTCCGAGCCCTATGGTTGCGCCGTCCCGGATCTCTCTTACTGCTTGGGCCGCCGCGCTCAGCCTTGCCTTCTCTACCCAGCTCATCTGTGGGCTTAGCCTTCCGTTTCTATTTGTTCGAGCCGTTCCATTGCTTTGAGGACTTCTTCCCGAATGGTCTCGATCTTCTCTTCAGCTTTGTTCCTAGCTTTTTCCCTCGCAGGCTTCTCCTTAGGAGACTGGTTATCTCCGGTCGGCGAGGTTGCGGATTCGGTTTTTTCCGGGGCTGGCTTTGGCTCAAGAGACTTGGCTTCTGCCGAAGCGGGTAGGTTGATCGAGGGCCGGATCTTTTCGATGCGGGCCTGTATGTCCAAAAATGTCTCTTGGAATCTCTTGAACAGATCTTCCTTGGCTGTCTCTAGCTCATAGAGGTCCACAGTCTTCTTGTAGGTATCGATCTCCGCGTCTACGCGTTTCAGATCGTTCTTGTAAGGTTGTATCATCTGGTTTTTTTCCGGTTCGTTGATCATGCCCTTTGCTTCCGCCTCGTAGATCTTGGTGAGTGCATCTCCGATGATGTCTCTTTCTAGATTGGCAACTCGGAGCCGGTTGCGCGCATGCGTAATATCGGGTTCCGTTACCGTCTTCCGGATCGTGTCGGGTATGGGGAAGGGTTTCAGTTTGGGCGAGGCCGGGACCGGTTCCTCTACGGGTTTCTTTTTTCCGAATAGGATCAGCTCTGTGAGAAGTTGGAACGGGGCTCTAGGGCCCTTCCCCCGCAATAGAAGCATTCCTCTAGTGATAATCTGCGATACGGCGGGTGCCGGATTATTATAGGTTTAGCGGAGCTGGATGATTGCTTGTTACTCGCGCTTGTTCGCTCATCGTCCACTTAGGTTATTAGTTGTTGTCAGGGTCTTTCTCCCGTCGGACTTATGTCTCTGGCCTTGCGCTGTGAGAGTTGCGGGATGCCCATGGCGACTAACGAGGAGCATGGGGCGCAGAACCCAGACAACCCCTATTGTATCCACTGCACGGATATGAAGGGGAAGTTGTTGCCATTCGAGAAAAAGTTTGAGGACTTGGTGAAGTCGGCGATGGATACGCGTTGGATGAACCGCGAGCAGGCTGAGAAGAGTGTTCTAGATCAGATGGGTCAGATGCCTGCGTGGCGGGACCGTGTAGCACAGATGAAACCTGGCACCAGTGCCGCACGTTAATTCTGTCTGTCCTATTCGCGACGTTATTTGAGTTCGGCGTCCGTTGGAGGCGGCAGAAAATGCACATCGCGTTTGGTTCTCCTGCAGAGAATCTCCCTCAAAAGCTGGAGATAGCGGCAACGGATTTCCCAGAAGAGCGTTCGAGTATGGATCGTGCGGGATTCTAACGAGAGGTTGTGGAGCCCCGGACGAGGTTTGAACTCGTGACCTTTGCCTGTTTGAGGAGTCTACCAAGGCAACGCTTTTGGCTGGGTTGGCATCTACCAGGCTGAGCCACCGGGGCACTCGCGAAAGTTCCTTGGTCCTGGCTCTATATGAATTGCTAGAACTGGACGATTGATGTTATCGTCAATGCCTAGGAGCAGGAGTTTTCATCTTCAGAAACAGTTCTATGACTATTTCCGTTTGAGTTGTGAAATTTTCTGGTATCTGATCTTTGAGAGGTAAAATAAGAGGGAGGTTTTCTGTATCGTCTAGGCGAATACGACGGGCTCTCCGAAGTCTAAGGCTACAAGCGTTAGGTCTTGTATGTTGACGGTTCCATCCGAGGTAAGGTCGGCCGTAGAGCTTGATGTTCCAAAGTTGGCTGCGATCGATGTCAGGTCCACTATGTTGATCAAGCCATCGTGGTTGATGTCAGGGGTTTTCGAGACGCCGAAGCTTGTCGATGTTGTGGAGCCGCTGGTGACGCTGCTGCTTATCGCCAGGGTTGTTGGGAAGGTTGGGACTTCTAGGACGAAACGTGCGCCGTTGTTTGCGTTGAATGACAGGTTGATGGGGATTGTCCGAGAGAATATGGTCTGGCCGGATGTGTCATTGACTACGGTAATTGTTATTGATCCCGAGACCGTCTGGGCCGTGGTGTCGACTGTGATCGTTCCTGAGACGGTTACTGTGAGACTGTCGAATGTGAAGGACTTGTTGAATGTGGTGGTCTGGCTTGAGGCTTGTGCCATCGGTGCTAGTCCCGCGAGGGCGAGTAGCGCTAACACAAGAATTGGAGCTTTCATCTTCCACTGTTTCTGTTTCAGAAAGGCTTCGGCAATTTAAGAATTTTGGGAGCTGTTCTGTCCAGCCACGTGAGATTAGTCTCGAATAATCTAGAAGTTTCAAGTTCCGATTCTAGAAATGGTTCGCGAATTCCTTACGAGACCGGTTGACATACTTGGATATCTGAGGAATGCCTCCGACATAGCTCATCTTCCCTAGAAAGAGAATGAAGGAACTTACTACCACAAGCGTTAATAGTATTGCAGAGAGAAATGCTTGCGAAAACAATTGTTGCAACGAAAACTAATCCTATTCGCAATCACTCTCGTCGTACTCTCTTTCTCTCCAATCGTCACTGCACTCTATCGTGGCACAGACCTTCCGTACACGCCTGACGGACAAGTTTCCGACTATGCGTTCGTAAAGCTTCAAGATCAACCCCTAGCAAGTTACGATGGCCATGTCGCGGGATATGCGCGAACGATGCCGTCCCCCGGACAAAAACTGGACCTTAGTTCTGCCGCGGCGCAGGCCTATTCGTCTTACTTGGCGAACGGGCGGGGTCTTGCAAAGGGATGGTTGAACAACAACGCCAGAGAAGTCCAAGTGGTCTCGGAATATTCAGTCGTGTTCAACGGCTTAGGTGTAAAACTGAATGGCCATTCCATGAATGACCTTCAACGCGTGTCAGGTGCAGCTGCGGTAGCAGCGGTCTACACCTACCACATAGATGACGATGTGTCAAACAATCTCATCAACGCCCCAGCAGTCTGGTCTGCGCTAGGCGGACAGTCGAACGCTGGCGCCGGAATGAAGATCGGCATCATAGACACTGGAATCGACCAGACACATCCGTTCCTCACCGACAATTCGCTTGCTGTCCCTGCCGGATTTCCGAAATGCGATGCAAGAGACTCGAGCGTAGGTCAAGCAGACACCTCATGTCTCTTCACCAGCAACAAGGTCATTGTGGCCAAAGTCTTCCAGATACAGGCGAGGACAAACTTTGACGCGCATGCAGCCCAGGCCCACGGCAGTCATGTCTCAGGTATTGCCGCCGGAGTCGCTAACACCTGTGCACCTTTTGTAGGTTGCCAGATGAGCGGCGTCGCCCCCAAGGCATACCTCGGCAACTACAACGTCTTTCCTGGAAACATCTTGAGCTCCACCAACCTCGATATCGCTATGGCTGTAGAAGCGGCAGTTAGCGATGGAATGGACGTTCTCAACCTCAGCCTGGGCGGAGGAGCCAGGCCCAATGATGTGCTAGTCAATGCGGTCAATGCCGCCGTCGACGCAGGAGTCGTAGTCGCTATCGCAGCAGGAAATGCAGGACCCGGCGCAGGAACTATCGAGTCTCCTGGAATCGCCAGCAATGTGATCACAGTTGGCGCTAGCTCGGACCCGCACTTCCTCGGCATCCCAGTTAGCCCAAGCGGCCTCAGCACCTTTGGCGCTATTGTAGGTGAATTCGGCAACTTTACACCTGCAGTCACCGCTATCTACACAACTACAACGCCTGCTAACGGGTGCACTTCGATCTCCCAGAACTTGTCAGGCCAGATTGCCCTTATCACACGCGGAACATGCACGTTCAGTACAAAGATACGCAACGCTCAGACCGCTGGAGCTATCGGAGTAGTCATGTACAACAACCAGGTGGGCGATCCTATAGCCATGGGCCAGGACGGCACGGCCAACCAGCCCACCATATCGGCAGTGATGGTCTCTAAATCCAATGGCCAGGCAATGGCCGCCCTTTCACCAAACATGGTCACAGTTGACGGCACTGTTCAGCAAGTGTTCAACACAGGTTCATCCAGCGCGGACATACTTGCCTCGTTCTCTTCCATCGGACCGCCGATCATACAGTCACCTGGCCAAGGAAACGGACAGCCCCAGGGCAAGATCAAGCCGGACGTAGTTGCTCCTGGATCAAATGTGTACTCCTCTGTTCCAAGCTTCTTCTGCAGCACTCCACCCTGCTACGCCTTCTTCTCGGGAACCAGCATGGCAACACCCCACGTCGCAGGCTCCGCAGCAATTCTGAAACAACTTCATCCAACATGGTCGCCAGAACAGATCAAGTCGGCCCTTGTCACCACCGGAGCTACGGTCAAGAGCTTCACCACAGGCGCTGCCTTGATGAACCCCATGGTACGGGGAGGCGGACGCATCAATCTAGCTAACGCAGGCTTTGTCCCGGCTACAGTCGAAGCTGATCCCGGACAAGCAAGCATCGACTTCGGAGTGTTCCCTGCACAGAGCTTCAGCGTCAGCGAGCCGGTGACCGTGACCGACACTAGCGGTGTCGGTTACACCTACACCATTACTGTGAACCCGGTTCAGAGCAATGGTCCAGTTGTTACAGCACCCAGCAGCATCACCGTAGGCCCAGGCGGCACTGCCAGCTTTGCACCAACGTTAACATCGACTCCCAGCAACTCTAACGGCGACTTCTTCGGCTACATCGTACTAACAGGCGGATCGGCAACTCTCAGTATACCATACTGGGTTGAACTATCCGGAAATAATCCGGGAACTGCTGGCGCAAAGGCAATCTAACCTCCATCCAAAACCCCATTTTCTTTTTCTGTTCTCTAGCTCAGAGCACGCTGTGCTCCGTGGAGTGGATCGAAATGTCAAGCGGTGTTGGTGTTGAGAAACAGGTTGAGGTAATCCTGGCCCTGGAGAGACTGCACGCCTGCCTGCAAGGTTCCATGCGTTATGAAGTAGGGAGGGAAAGATTGCGATGGCGGGTTTCCACCGTATGTGATGGGGGGAAATGTCTGTGATGCTCCATCACTGAAAGCTACCTGGAGCGTGACTTGGAATGGCGCGTCAGGTTCTGTTACGCAGGCCCCGTTCCTCAAGTGAGGAATTGTTGGATCTAGAAAACTGGTCGTCCGGAATGTGATGCTGCTTGCCGCAACTTGTTGGGCTTCCGCAGTGAAGGTGACATTGATTTCCGTGTAGTCCACTCCGTTGATATTGGTAAAGCCGCTGCCTAGGACTATTGGCGTCCCACCACTTGGTAAGGGACAGTTGGGCGTGAAGAAGGTATAGTAAGCGAGTGTCCCAAACACGCTTCCGATCATGAGAGTGATCATGATCAGAGAATAGGCACGTTTCATGTCAAGAGATTACCAGACCACTTTTTCATTATGACTATTGTCTCTCGGCCTAATTTACCTAGTTGTTGAAAGGTTTGCTCTGGTTCCATTTGGGGGGTGTAAGATGGTTGATTTCGGCTGGGGTTTTTTGGATGCCTCGATTCCTACTATCATGGTAAGACCTATTAATGAATCGAATGTTTCATTGCGAAGGAGATGTTTTTGTGAAAAGAAGCTTGCTCCTGATAGGCGTCATCCTCGGCCTTGTCTTGATATTCCCACTGCGCCCTTTCAGTTCAATCCCCCTGATACCGAGAGTCTCCGCTTCGCTATCCATGCCAAATCCCGCGTATACGTTCAAAGCCAACATCAACGGTTGGAATTTTTCCCAATCCTCTGGCACGAACCCGACCATCAGCACCGCGTTCCTTTTCCCCGGCCAAACTCTAACAGCCATGTCATCTAGTACCGACAGCCTCACTCACTCCCTTGCTTACTATCAGCCAGGAACACCCTCGAACCAAGTCTCACAGTTTGACACTTGCGCACCAGGAAACACATGTCTCGCAAGCGTGATTATGGATCCGACGACTACGGTCACATTACAGTTCGCGTTCTCTTCGGCTCAGACCTTTGAGCTCTACTGCCAGTTCCATCCCTTGTCCATGCACGCAAAGGTCTTCGTCAATCAAACCCCAGACATCAGCGCCGATCATATTGTGAACATTGTAGACCTGACTAGAGTTGGAATTGCCTTCGGAAGTACGCCTACCAGCTCTAACTGGAACCCAAACGCGGATCTCAACAGGGACAATACTACAAATATTTTGGATCTGGTCAGCGTAGCTGTAAACTTTGGACGAACCGTCTGAAGACTCTGTAATATTCTAACCCCTCACCCTTTTTCGTTGAACCACAGTGAGCGAGAGGGATTTTGTCCATTAGATAAGAATAAACCCTAGCATTCCAAGTTAGTGTCTGGGATTCGTCTATGAAAATTGTCGTCAGTGCGATCATCATCTTGTCGATCGCCTTGATGGCGGGCACTCTCTATTTTGTCTACGGCCCCTTTTCTAACGGCCCCGACCTCGACTTTGCCCTACAGATAAACGCCCGATTGAACATAGCTATCGGTAATGCCACGGCCCTAGTTCCCGTTGGGATTGGAATTCAACCTTCGATGTGGATCTATCATGGTCTCGACCAGTACGGGAAGAATGGCAGAGCTCCCATGTTTACCATAGATAATTATGGAGTTGTGTGGGTCGCGTCGTCTGTTGTACGCAACTATACGCTGGGAGAGTTCTTCCAGATCTGGGGGAAGACATTCGACGGCAATTGCGTGCAGGTTGGCAGCCATTTTTACTGTAACACTGACGGAATCCTCACCATGTCGGTTAATGGGAAACCCAACGATCAGTATGATCGCTATGTCCTCCAGAACCAGGATGATATTCTGATAGACTTTCTCCCAGCCACTTCCGCCTGAGCGGTTAGCCATAGCGGATATTTAGAAGGGTCCGGAAGCGGCCGGATCGAGATGGTGACGTGATTCACCAGTGTACTTGGGATGTTAGGTTGAGCGTTGGCGCGGTTTCACTCTTGGGTTCTTTGTAATGATTTAATTTTCATAGTGTTTGTCTGCTTTGCGTATGATTTTCTTCAAGCGACAGATTAGGAGTCAATGGATGACAAGTGTTTCTATGGTCAACGGCGTTGCTCTTGTTGCATGGTTGTTTTTTGCCTGCCAGCTATATCCATGATTACCCTTAGATATAGAGAGGATTCCGAAACTGGGAAGTCTTATATTCTCAACTTCGTAAGAGCCCCGCAGAACCTAACGAGTGAATTTGATTGCAAGGTAAGAAACCAATACTGCTGTGTTTAGTGTTAGTCTTAGTAGCGGGAATGATGACAGGCGGGATAGTGCCCGTCCACGCCCTTAGTCAAGGGGTTTCTCTGGATGCGAACAGCATAAACCAGACAGATGTTTTGTTACAGACGACGTTCAGTCGGCCCACGTCCTTCAGGATCGGGGCTATTGTGACAAACGCCAGTAGCACGAACCCGATCAGTAACGTTTACGGTTGGCAGTTCACAATTAACTATAATGCTAGTGCTTTCATCCCTCAGGGGGATCCGAGCGCCGCTTCCCTGTACCCTGACGGGGCAGCGAATACCGTTAATTTCGGGGCCCAGACAACTACGGGTACCGTTAATTGGCAGGGTTTGATAAATGCCAATAACGCCTTCGGCAGCTCGACTATTTCTTCCGCCGGGAGCACTGGCCAGATTACTGTCTTCATTACTCTCATCTCGCCTGCACCTGCGGTGAACGTCGCAAATCCGACTTTGCTGGCGAACGTTATGTTTGAGCTGCTGCCCGGTCATCAGGTCGCAGCGTATTCCTTTACGATTAGCAATGTTATTTTTGTCAACAGTGCCGGTGGCGGCATCTCTGGCCCCATAGCCGGCGCGGGCGTCACTGAGACGGTTACCAATAATCCGCCTACTGCTAGAATAAATCCAGCTGTAACTCACATACCCACCGGTGACCCCTCGTGTGTGCCCTCGACTGGTGTCAATTGTACCGCGTACGCGTATAGTTTTGATGGTTCTGCAAGCACAGACCCCGACGTTGGGGGTACTATCGCGAACCCTGGAGGATACTTCTGGGACTTCGGTGATGGTATCCAGGACCTCGCCACAAGCGGACCAGTAGCTATCCACGACTACGGCGCATTCGCTACAGTGCCTGGAAAGTTCAACGTAACCCTAAGAGTTCAAGACAACCTAGGCGCCACTGGTGCGGCCCGGGACTCTCTCGGGAATGTTATCCTCAACGTCCAGCCGAGCCACACTCAGATCTTGAACTTCTTGGCAGATCAACTCCCAACGGCCGCGTTCACGTTTACTCCTGCAAACCCGACTCCGAACCAGGTGATTACTTTCGATGCCTCCACCAGTTCTGATCCCGACGGGACCATCGCGTCCTACTCTTGGAACTTCGGGGACGGCAACACTACCACTGTCGCTACAGCGACGATCACTCATG
>WNGA01004148.1_pt1 | contig 21417 bp, 21 predicted proteins | sample 5400061 | NCBI WGS metagenome assembly WNGA01 (sample SAMN13153366, study PRJNA577476) | soil metagenome | isolation source: 100 cm soil or saprolite under grassland replicate 2 | place: USA:California | collected 2016-06-15
TAAGTGATTATTGTGAAATATGCGGCTTATTGTTTGCTGAATATTTACTAAAGATTAAGAAAATACTGTTATCATGGCTTCTTCTAAATTACCTGTTTATACTGCTTTGATTGCTGACCTTGGCATCGCTGTCACAAAATTTATAGCGGCCGCTATCACAGGCAGCTCTGCAATGATCTCTGAAGGCATTCACTCGGTAATTGATGGTTTTAACCAGATATTATTGTTAGTGAGGTTAAGGAATAGTAAAAGGAGGCCGATGAGAACCGGCCTTTTGGCTATAGTAAGGAATTATATTTCTGGTCATTTATTGTTCTCTTTTGATCTTTAGTTTGGGAGGAGGTGCCTCTTTTTATGAAGGCATTGTACGTCTTCATCATCCTGTTAAGCTTGAAAATGCATTTTGGAATTATATTGTGCTGACCATAGGTTTTGCTTTTACCATCTTCTCTATCGTTATTACTTTAAAAGCCTTTAATAAGGAGCGCGGAGAAGAGCCTTTTTGGGAAGCGATAAAACAAAGTAAGGATCCGTCTACTTTTATTGTTTTACTGCAGGATGTTGGTGACCTGGCCGGGTTGTTTGTTGCTTTTCTTGGCGTGTATTTCGGGCACTTGTTTAATAACCCTTATTCTGATGGTATTGCATCTATTGTTATCGGCATTATTTTAATGGCTATCTCCTTTGTGCTGGTGCGGGAAAGCAGAAGTTTACTGATGGGCGAAACAGCAGGCAAAAACACATTAAGGGAAATAGTAAAGCTTACAGAAGCTGACTCATCTGTTATAAAAGTAAAACGTCATTTTTCTGTGTATATGTCGCCGGAGGAAGTTGTCTTGCAACTAATAACTGTTTTCAAGGATAATTTAAACACGAGGCAAATCACTGAGGCCATAGAAAGAATTCAAAAAACAATACAACAAAAATTTCCACGTATAAAACAAATATTTATCGAACCGGTATCCAAATCTAAATGATAATTTTTAAAGGCAATTTTTTGGTGTGAGCTTATAGAATATATGGCATCGCCTCTTGTATCACTCACTTTTACTTCTGAACATCAATAAACAAAAAAAATCCCCCAGGTATATCGAAAATAATTTGTGAAATTCTCAAATTCATATTTATTGTTTTTGCAAAACATGCATCTTCTTTTAAGACTGACTTGCTTTTTTGCAAAATTTAGTTCCCTTGCTATAACAATTCCTCATGTTTTACAATAATCATTTTAAGAACTGTATTTTAACGCAATTTTCAATTATGCAAATGTGTATTATGGCAATAGCTTTAGTCTCATATTTAAAGCTTCAATCTTTTATTATGAAAACAAATTCTACACAACAGGAAATATTGCTCATGACCAATACATCCTTTTCTCAAAGACAATTGTGCGAAAAAGATATACCGGAAAGCAATAAATATTTTAGTCGTACTGAGCAACTGGAAGATGCGTGCTGGAACAGCTTGCTTGATGAAATGCTGCCTGGAATTATTGAAAAATCTTCCAATGGAAAAAGGCTTCATCTTCGGCAGATAAGACCTGCCAAATCTTTTCTTGAAATTGAATTATGTGAATATCCATTGCAGATTGAACAAGCATTTTCCATTAATCCCTACACTTTTTTGCCAACTGCATTTTATAGTTAAACTATTTCAATAGAGGTTATCTTAAATAAAAATTCTTTTCGATCATTTACTTTATTGTACCTGTCTGTCTATACACGAGAAATAAATAATAAACTTCATTTGGCACAGAACTTGCCTTCTTTGTACAAATTATACTCTATGAAGGCGCCCTATGCTTTATTAGCTGCAATGTTTTTTTTAACGGCTTGTAATAAAGACAACAATTCTTCTGATGCACAGGCAACAATAAGTATATATCTCACGGATGATCCCAGCCCTTATGATAAAGTTCTTATCGATGTTCAACGTGTTGAAATTAATGACGGCACTGATAACGGGTGGAGACCATTACACATGATACATCCCGGAGTTTATAACTTACTAAATTTCAGAAATGGGAGAGATACAATACTTGCTTCTGATAGATTAGCTAAAGGAAGAATATTACAGGTAAGACTGATACTCGGCACAAACAATAGTGTAGTAGTGGACGGAGTAAGCTTGCCGCTTGAAACACCATCAGCACAGGAATCAGGTTTAAAGTTAAATGTTGATGCGCAACTTACTGCCAGCATTGAATATAAGGTTTGGCTGGATTTTGATGCAGCAAGATCTATTGTAGCAACAGGCAATGGAAAACACATTTTAAAACCTGTGATAAGAGTATATACAAAAGCTGTTTCGGGTTCTGTAAAAGGCACAGTTCTTCCTTCCGCTGCAAATGCATGGGTTTATGCCCTCAATGGTAATGATACAATCGCTTCTGCAAAACCCGATTCATTAAATGGTAATTTTTTGATTCAGGGATTGTCCGCAGGCACATATTCTGTAGCAGTGGATGGTAGTAATAGCTACAACGATACTACTTACACAAATGTAAATGTAACAACCGGTTCGGTCACTGATATTGGCACAGTTCAGTTACATCAATAATTTAATTGTTTATTTGAAAAGAGTGCTTCCGGGAGTACTCTTTTTTATTATAAGCATTTGGCACTTTATTTAATTATCTCAAGCACTTCTTTTCATTCTTTAATAATTTTTATTTGTACTATATTTCTATATCCGTAACTAACTTTTGTTATCGGGAATTCTGTTCAATAATATTTTGAACGTTGAAGTGAGCAACACAATAAGGTCCCATAGCAACCCCAAAGCCGGTCACACAATTACCACACTAACAACAATAAAAGAAGTAAATAATTACAGTAACTTCACTATCTATCATTGCTGTTATGCCTGTAACAATATTACCCCTGGGAGACCATGCCATAACCATCATATTTGGTGATACAATTGATGAAGATATTAATCAGCAAGTGCTTTCTTTTTTTAATTGTTTAAAACAAAAGGAGATTATAGGTGTAAAAGATATTATTCCCACTTATGCTTCTGTTACTGTTGTATATGATATAATGACGATACAAAAAAAGGATAACACTGTTTCTGCATTCGATTACATGAACCATGAAATAGAAAAGGCATTACAAAATATTGACTCTATTAAAACAGAAACGGAAAAAATTATTTCAATCCCTGTATGCTATGATGTTTCGCTTGGCATTGACCTAGAAGAAATGGCAACACAAAAAAATTTACGTATTGAAGAGATAGTTGAATTCCATTCATCTGTGACCTATCGTGTGTATATGATTGGTTTTATGCCCGGCTTTCCGTACATGGGTAAAGTACATGACAAGATTAGTGCACAGAGAAAAAACTCACCCCGGAAAAAAGTTGCTGCAGGAAGTGTTGGCATCGCAGATTTTCAAACAGGCATCTATCCTTTTGATTCACCCGGAGGATGGAACATCATCGGTCAAACACCAATGATGATGTTTAATACACATTATATTGAACCCTGTTTGCTAAAACCGGGAGACAAAGTAAATTTTGTACCGATAAGTCTGCATGAATTTTATTTACTCAAATCATAGCAATGAGCGTACTGATTACCAAACAAGGATTATTAGATACGATACAGGACGCAGGCCGTTACGGGTATCAGCATCTTGGTATTAATCCGTCCGGCGCTATGGATATTGTTGCCGCAACTGTTGCAAACATGCTTGCGGGAAATGATAAAGATGAAGCAGTGATAGAGCTTCATTTTCCTGCTTCAACATTTTTGTTTGAAGATGATTGTATGATCGCATTATCCGGTGCAGATTTTCATGCAACAATTAATAATGAATCAATACCGCTTAATAATGCCGTTATCGTTTCAAAAGGTTCGGTTTTGCAGTTCACGCAATATAAACGGGGAGGAAGATGCTATTTAGCAGCTCATGGTGGATGGGATATTGATTACTGGCTAAACAGTTACAGCACAAATATAAAAGCAGCTGCAGGAGGCCATGAGGGAAGAGCATTGAAAAAAAATGACATGGTGCATTTAAAGACAACTCAATATATTTTTTCTGCACAAATCGAAAATAGGTTTGTTGCATTACCAATGAATGCTGATGTATCGCCATGCTATTATCCTTCGCAAAAAATACGTTGTGTTGCAGGAAATGAATACAATTGGTTAACTGATGATGCTAAAGAAATATTTGAATTCTCTTTTTTCCGGATAACTGTTCATAGTGATCGTATGGGTTACTGTTTACATGGTAATGTTTTAAAAGCAACAAACAGTAAACAATTAATTTCATCGGCTGTCACAAGAGGAACTATACAATTGTTACCATCAGGCGAACTTATTATTCTAATGGCAGATCATCAGACAACAGGTGGTTATCCAAAAATTGCACATGTAATCAGTGCCGATATGCCAAAGCTTGCACAGATGAAGCCAAATGAATTTATACAATTTGAACTTATTACTTATTGCGAAGCTGAATATTTATACATACAACAACAACAATATTTGCAACAATTAGAGGATACAATTAATTTACAACTCAGGAGATTTTTTTCTTCCAATGCTTACTATTGATCTTAACTGCGATATGGGCGAGGGCATGCCTTATGATGCAGATATAATGCCTTATATCAGCTCGGTAAATATTGCCTGTGGTTATCATGCAGGCAGTGATGAAATCATGAAGAGAACGGTTGAGCTTGCTTTGCAAAATAATGTTGCAATAGGAGTGCATCCGGGTTTTGCTGACAAAGAAAATTTTGGAAGAAAAGAAATATATATGCTTAGCAGAAACTATTATGAACTTATTATTGAACAATTAGCAATATTGAAAAAAATAACAGGTTCATTTAGTGTGGCTATCCATCACGTTAAGCCTCATGGAGCATTATATAATATGGCTGCAAGAGATAAAACCCTTGCCGCAATTATAGCCCAGGCTGTAAAAGATTTTGATGATAAATTAATCCTTTATGGTTTGAGTGGAAGTGAATCCATCAATGAAGCAAAAGCATTGAATTTACAATCAGCAAATGAAGTTTTTGCAGACAGAACTTACCAGGATGATGGAAACCTTACACCACGGTCACAAACGAATGCATTGATTGAAGATGAAAATGCCTCCATTCAACAGGTGCTGCAAATGATCACACAAAAAACAGTTAATTCTGTCAACAATAAAACTGTTCCCATTATTGCCGAAACAATTTGCATTCATGGTGATGGAGAACATGCAGTTGAATTTGCAAAGCTTATTCATCAAAATCTAAAACAAAATCATATTGCAATCAAAGCCTTATAAATCTTCAGGCGGCAAAGGAGCCATACTGGGCGCTGCTTTTCTCATGGCAACTTCCGCTATCGGCCCGGGCTTTCTCACACAAACAACTTTATTCACGCAACAATTAGCAGCGAGCTTTGGCTTTGTAATTTTAACTACAATATTAATTGATATGGGCGCCCAGCTAAATATCTGGCGTATATTAACGATATCAGAATTAAGAGCACAGGATCTTTCAAATAAATTATTACCTGGATTAGGTTATATGCTCGCTGCCTTAATCTTAATAGGGGGATTAGCTTTTAATATTGGCAACATTGCAGGTTGTGGTTTAGGCATAAATGTATTAACAGGAATAGATGCTATTTACGGCGCTGTCGTTAGTTGTGTGATTGCATTATGTATTTTCTGGATGAAAGAAGCAGGACGCATGTTAGACACATTTACAAAACTGCTTGGCGTATTAATGATATTGCTTACAATGTATGTCGCCATTAGTTCGCAGCCTCCTCTTGCGGAAGCAATAAAAAGAACTTTTGTTCCCAAACAAATTGATACAACAGCTATCATTACTTTAGTTGGAGGCACGGTTGGTGGTTACATTTCTTTTGCAGGTGCGCATCGCTTACTTGATGCAGGCATTAAAGGGCAAAGCAACTTACCCCAAATAAACCGCAGTGCAGTAAGTGGTATTATTATTACCGGCACTATGCGCACCATTTTATTTCTTGCAGCTTGGGGTGTTGTTGCAGGTGGTGCGATATTAGATAAAGGCAATCCCGCAGCATCTGTTTTTAAAATTGCTGCCGGTGAAATTGGTTATCGTTTTTTTGGTGTGGTAATATGGAGCGCAGCAATCACATCTGTTGTAGGCGCATCATATACTTCTGTTTCTTTTTTAAGAACGTTCCATCCATGGTTTGAAAAATATTATCGCTCATTGATCAGTTGCATTATCATCTTCTCAACAATTGTTTTTGCAGCAGTGGGCAGACCCGTTCAGTTGCTTGTACTGGCAGGTGCATTAAACGGTTTGATACTGCCGGTCTCTCTTACTGTTATACTAATTGCTTCGCATAAACCGGCACTGATGCGCGGTTACAAACATCCCTGGTGGATGCGCATTATTGGATGGATAGTAGTTTGCATTATGAGTTGGTTAAGTGTTATTTCAATTAAAGATTGGTTGTTTAAATAGAATTTTTATTGTGAGCCAAGCTAAAGAATAAGCATTTAACTTTCGTTGCGGGCACTTCACCCTCTCAAACTTTGCCTGTTCTCTACTTTAGAAGAATCTTTAAAAACAAAGTTATTATTTCGTTCTGTTACTTCTCCGACGCCTTCAAACCCTTTACCTATGAAAAAATACGCGATTTACAAAAAAAGCTTACTCCTGGAGAAAATGGCAAAAACGTTTCTTAATATATCAGGCTATGCACAAGGTCCGGGGATCAGGACTACATTAAGTTTTCCATAAAACTCTGCTGCAGCTATTCACTTCCTCTTTTATTTTTTAAATTACACGCATACATGTAAATTCTCTTTTATTTTTTATTGCTCAGCATGCCAAAACTTTTATTTTTTTTGATCATCCTTCCCGTTTATGGGTTAGCGTCTGATACAACAATAATTAGAAAATCAGATAGTATTCATTTTGCAGTTGAAAGTTATGCGCTTGCATCTCAAAAATCTTATGCTCCATTTTGGATTAATTCAAACCGCAATAGTGATTTTTCAGAAACCTCTGCAACTCATGCGTTAGTTAAGGCAAATGGTTTATGGGAAAAAAATATAACAAGTAAAATATCGGTATCAGCAGGGTTGCAAGTGTTGTCTAATCTCTCATCCTATAATCAAATTCAACAAGGTTACACGGAATTAAATTTCAAATCATTTCACTTTATTGCAGGAAGAAAAATTAATATGGGATATAACCAGTTAAGCACTTCTTCAGGCTTGCTGGGCATTAGCAATAATGCACTTCCCATACCAAAAGTTGGTTTTTATATGAGCGATTATAAAAGCCTCCCTTTCACAAAAGGGTATGTAGCATTCAAAGCAAGTTTATTACATGGCTGGTTTGGTGAAAAAGATAGCTACATTAAAAATGCTTACCTGCATGAAAAATCTTTATTTATAAAATTTGCTGCAAACAAACCTGTAGATATTACAATTGGTCTGCAGCATTTTGTTCAATGGGGCGGAACTGATCCTGAAGGCAATAAAAAAATTCCGCAGGATTTAAAAACATTCTGGCAGGTATTCGGAGCAAAGTTTAAAGCTTCAGGTTTTGATTCTTCTTTCAGCAATGAATATCTTAATCGCATAGGCAATCATTTAGGAACATGGGATTTCGGATTAAATTATAAACAGAATGATTATACACTCTCTGCATTTTACAGCTTGCCGTATGAGGATGGCAGTGGCTCAAAGTTTTGGAAAAACAAAGATTTCCTTGCAGGCATACAGTTCAAATTAAACAAGGAATCATTTATCAATGAAGCAAGCTTCGAGTTGCTTTCTACATTATGGCAATCGGGGCCGGGTTTACCCGACACTATCTATGGTGAGAATCATGGCTATGCTTATGGCGGTAGAGATGATTACTATAATAATTATTTATACAGGGAAGGCTGGACCTCTAATGGGAGAGTGATCGGCAATCCGCTTCTTATTACAAAGGAAAAGGCAGTTGAATGGGGAGTGGCTCTTTCAAAATATGATTCGGCTTTCAAGATAATTAACAACCGTGTAAGGGCAGTTCATATAGGTATAAAAGGAAATTTAAAAAGCAATTTTGAGTATAGATTGCTGGCAACTTTCACCAAAAACTATGGAACCTATTTAGGGTTATACGAAGGAGGATGGCGTGGCGTTTTCACAAATCCTCATTATGCTTATACTTTTAATCCACCATTAAAACAGAATTATTTTTTACTCGAAATAAATAAGCGGGTAAAAGATAAGTGGAATTTTTTATTATCCACCGCTCTTGACTCAGGAGAAATGACAAATAATTTTGGAATAATGCTCGGCGCCTGTTATAATATTTTCATCGAAAAATAAATAGTGTTTTTATGTACTTAGCTGTCACACTTCTATTTATCTTTTGTTGTGTCACTTTGAAACTTACAAATATATAAACTGATGAAACTATTTTAGAAGTGTAAGAGTCGGCCCGAGGCGGAACAAATGATAATTAAAGAAAATAAAACCCGGTTCATAAAAAAATATTACCTGTTCAAACTTTCTCTCGCGATAACAATTTTTTGTATTTCAGAAGTGCCTTCTCCAATGGTGCAAAGCTTTGCATCGCGATAATATTTTTCTACGGGAAAATCTTTTGTATAACCATAACCACCAAATACCTGCACAGCTTCGTTGGCAGTTTTTACAGCTATTTCACTAGCATAATATTTAGCCATTGCCGCTTCTCTTGTCACTTTCAGATTTTTATTTTTTAAATCACATGCCTGGAGCGTTAGCAATTCCGCAGCCATAATTTCTGTTGCCATGTCAGCCAGCTTAAAACTTATGCCCTGAAAGTTAGCAATAGGCTGATCGAATTGATACCGCTCTTTTGAATACTGTACTGCCGCTTCATAAGCACCTTTGGCTATGCCTACTGCAAGCGATGCAATAGAAATTCTTCCTCCGTCTAAAACATACAAAGCCTGTTTAAAACCATCACCTGCATTACCCAAACGATTAGCATCAGGAATTACGCAATGTTCAAAAATCATTTCTGCAGTTTCACTGGAACGCATGCCAAGTTTATTTTCTTTTTTTCCTCCGCAAAAGCCGGGTGTGCCGCGCTCTACAACAAAGGAAGTAGCATTATTTTTTGTGCGAGGTTCACCTGTTCTTGCAACCACAACTGCAATGTCGCCGCTTTTACCATGGGTGATCCAATTTTTGGTGCCATTGATAATCCAGTTATCACCATCTTTTCTTGCTGTGCATTTCATGTTGCCCGCGTCACTGCCTGTATTAGGTTCAGTTAATCCCCATGCACCAATCCATTCCGCAGAAGAAAGTTTTGGCAAATATTTCTTCTTTTGCTCTTCGCTGCCGAAGGAAAGAATATGACCAATACATAATGAGTTATGAGCAGCTACACTCAAACCAATGCCGCCGCATACTTTGGCAATTTCTTCAATTACAGTTTTATACTCAAAATATCCAAGCCCGGTGCCACCATACTCCTCCGGAACAAAAACACCCATCATACCAAGTTTGCCCAGTTCCTTAAAAATATGTAACGGAAATTCCTGGATTTCATCCCATTCCATTACATGAGGCTTAATATATTGGTTTGCGAAATCTTTTGCAGTTTGCGCTACTTGTGCAGTTAATTCATTTATTTGAAAATCCATAAGCTAACATTTGTTAGTTTGACAAAAGTACATGATAAACTCTTGCGGCAAAGAAAATATTGTTATCAACTTTTTAATTTTTGTTTGCATCCTCAATGGTAAGATAAGGTAGAATGAGTTGATAGGCTGAATCAGATAAGCCATAGGTTTTCCTGATATCTTCAACTGATTTAAAGCCATGTATTGCATTGCGGAATTTTACGATGCGGTTACCCAACACTTCTCCGATGCCCGGCAAAGTTTTCCATTCTTCAGCTGTTGCTCTATTAATATCAATCTTTTCTGGTTTCGAAACTGTTTTTGTTTGCTGAGTATTATCGGTTAAAGCTTTTTGACTTTGTGTAGTATTTTGCTCAACAGACGATTTAATGCGCACATAAGGTATCAGCATATCAGCTTCTTCCTTTTTTAAGCCATAAATTTTCCGTAGGTCTTCGGGCTGCTTAAACCTACCGCCTTTATTTCTATAATTCATAATTGTTTGAATGGTTTTATCGCGAAGCCCTAGTCGTTTCCACCCTGATGCGTCTAAAGTATTAGGATCAAAATAAAATAAATCGGTTTTTTTATTTACTGTTTCATTTGTTGCTGTCCGGAGAGGATCTTTATATGTATCACTACTGTCGCTGGTAGTGTCTTTAGATTGCTTTGTATTTTGTAAAGCGAGAAGTTGCTGTTGTAACTGCGGGTCAATTACCGGTTTTTTAAATTGAGGTGAAAAGAAATAAGGCAGAATGATAAACACGCCAATAATCGTAATCAGTATAACAACTGCTATCCTTTCTTTTTTGCTGAAGGAAAAATAATCTTTCCAAATAGCTCTGTTCATAACAATAGTTTTATAAGGGTTAAATGCTAATCTTCAATCCATCATAAGCAAGCCGGATATTAGATGGCAATATTGCATTAATTTCTTCATGTCTTCCTAATTGATGACTGATGTGTGTAAAATAACCAACGGACACTTCTAATTCATTCACCAGGTTTACCGCTTCAGTTAAATTAAAATGCGCCATGTGCTCTTTTTTTCTCAGCGCATTCACCACCAGTATTTCCGAGCCTCTTATTTTTTCTTTTTGCTGCTCATCTATGCGGTTTGCATCTGTAATATATGTAAAATTTCCAAAGCGGAAAGCATACACAGGCATTTTATAATGCCAAACTTCTATGGGTATTACCTGAATATCGCCAATAAAAAAAGGTGTTTCATCAATGGTGATAAGATTGATTTCCGGAATACCAGGATAACGTTTATCAGAAAAGGCATATGCAAACTCTCTTTTTAGAGCTTCTTCGGTAAGTGAATTGGCATAAATATCCATCGCTTTATGTGAAAAAAAATTATAGGCACGCACATCATCAAGCCCTGCTGTATGATCTTTATGCGGATGTGTAAACAATACAGCATCCAGCTTTTTATTATTGATACGCAGCATCTGTTGGCGAAAATCAGGAGTGGTGTCTACAACAAATGTTGTTGTTTCAGATTGTACCAAAATGCTGCTGCGTAAGCGCTTGTCCTTTTCATCGGGAGATGTGCATACATGACAACTGCAACCAATCATAGGAATGCCTGTGCTGGTACCTGTTCCGAGAAATGTTATAGTGAGAGATGGTTGGCTCACTCGCCAAAAATAAAGCACTATTTGTTTTCAATCGCTGTTTTCTTCAACACTTCTTCATATAGCTTCTGCGATTCACAAGTGAGTTTATCAAAATCAATATTTAACTGAGGAATAAGATCGAGTAAAGTATTTATTCTTCCTTCCACATCAAGAAATTTATTGAGCACAACAATTCGTTTTTGCTCAAGCAAACACCAGCCGCTTTGAAAGGTGCCCCGTTCATAGCGCATTGAATAATCAGATTGGCTAAGAATACTCTGTAGCCTGTCTAAATAAGATTGTGTGAATTTCATTAAAAACCTCATCTCCTAAAGTGGAGCTATGAAGATGTGACAAAATTAAAAAGACTGATTGTTAAATAACTCTTGTTTTATCCACAGAATAAAAATTGCATCATTGATTAGAGAAAAGAGCCTTGAAGTGTACAACGCAACAAAAGTTTAGTGGTTATCCAACAGTTGAGCACATAAATATTTATAAGACTAAACAAAAAACCACAAACCACAAAACTCAAAACTTAGAACTCATCTTCACAACGGGAATAATCATTTCTTCAAGACTTACGCCACCATGCTGAAATGTGTTGCGATAATAATTTACGTAATAGTTATAATTATTGGGATAGCAAAGAAAGCCATCTTCCTTTGCAAAGATGAAAGATGAATTTACATTGGGCACAGGCAAGCCTGCATCACGTGGATCGCGGAATGCAAGCACCTCACGTGATTCATAATTAAGATTACGTCCGTGCTTGTATCGAAGGTTGGTAGTAGTTTGCTTGTCGCCGATTACCTTGTACGGAGTTTTTACACGCACACTTCCATGATCAGTTGCAAGAATGAGATTTATTTTTTTATCACAAATTTTCTTCAATGCCTGGTGCAATGGGCTATGCTCAAACCAGCTTCGTGTAATACTGCGATAACTTATTTCATCAGCAGCCAGTTCTTTCAGCACTTCCATCTCTGTTCTTGCATGGCTGAGCATATCAACAAAATTATAGATGATGATATTTAAATCATTGCTCAACAGGTTATGAATATTATTCACCAGTTGCTGGCCATCGTTATGATTAAGAATCTTTGTGTAATTATATTTTATATCATCTCTTCTTAAACGCTTCAACTGACCTTTAAAAAATTCTTCTTCAAATAAATTTTTCCCTCCTTCCTCGTCATCATTTTTCCATTGTACAGGAAAAGATTTTTCAATTTCAATAGGCAGCATTCCCGCGAAGATCGCATTGCGGCAATATTGTGTTGCAGTAGGCAAAATGCTGTAAAATGTTGATTCCTCTACTATGCGGAAGCTTTCAGCAAAAATGGGTTGTATTGTTTTCCATTGATCGTAACGCAAATTATCTATCACTACAAAAAAAGTTGGTGTTCCCTTTTCAATATTGGGTAATACCTTTTCTCTAAAAAGATTATGACTCATCACTGGCGCACTGTTAGATTTTGATTTAAGCCATGATGCATAATTCTTTGAAATAAATTTAAAGAACTCTGTATTTGCTTCCTGCTTTTGCGCCTGTAATATTTCACGCATTTCAGGGCTGTCACTTTTTTCCATTTCAAGTTCCCAGTAAACAAGCTTCTTGTAAATATCCATCCATTCATTGTAATCAGGATTACTGTTCAGCGCCATAAAAAGATTACGGAATTGTTGCTGATAAGCGGTATTAGTTTTTTCAGAAACGAGCCTTTTGTTGTCAATAATTTTTTTCAGGCTCAGCAATACCTGGTTGGGGTTTACGGGCTTTATTAAATAATCTGTTATCTGGCTGCCAATGGCATCATCCATCAGGTTCTCTGTTTCATTTTTTGTGATCAATACAACAGGCACCTGGTTATTCACTTCTTTTATTTTTTGCAATGTTTCAAGTCCGGTTATGCCAGGCATTGTTTCATCGAGTAATACAACATCTACGGCGTGCTCTTTCACAAAATCAATTGCTTCAAAACCGTTGGTTAATGTTTTTACTTCATAGCCTTTATTTTCGAGAAATAATTTTTGAGATTGCAGGCTTTCTATTTCATCATCTACCCAGAGTATAGTTGCTAAAAACATAATTTTAATTTTACGATTTTTTTGAACTAAGCTTTATTACTACTATCAAACTTCTGTTGTGTCACTCTCTTGTACGTTCTAATCATTATTCAACAAGCGTTCCACAAGTTTATGTTTACAATTCATTATCACAATATCTTGGTATCTTAATATCTCAATATCAGATTTCTACATTAGAACATTAATAACGGCAAATTAGAACATTAAATATAAAGCCATTCAAGATGCACTTTTATAATGTCGCTGCTGTCTTGATTTAACAAATCACCAACAGGGAATTTTTTTATTTCGTTGAACGCTGAAATAATATCCATCGCTTTTTCCGAAAGTGAAATTGTAATCACATTTGATAAAGATTTTGGCGAACTTATTTTTAAAGGGCGGCTTCCATTACCATGGGGCATAGTGCTTTTTCGTTTAAAACATTTTGAACCTGAGTTGCCTGGAAAAATATTGTTAGATGAAATGAAAAACCACAATCTAATTTTGACGGATTATTTTACTGTTATTTCTGCAAATAAAATAAGGCAAAAGAGATTGAAGTGAAGACTTTTTAATTACCAGCTATCCTAAAACAATGGCAGCAAGAAAAATCATCAACGATCCGGTTCATGGCTTTATCACAATAGATCATCCGCTGATTTTCGATATTATTTCTCATTCTTATTATCAACGGCTGCGAAGAATTTATCAAATGGCATTGGCGCAATTGGTGTATCCAGGTGCTGTGCATACAAGATTGCATCACTCACTAGGTGCTTATCATTTAATGTGCCAGGCAGTAAATGAAATAAAAAATAAAAGCACATCAATAACCGCAGACGAAGAGGTTGCTGTAAAGGCGGCAATTCTTTTACATGATATTGGTCATGGTCCCTTTTCTCATGCATTGGAAAATATTTTGATTCCCGGCGTTCACCATGAAAATTTGGGCTTGCAGATTATGCATGAAATGAACGGGCAACTGAATAATAGATTAGAATTGGCTATTCAAATATTTACAGGTGAATACAACAAACCATTTCTTCACCAGCTTATCAGCAGCCAGTTAGATGTTGACCGTCTGGATTATTTAACAAGAGACAGTTTTTTTACCGGCGTAAGCGAAGGCATTATTGGTTATGACCGCATTTTAAAAATGCTAATTGTTCATCATGACCAGTTGTTGGTTGAAGAGAAAGGCATTTATAGCGTAGAAAAATTTTTAGTTGCACGAAGGCAAATGTATTGGCAGGTATATCTTCATAAAACTGTGCTGGCTGCTGAAAAAATGCTTGTAAAAATTATTGAACGTGCAAGAGAAATAAATGCAAAGTCAATCTCGGCTTATCTCAACATGTTTTTGCACCATTCATATAACAAGGAAGATGTGTACCATTCTCTCTTTGAATTTTGCCAGCTTGATGATTATGATGTTATGAGTTCTGTTAAAGACTGGTCATTACACGGAGACAAAGTTTTATCAACTTTATGCAAAAACCTGTTAAAAAGAAATTTGCTTAAATGCAAACTGCAAACACAGCGTTTTGATGAAGATGCAGTGCAGTTGAAAAGAAAGAAAATAGCGGAGCAATTAAATATTACATTTGATGAAGCAGCATATTTTGTTTTTACAGGCGAAGCAGTAAACACTACATATACATTAGGAGACGAGCATATAAATATTTTATTCAAAGATGATACGGTGAAAGACATATCGGCGATTGATAATCCGCTTATTCATCAAACGCTTTCCGTGCCTGTGAAAAAATTTTACATTTGCGAATTAATCGCTTAATGTTTAATGTTCAATATTTAAAGTTGCAGTAGCAGTCTCTTTTTTTTCGATACACAACTTTAAACTTTTATGTTAGCCTTAAACCTCCGAACTTAAACTTTAAACACAGTTTTATGCAATTCACAGCCGCACAAATAGCCATGCTTATAAAAGGGAAAGTAGAAGGTAATGCTTTTGCAACGGTTGATTCATTTGGCAAGATTGAAGAAGCAAAAGCTAATCAGCTTGCTTTTCTTGCTAATCCAAAATATGAAGAGTATCTCTATACAACACAAGCCTCAGTTATTATTATAAGTGAAAATCAGGAATTAAAACAACCGGTTTCCGCAACACTTATTCGTGTGCCAGATGCTTATTCAGCATTTGCTACTTTACTGCATAAGTACCAGGAAATGATAAGAGACCAAATGACTGGCATACAGGAACCATGTTATATTCATGAATCTGCAGTTATAGGTCAACCTGTTTTTATAGGGGCATTTGCTTACATCAGTGAAAATGTACAGATTGGTAATAATGTAAAAATTTTTCCCGGTGTGTTTTTGGGTAACAATGTTAAGATTGGTGATAATACAATTTTGTATCCCGGAGTAAAAATTTATCACGATTGTTCAATTGGTAAAAATGTAACTATTCACGCAGGCAGTGTAATTGGCGGAGATGGTTTTGGTTTTGCACCACAGGCAGATGGTACCTATAAAAAGATTCCGCAAATTGGCAATGTTGTGATTGAAGATTGTGTTGAAATTGGTTCCAATGCGGCTATTGACCGTGCAACTATTGGTTCAACCATTATAAGGGCAGGTGCCAAACTCGATAATCTTATTCAGATTGCACATAATGTGGAAGTAGGTGCCAATACAGTGATTGCAGCACAAGCGGGTGTTAGCGGAAGCACCAAGATTGGCAGCAATGTACAAATTGGTGGACAGGCAGGCATTGTTGGTCATGTGCAGATTGCAGATGGTGTAAGAATAAATGCACAAAGCGGCGTTAGCAAATCCATTAAAACACCTAATGCCGGTGTTACAGGTTCACCTGCTTATGATTATACAAGTGCTTTGCGCAGCCAGGCTGTGAGCCGCAACTTACCTGAATTAGAGAAGCGTGTGGCAGAATTAGAAAAATTTGTACAACAACTTTTACAGGAAAGAGTAGGGATATAAGTTCGTAGTTTGTAGTTTTCAGTTAGTAGTGATTGTATTCTCATTTTTTCTTCATAGTTCCAAATTCCTTATTTCTTGTTTCGTTTCTTCTGTTTTACATTTTGTATTTTCAATTCGAAATTCGAAATTCCTTATTTCTTTTTCTGTTTTTTCTGTTTTACATTTTACATTTCCCAATTACCAATTCCTATTTCCCAATTTCATTATTCTATCCTTCTCTTTCATCGCTTCAGGGCTAAACCTTATTTTTGCAAACTCAATATTGGTGAATAGTATTATAGAATGTATAAGAGTGCGACGCAATGAAGGCTTCATTCATAATTCTGGCGCCGGGCTCAAAAAAAATATCATGAACACAAATTTTAATGCTGACAAACAGCATACACTGGCCTCAGAAGCATGTATTAGCGGCACTGGTCTGCATACTGGCGTTGTTGCAGATATGAGATTAAAACCGGCTAGCCCTGGATTTGGTATCCAGTTTCAAAGAGTTGATCTTCCAAGCCAGCCACTTATAAAAGCAGATTGCGATCTGGTTACCGATACAAGCCGTGGCACCACACTACAGGTTGGTGATGCCAAAATAAATACTGTTGAACATATTCTGGCTGCCCTGGTAGGTATGGGCATTGATAATGTGCTGATAGAATTGAATGCTCCAGAAGTGCCCATTATGGACGGCAGTTCAGAGCCATTTATTGAACTGATAGAGGAGGCTGGTGTGCAGGAACAGGGAGCAGCTAAATCATGGTACAGCATTGATGAAAACATTTATCATTACGATGATATGAAACGCGTGGAAATGGTTGCGATTCCTTCAATGGAATACCAAATAACCACGTTGATTGATTTCAACAGCCCGGTCTTGGGCACACAGCATGCAGGTTTAAAACATATCCGCGATTTTAAAACAGAGATTGCACCGTGCCGCACTTTTTGTTTTTTGCACGAGCTGGAAATGCTCATCGAGAATAATTTAATTAAAGGTGGAGATGTTAATAATGCCATTGTTGTAGTGGATAAGCCGGTGACGGAAGATGAGATGAAAAATCTGGCGAAAATTTTCAGAAGAGATAAAATTGAAATCAAGAGCGAAGGATATCTCAACAACCTCGAACTGCGTTTTCCCAATGAGCCTGCACGTCATAAACTACTCGATATAGTAGGAGACCTTGCTTTAATCGGTTATCCTGTTAAAGCAAGAATAATTGCAAATCGTCCAGGCCATAGTTCCAATATCGCTTTTGCAAAAAAGATAAAACAGTTCATTAAAAAGAACATGCAGATAAAAGATGTTCCCGTATATGACCCGTTAAAACCTGCTGTATACAATATAGATTTTATTGAAAAAAGATTGCCTCACCGCTATCCCTTTTTGTTTGTGGATAAGATCATCGAACTTACAGATACAAAAATTGTGGGCATTAAGAATGTAACTTTTAATGAATGGTTTTTTCTTGGGCATTTTCCCGGGAATTCTATTATGCCAGGCGTTTTACAGATAGAGGCCCTTGCACAAACAGGCGGCATATTAGCATTGAACCTTATGGGTGAAGGACAGTATGATACCTATCTTTTAAAAGTAGATAACTGCAAGTTCAAATCAAAAGTAATTCCTGGTGATACAATGATATTGAAGATGGAACTTACAACACCAATAAAAAAAGGCTTTTGTCAAATGAGAGGCACTGTATATGTAGGTAACAGGGTTGCTACCGAAGCAGATATGGTTGCGCAAGTAGTTAAAAGATAACAGGTAATACTCATTTCCGCTTATTAAATTATTAATTTTACTTTTGCTGCCGTTCGTTTTTGGGCGAACGGCATTTTTTTAAAATAGCACAATAAAAAAATTAACCACCCTGTTAAGGGTAAAGCATGATTCATCCGCATACATATATACATCCTAACGCCAAGATAGCACAGAATGTGAAGATTGATCCTTTTACCGTTATTCACCAGGATGTGGAAATTGGTGAAGGCACCTGGATTGGCAGCAATGTTACTATTATGGAGGGCGCCCGTATTGGAAAAAACTGCCGCATTTTTCCGGGTGCTGTAATTGCCGCTATTCCGCAAGACCTTAAATTCAACGGTGAAAAAACCTATGTTCATGTAGGCGACAATACTACCCTCCGTGAATTTGTTACGATACATCGTGGTACCACAGACCGTTTAAAAACCAGGGTTGGTAATAATTGTCTTCTAATGGCTTACAGCCATATTGCACACGACTGTATTATTGGAGATAATTGCATTCTCAGCAATAGTACTCAAATGGCTGGTCATGTTTTTATTGGTGATTGGGCTATTATCGGGGGAGTTTGCGCCATACATCAGTATGTACGTATTGGCCAACACTCTTTTCTTTCAGGTGGCAGTCTCGTTGGCAAGGATGTGCCACCTTATATAAAAGCTGTACGTCATCCTTTAAGTTATGGAGGGGTTAACAGTATCGGTCTTAAACGCCGTGGTTTTACGCTTGAACAAATAAACCAGATACTCGATATATACCGCATTATTTACAACAAGGGCATGAACATATCACAAGCACTCGAGTACATCGAAGAAGAATTGCCGGCAACAGATGCGCGGGATGAGATTACAACTTTTATTCGTGAAAGCGGCAGAGGAGTAATAAAGCGATATGTGAAAGGCGCAATAGATGAAGATTAGAAGAGAATAAATGATTAAAATGAATTGAATGATTTTTATAGTACCAGCTTTATCTTTCATGGCATCGTCCCTTGCGTCGCAATCCTTTCATCTTTTGTACTGTTATGGACTTTCTTTTTATCTTTCCTTCCAATGAATATTCAATTGACGAATGCCGGCAAACGTTTTAACAGAGACTGGATTTTTCGCCATATTAATTACGCATTTGAACAAGGAAAATCTTATGCTATTACCGGTCCAAACGGAAGTGGTAAAAGCACATTACTGCAGACCATTGCCGGTGCAATAGCACCAAGCGAAGGAGTGGTTGAATATTTGATAAAGAAACAAGAAACAAGAAATGAGAAACAAGGAATTAGGAATGAAAACGAATCGGCAACTGGCAATCAGCAACTGGCAGCCAGCAACCAGCAACTGGAAACTGGAAACTGGAGACTGGAGACTGAAAATGTCTTTGATCATATCGCTATTGTTGCTCCATATCTTGAGTTGATAGAAGAAATGACCGCAACAGAATTCTTGCGTTTTCATGCTTCATTCAAACCACTATTATCAATAATATCCATTAATGAAATTCTTGAAATTGTTGGTCTCAAAACAGCAGCGCACAAACAAATTCGCTTTTACAGCAGTGGCATGAAACAACGTATTAAACTTGCACAAGCCATTTTCTCTGGTGTTCCTGTTTTGTTGTTAGATGAACCCTGTACTAATCTTGATGCTTCCGGTTATGACTTGTACCATCAGCTCATTAATGCTTATTGCAAAAACAGGTTAGTGATTGTGAGCAGCAATGATGTGAATGAATATGATTTCTGTGAAGAAAAGTTGAGTATATTGGATTATAAATAAGTTTTTAGGAATGAGCCATAGCTGCCGGTTTGGTTCCTGGTCATTTGTATATAGTTTTGTTTTCCGTTAACCAAAAACTTTTACCCAAACCCGCAGCGAAGACTTAAACCACAAACAGTTTTTTAATTCCAAAGTAATGAAAAGAGTTGTTGTAACAGGCATTGGCGCAATAACACCAATTGGCAATAATGTAAAAGATTTTTGGTCTGCTTTAATAAATGGTAAAAGTGGTGCTGGCCCCATTACCCGTTTCGATGCATCAAAATTTAAAACAAGGTTTGCCTGCGAGGTGAAAAATTTTGAGCCGCTTAATTTCTTTGATAAATCAGAATTGAAAAAATATGATTTATATACGCAATATGCTTTGGTAGCTGTACAGGAAGCTATAGCAAATGCAGATATAAATTTTGATGCCCTAAACAGAAATCGTATAGGTGTTATATGGGGTGCTGCCAATGGTGGTATCCATACACTCGAAGAGCAATTGCTTGAGTATGCTAAAGGAGATGGCACACCAAGATTCAATCCTTATTTATTACCCAAAATGCTTATCAACATAACGCCGGGTGTTATCTCAATAAAGTATGAATTAAGAGGTATAAACTTTGCCACTGTATCTGCATGCGCTTCATCAAATACGGCTATCATTAACGCCTTTAATCATATTAAATGGGGCAAGGCAGATATGATTATTGCGGGTGGCTCTGAAGCAGTGATAATGATTGGCACAGTTGGTGGCGGCATCGCTGCAAAGGCTCTCTCAACGCTCAATAATAATCCTTCTATCGCTTCAAGACCTTTTGATGTAAACAGAGATGGTTTTGTTATGGGTGAAGGTGGTGGTGCGCTTATTCTTGAAAGTCTTGAGCACGCTGTTAAAAGAAATGCACCAATTATTGCAGAAGTTGCCGGTGGTGGCATGGCTGCTGATGCTTATCACATGACCGGCACGCATCCGGATGGTGAAGGGGCGTATTTAAGTATGATGGCCGCTCTTGAAGATGCTAACATTCAACCATCTGATATAGATTATTTAAATGCACATGCTACTTCAACACCGCGTGGTGATATCAGCGAATTAAAAGCGATGGAAAAGGTTTTTGGTTCGAATTCAAAACTTAGTGTAAGCGCTACTAAATCTATGATTGGTCACACTTTGGGTGGTGCCGGTGCAATTGAATCTATCGCTGCAATAAAAGCTGTTGCAGAAAATATAATTCATCCAACCATTAACTCAAAAGACATTGAACCTGAGTTTGCAGACAAGTTTGATTTTACCCTTGGTAAAGCTGTGAAAAAAGAGGTTAACTGCGCTATGAATAACACTTTTGGTTTTGGCGGTCATGGTGCCGTTACCATTTATAAAAAGTATCACTACCGTCCTAAATCCTAAAAATTCAGTTCTTTGAAATTATTGTCTGTATTGAGTTTTAAAAGATTTTTTAGTTTAAACGATTTCAGCAAATTCCCCGTTTTTTACTACTGACAATCCGGCATAGTTTGCCGGATGAATAATGGTAAATATATTTTTGCACAGGTAACATCATTTTTATCTGTTAATGAATTCAATCGTTGCATTGCAAAGTATAATGGCAATTACAG
>WNGA01004150.1_pt1 | contig 21416 bp, 13 predicted proteins | sample 5400061 | NCBI WGS metagenome assembly WNGA01 (sample SAMN13153366, study PRJNA577476) | soil metagenome | isolation source: 100 cm soil or saprolite under grassland replicate 2 | place: USA:California | collected 2016-06-15
AGGAGTCGGCTTACGCGCTACGCCTGCGGGAGGCGGATTCGCTCACCCACGTGCTGCGCGCGTTTGAAGATCCGGCGATCCCGCACGTCGGTGAGATCAATCCGCTGAAGGACGCACGCGACGTCGAGGCTGACCTGATAATCAGCGACATGGTGCAGATCGAAAAGCGCATGGAGGGGCTGGAAAAGGACTTGAAGAAGATCAAGTCCGACGACCTGGTGCGCGAGCACGAGCTACTTGTCAAGTGCAAAGCGCAGCTTGAAAGCGGACGGCCCATGCGCGAGCTCGAGCTCAACGCCGACGACAAGAAGCGCCTGCGCGGCTTCGCCTTCCTCAGCCAGAAGCCGATCCTGTACGTGGTCAACATCAGCGAGGGCGCCGAGCTGGGCAAGGATCTGGACGCCGCGGCTGCCAAGTACGACCTCGCCGAAATTGCTTCGCGTCCGAACGCGGGAGCGACCGCCATCTGCGGCAAGGTGGAGGCTGAGCTCGCGGAGATGAGTGACGAAGAGGCTCTCGAGTTCCTCTCCAGCTACGGGCTGAACGAGAGCGGGCTGACACGCCTCATTCGTAAGACTTACGGACTTCTGGGGCTGATCTCATTCTTCACCGTCGGCGAAGACGAATGTCGCGCCTGGACCGTGCCTCGCGGCGTTCACGCGCAGGACGCGGCGGGTGCGATCCACTCGGACCTCGAGAAGCACTTCATCCGCGCCGAGACGATCCACTGGGACCAACTTCTCGACGCCGGATCCGAGGCTGGCGCGTGCTCTAAGGGCACGCTGCGGCTGGAGGGCAAGGAGTACATCGTCAAGGACGGCGACGTGATGAATATCCGGCACAGCGCGTAGCTCACTCACCGTGGTGAGCTGGCTTCTCGCTCAGGTCTTCTGGCTTCCGCCGCGACCCCGGCGGACATCCGCGTGGTCCCGGACCTTCAGGCCTTCACGGTGATCCTATCGGGTGCGCAGCCCGGGGCGCCGGCTGGCGCGTTCCGCCGTGGCCCGAATAGCCCTCATAACCCAAAGGTCGAAGGTTCGGGCCGGCGACCAGAGGGAGACCCGCGGCAGTAGGCAGCACCGGGTCCGCCCGGCGCTAAATCCTTCCCCCGCAACCAGGTTTCTTGAGCGCCGGAGAGCGCCTTTCGCGTTTTCTTTCTTTCAGGCTAGGCGGATTTGAACTCAGGATCTCGAACCGACCACCAGAAGCAATCCCCCGTCGGGAGGTCGTTTCGATTCCGATCAGCGCTCTCAACCCTTGATGAACTCTGCAGGAGTAACGACGAGAATTCGCCCGATCCTTCTGCCGAGGTATGGCCCGAAGTCCTTGACGTCTCCCGTGACGAGATGCGTCGCCTCGGCCGCGATGGCGGCTTTGAGGATCGGATGGTCCTTTTCCGATAGTCGAATGCCCACGGGCATCGGCGCGCTGGACTCGGGGACGATCTGCATCCGCGCCAGGATCTCCGCGAGCCGATTCAGCTGGTCAGCGGACGCGAGATTTCTGCGAGCCTCCTCCGCGGCGTAGGCAGACGTGACGAGTTCGGTTCCAGGAAGATCCCACAACCGCATCAGGCCTGCACCGACTCGGTACGCCGCGGAGAACAGGACATTGGCGTCGAGGAAGGCCCGCCGCATCGTCCGGCGCCGGTTCTAGCGTTTCCGCGGTTTGCGGTGGGCGATCTTCGAGGGGTCGAGCCCCATCCGGCGGACCTCAGCCTGGGCCCGCCCATAGTCCTCCGGATCGACGGCGTTTGTCAGAAGGAACTCGGCCTTCCGCTCCGGCGTGTAGGTCTCGACCGGAAGGACGGCAGCCGGCCGAATCAGGATGCCGTAAGGCGATTCCTCCGCCATCACCATGGTTCCCTCTTCGATTCCGTACCGCCGCCTCATCTTGGCAGGCAACACGATCGTCCCCCGCTTCCCAACCCTGCCCGGCTCACCCATATTGCCAGTATATCCGATTATCCGACATTCCGCCGGAACTGCCGATGCTCTCGCCGGAAAGGTCGGTTCCAGCACACCCGGAAAGTGCGACCGTCCGTCCCACACGAATTGCTGCCCCCCCCTCGGCATTGATCTTCCATTCCTGCAAGACCGTTGATGGAAAGCGGCGCGGATCGTTGTCGACCAGCTTGGCAGTTCTGGCATAGCCAGATAGCGTTTTCTGGACGTCTCCTTTCTTCTGGCGAAAGCGCGACATCGTAACGCGGGCCCCCTGGTGAGGCCGCGCTAATGTGCGCTGCCACGCCGACGTTCAGAGCCTTCCCAGGGTGAAGCTGCGGCCAGAGCCCCGCAGCTTGGACTCGAACAGCGGTTACCGACGCGGTCGGCGAAAGCCCGCTTAACCTCGCCGGTGAAATCGTCACGCACTCCTGACCACCCCAGTCGTCTCGCCGGGTCCGCTCGCGATAACGGTTACCGTGACGGCGCCCGAACAGCTAACCACCACAGCCGTTCGCTCACATTTCATCCGGCGAGTTCGTCACGCGAATGTCATCCCATCCAAAGTTCCGGCGCCACGGGGGTACAACATCAGCAATTGGGGTCGTTCTTGGGTTATGGGGTTATCGCGGTGCCGGTCAGCACTACCGCCACGTCACGGCAACCCGAAGATGTATCGAGATCGGTCTTGAAATGATCCAGGAGTCCTTGCCTAACTCACGACGTTGAGTAAAAATACTCAATGCGATGAGCAAACGGTCAGAGGCCTTTCGCCGTCCTCAGGCGGCTGAACTCGCCCGGCGGCTGGCGGAGCGGCGGCGCTTCATCCAGGTCGTGACGGGGGCGCGGCAGGTGGGGAAGACCACTCTGGTGCAGCAGGTGACCGATTTCGCCAAGGTCCCGGTTCGCTTCGCCAGCGCCGATGAGCCCACGCTGCGCGGCGCCGAGTGGATCGCCCAGCAATGGGAGGCTGCCCGTCTCGCCGCCGGCCCTGACGGTGCCATCCTCGTGCTCGACGAGGTGCAGAAGGCCGCCGGCTGGTCCGAGTCCGTCAAGCGCTGCTGGGACGAGGACACACGCGCCAGGCTCCCGCTCAAGGTGGTGCTATTGGGTTCCGCGCCGCTCCTCGTCCAGCAGGGGCTCACCGAAAGCCTGGCCGGACGGTTCGAGGTGCTTCATCTGCCGCACTGGTCACTGGGAGAGATGCGCGCCGCGTTCGACTTCTCGACGGACCAGTACCTCTACTTCGGGGGCTATCCGGGGGCCGCGCCGCTCGCGAGCGAGCCCGGCCGCTGGCGGCGCTACATCCTGGACGCGCTGGTGGAGACCACGATCGCCCGCGACGTCCTGCTTCTCACCCGCGTCGACAAACCCGCCCTTCTCCGCCGTCTATTCGAACTGGGCTGCAGGTACTCCGGACAAGCATTGTCCTACACCAAGATGCTCGGCCAACTTCACGATGCCGGCAATACAACGACCCTCGCGCACTACCTCGAACTGCTCGGCGGCGCCGGACTGCTCGTTGGACTAACCAAGTTCTCCGGCCGCCTCGCGCGGCAGCGAGGCTCGAGTCCTAAGCTTCAAGTCCTGAATACCGCGCTCATGAGCGCGCAATCCGGGCTTTCCCTCGAGGAGGCGCGCGCGGACCGTGAGTTCTGGGGTCGGCTGGTGGAATCGGCGGTCGGCGCCCACCTCGCCAACGCGACCGCCGCGGGTGAGTGCGAGCTGTTCTACTGGCGGGAGCGTAACCACGAGGTGGACTTCGTGGTGAGGACCGGGCGCGCTGTCACGGCGATCGAGGTGAAGAGCGGCCGCGGCCGCGACACCCATCCCGGACTGTCGGCCTTCGCGGAAGCGTTCAAGCCGACACGCAAGCTACTCGTCGGCGGAGATGGGATTCCGGTAGAGGAGTTTCTGCTCCAACCAGTCAGGCACTGGGTCACGCGATGAGTCGCCGAGGACGCCGTCCTCGCCTGGCTCGAGAGCTGATCGGCCTGGACGGAGTGAAGGAGTTCCCGGTCTATCTCTGCGGAGCAGGCGTCCCGGCGAAGAAGCTCCCTTCCCGCTGATCTTGCAGGGATCGGTCGTCTCGAACCCGGGGCAGAGACACCGCCGTCCGCCCCGTCGCGCATCCGGCAAGGAGCGGAAGGTGGACGAAGAGAGCCGCTACGCTTCTTTGTAGACCCAGGCGCCCGCGATCGTCGCGATCACGATTTCGGCCAGTCCCCAGACGAGACAGGTCATGACCAGTTTCTGCGAGGTGAGCTCCATGTTCATCTCACCGATGGCGTCAAAGGTGGAGGCGCTGATGAGGAGTGGCCGCCCGCTGGCCGAGCCGGCGAGAAATGTTGGTCGGGGAGGCTTAATTCCTCCTGGCATAGACGCGATCCTGAACTCCCATGACCGTATAATCGGGATTTCAAACTGACGCAGATCAGCCCTTGTGGGAGTCATCGCAGCCCCGCTGACCGCTGAGCTGGCAAGGCGCCTTCGCCTATGAGCATGCACATCGACGACATTAGTCCCCGAGATGACAATACCGTTTCTATCTTCCACCGCGATTACCAGTCGGTGTCCGGCAAGGCGCTCTGCTGCGCCCTGGCCGCCGATGGTGCCCGCGCCTATCTTGGCGGGCACTCGGGGGTGTGGCGATCGGACGACGGTGGAAACACCTGGCGGCATCTCGAATGGCCTCAGCCTCCTGCTGGGAGCACCAGCGTGTCTGGCGCGCTCGTCGTCACCACGATCTATGACCTGCTGATCTCGCCGGCGAACCCTGACCTCGTATTTGCCGCTGCCGGACGCGATGGGCGCCGCCCCGATCAAAGCGGCGTCTGGCGCTCGGCCGACGGCGGGGCCACGTGGAGGCGCGTCCACGTCTTTATTCGCACCGGCGTCGTCGAGATGGCCAGTTGCCTCGCCGTGGCGCCCGACAACCCTGATCTGATCTTCGCTGCGGGGGGCGTCGCCGTCGCGCGCAGCAGTGACGGCGGTGTCACGTGGACCGAGTCTGTTCCGCCGCTGCAGAATCTCGGCGACCGCGTTCGGTACATCACGGTGGGCCCGGCCCAAGGGAACCGGCGGCGCGTGTATGCCGCCGGCAACGGTTTGTGGTACTCGCGCAACGGGGCTGTGACGTGGACCCTCGACCCGCAGCCGTTGGCCCTCGGAGCTCCGGCCGACGGCCCCGGCTTCAGCGCCCGCAGCATTGCGATCCATCCCCAGAATGCTGCGCGGCTCTACGTGGCGACCTTCGAGCGCAACGATGCCATCAATAACTCGGAAGGCATCGTATGGCGTGGCGACTATCCGCGTATCGCCTCGAACGGGCCCGGTGCTTGGACGCGTCTGGCGCCGATGCTGCTCGGCTTCGGTGGCACCACGGACAGCGGAACAGGATTCGTCGTCCCTCACGTTGCGCCGAATGGTGAGTTCTATTTGATTGCCTCGGATCGGCGCACGACGCAGTCGTGTCTCGGCGAAGCAGCCATGTCGAGCGACTGGATCCGCCTTGAGGACGTCAATTGCCACCTCGATCCGCACGGACTGGCGGTCACGCCAAGCTTCCGCCGGCAGCTGCCATTCGAGCCGCGTGTGGTCGACGCGGGACGCATCCTGCTCATCAACGATGGAGGCGCGAATGTGAGCACGGACGGTGCCAAGAGCTGGACGAATGGCACCGGCCTATCGACACTCGGCCTCGTGAACGTGGCAGTGGCCCCGCGAATCGAAGGCGGCCCGGCGATCTGCATGGGCATGGGGGACAACTCCGGCTATGCAAGCCCCGATGGTGGCCTCTCTTGGAAAACGCAGGCGTACCTGGGTGGCGACAACGACTGCGCGTTCGCAGATCCGAGGCAGCCATCTCGCGTGATCGTCTTTGCTCCGCGGGAGGGCAAAGGAGACGACGAGCAGGGCGTCGGCCGGGGAGTCCTTCACTTGTACGTGAACCCTCAGGGGGCGGCTCCCGACACCGCGCACGGCACGCCCCACCTCCGACCGATTCCCGGGGCCCCACCGCTGGCGAGCGACCTTCTCGAGGCCTTGAACTCGAGCGATCCCATCGGAGCAATGAAGGGGCTGAATGCGGCGTGGTCGGTCGTCAGCTACTTCTACAACCTCGGATACCGTCCACTCGTCATGACCCCGCGAGGCCAGCCATCGGCTCCCGACGGCGACTTCGTGGTCATCCGCTTCTCGGACGAAGGTCCGGAGCTCGTGCGCACTCTTCAGATGAGCACGATCACGACCGCGGAACACTGGCGCACGCATCAGACCTCCGATGGGCCGGGCGTACCCGCGTTCCAGCAGGGGCCCCCCCTTCCAGATCCCGCCATCTGCATCGTCCAGGCGTCCGGCGGCCATCGCGCCCCCGTGTTTTACGTCGGCGACCAGGACACCGAAGAGCCGCGCTACGGCCAACAGCGGCTCTGGAAGTGGACCGAAGGGATGGCCGTATGGCAGCAACTGGTGCCGCCGCCGGGCCAGGCGCCCACGAAGGCGCTGCGGTACTACGTCGACCCGTATCGGCCCAATCTGCTCTATGTCGTGGGACCGACTCACGTGCACCGTTCCGACAACGGAGGCGTCGCGTGGGTGGTCGATCGCTCGCTCGAACGCGCGGTCACCAACAATTACGTCTTCCCGTTCAAAAGCCTCTACGACGGCAACCCGGGCCAGGCGCTCATTCGCGACATGCTCTTCGACCCTGACCGACCCGGTGCGCGTTTTGCCGTCGGCCCGGCAGGCGTGTTCCACACGCTGAACGGCGTGACGTGGACTCACTTGATATTGTCCGAGGCGATGGCGATGCGGCCGAACAACGCGGCGTACGATTTCGTATCGTGTCCGCGCGCCTTGTATGTCGCCACGAGCAACCGGGGCCTGATCCGCGTCAGCCCTCTGCCACCGGATTGGGACTATCCGCTGCAGACGCTGCAAGGGGCAGAGGGGCGGATCACGATGCTTCGCGTGCACGACCTGGGCACGGCGTATGGCCCGCCGGAGGATCGAATCGACGCCGAGGTCATGGTCTGGCTCGATACCGAGCCCGACAAGGCATTCGGCTTTCAGTTGCGCGACGACGCGAACAGGCCTGCGGCAGAAGGCATGTTGAGGCTTCTTCGAGACTCGTTCAACCGTGGCCGTCGCGTGCGGATCGACTTTTCTCGATCGAGCTGCCGGACCGGGCGGATCATCCGGGTGATAGAGAGATAACGCCTACCCCGGCGTGTTGGTAAATGAGAAGCCCCACACGCACTGTGTGCGTGACGAAGGGAATGCACGATAGGAGGCGCCTGTGCCGTTACAGATCAGTGGACAACTCAGCCTGCTCCGGGTGCACGATCGAGGTTCGAAGTACGGGCCACCCTCGGATCAGATCGACGTCGAGGTCGTCGTGCAGTTCCGCAATCGACCCAGCGACGCATTCGGTTTTCAGTTGCGGGACGATGCCGAGGGCCCGGCGCGGGAGGGCATGCTGGGCCTGCTGCGCGACGGATTCAACCACGGGTGGATCGTAACGATCGACTACGACATTTCGCCGGGACACCACAACGGGGTGGCGCTCCGCGTGTGGCTGACGAAGCCCCCCGGGGGGATGGGACCTGTGCTCGATCCGACCGTGTCGGCACGGAGGAAGGCTGCGAAGGCGAAGTCGGCAAAGGGGTCGGCGGCAAGGACAGCGCGTCGCTAGGCAGGACCCCGGATCCGGGGTGGCGCTAGATCGTCGCGCGGCGGAAGGACTTGAGCTTCTGCTTGTAGCTGCTGCTCATCGTCAGTTTGGTTCCGTCTTTCAGGATCACCTGGTAGTCGCCGTTGAACCAGGGATGGAGCTCCTTGATCCTGTCGATGCGGACGATGGTGGAGCGATGAATGCGAAGAAACTCGGCCGGGTCGAGCTTGCCCTCGATGCCCGAGGTCGTCTCCTGATAGAGGTGACTGGCCGCTCCTGCGTGCAGAACGACGTTGTTCCTCCTCGACTCGATCCAGTCGATTTCCTTGACGCGGAGGAAGTGGCTGCGCCCCTCCGTGCGAATCAGGAACCAGTCGGGGTAGCGGCGCACCTCGCGGAGGAGCTCGACGAGCTCCGCGGCCGTGTCCTTCGTCCTCTTTTTTTCGAGACGTTCCTTGCAGCGCTCGAGGGCGTCGTGGAGCCGTTCGGGCGAGACCGGCTTCAGGAGATAGTCGATGGCGTGGACCTCGAAGGCGCGCAGCGCATAGCGGTCGAACGCCGTGACGAAGACGACGGCCGGCGGAGGCCCTCCTTCCAGCATGCGCAGGACGCCGAAACCATCGAGGCCGGGCATCTGGACGTCCAGAAGAAGCAGGTCCGGGCGCAGGTGATCAATGGTCTGGACGGCCTTGAAGCCATCTTCGCACTCGGCGACGATCTCGATCTCCTCTTCCTCGGCCAGCTGCTGCCGGATCCACTCACGCGCCAGCGGCTCGTCGTCAACGAGAATCGTGCGTAAGCTCATTTCATCTCCCGTCGGTCAATTCTCTGCCCGATGAAAACACGCTCACTTGCAGCTTTCATACGCAAGCCTGGGCAAGAGGTTTTCCAGACTGCCTGAGCTCGGAGTCAGCGCGCGGCGCGTCCGGTTTCTTGAATCGCGGTTCGAGCCAGCGGAAGGAGATGCTCCGTCCGCGATGGAACGGTCTTCGTCCTTCTCTTCGTTTCGCTCGTCCCGGCATTCGCCTTTCGAAGGAGACTCGACGAGAGCGCCGCGTCCCTGTTCGCGGAAAGACGCGCGACATTTCCGAAGAACATCTTCGCCCGTTGATCCCGATTCCCGCATGACAATCCAAGATCTTGGTGCGCCGCGCACATTTCTGAATCGCCGGACCGCTGGCTCCGCGCGTCGTCCTCGTTCCGGATTCCTCCGTCCGTCGTGAGGTTCTTCTCGTCCCGATGCGCGCCGGCGCGCAGCGCTGGCAGTGGTGTTGCTCTTAGGCGGGCTCGATGGGACGTGAGCAAACACCCGCAATCGAAGCGGCCCTCGTCGAAGAAAAGGAGGATGCATGACGATGAGAAAGATCTTCGTGTGTGTCGTGACCCTGGCTCTCCTGCTCTCGGCTTCCCTCGCGCTGGGACAGGCGAGCACGGGAAACATCTACGGAAGAGTGATGGACGAACAGGGGGGCGCCCTGCCGGGAGTGTCGGTGACCTCGTCCGGCCCGGGAGCGCCCCAGACGACGTTCTCGGATCCCAAGGGCGAGTTTCACTTCCTGAACCTGTCCGTCGGCTCTTATAAAGTCGTCGCGGCCCTTCAGGGATTTTCCACCGTCGAGCGGAACAACGTCGTCGTGAACCTGGGACAGAACACCGATCTGTCGATCACGATGAAGCTCTCCTCCGTCACGGCGACGGTGACCGTGTCGGGCGAGGTGCCCTTGATCGACCCGCGCAAGAACGTGACCGGCGCCAACTACCAGCTGCCGGAGTTGAAGAGCATCCCGACCGGGCGCGACCCGTGGGTGATCCTCCAGCAAGTTCCGGGAGTGCAGATCGATCGATTGAACGTCGCCGGCAGCCAGAGCGGGCAGCAGTCTAACTACATCGGGATGGGGACCGACACGAGCCAGAACTCGTTCAACGTGGACGGCGTCACCATTACCGACATGGCCGCGCTCGGCACGTCGCCCACCTATTACGACTTCGACCAATTCCAGGAGATCCAGGTGGCTACGGGCGGGGCCGATCCTGCGATCGCCGTGCCCGGCGTGACGTTGAACATGGTCACCAAGCGCGGCTCCAACGAGCCGCATGGATCCGCGCGCTACTTCTACTCGCCCGGAGAGCTGCAGGCCAACAACGCGCCCGAGGAGGCCAAGCAGCAGGCTGACCAGGGACTCTTCGGCCCCGCAGTCAGTGGGAGCAACCTGAACAAGAAAGTGGACCGCATCTGCACCGTCGGCTGCCAGGGCGGAGCCGCCGGAATCCAGGACTACGGTGTCGAGGCGGGCGGCTCGCTCTGGAAGGACAGGGCGTGGCTCTGGGGCAGCTATGGCCGCAAGGAGATCCCGCTGACGAAGCTCGGAGGAGCGACAGACACAACGTACCTCGACGACTACGCCGGAAAGTTGAACCTCCAGCCGATCGAATCCAACAGCGCGACGGTCTTCTACTTCCGCGGAGACAAGCAGAAGCTCGGCCGGTCGGCCGGCGTCACGCGCCCGCAAGAGACCTCGGTGGACCAGACGGGCCCGACCACAATCTGGAAGGGTGAGGACTCCCACGTCTTCGGTCCGTCCTTCGTCGCCAGCGCGTCGTACGACTACACGCGCTCCGGTTTCAGCCTGATCCCCCAAGGAGGGAACCTGACGCCGACGACCAACGTGTACCTGGATCCCAACCTCGTCTACCACCGGTCCTATACGGGCAACGCCTTCAACCGGCCGCAGCATCAGGCCAACGCGAGCTCCTCCCTCTTCTTCAACACGGGAACGCTCGGCCACGAAATCAAGGCCGGCTTCGGGTGGCGCAACGCGCCGATCTCGAGCTCGACCTTCTGGCCCGGCAACAGCATTCTCGGACGCGAGCAGATCGTCCGTCGGGCCGGGGTCTGCCCGGATGGCTGCGCCGCCGCGGACGTCTTCCGGCCCGGCCTCACAGCATTCAAGTACACCTACTACAACGGATTCATCGGGGACACCATCACCGCGAGCAACCTGACCATCAACGTGGGGCTGCGGTACGACTATCAGTACGGGCAGAACACGGCCTCGAGCGTCTCCGGCAACCCGGAGTTCCCGAATCTCGTTCCCGGCCTGGTGTTCGACGGAAGCCCGGTGGAGTTCAAGTGGAAGACCTTCCAGCCGCGCGCTGGAATCAACTACGCGCTCGGAAAAGACCACAAGACTCTCCTGAGAGCCTCCTACGCTCGCTATGCCGACCAATTGGGCGGAAGCATCGTTTCCTGGGACAACCCGGTCGGCGGTGCAGGAGCGGCCGGCTCCCGGTATGTGTGGAACGATCTTAACCACGATCACAACGTGGACCCGGGAGAGCTCGGCGCGTTCATCCAGGACCTGGGAGGCTTCAATCACCTGGACCCGAACGCGCTTGGCTCGGCCAACGTCATCGACCCGAACTTGAAGGCGCCGTTGACCGACGAGCTTCAGCTCTCCATCGACCGCGAGATCCTTCCTGATTTTTCCGCCTCGCTCACCGGCACATACCGGCACCGCCGCCGCATCGTGTGGTCTCCTTACATCGGCGCGACCGCCGCGAGCTACTCGGACGTGTTCGCGACCGGGCTGCCCGGATACGACGTCAACGGGAGTGTCGTGGGGGTCACGGGACCCATCTACACGGGAATCCTGCCCGATACCTTCACGGGCGGAGAGTTCGTGACCAATCGGCCCGACTACAGCCAGGACTATTACGGGGCTCAGCTCCAGCTCACCAAGCGGCTGACACAGCGCTGGATGATGCACGGCTCCTTCGCCTACAACGACTGGAAGCAGAGGATCGGAAACACGGCGACCGCATGCGTGGACCCGACCAACCAGCGTCTCTTCCAGGATCCCGCCATCGGGCCGGGCTTCCCCACGCCCAACGTCGGCCCGAGCTGCTCGGAGGGCCAAGTCTACAATCAGTCGCTGGGCAGCGGCAACTTCACCAACGTCTGGATCAATTCGCATTGGAGCTTCAACGTCAGCGGCCTCTATCAGCTCCCTCTCGCCTTCACGGCGGCGGCGAACTTCTACGGGCGGCAGGGCTACGTCAATCCTCTCTTCGTCCAGGTGGACACGGGCAACGGCGAAGGGACGCGGGGGGTCCTCCTGGGCAGCCCGACCGACCATCGCCTGAAGAACGTGTACGAGCTCGATCTGCGGCTCGAGAAGGCGGTGCCCCTCTTCGCGAAGGCCGACCTGACCCTTTCCGCCGAGCTGTTCAACGCCCTGAACTCCAACACAATCCTGCAGAGGGAGTCCGACGCGACCCCGCAGTGCGACTCGAACGGGAGCGACTGCACGGGAGCGGCGGGCACGATTCTCGAGATCCAGAACGCCCGGGCGGTGCGCCTGGGCGCGCGCATCAGTTTTTAGGCTCATCACGGCCGGTCCGCCGACTGCCTCCGGCGGGCCGGCCCTTTTTTTTGGAAGGAGGAAGGCAGACCTTGGTGATCCCTCGCGGCGGAACGGGGAGATGGTTGGCCGTCGCCCTCGCGGCGGCGTTCCTGTCTTCCGGCTGCCGTCGGGCGCCCGTGAGCTCAGCGCCGGTTTCTTCGCCCCGTCCGGACATCCTGCTGATCACCGTCGACACGTTGCGTTCCGATGCCCTGGGCTACTCGGGCAACACGCGTGCCGCGACTCCGAACATCGATCGTCTCGCGGCGCAGGGGCGAGCGTTCCTCGGGGCGCACGCCCACAACGTCATGACCCTTCCGTCTCACGCCAACATCCTGACGGGCCGATACCCTTACGAGCACGGCGTGCGGGACAATGACGGGTTCCGGCTGGATCCCGTGACACCGACGCTCGCGACCCTGCTGCGGTCGGCCGGATACTCCACGGCGGCGGTCATCGGGGCCTTTCCGCTCGACGCGCGGTTCGGTCTGGATCGGGGATTTGACACCTACGACGAGCGATACCCGCAGGGCGCCAACGAGTACGATTTCCACGTCGCCGAGCGCCCGGCTTTCGAGGTCGTTCCCCTGGCGCGCCGCTGGTGGGCGGACAACGCCGGCCGCCGGCGTTTTCTCTGGGTGCACCTCTACGATTGCCATTTTCCGCACGTCCCGCCGGAGCATCTGGCCGCCCGGTACGCCTCGGATCCCTATTCTGGCGAAGTGGCGGGAGTGGACGAGGCGCTCGGTCCTCTCTTCGAGGACGCCCGTGCGTCTTCCGCGCCGGTCCTGCTCGTCCTGACTTCGGACCACGGCGAGGCGCTCGGAGACCACGGGGAAATCACGCATGGTCTCTTCGCCTACGAGACGACGCTCCATGTCCCTCTGATCCTGTGGGGTCCCGGCCTCGTGGCTCCCGGACGTGACACTTTGCTTCGCCGCCACGTGGACATTCTTCCGAGTGTGCTCGAAGCCGCGCGCCTGCCCGTTCCCGCCGGGTTGCCCGGACGTTCGCTCTTCTCTCCGGGCGACCCGGACACGACGTGCTATTTCGAGTCTCTCTCGGCGTCGTTCTCCCGCGGGTGGGCCCCGCTGCGCGGGATGATTCGCGGGAGCGAGAAGTTCATCGACCTTCCGATCCCCGAGCTCTACGACCTTCGGGAGGATCCGCAGGAGAAGGCGAACCGGCTCGAGGAGCGTCCCGACGCCGCGCGCTCGCTCGTGAGGACGCTGCCTGTCTTGCGGCCCGCCGCTCCGGCAGCCGAATCGGCGGAAACGGTCCGCCGGCTCGCGGGGCTCGGATACCTGTCGGGGAAGGCCAGGCTCCGGCCAGCCTACGGTCCCGGCGACGATCCGAAGAGGCTGATCGATCTGGATCGGGAAATGCAGGAGATCGTGGGTCTTTACCAGCAGGGCAAGCTCCCGGAGGCGCTGCTCCTGGCCCGGTCGGTGATGAAGCGCCGGCCGACGATGCCGGTCCTCTATGAATTTCTCTCCTATCTCGAGGATCAGGACGGGAGAAGCGACCGCGCCATCGCCGTTCTCGAGGAGGCCCGCCGGCGCGGCTTCCTGGAGGAGCGGCTCGCGACCCGGCTGGGGCTCCTCTACGGCCAGTTCGGACAGCCCCGCCGGGCGCTTGGGGTGCTCGAGCCTCTGCGCGGAACGGCCAACCCCGACGTGTGGAACGCGATCGGGATCGCGCGGGCGAGCGCGGGAGAGCGGGAGAGGGCCGTCGAAGCCTTCGAGCAGGCTCTGAGGATCGATCCGAAGAACGCAGTCGCCTGGCAGAACATCGGGTTGACGCGCGTCCATGCCGATCGCCCGCAGGAGGCGCTGGCAGCCTTCGACCGGGCGTTCGCGTTGAACGAGCGCCTTCCGCGGGCCTGGAACGGACGCGGCGCCGCCCTCGAAGAGCTCGGGCGGCACGGCGAGGCGCTGGAGGCCTGGAAGCGCGCGCTGGAGCTGGACCCGCGGCAGTTCGAGGCTCTCTTGAACCTCGGCGTCGTCGCGATGGAGCAGGGGAATCGGGATCTCGGCCGCGAGGCGCTGGCGCGGTTTGCCGCGACGGCCCCGCCGGCCCTCTTCGGCGCGGACATCGCAAGGGCCAGGCGCCTCCTCCGCGAGGCAGCCGCCTGAATCGAGAGTTCGCGAACGAGATGCTTCATGTCATCCCGAGCGGAGCGAGGGATCTGCTCCGCGCGCTTTCCTGGCCACCGAGCAGATCCCTCGTCGCTTCGCTCCTCGGGATGACAGGACGCTGGCAACTTTCGGTCCCGGTTTTCGTAGGATTCGTCCAGGGCGGAAGCCTGTTTGTCCGCATCCCGCTCCAGGCGGACCGCGGTATGGCAACCTCGTCTCCGCCTGGAACCGAAGGAGGCGCACACGAGACCGAGCCGGGTCCTGCGGGCGGCGTTTCTCGCGACCTCTCTCGCGCTCGCGGCCTCGCGCGCGTCCGGCTTGAACCGCGCGACGGCGCTCTCGCAGTACGGCAGAGACCTCTGGGACAGCGACTCGGGTCTGCCGCAGAACTCCGTGGACGCGATCGTCCAGACCCGTGACGGCTACCTGTGGCTCGGGACCCAGGAAGGGCTCATCCGATTCGACGGCGTCCGGTTCACGATCTTCGACTCACGCAATACGCCCGCGATGCGGGACGATTGGGTTCTCGCCTTCTGTGAGACTCGCGACGGGACGCTCTGGGTCGGAACGGCGGAGGGCCTGCTGCGCGGGCGCGACGGCCGCTTCGACGGCTGGCAGCCGGACGGCCCTCTATCCCGCGGAATGGTCCGGTCGCTCATCCAGGCGCGCGACGGCGCGCTGTGGGCAGCCTCGAGCGAAGGACTGGCGCGCCTCGAAGGGCGCAGTGCTCGTCTCTTCACCGAGAAAGACGGGCTTCCCGGGAAGGGGACCTTCAGCGTTGCCGAAGATTCGGGCGGGCGCATCTGGGCCGGCACGGCAGGCGGCCTGGCGATCTTGCGCGGCGCGCGATTCGAACCCGTCCGCATTCCTGACGAGCCGGCTGCGGCGGTGACGGCGTTGCAGCCGGATCCCGGCGGCGGTCTGTGGGTCGGCACTGCCAGGGGACTGGCGCGGCTCTCCGACGCCGGACCTCGCGCGTACGGAACGCGAGATGGCTTGACGAGCTCGCGCGTTCAAGCCCTGTACCACGACTCGCAAGGGGTCCTCTGGGTCGGCACGGCCGGGGGGCTGTTCCGACTGGCGGAGGGCCGGTTCGAGGCTCTGACGCGAGACAACGGCGGTCTGTCCAGCAGCGACATTGATTCCCTCTGCGAGGATCGTGAAGGCAGCCTCTGGATCGGGACCCGCGACGGCGGGCTGAACCGGTTGAAGGACGAGAGCATCGCCAACTACACGACCCGGCAGGGACTGCCGGACGACCGGGTGTGGACCGCGTTTGAGGACCGCGCCGGAACGCTCTGGGTCGGCACGGCCGACGGCAGCTTGAGCCGCCTCTCCCCGGGAGCGGCGAGCTTCGAGGTCTTTGCCCGGTTGGGGGCGCGTGTTGTGTCGATCGACCAGGACTCGGCGGGTGATCTCTGGGTGGGAACGTTCGGCAACGGGCTCTTCCGCATCAACGGCGCGGAAACCGTCCACTATGGAAAAGACCATGGCTTCGCACCGCCGTTTGTTTCCGCCCTCTGCGCCGATCGAAACGGAGGCGTATGGATCGGCACGAGCGGAGCGGGTCTGTACTTTCATCGCGACGGCAAATTCGCGAGATACACCGAGCGGGAAGGCCTCGCCTCCAATCGGGTCTTTTCCCTCTTCCAGGATCGGGCCGGAACGCTCTGGGTCGGGACCTTCGGCGGCGGCGTCAGCCGGTTGCGCGACGGGAAGTTCGCCAACTGGACCACCCGGGACGGCCTCGCGCACGACATCGTGATGTCGATCCTCGAAGATGAGCACGGCGCGTTCTGGTTCGGCACGCGGGGAGGATTGTCGCGCTGGAGCGGCGGGCGGTTCACGACCTATCGGGAAGCCACCGGTCTCTTTCACGACGCCGTCCAGAAAGTCCTGGCCGACGACCGCGGCTATCTCTGGCTGACGAGCAACCACGGGATCTTCCGGGTCAACCTGGAGGAGGTGGCCGCCGCCGCCGCGGGAGGCGGGAGAATCCTGCATTCGGTCGGGTTCACGACGGGCAACGGCATGCGCAGCGTGGAGTGCAACAATGGCCAGCACGGCGGCTTCCGAGGCCGCGACGGCAGGCTCTGGTTCGCCACATTGAAAGGGCTTGCGATGGCCGATCCCGCGCACATCCGGTTGAATGCCGTGCCGCCGAAGGTCGTCATCGAAGCCGTACAGTCGGGCCGTCAGACGCTCCCCGCCACGAGCGGGGTCACACTGACCCCGACGCAGCGCGACCTGGAGTTTCACTACACGGCTCTCTCCTTCAAGAATCCGGCCGCGATCCGTTTCCGATACCGGCTGGAAGGATTTGACCGCGGCTGGATCGAGGCGGGAGGGCGCCGCGCCGCCTATTACACGAACCTGCCTCCGGGGCGCTACCGGTTCCGCGTGCTCGCTTCCAACGAGGACGGCGTCTGGAGCGAGAGCGGTGCGGTCTCGGAAGTGACACTCTCGCGCTCCCTGTTCGAAACGGCCTGGTTCCGGATCCTCTGCGTGGCCGCCGGTCTCCTTCTCGTCTGGAGCGGGCACCGCCTGCGCGTCCGGCGGCTCGCCGCGCGCGAGGCGGTTCGCAGCGCCCTCTTCGAGGCAAAGCTCTCGGCCCTGCAGGCGCAGCTCCAGCCGCACTTCCTCTTCAACGCCCTGAACTCGCTCCTGCCGCTGGTCGGCAGCGAGCCAGGACGGGCCCGGCGAATGATCGTGCGCCTGGGGGACCTGCTGCGCGCCAGCCTGCTCGCCGAAACGACGCAGCTCGTCACGCTCGAGCGCGACCTAGCGCTCCTGGACGAGTACCTCGACATCGAGCGCATGCGGTTTCGCGACCGTATCCAGATCGACATCGAGGCGGACGCGGCGGCCCGATCCGCGCAGGTGCCGAGCTTCCTTCTCCAGCCGCTCGTCGAGAACGCAATCAAGCACGGCGCCGACCCGCGGACGGGGCGCGTCCGAATCCGGGTCGAAGCGCGTGCCGGCGAGGGCTCCCTGTCGCTGACGATCCGGGACGACGGCCCGGGCATCCGGGAGCCCGGAGCGGGAGAGCGCGGCATCGGGCTGACCAACATCCGCCGCCGACTGGAAATGCTCTATCCGGGGCACCACCTCTTGCTGCTGGCGAACCGCGAAGCCGGAGGCTGCGAGGTCTCCATCCGCGTTCCCCTCTCCTTCGGGAACGACACGAGACAAGGTCCCTCCGTTTCGAAGAACATCTCGCGCATCGGAGTTGTCGGCTAGGAGCCCATCCGAGGAATCTCCTACTGCGGCGATGCTCTCGCTGCGAGCGGACATGACTCGGACAGCCTCCAGGGAAGACCGCGTTCTCGCGCCGCGTACGGTTCTTGCATAGTCGGTCGGACCGGAGGATAGCAATCGGGCCGGGACTTGCGGTCCGGGGACCGGCACAAACGAGAAGGAGAAAATCATGATTCGGCGTTGCGTGCTTGCATCGGGTCTCTTCGTGCTCATTCCCGGTCTGGCTTTTGGAGGGGCCGTGATCCGCCAGGCGACGGGACTGTCTCCGGCATCGATCCAAGCCACCGTGGATCAGTTCCGCGCCGACCTGGGCGGGGCCAACAACGGCGTCGGCGGGACCTTCGCCTCGGGGCGCCGCGAGATCAACTGGGATGGGGTCCCCGATTCGTTCTCCTCGCCCAACAGTTTTCCCGCCAACTTCTTCAATTCGAACTCCCCCCGGGGCGTCGTCTTCTCCACGCCGGGGACCGGCTTCCAGGTCAGCGCCAAGACCGGCAACCCGACTCTGACGCAGGTCCGGTTCGGGAACATCAACGCGGGCTATCCCAACGAGTTCCAGACCTTCTCCCCCGAGCGGCTCTTCACGGCGATCGGCGACAACGTCACCGAAATCGTCTTCTTCCTGCCGGGCACGACATCGCAGGCCTTCGTCAGCGGCTTCGGTTCCGTCTTCACGGACGTGGACTCCGCGACCTCGACCACGATCCAGTACTTCGACCAGGCGGGCGTGTCTCTGGGGACCTTCGCCGTTCCGGCCTCTCTTCCCGGTAGCCAGACTCTCTCTTTTCTCGGGGTCTTCTTCAATGCCGGGGAGCGCGTCAGCCGGGTGCGCATCACGAGTGGAAACGCCGCGCTCGGCCCCAACGACAACCCGCCCGGCGCCGACGTCGTCGTCATGGACGACTTCATCTACGGCGAGCCCCAGGCCGTTCTGGCCGGCTGTGTCTCGAACGCGAACACCCTGTGTCTGGACGGCGGGCGCTTCCAGATCCAGGTCAGCGCCCGCACGCCGTCGCAGGCCACGAGCCAGCTCGCCTCGGCCGTCGGCATCACTCCCGACTCAGGAGCTTTCTGGTTCTTTACCGGCAACAACCTCGACCTGCTGGTCAAAGTTCTGGATGGCCGCACGTTCAACGGAAAGATGTGGGTGTTCATCGCTGCCGCTTCGAACATCGAGTACACGGTCACGGTAACCGACACGTTGACGGCCGCCGTCAAGACCTACTTCAATCCGCAAGGCACCCTGGCAAGCATCGCGGACATCCAGGCGTTCTAGCCGTCGCTCCGCGTTTGCGCGGGATCTGCGCCGCTGGGCGCACCGGCGAGCGACTCGGCCGGATGCGGCCTCGATCGCTCGCCTGATCCCGCGCAAGCGCTGCGCTCCCGCGGCGCGAGGCTCCTCCCCTCCGGGAGACTCCTCGCGCCGCGACCGGGGCTGGAGCGACGATTACTCGGACGCGCTTCTAGCTGGTGCGCCAGGCGGCGGGGACGTTGACGTAGGAAGAATCCAGGCTGGCGACGGACCGGCAGCCCAGCAGTTTCAAGGTGCGGTCCAGGTCGGCCCGCAGGATTTCCAGCGCTCTTGTGACCCCGGCCTCTCCGGCGGCGGCCAGCCCGTAGGCATAGGCTCGCCCGATCAGGACGGCGCGGGCGCCGAGGCAGAGAGCCTTGGCGATGTCGCCCCCTCGGCGAACGCCGCCGTCCATCATCACCTCGGCTCGGCCGTTCACGGCCGCCACGACTTCCGGCAGCGCTTCGAGAGAGGCCTGGACGCCGTCGAGCTGGCGTCCGCCGTGATTGGAGACGACAACGGCGCGAGCACCCTCGTCCACGCTCCGCCGGGCGTCGTCGCCGGTCAGTACGCCCTTGATCACGATCGGTCCGTGCCAGATTTCCCGGATCCACCGCAGGTCTTCCCAGACGAAAGCCGACTGCGCCAGAGCGGCGACAACGTCCAGGAGCGGCATCGGCCCCTCTCCCGGGATAACGATGTTTGGAAGATCCGGAAGCCCGCCGTCGCGCAGGAAGCCCGCCAGCCATCGCGGGCGCGTGAGCAATTGCGGGAGGAACGGAAGTTTCTGCGTCAGGCTGCCGGACAGGAGCTGGGCCAATCCGTTGCGGTAATCGCGCTCGCGCATTCCAGCCACGGCCGTGTCAATGGTGACGACGAGCGCGGAGAAGCCCGCGACTCGAGCCCGCTCGAGGGCGGCCTCGGAGGCTCCGCGGCCGCCGACGAGGTAGAGCTGGTACCAGACCGGGCTCGAGGAAGCGGCCCTGACATCCTCCAGCCGGTGCCCCGAGATCGTGGAGAGGATGTAGGCCGTGCCGGCCGCTCCCGCTGCCCGGGCTGCGGCCACTTCGCCGCCGGGATGCATGAGACGGCTGTAGCCGACGGGAGCGAGCAGGGCCGGGAAAGAGAGGTCGAGGTCCAGGACGCGCGCGCGCAGATCGCAGTCGCCCACGGGGACCGCATGACGCGGTCGGAAGGTCAACTCCTCGAAGGCCCGGCAATTCTGCCGCAGTGTGACCTCCCCTTCGGCGCCGCCGTCCAGGTAATCGAAGACCACCCTGGGCAGTCGGCGGCGCGCTAGCGGCCGCAGGTCCATGATGTTGACGACGCGGGGAGAAGCGACGGAGCGAGACGGCTCGGTCATCCGGTGATCCGAAGCATAAATCAAGGAGCCCCGTTGCGCAGGTGTCGAGACTCAGGCCGACGTTTCCGCGAACCGCTCGGCAAGCTCCTCGAGATTCCGCACCTCCCTGTCCGGAGGCGCTCCGCCGCGGGCGGGCTCGGATTTGCGGTTGACCCAGACGACAGGAATTCTCTGGGGCAGGGCGGCGGCGGACGGTACGAACATTGCACAGAGCAAGTCGTCAGATGCCGGAGAATCCCTCTCTCCCTGGCTCGGGCCCAGGTTGAAGGGACTGGGATCTCCGGTTTCGGGAAGGGAGAGCGGGCTACGATCAGTTTCCTGGTTCCTCCACTCCGATCTGCCAGAGCCGTTATCGCGATTGCCCTGATTTGGCAACCTTACCGATCAACGAAGAGAAGAAAGGAGATCTGTCATGAGAAAGCGGATTTCGAGTATCGCAATCGGGCTCGTCCTGCTTCTGGCGGTAGCGACTGTCAGAGCGACAACCGTGAGCGAGGCTACGGGCAAAGGCGCATTCCTCGACAAAGACCTTAATGTCGTGAGCCTCCAGTTCAAGGCCGGCATCGATGACCTGGGCAACTTTTACGGCGAAGTGCAGCAGGTGACTAAACTTCAGGGCCAGGACCTCAAGTGGCACGGCACCGTCCTCTGTTATGCCGAGCTGAGCCCGGACACGGCGGTGTTTGGCGGCGTCATCGACTCGTCCAGCGATCCCACCCTCGTGGGCACGTTCTTCGAGGTCAAAGTGGTAGATAACGCACCGGACGAATACGGGTGGGAGTTCACCAACCAGTTGGATTGTGATCACGTTTCAGTTGAACTGACCCCCCTCGCCCGCGGCAGCATTCACGTTCACTGACCCATCGCCGATCAGCCGCTCGTCGGGTCGAGGCGAGCGGCGAAATCGGCGAGGTTCGGGATCTCGAAGTCGGGGCGGGGATCGCGTGCGAGCTCGGCCTTCCGGTTGACCCAGGCGACGGGGATGCCGAGGGCGCGGCAGGGAACGATGTCGTGGAAGTGGCTCTGCGCGGCGTGGAGCCAGCGGCCGTTGCCGATTCTGCGGCGCGCTTCCTCGAAATGGCCCGGGGCGGGCTTGTAGGAACGAACCTGCTGTGCGGTGACCAGGAGTTCGAAGGGCGGTGCCAGATGCAGCCGCGTGCCGGCGAAGAGGTCATCGTCTACGTTCGAGAGAATGCCGAGCCGGTAGCCCGCAGTGGCGAGCCTTTCCAGCGCCCGGTTCGTGTCCGGGAAGGGTCTCCAGGCCGGCAGGGATGCGGCGAGGCCTTGCGCCTTGTCGCGAGTCAGGGGCCAGTCAAAACGCCCGGCGATCCGGAGAGCGGTCTCGG
>WNGA01005146.1_pt1 | contig 21416 bp, 20 predicted proteins | sample 5400061 | NCBI WGS metagenome assembly WNGA01 (sample SAMN13153366, study PRJNA577476) | soil metagenome | isolation source: 100 cm soil or saprolite under grassland replicate 2 | place: USA:California | collected 2016-06-15
GCGCGTACCGCGGGATGTCGAGGTAGCGCCCGACGGCGTCACGCACCCGGCCGAGCCCCATCGCGGCGCCGAGGTCCTCGACGCCCCACGAGAGCGCCACGGTCCGCGGCGTGGCCGTCGCGATCTCGCGGATGTTCAGCAAACCCTCCGGCGTCTCCGTTGCGATCAGCGTAAGCCGCGTCGCCCCGTTCGGGATTCCGTGACGCTGCTCGAGCCGATCCAGAATCCGGACGAGCTCGCGGATGTCGCCGGCGCACCCGGGCTTCGGCACCACGTAGCCGTCGGGTCGCGCCGCGATCGTCTCTTCGAGGTCGGCCTGCCCGAGCCCCGTCGCGATCGGATTCATCCGCACCCAGCGCTCGCGGCCGCCGAAATCCTTCCCATCGAGCCACTCGCGGACCGCCCCGCGGGTCACCGCCTTGCGGTCGGGCGCCACCGCGTCCTCGAGGTCGAGGATGAGACCGTCCGCCGGCAGCGTGAGGGCCTTGGCGAGCATCCGGTCGTTGCCGCCCGGCACGAAGTGGAGCGATCGGCGCCGGCGCGCCACGGTCAGGCGCTCCGCTTGCGCATCATCGCGTTGCGCCGCGCCACCATCACGACCTCGTCGTGCTGGTTCCGGGCGCGGTGCACGAACGTCACGATGCCCCATTGCGGCCGCGAGCGAGACTCCCGCTTGTCCACCACCTCCGTCTCCGAGTAGATCGTGTCGCCGTGGAACACCGGCTTCGGAAACTCGACCTTCTCGAACCCAAGATTCCCGACGGTCGTTCCGAGTGTCGTCTCGCCGACCGAAAGGCCGACGGCGACGCCGAGCGTGAAGAGACTGTTCACCAGCGGCTTGCCGAACTCGGCCTTCGACGCTGCGTGGAAGTCCACGTGGAGGGATTGCGGGTTCATCGTGAGGCAGGAGAACCAGACGTTGTCCGCCTCGGTGACGGTGCGTCCGGGCTGGTGCCGGAAGGTCTGTCCGATCTCGAGCTCCTCGAAGTATTTTCCGGCCACGAAGCACCTCCCGGTGGTTGTCGGCGTCCAGGCTTGACAGCGGTCGTGGCAGATTCTATCAATGATGGGCCATGGACGACTCCTACGACATCGCGATCATCGGCGGCGGCATCGTCGGCCTCGCCACCGCGCGCGCGCTCGGCGAGCGGGCGCCGCGGGCGCGGCTCGTCATCCTCGAGAAGGAAGCCAAGCTCGCCACGCACCAGACCGGCAACAACTCGGGCGTCATCCACTCCGGCATCTACTACAAGCCGGGCTCCTACAAGGCGAAGCTCTGCGGCGAGGGCAAGGGGCTGATGCTCGACTTCTGCGCCAAGCACGGGATCCGCGTCGATCACGTCGGCAAGGTGATCGTCGCGACCAGCCAGGCCGAGCTGCCGCGTCTGCAGGCCCTCTTCGATCGCGGGGTCGCCAACGGGGTGCCGGTCGAGATGATGGAGCCGGCACAGCTCAGGGAGATCGAGCCGCACGCCAGCGCGCTCCGCGCGATCCGGTCCCCCTCGACCGCGATCGTCGACTACAAAGAGGTGGCCGCGGCGATGACGCACGAGCTGACCGCGCGCGGCGTCGTGATCGAGACGAGCGCCCGCGTGACGTCGATCGCGCGCACCGCCGGCGCGATCGACATCGCCACACCGCGCACCGTCGTCCGGGCGCGACGACTCGTGAACTGCGCCGGCCTGTACTCGGACGTCGTCGCGCGGATGGCGGGCGCACGGGTCGACGTGCGCATCATCCCGTTCCGCGGCGAGTACTACATGATCCGCCCGGAGCGCCAGGACATCGTCCGCGGGCTCATCTATCCGGTCCCCGATCCCGAATTTCCGTTCCTCGGCGTTCACCTGACGCGGACCGTGCACGGCGAGGTCGAGGCCGGCCCGAACGCCGTGCTCGCGTTCGCGCGCGAGGGCTACCGCTTCGGCCGCGTGAGCCCGAGCGAGCTGGCCGGGACGCTCGCCTACCGCGGCTTCTGGCAGATGGCCCGCCGCTACTGGCGCATGGGCAGCTACGAGATGTACCGCTCGCTCAGCAAGGGGGCCTTCGTGCAGGCGCTCCAGCGGCTCGTGCCCGCGCTGCGCCCCGATGACGTCACACGCGGCGGTGCCGGCGTCCGTGCTCAGGCCGTGAGCCCAGACGGTTCGCTGGTCGACGATTTCCGAATCGTCGCCGAGGCCGACGCGATCCACGTCTTGAACGCGCCGTCTCCCGGGGCCACCGCCTCGCTCGCGATCGGCCGCCACATCGCCGGCCTGGCCGCCGAGACGTTCGACCTCAAGTAAGGCCCCCGTCGGTCAGACGCCCTCGCTCTAGTGTCCCGTCTCAGAACTCATGTTAAGACTTCGCCGCAGGCGGAGACGACGGGCGGGTGCGGTAGGGGGCGCGGGACCACGCGGCCCGCGCTCGCTGCTCGGGTGCGTCTGGGCTCCATCCGGGCGCATCGCGTCCGCATCGGGCGAGGCGGGAACGGATCCCGTCGCCTCCTACCGCACCCGCCCCTCGCCTCCGGTGGAGCGTGATCGTTAACAGAACTTCGCGGACGAGGCTCTAGTCACGCGCCACCGCGATAACAGGATCGACAGCTCGCGCGACGCCACCACGTAGCCGACTTTCGAGAGGCGGAAGGCGAAGAGCACGAGCAGATAGCTCGTCAGGTTCATCGCGGAGGCGACGAGGATCGTCCGCCAGTGGCGACGCCACTCGTGGGCGAGCGCGGAGCGATCCGCGAGGACGACGGGCGCGAGCAGCACGCTCAGGCCGAGCCCCATGAGCGCGATGTAGGGCATCGGATGGAGGCGGGCGACGCCGGCCTTGTCGACGAGCGAGTAGGCCGCGATGGTCAGTCCCGTCACGAGCGCCCACACGGTCCCCGCGCCGATTCCTGTGGCCGCCGACGCGGGGACCGCCGAGGGAATGACGCTCAACGCGGCGATCCCGAGAACGACGAGGCCCACCCCGAGCGCGCCGAGCCACGACAGCCGCTCGCCGAACACGGGCAGCGCGATGACCGGAACCAGCGCGACGCCGAGCCCCCGCGCCATCGGGTAGACGCGCGAGAAGTCACCGTGCCGGTACGAGCGGCCGAGTGCGTAGAAGTACAGGGCGTGGATGGCGACGCTCGCGGCGACGAACGGTAGGCCGGCCGCCGCTGTGCCCTCGAAGGGGAATCGCACGAGGCCGAACGGCAGCAAGAGCAGAGTCGCCAGCGACACGGAGGACCAGAGGAAGACGAACTGGTTGTCCGCGCGTTTGGCGAGAGCGTTCCAGATGGCGTGTAGCACCGCGGCGCAGACGACGAGGGCGATGGCCGGGCCGCTCACGGGGTGATCTTACCGAACTTCAGGTGTCTAAACGGGTGAAAACCCCTCTGTTGACAGGGGTTTGGCCGATAAGTTAGACTCCAAAGCCCATGATTACCGTCCCGACCCGCCGCGTGAAACAGTTTGGGGTGGAGTTCTACCAGGCCGGCCTTTCCGCCAAGGATATCGACCGGTTAGTGAAGTTTGAGGTCCTCGGCTATTCAGGCGGCCCGAAGAACGAGCCGGCGAAGAAAAGCCGGATGAACCGGTCGCGCGTCAACTGGGACAGTCTCGAGAAGCGGATCGGCGAGAGCGAGGCGGCCTACCAGCGGCCGGTGATCCGCCGCAAGATCGACGAGCTGGTCGCCTACTATCGCGAGTGCAAGGACGCGGCGACGCTCCCCGCCATTCCCGGCGCGGTCATCATCACCTCGGAGAAGCGCTTCACCTTCACGCCCGTCTCCGGCCAGCACGACCTCGGCCTGCTCCAGATTCCCGAGGAGCACGGGGTGTTGCGCGTGCTGGACGGCCAGCACCGCCTCCTCGCCCTCCACGCCCTCTCCCAGGCGGGCGAGAACATGAACATCGAAGTGCCGGCGGTGCTGTTCGACTCGCTCGACGCCCGCCAGATCGTCGAGCTCTTCGTCACGATCAACGCGAAGCACACGCGCCTGAACCCATCGCACATCATCAGCCTGGCCGGCCGCAAGCTCTACCCCGACGCGAACCAGGCGCTCGCCCACGACGTGATCCGCTCGCTCAACGAGGACGACACCTCGCCGCTCCACGGCGAGATCAAGATGCTCGGCACCGGACGCGGGCGCGTGAGCCAAGCACCGCTGGCCGAGGAGATCGTGGACTTCCTCGAGACCGTCGAGAAGGTCGGCAGCAGCGGCAAGCTCCAGGAGCTGCGGGGCGGCGCCAAGCGCTTCTTCCTGAACTACATCAAGGCCCTCTCGACCACCTTTCCCTCCGCGTGGGCGGGCCGCAAATACTCGATCAAGACGGGCGCCGCGCTCCGCGCGTTCATCCGGGCGGCGCCCGACGTGATGGCGCGCGCCCGCGAGCTGCGCCGCGACCCATTCGACCTCAACGCGATCCGCGAGGCGATCAAGCCCTGGGGCGAGCGGCTGCGCGACCGGCGCTTCGAGACCGAGGGCGAGTGGAAGCTAAAGCTCGCCGGCGGCACGCGCGGGACCGTCGAGGTCCTCACGCGCGAGCTGCGCGACGCGCTCCGCTGAGCGGCGGCGCCGCCGCTCGAAGCGGCGGCGCGGCCGTCGGCCCGATCGCTACTTCTTGAGCGTCACATCCTCGTAAGGCGCCGACCAGGGGTACGGGTCGATCTTCATCAAGGCCGGGTCCCCCACGCGCGGCCCGATCCCGCTCGGCCAGATATATTCCCAGATCGGGCCGAACCGCACCCGCTCGTGGAGGAGCTGCTGGATCTGGTGGAGCATCACCTCGCGCTTCTTCCGGTCCGTCTCCCGCGCCTGCTGCCTGTAGAGCGCCTCGACGTCGGGATCGGCGCCGCGCGCGAACGATCCTTCGATCGGCACGAACTCGGCCATCCGCGAGGCCGCGTTGCCGTACGGCGCGTGGACGCAGAAACAGACCCCCTTCAGCTTCTTCGACAGCCACGCCTTCTGGAACGCCCCGCGCTCCATCGTGAGGATCTTCGTCTTGATGCCCACCGTCGCGAGATTGGTGGCGACCGCCTCCCCCATCGAGAAATAGGGGGGATAGGGATAGAGGTCCCCGGCGTCGAAGCCGTTCGGATAGCCCGCCTCGGCCAGCAGCTGCTTCGCCCTCGCAGGATCGTAGGGATAGGGCTCCAGCGCGAGCGCGAACTCGAACTTGCGGGGGACCATGCCGCCCGTGAGACGGGAGGCGCCGAGGTTCTCGGCCTCGTTCAGCGATCGACGGTCGATCGCATAGTTGGCGGCCAGCCGCACCCGCCGGTCGTGCCACGGAGATTTCGGGTCCCACTGGTCGAAGAAGTCGAGGAAGTGGATCCCGATCGCACCGGAAAACACCACCTTGAGGTTGGGATCCCGCCTCAGCTCCATCGCCGCCGGCGTGTCCAGGAGGTAGGCGATATCCACTTCGCCCTTCTTCAGCATTGCCGCCCGCGTGGTCGGCTCCGGCACGCTCTTGAAGACGAGACGCTTCACCGAGGGCATCTTGCGCCAGTAGCTCTCGTTGGCTTCCATGACTATTTCGATGCCGGGGGTGTTGCTCACGAACTTGTACGGCCCGAGGCCGACGGGTTGCTTCTTGAACCCGTCGTCGCCGACCTTCTCGACGTACTTCCTGGGCACGATCCAACTCGACGCGGTCGCCAGGGTCCCGTAGAACGCCATGAAGTCGGGGAAAGGCTCGTGGAGATGGAACCGCACGCGGTAGGGATCCACGATCTCCACGTCGCGGACCTTTTCCTTGAGGACCCGGGAGCTCTTGGCGCGATAGAAGCTGAACTTCACGTCCTCGGCGGTGAAGGGGTCGCCGTTGTGGAACTTGAGACCCTGGCGCAGCTTGAACTCGTAGGTCCGCTGATCGGGGCTGAGCGTCCACGACTCGGCCAGGCTCGGCGTCATGATGTTGCCGGGCATGGGCTTCACGAGTGCATCGTGGAGCGCATACTGGATCCAGAACGGGGTGATGAAGCCCTGCACCTCTCCCGGATCGAGCCAGGCCGGGGCGACCGTCACGTAGAGCGCCCAGCGCATTTCGCCCTCGGGCTTCGCCTGGGCGGCGGCTCGCCCGACGAGGCCGCCGGCGAGCAGAAGGCACAGCGCTACGACCATGAAGGCCCGCACGAGCGCGCGGGCGAGGATTCGTTGGCTGTTCAATGCTCTCTCCTCTGTCCGCCGTCCGTCGCACGTGCTCACGGTTAGACCACGCCGTCCTTCCGCAGGGTCGCGATCTCCTCAGCGGTGTACCCCAGCTCGTGCAGGATCTCGTCGGTGTGCTCGCCGTGCGTGGGTGCGGCGCGGCGAATCGCGCCGGGCGTGCGCGAGAGCGTGGCCGGGAGCCCCTGGACCAGCATCTCGCCGCGCTCGGGATGACGCACGGGCTCGGCCATGCCCAGGTGCCGGATCTGCTCGTTCTCGAAGACCTCTTTCACGTTGAGGATCGGGCCCGAGGGCACCCCCGCACGGTTGAGCGCCTCGATCCACTCTGCGCTCGACTTGTTCACGAGCACCTTGTCCAGCTCGGCATTCATCGCCGTGCGGTTCTTCGACCGGCCGGCCAGCGTCTTGAAGCGCGGGTCGTCGATCAGCTCGGGGGCGCCGATCGCCGTGCAGAGCCGGCGGTACATCGTCTGTCCGGACGCGGCGATGTTGATGTGGCCGTCGGCGGTGGTGAACACACCCGTCGGGATGCCGGTCGGATGATCGTTGCCCGCTTGGGGCGGGATCTCGCGGTCGATGAGCCAGCGCGCCGCCTGGAAGTCGAGCATCGTCACCATCGCCTGCAGGAGCGATGTGTGCACCCACTGGCCCTTCCCGGAGCGCTCGCGCTCGAGCAGCGCGACCAGAATGCCTTGCGCAAGATAGAGCCCGGAGGTGAGATCCGCCACCGGGATGCCCACGCGCACGGGCCCCTGACCGGGCAGCCCGGTGATGGACATGAGCCCGCCCATACCCTGGGCGATCTGGTCGTAGCCCGGCCGGTCGGCGTACGGGCCCGTCTGGCCGAAGCCCGAGATCGAGCCGTAGACGAGGCGCGGATTGATCCTCGATAGCGCCTCGTAGTCGATGCCGAGCCGCTTCTTGACGTCCGGCCGGAAGTTCTCGACGACGACGTCGGCGCGCGCGGCGATCTTCTTGATGATCTCGACCCCGCGCGGGTGCTTGAGGTCGAGCGTCATCGCGCGCTTGTTCCGGTGAAGGTTCAGAAAGTCGAAGCCGAGCGCTGTGGAGTCGCCCTCCATCTCCTCGCGCGCCTCAACTTTGATGACGTTCGCCCCCATGTCGGCGAGCTGGCGGACCGCGGTCGGGCCCGAGCGCGCGCGGGTGAGATCCAGGACCGTGTAGCCTTCGAGAGGTAGTGACATCAGCGTGTCTCCGTGGGCAGGATGGCCGAGCCCGTCTGGGAGGCGGGATTGCGTCGCGTCCACTTGCCCGCGTCGACCGCCGTGAGGAAATCGAGCACGGCCCGGTTGAACACCTCGGGCTCCTCCAGGTTGATCGTGTGGCCCGACTTGGGGAGGACGACGAGCCCCGCCGTCGGGATCTTGCGCTTCATGAAGATCGCCGGCTCGAGACACGGGTCGTCCTCGTCGCCGGTCATGATCAGCGTCGGCACCTCGAGCCGCTCGAGCTCGCGCCCGAGGTCGAGGATCGATGGCCGCATCATCTGCACGCCCCGCTGCGTGAGGGCGTGACCGCGGGCCGATCCGTCCGCGAGCTGCGCGTGGAATTCGCGCCAGCCGAACGGGTCCTTCTCCATGAACTGGACGCGCGTCGGGCCCTTCGCGTACATCTCGGCCGTCCGCACCATCCCGTCCTCCTCGAAGCGCCGGGCGACCACCTCGGTATCCCGGCGGAACTTCTCGCGATCGCCCGGCACGCTGCCGTAGCCGGCGCCGGCGACGACCAGTGAGAGGGCGCGGTCCGGGTGCCGGAGACCGAAGTGCAGCGTCGCGTAACCGCCCATCGAGAGGCCGCAGACGTGCGCCTTCGGAATCTTCAGACCGTCGAGCATGCTCCGGATGTCCTCGGCGGCGCGATCCTGCGAGTACGCTTTCGCGTCGTCGGGAACATCGGACGGCGGATAGCCGCGGGCGTTGAACGCGATCGCCCGGTAGCGACGTGAGAAAAAGCGCATCTGCAGGTGCCAGCTCCGGTGATCCCCCGCGAACTCGTGGACGAAGACCAGTGGCAGTCCCTGACCCGACTCCTCGTAGTGGAGGCTGACCCCGTCGTCGACGCGCACGGTCGGCATGCTATCGCCTCAGTCCGCCCAGGGGAAGTTCGCCTTGACGATGTCGAACGTCTTCGTGCCGCCGGGCAGCTGCGCCGTCACCCGGTCGCCCACGCTCTTGCCGATGAGCGTGCGCGCCAGCGGCGACAGGATCGAGATGCGTCCCCGGGCGGGCTCGGTCTCGTCGGAGCCCACGATCTGATAGCGGATCTCCTTCCCGCTCTCGTCCTCGAGCAGCACCGTCGAGGCGAACGTGATGCGATCACCCGAGGTCGGCGGATCGATGACCTCGGCGCTTCCAACCTTCGTCTCGAGCTCCGCGATCCGTCCCTCGATGAAGCTCTGCTTCTCGCGCGCGGCGTGGTACTCGGCGTTCTCGGAGAGGTCTCCGTGCGCCCGCGCTTCGGCGATCGCCTTGGTGATCGCGTGGCGGTCGACGCGCTTGAGCCGGTCGAGCTCGTCGCGGAGCCGGTCGTAGCCGGGACGGGTCATCGGCGTGCGCTGGACGGCCATGGCCCCTTAACTTAGCACGAGCTTGCGCAGCCGCGGGGCCGCCGCCTCGAGGGTCTCCTCGTGGGCTGTTCGAGCGCCGGCTATGCCGACGCCACGGTCGAACTACATGACGGCGGGGAATCCATTGGGGGAAATCGGAGGGAGCGGCGTTCGCTCCCGATCTTCAACTAATCCTCGTCCTCGACTCGTGACCGCTTGAGGGCTCGCCGCCGCTTCTTGCGAGCTTGCGCCTGCTTCCGCTTGCGCTTGACCGAAGGTTTCTCGTAGTACGCTCGCCGCTTCATCTCCTGGAAGAGTCCCCCCTTGAGCATCACCTTCTTGAGGGTCTTCAGGGCGGCTTCGATCTGGTTTCCCGAAACCTCGACCTTCGCCCTGGTCAGACTCGCCATCGGCCACGCAAGTGCGAGGTGGAGCGGTACGGCCGCGGAGGCTCGGACCGATCCACCGTGTTCATTTGCTCGAGCCGTCGCGTCCCTTCGGCGACGGCGATTGCGATCGTGCCGAACACATCGCGTGACTCCTCGATGAGCTCGCCCGCGTAATTGACGATACGCCACCGCCAGCCGGGCCGACTCGGCGTCGAGAGCGCCATCACGTGCACGACGGTCTCACCGGTCGCCGCGCCACCCGCCGCCACCGCCGCGCCCACCGCCGAAGCCGCCGCCACCGCGGCGCTGGCCACCGCCGCCGCCCGAGCCGGCCGGCTTCGCGATCTCGACCTTGATCTGACGACCATCGAGCTCGGTTCCGTTGAGCCGGGAGACGGCGGTGTTTGCGTCTTCGCCGGTCGCCATCTCGACGAATCCGAAGCCGCGCGACCGCCCGGTGTCGCGATCCATCACGACGGTCGCCGATTGGACCTCGCCGAAGCCGGCGAAGGCTTCGCGCAGGCGCTCACTGGAGGTCGAGAAAGAGAGGCCACCGACGAAGAGCTTGACAGTCATGGGGATTGTCCTTTACCGACTTCCGCCCCGTGCACGGCCAGTTGAACCGACGATTCACCAGGCGGCACATAGTGTACACGGCTCCGGACCGACACACCCAAAGGATCTGAAGGGCTCACCCCCGGCGCGACGCGGGCAGGTGTGTCTCGATCTTCGCGTTCGCGCGGGCTCCGGTGAGCCAGGACTCCCACGCGAGGCTCTGCTTCTGCGCGAGCACCTCTTTCAGCAGCTTGTCGCGCTCCGCCGCGAGCCCGCCCATGTCGGGCGGCACGCGCTCGAGCACTTTCACCAGGTAGTAGCCCTGCTGGGCCTTGACCGGTGCGCTCAGCTGGCCGGCAGGGGTCTGCAGCGCCGCCACCATCGCGTCACCCGGCAGGCGCTCGGCCGGCTTGGCGCGCGAGAAGCGCGCCGTCTCGCCCGTGACCGCGCCTACCTTCTTCGCGGCGCCGGTCAGGTCGCCCGTCTGGGCGTCGGCGGCGAGCCGTTTCGCCCGCTCCAGGGCGGCCGACTCCGCCTTCTGGCGCTTGACCAACGTGGCCACCTTGTCTTTGATCTCGGTGAGCGGGGGTACACCAGCGCCGATGGCCTCCACGGACTTGAGGACGACAAGCCCCGCCGGCGTCTGCACCGGAGTCGAGACGCCGCCCAGGGCGAGCGCGAACGCCGCCTCCTCGAGCGAATCCGGAGCGGTGAGCCCCGCCACTCGGTCGAGGCGGGCCATGGTCGTCTCGATCGGCTGGAGTCCGAGGTTCTTCGCCTCGGCCATGAAATCCTTGGCGCCCTGCAGCTCCGGCCGGATCTGGTCGGCCCTCGCTTTCGCCGCCCGGTCCGAAGCTTCGGCCGAGAGCCGGCTCCGGATCTGGGACGCGACGTCCTTCAGGGGCTTGCGCCCGCCCTCCTGAATCTCGAACACCTTGATCGCATGGAAGCCGAACGGCGTCCGGATCGGTTCGGGCGACACTTCACCCTTCTTCAACGCGAACAGCGCCTGCTCGAACTGCGGCACCACCTCGCCACGGCTCACGAGCCCGAGATCGCCGCCGCGCGGCGCCGTCCCGGGATCCTCCGAGACCTCCTGCGCGAGCTTGCCGAAGTCCCCGCCCGCCTTCGCCCGGCGGATGACGTCCACGACCTTGGCCCGGGCCTTATCCTCCGCCTCGCTCCCCCCCGTTTCGGGGACGCGGACGAGCACGTGCGCAGCGCGGACCTGACGCGGGCTCTCGAACTCCTTGATGTGCTCATGGTAGAACTTCTCGACCTCCGCGTCCGTCGCCGCCGTCTCGAAATCCTTCCGGCTCAGCGTCACGTACTGCACGCGCCGTCGGTCGGGCTGGCGGAACTCGTCGGGGTGCTGACCGAGATACGCGGCGAGCTCCTCGTCGGTGGCGCTGGTGGCGGCCACGATCGGCGCCAGCTCGACCAAGGCCCACGCCGCACGCACCTCTTCGCGCCGGAGACGGAATTGATGCTCGAGCTCGGCCTCCGACACCTTGACGCCGCTCCGGACCGCGGACTCCACCTTCGCGCGCGTAAGCTCGCGGCGGATCTCGCCCTCGAACCCGGCGGCGGTGAACCCACGCCGTTTGAGGGCCTCCTGGTAGCGGCTGAGCACGAAGCGCCCGTTCTCCTGGAACGCCGGGATCGCATGGATCCGAGCGTTCAACTCCTCGTCCGTGACGGCCAGTCCCTCGGCGCCGGCGCGTTGCACGATCAGGGCCTCCTGGACGAGGTCGCCGACGACCTGCTGCGGCAGCCCGAGACGCTCGGCCATCTCCGTCGAGAAACGGTCGCGGTAAGTCTGTGCGTACGCCTCCAGGTACAACTGGTAGCGCCGCTGAAAGCGCTCGAGCGGGATGGTCTCGCCGTTGACCGTCGCGACCCGGTCGCGCGGCTCGGCGCCGTCGCGCGACCCGGTCGTACCCAACACGAACAGCGAGGCCACGAACGCCGCGATCACGACCAAGAGGCCGAATACAAGCATTCTCGGGTGCCGCCGCATCAGCGTGATCATCGCTCTCAGTCCTCGGGCGCGAGGCGGCGCAGACGCGCATCCGGCGCGCCGCTCTCCTCCGGCACGACCCGTCGCGCAACGGTGATGAATCCCGTGTGGGCGACCATGCGGTGGAAGGGCCGCACCGACTGGCCTTCGATGTTCCACGGCCGGTAGAGCGTTTCGAATGTCTCGACGAGTGCCCAGTGGGGCTCGCGCTGGAGCGCCTCGGCGATCTGGTGCGACTGCACGATGGTCGGCACGTAGCACAGAAAGATCCCGCCCGGTCGCAACGCTGCCGCAACGAGGCTCGTGAGCTTCCAGGGCTCGGGCAGGTCGAGCAGCACCCGGTCGACCGGCTCCTCCTCCCCGAGGCCGTCTTCGACGGGCCGGAGGCGAACCGCCAGGTTCGCCACCTCACCGAGCCGCATGTGAATGTTGGCCAGCGCACGGCGCGCAAACTCGTCCCGCTGCTCGTAGGTGATGACCCGGCCCTCGGGCCCCACCGCCCGCAGGAGGGCGAGCGTCAAGGCACCGGAGCCGGTGCCAGCTTCGAGGACTCGGCACCCCGGGTAGATGTCGGCCCAGAAGAGGATCATGGCCAGGTCTTTCGGGTAAATGACCTGGGCGCCGCGCGGCATCTCCAGCACGTACTCCGCCAGCGTCGGGCGCAGCGCCAGATAGCGAAGCCCCATCGAGCTCCGCACCCAGGTGCCCTCGGGCTGGCCGATCACCGCGTCGTGCGGCACCCAGCCGCGGTCGGAGTGGAAGGTCTCCGACTTGCGGAGAAAGATCAGATGGCGCTTGCCGCGCTGATCGGTGAGCAGGACCTGCTCACCGTCCTGGAAGGGAAGCCCGTCGTTCACCTGGCGTCGTGGACGCTCGGGGCCGGCAGGAAACGGGTCGCCACGAACGCCGCGAGCGGCATCAGGGCGCTGATCCAGAGCGCCGCGGGCAATCCGTGCCGGTCCGCGACCCAGCCGAGCGCCGTCACGCCGAGGCCGCCGGCGCCGATCGCGAAGCCGACGATCAGGCCCGAGGCCATGCCCGAGTTGCGCGGCAGGTACGCCTGCCCGAGGACGATGGACACGGAGAAGCTCGACGTCAGGATCGCGCCGAACAGGCCGAGCATGACGAACGCGAGAACGCCTCTCGTCGTCAGGAAGAGCATGCCGAACGGCAGCGCCGCGAGGAGCACCCACTTCATGAAGACGCGATGGCCCCAGCGGTCGGCGAGCGGCCCGGCCACGACGGTGCCGACCGCGCCGGCACCGAGGAAGACGAAGAGCAACGGGCCGACCAGCCGCGGATCAGCGCCGAGCTCATCGATGTAGTAGAACGGCACGAACGTCGTGAAGCCGAGGCTCGCCCACGAGCGGATCGTGACGACGAGGATCAGCAGCGCCATCGCGCCAGGCAGGTTGACGCCGCGCATCGCGGCCGCGGCGGTGGCCCGGGGCGAGGTGCTCGACGAGAGCGCGGGCAGCGCGGCGAGCAGTAGCGCGGTGACCACGAGGGTCGGCGCCAGCATGCCGAGGCTGCCCGCGAGGCCGAGAACGGCGACGAGCGCGGTGATCACGGGCGGGCCCAGCGCCACGCCGACGTTGCCTCCGAGCGAGAACCACGAGAGCGCTGTCGCCTTGCGCTCACCGGCGACACTCGTCGCCGTCTTGTAGGCCTCCGGATGGTACGCGGCAACGCCGAGTCCCATCACGATCACGAGCGCGAGCAGGGCCGCGTACCCGGGTGCCAACCCCATCAGCGCAAACCCGACGCCGGTCAGCAACACCGAAGCCGGCAGCATCCAGCGCCGGGCCGTCTGGTCGGCGAAGTAGCCGAAGAGGGGCTGCACGAGCGACGAGGCGACGTTTGCCGCGAGCACGATCGTCGCTGCCGAGGCGTACGACAGCTGATGCGCCGATTTTAGAAACGGTAGCACCGCCGGCAGCGATCCCTGGTTGAGATCGACGACGAAATGTCCGAGCGACAAGAGCGCGATCAGCTTCGCGTTGGGTCGAACGCGATCCGTGGTCGTCGCGACGAGAGCCTGCACGGCGGGCGCGATGTAGGCCGCCGGCTTGGAATCAGCCATGACCTCCCAATGTTACACTACTCCGCGATGGACGCACGATCGGGGCGGGTGACGATCCGCGAGCTGGGTCACGTCGCGCTCTTCGTGCGCGACCTCGACGCGACCCGTCGCTTCTACCGCGACATCCTCGGGCTCGCGGAGCCCGGGACCGGCAAGGGCGGGCGCATCGTCTTCTTCTCCACCGGCGTTCATCACCACGATCTGTCGTGCGAGCTGGCGCGCGCCGAGGGGCCGGGGCCGCAACCCAAGGGCGTCCCGGGGCTCTACCACATCGCGTTCGACGTCGGTGTCGCCCTCGAGGACCTTCCGGCGGCGCGCCGGTGGGCGGAGGCGCACGGCCTCGAGCCGTTCGGCGAGACGCCGACCTCGTTCTCCGTGCGCGATCCCGACGGCCACGAGGTCGAGTTGTACGTCGCCTCGGCCGCCCGATCAGCGAACGCGGGCTGATCCAGGATCCCGCGGCGCCGCGCGCACGCGCCACATCGAGACGACGCCCGCCGCCAGCGTCAGCCAGACGAAGCCGAACGCCGGGAAATAGCTGCCCCACACGTCGAAGACTTTCCCGCCGAGCCACGCTCCGAGCGCCTCCCCCGGCCCCACGGCGAGCGTGAGCCAACCCCAGATCGCGCCGAACGACGCCCCCGCGAAGAGGTCCGCGGCGCGGGCGGACGCGACGATGCCCGACGAGCCCTGGGCCATACCGTAGAGCACGACGTAGAGGCCGAGCCACCACGAAGCACCCGTGACGGCGAGCGCCGCGAGGCAGCCGACGCCGAGCGCGGCGCTGGCGTAAGCGAGCGTCAGCGCCTGAGCCCGCCCGAGCCGGTCGCACAGCACGCCGGTCGTGAGACGCCCCGCGAGGCTCACCAGACTCACGGCACCGAGCGCCGCGGCGGACGTGGCCGGCGCGATCCCCTGCCCGATCGCGTACGCGACCATGTGGACGTTCATGACCGGAAAGGCGCACGCGCCGAAGAAGCGTGTCGCCGCGAGCCACCAGAACGAGGGCGATCCGAGTGCGTCGGCGAGCGTCGTTCCCGGCCGCGGGCTCGTGGAGCCGTCGCGCTCGACCGCCGCGCCCTCGGGCGAACCACCGGTTGGCACCTCGGGCAGCCGCTGAAACGCGTTGAGCGGCACGACGACGAGCACGAGGATCGCCGCCCACACGAGGAGCGTCGCCCGCCAGCCGAGCGCCGTCACGAGCGCCTGCCCGATCAGGAGGAAGCAGACGGCACCGACGGCGGTTCCCAGGTCGACGACGGCGATCGCGCGGCCCCGCGCCGACGGATACCAGAACGCCGCGACGGTCATATTCGTCTGGCTGCCGAGCGGCGCGAGCGCGAGCCCGCCCCACAGCCCATAGGTCAGGACCAGCAGCGGTAGCGACGTGACACGGCTCGCCACGACGAGCGCGGCCGCAGCCAGCACGGCGCTCCCCTGGAAGAGTCGCCGCGGCCCGAACCGGTCGAACGCCGCTCCGACGAGCGGACCCGTGAAGCCGCCGAGCAAAAACGACACCGACTGCGCGGCCGCGACCTCACCGCGCGAGCCGCCGAACTCGGCGACCAGCGGGAGGTAGAGAACGGCGAAGGACATGAGGACACCGTTCTGGGCCGCGAGCGTCACCGCCGCAATGGCCAGGCTGAGCCTGGCGTGGCGTGAGTCGGCAGGGTTCAGTGGATCAGGTGGCGCGTTCCGGCCCCGTCTCGAGCCGCCGCATCGCCAGGGCTGTCTCGATGGCCCGGGAGAGGTTCGAGATCTCGAACGGCTTAGTGACGTAGTCGTGAGCGCCGAAGGCGAGCGCTCGCTTCAGGACGTCCTCGTTCGCGACTCCGCTGATCATGATGACCTTGGCGTGCGGGGCGAGCGCGACGATCGTCGGCAGCGCGCCGACCCCGCTGAGCCCGGGCATGTAGACATCGAGCAGCACGACGTCAGGCGCGTCGGCGAGGACCGCGCGCACCGCCGCGGCGCCGTCGGCCGCCGTGCTCGTCCCGTAACCCAGCGAGGTCAGCACGTCCTCGAGCATCGCACGCACCTCGGGGTTGTCGTCGACCACGAGGACCCGTCCCGTCGGCGCGCCGACAGCCGGGACGGGCGCCTTGGAGGTTTGCGCCGGCGGGGGAACCGGCGGCGGGGGGCCGGTCAGCGCCGCCACCAGCGTCGCCGCAGGCACAGGCTTGGTGAACACCTCGGCCGCGCCGGCCGCGGTCGCTTGTCGATGGAGCTCGGGATCGATGGCGCCGGTGACCACGAGCACCCTGATGCCCGGGTTGAAGGCATGGATCCGCTTGAGCGCCTCGACCCCACCGAGCCGCGGCATCATGAGGTCGAGCACCACGGCGTCGGGGCGGTCCCGCTTGACGTACAACAGGGCCTCGAGCCCGTTCGCCGCTTCGAGCACGTCGAAGCCGGCCACCCGGAAGGTCTCGACGAGTACCTCCCGGACGTCCTGGTCGTCATCCGCAATCAGTACTCGCATGAAGAACCCCTCCGGGGCCGTCGATCCCGTCCGGTGCTCATGCTCACATCCCGAACGCGTCGAGGCCCGTGATGTCGCGGCCGATGATGAGCGTGTGGATGTCGTGCGTGCCCTCGTAGGTGTTGACGGTCTCGAGATTCATCATGTGGCGGATCACCGGGTGCTCGTCCACGATTCCGGCGGCGCCCAGGACATCGCGCGCCAGCCGCGCGCTGTCAAGCGCCATCTGGACGTTGTTCATCTTCGCCAGCGAGACCTGCTGCGCCCGGACGTGGCCCTCGTCCTTGAGCCGGCCGAGCTGCAGACACAGGAGCTGCGCCTTGGTGATCTCCGTGATCATCCAGACGAGCTTCTGCTGAACGAGCTGGAACGACGCGATCGGCTTGCCGAACTGGATCCGCTGCTGCGCGTACTGGAGCGTCCAGTCGTAACACGCCATCGCCGCGCCCACCGCGCCCCAGGCGATCCCGTAGCGCGCCTGATTGAGGCAGCCGAGCGGGCCACGGAGCCCTTTCACGTTCGGGAACTTGTTCGCGAGCGGGATTCGGCAGTCCTGGAACGACAGCTCCGAGGTGATCGAAGCCCGCATCGAGAACTTGCCGTGAATATCGAGGGTCGAGAATCCCGGGGTTCCTCGCTCCACCAGGTAGCCGTAAATTTCTCCATCATCCTCTTTCGCCCACACCACGGCGACGTCGGCGATCGAGCCGTTCGTGATCCACAGCTTCGTACCGTTCAGGACGTACACATCGCCCTGGCGGCGGGCCCGCGTTTTCATACCGCCGGGGTCGGAGCCGTGATCGGGCTCGGTGAGGCCGAAGCAGCCGACCCTCTCGCCCCGCGCCATCGCGGGGAGCCATTCCTCCTTCTGCGCCTCCGAGCCGTAGGTGTAGATCGGGTACATCACGAGCCCGCTCTGCACGGAGGCCGCCGAGCGCAGGCCGGAGTCGCCCCGCTCGAGCTCCTGCATGATGAGTCCGTAGGCGACGTTGTTGAGCCCCGCGCAGCCGTACCCTTTGAGCGTCGCGCCGAAGACGCCGAGCTCGCCGAGCCTGGGGATGAGCGAGACCGGGAAGGTGCCGGCGCGATGGTGTTCGATGACGACGGGCAGGAATTCCGCCTCGACCCAGTCACGGACCGCGTCGCGGATCATCCGCTCTTCCTCGGACAGGAGGCTCTCGATCCCGTAGTAATCGACGCCCCGGAACTTCTCCATGAAACTAACCTCTCCGACGCAGCGCCGCCAGGGGCACCGACAGGAGCGCGCCCAGCGCCACTGTCAGTGTCACGGCGTGAAAGAAATGAATCGGCACGTTCCAGCCGACGAACCGGCCGACGACCTCACGAGGGATCTTGCTCGCGCTCCGCAGCACGCTCGCCTCGAGGGCCCCGAATCCCGACACGTAGTGCACGACGATCCAGATCGCGCCCGCCACGCCCGCCACCAGCGCCGCGACCCGATGCCGGCGCGCGACGAGCGAGACCAGCAGGAACGCGCTCGTGCAAGCCACCTGGAGTCCGGCGAGCACGTAGTAGGCGTCGAGCCCCGACCGCCCGGTCGATCGTCGGAACGCCGGGTACGCCTGGCTCAGCGCCGGCGTCGCCGAAACGACCAGCCAGTCCAGGAACCGGGCGAGGATCAGCGCGTGGCCGAGCATGAAGCCCGCGAGGATCCCGGTCAGGAGGGCCGCGAGAAACCAGCTCGGCCAGTACAGGCGGTCGGTCATATCAGAGCCGGATCGGGTTGAAGTCGGTGTCGTAATCGTACGCGTCGGTTCCCTCGCTCGCCTTCAGCCAGGCGACCGCGGCGTACGTGAGCGGCGTCGCGGCCGCCTCGTAGAGGACCTTGACGATCCACTGCCCGATCATGATCCCGATCAGTACGCCCAATGGCACCCCGCCGGCGAAGGCGAGCGCGACGAACACCGCGCTGTCGAGCGCCTGACCGATCACCGTGGAGCCGATCGTGCGCGTCCAGAGCCAGCGCCCCCGGGTCAGGATCTTCATCTTCGCCAGGACGAAGGAGTTGGCGAACTCTCCGGCGAGGTACGCGACGAAGGAGGCGACCAGGATCCGCGGTGTCTGCCCGAGGATCTCGCTGTACGCGGCCCCTCCCTTCCAGAACGGTGCGGCGGGGATCTCGCCGCCTAGCCAGATCGCCGCGACCATGAGCGCGTTGCACCCGAAGCCGAGCCAGATCACGCGCCGCGCCGCCCCGTAGCCCCACACCTCGGTCAGCACGTCACCGACGATGTACGACACCGGGAAGATGACAATCGCCGCCGACAGGACGACGCCCCCGACGGTCACGAGCTTGGCGGCCATCGTGTTGGCCGTCAGGAGGCAAGTGACGAACAGCGCGGCGAACGAGACGAACCGCCAGCTCATGGCCGTCCGATGATACTACGCGGGCTCAGAGGCCGAGACCCAGCCCCGCGAGGCCCCTCACCGAGATCGCTACGCCCAGATGCATCGCGTTGTGGTCTCCGTGGCTCACACGTTGGTTGAAATCGCGGACGGTTCCTCGTTCAGCGCGCGTCTCAACGCCCGAGCCAGCTCGGCGTCGTGCTCGTGGGTCATCGCGAAGATCCGGCACTGCGCGACCTTCCCCGGTAGGTATTTCAGGATCTCCGTCAGCGGCTCCTCGGAGACGTTCTTCGTCGACGAGTCGTACACGTAGATCTGGCGATCGCCCATCTTGAGTGGATTCAACGGGCGCGGGTCCTGCAGCGCCATGTCGATCTCGAACGGGACGTCCCGCAGCGCCACGGGGAGGAAGGTGCGCACGCGCCTTTTCACCGTCTCCACGTCGAGGAAGCTCTGTCCCTTGCGCGCCTCGAACTGATCGAGGACCTCCTCGCTCGACATCCGCCATTTGAGCTTCCGGTCGAGGACGTGGCGCCACTCGGCGCCCAGCGCCCGCTTGGCCGGGTCCTCGTCATCGTGCCACCGCTCGACGTCCTCGAGCAGCGTCCATTCCGTCAGATGGAGATAGGGGTGGAGCTCCTTGCGCAGGTCATACGGGAACGCGATCCGCATCGTGTCCCGAAAGATCTCCTTGAGGTGGAGGTCGATCCCCCGCGTGGTCCGGTGGTAGTACACGTTCGTGTACATGTAAAAGCGGGCGTTCAGGAACATCGTGAACGCCTGAAGCCCGGCCCGGTCGAGCGTCAGCCCGCGCTCCGAAAAGAACGAATAGTAGATGATCCGGTCGATGTCGATCGGCCCGACCGCGACGCCGCACATGTAGGAGTCGCGCAGCACGTAGTCCATGTTGTCGGCCGTGAATACGCCCGAGAGGAGCGGCTTCAGATGCGGCAGCCACTTCGGGTGCGACTCGAGCGGTTGGGTGTAGGTCTTCCCCATCAGGTAGCAGATCCACTCCGGATCGATGGACTCGCCGGCCTCGAAGGCGCCGCTCGGGCTCCGCCGGAGGCTCCGGAGGATCTCCGCCAGTTCCTCGCGGATGATCCGCTGGCCGACCAGCTCGTGGGTCAGCTCGTAATCGACCAGGAAGTTGTCGTCGAAGAAGTGGCCGAAGGGGCCGTGGCCGATGTCGTGGACCAGTCCCGCCGTCCGCAAGAGCTCCTCGATCAGCGCAAGCGAGGGCGCGTCGGGAAAGACCGCGCGCAGCGACGGATAGAGCTGCTGGGCGAAGCGTCCGGCGAGGTGCATCGCCCCGAGCGAGTGCTGGAAGCGGCTGTGCTCCGCCGCCGGGTACACCCAGCGCGCCGACTGAAGCTGGGGCACACGGCGCAGCCGCTGCATCCACGACGTGTCGATCAGGTCCTGCTCGGTCGCCTCGCCCGGGATCCCGCCCGGGCGGGTGTAGAGGATGTATTGATGGATGGGGTCGGCGATGAGGCCGCGTCCCTGGTACGGGTCCTCGGCACCCTTCATTGAGGAGGAGTCTAACGTCTGAACGGGGCTACCGCACTGGATAGAGCCGGTGGCGGTCCACCGAGGGCACGGCGATGATGTGCACCTGGCTGTCGCGCTGAACGGCCAGCTCGATGAGGTCGCCGGCACGCCGGGACCAGAGTTGCTCGTAGAACTCCTCCTGCGAGGCGATGGCCACCCCGTTGACGCGCAGGATGCGATCGCCCTGACGGAACCCGGCCCGCGACGCCGGCCCGACCGGGGACAGCTCGCTGACCACGAGCCCCTCGGGCAGCTTGACGGTGTAGAGCCCGAGCCACGGCCGCGGCGGCCGGCTCGCGATCCGGCCGGACGTGATCAGCTCGTCCTTGACGGGCACGAACTTCTCGATGGGGATCGCGAGGTTCACGTGGGGCGGGTCGCCGAGCCTGAGCGAGGCGATCCCCACGACCTCGCCGCGCTCGTTCACGACGGCGCTGCCGCCCCATTGCGGGCTCGCCGGGGCCACGATGATCGCGCGGTCGAGCATGTACTCCCAGTACGCCGAGAACCGCCGCACCGCGTGCACCGCGCCCGACACCTGGACGAGATCGTTGTCCTCGTCGACGCCGACGGTGCCCGTTCGCGCGCCGGGGACGACCGCGCTCGAATCACCGAGCGTCGCCGCGGGCCACGGCCCGTCGCCCTCGAGCTTGACCACGCCGAGGCCGGCGTCGAGATCGAGGCCGACCACGTGCGCCGGCACGGCGCGCCCGTCGCGCCCGCGCGCCTCGATCGTCACCGCGTCCAGCAGCAGATAGCTCACCGTGAGCACGTAGCCGCGCTGATCGAAGATCACGCCGCTGCCGAAGCGGCGACTGCCAAGCCGCGCTGAGGAGGTGGCGCCCTCGGCGGTCCGCACGCGCAGCGCGACGACGGCGGGCTCGACACGCGTGACGAACGACGGGAGAGCCGAGACCTCGCCGGGATGGAGCCGCCGCTCCGGGACGGACGACGGCGCCCCGGGCGTGAGAGTCGGAAGCAACAGGACCAGCGCCAGCGTCACGGCTCGCTTCATCGAAGGTCTCCCTGGGTCAGCGGTGGCCGTACTGCTTGTCGTAGTACGCGCGGAATTCTCCGGACTTGAGCGGCCGCCACCACGTCTGGTGCTCGCGATACCAAGCGACCGTCGCCCCGAGCGCGTCCCCGAACCGGTGACGGGGCGTCCAGCCGAGCTGGCGGACCTTTTTCGAGTCGACCGAGTAGCGCCGGTCGTGGCCGGGGCGGTCCTTCACGGGCTGGATCAGGCTCT
>WNGA01004151.1_pt1 | contig 21415 bp, 24 predicted proteins | sample 5400061 | NCBI WGS metagenome assembly WNGA01 (sample SAMN13153366, study PRJNA577476) | soil metagenome | isolation source: 100 cm soil or saprolite under grassland replicate 2 | place: USA:California | collected 2016-06-15
GCAGCTCGCGTCCTCCGATCGCCTCCAACCGGCCGCCACGCCGCCCCGATCCTGCCTCCAGCACACCCGCACCCGTCTTCAAACCAGCCCCGCATGCACTCCAACCCACCAGGAATTCGAGCATCGGTGGATCCAGGCTTAGGGCAGCGGGCTGTATCGCCGGGTAGACGTGCCGCTCACAGCCCAGTGAGCAGCAGGGGAGCGGCCGTCCCTGTCACCGGAACGAGCGAGCCTCTCTTGTAGGACCGAACAGGTGGTGAGGCGCGTAGACCGCGATCAATGGATTACGCATCGTTACTTTCGGATATATGAGCTTGCCGCTCGTCTCGCGGGATTGTTCGCAACCCCGTGCTTTCATGAGTAGTTGGAGTTGCTGACCGTAGACGATGGGTCCTCGACTTCGTCGCCCATGACAGAAGGACAGCGTCGCTCACAAGCTCCCCTGACTAGCTGACGAGATGTTCCTCGACGAGGCCATGGGTCATGGGTCACATGTGGATACGTAACGACGAAGGCGACGCTCAGGTGGAGCGGTATCTTCGAAGAGCTGTATCCGTGCGACCGTACGGAATCTCTCCGTCCGCCCATTCGTTCATGACGGCTGCAGTCGCGACGATGCATTGGTCGACAGCCGCCGTGAATGTTGCCGTGTCGTGTGAGGGGAAGTAGATGGGCACCAGACCAAAGAGTGGTTCGTTTAGATCTACTCGCATCGGATTTATGCGGCTGTCCAGATTGTAGTGCATGAGGGTGTTACGAAACGGCTTGGCGGCAGGCTCCATAATGAGCCGTGCTTCTGGCATCCTCATGATTTGCTCGATGTATCGTGCCGATCGAGCAGTAAGGGTGCGAAGCTGTTCGTCGCGCAAGACACGCAGACTGCCGAGCACCTGATACAGCGTTAGGAAGCGAATCTTCCAGACCGTATATTCGGTCTCTGGTGGCCCGTCGCTGGCTGTGATGACCGTACTGACGAAGTTCAACATGCTTCGGAAGAAGGTTAGGAGTGCGTTGACATCACGGTTGTGAGCGCCATCGAAGACACGCTGGTAGTATCGTTCAGCACGTACGTCCTTGGGCCGCTGGTTAAAGCGCTTCGGATCGAGATAGCTTACAAACGTTGGTCCAGGCGCATCGAGCCGTGCGCCGAGCCGAGCGAAGTAGGCGCCATATTCCTCATAGATCACCTGTATCTGTGGGCCAGCACCTTCCTTGAGGAGCTCATCGGGCTCTATTCCTAGATGGAAGGTTGCGCTATGGGTGGTAGCGATAAGCCGCTGGTCATAGCTATAGAGTCCGAGATCTGTTTCCAGGAATCGAGCGAGCTTCAACCAGGTATTGCCAAGGAAGCGGCGATGGTGGGCGGGTAGGATGTCATCGTTGAAGTAGGCGAGCTGGGCAGTAATGCCGCGCTGCGTGTCCTCGAAAAGCTTCAGGCTGTGGCGCGACTGGGCTACGATGGATTCCACATTCCTAGAGAGCAGCGATGATAGTGTCGGATCTGCCCTCTTCAACTTACGGTACGACTCGTGGGCGAAGAGCGATAGGTAAGGTGCCATGCACAACGAGATCACGCCAGCAAAGGCCGCTAAGGTCGGATTGCTGAGGTCCCGCGCAAGGCGTCCGACATATGTCGCATCCTTCTCTATCCCTCGCCACATCATGTGCTCTTCTGGGCTCATGTTTATATTGTAACCGGAATCAGCACTGGCGGCCTTCCAGTTCATGCCGGGCCGAAAACACTATCGGTACGTCCGAACGAAGGTCGGCCAGTTCGGGAAGATGATGTACAGGCGCAAATTACCTCGTGGGAATAGAACTCCTAAAGATGCTAAGATGCTCGCTATCTCCACTCGAGCGCGAGTTCCTGATGGCGTCGCGATCAGCCTTGGAAGGCTAGCGGAGGCGACGCTCATTACAGGCTCACCCATTCCGGCGACAGGGACGGCCGCTCCCAAGCAGCTCACGGGGCTGCACGGCCTCGGCGCTGTCGCCCGAAACCGCGAGCCTCTGTAGAAGTGCTTCCGGCCGGGGATGCGTCACAGCGCCACCATGTGGTGAGAGGGTGAGAGATGGTGGTGCTGGCAAGGAAGTGGGAGTCGTGCGGGGGGCGGGCGAAGTAGCGCTCGATCGCCACGTCACGGTCGGTGGCGATTGGCTTGTCGGCGAACACGGCCTCCCCTGTCTGGGCGACGAGGCTCGCCAGCGCCGCGCAGCGTATCGGAACGTCACGGCGAGCCGTCGACCTGCTCAACCGTCCAGGTGTCACAGTCCAGGGTGTGGGAGTACTCCAGGGTGTTGTCGAGATACTCCCCGCCGCCGCTGCGTACGACCGCCTTGGCATCATCAGGATCGACGGCGTCGACTTGGACCATCTGCGTGTGGACCTCTCGGACTGTCACGGTATACCGGCGCAGAACTGGCGTCGGAACGGCGTTGCCCTGGATCCCATGATCGTGAGCACCAGTGGCTGGCATCATCGCCTCCGTGCTCGGGCAGCTCCGAGCCTTTGTGTGCTGATCGGATCGCTCATTCCCGAGTCGCCTGCTGCGGGTCGTCGAGGCCCTGAAGGCTGAAGAGCCCGTCGTCGGCAAGGACGAGGGTCCGTCCACTGGCGTCCTGCTCGAACTGATGCAGCACGCCAGTTTCCCTGTCGTAGACATACCAATGGTTCTGGTAGCCATCGCTGGAGCCGACGAACTCGATCGTGCGGCGCAGCGCATCCTCGGGCGAGTCGGCTGGTGGGTCGCCTTCGACCCGCGGCTCGGACCGCTCGCCGTTGACCATCGAGATCACGAACCGCTCACCGCCATCGACATAGGTGTTGCCGATCTCGTGCGGCGGGATCTGGAAGCCCCACGCCACCGGCTGGACACCCGGCTCGGCCGGCTTGACGGTCGTGGTGACCTGCAGCTCCCACACGATGTCGTGCTCCTCGATCCGGCCGATCAGCAGTTCCAGCGCCTGGAGGTTGCTGCCCGGGTAGTAGCTCGGCCCGGCGGTCTTGGGGTAGTCGAGGTTCACCTGGTCGATCCACGCCTCAATCGGCGGCTTGAGCGCCTGCCAAGTCGTCGGGCTGGGCGCGTCGGGCCAGTGGACGACCAGGACCGTCTCGGTGATCGCCGAGGTCCGGGGCTTCATCGCGTCTCCTCCGAACGCTCGTGGGTGGTCGTGCCCACGGTCGCCGACCCCAGCGGCACCACCACTGTTCGGAGGGGACAGCGCGACGTGGCTGGTCGCTGACACTGATAGGGCACTGGCGTCAGGCATGTCGGTGCAGCGGGCCGGCTCTCCCAGCACTGGCGCGGGCTGCCCGCCCGCCTGCGATTCCTGGGGAATCAAGCGGCGCGCGGTTCGATCGTTGGGCCTGAATGAACGTGAGGGCATCGTGCCTCCGCTGGGTCGGGCAGGCCCCGGGTTGCCTGCCGGTCCCCTCCCGCAAAGTGCCGGGGTCCCCGGCGCCGGAAAGGCCGCCCGCAGGGCGTCCCCAAAGGGGACGGGAGTACCGGACCGAGCGGGAGCGAGGCAGGAACGGACCGGCCTTGCAGGCGCCGGGGTGGCACTACGCTGGGGGAACGCAGGCAGGCACCACCACAGTGGGTGCGCCGCGAGCATCTCCGGGGCGATCACGGCTGCTCCTCGCCCACCCGGTCGGCGTGCCCGGCCGCCACCGCCGCGGCCACGCAGTCGGGGCAGAAGCCGGCCTTGTTCAGCGGCTTGCCGGTACGCTCGCAGCCCTCGCAGTACTGGCCGCCGGCCGCCACCTCGACTAAGGCCTCGATGAGGCGCACCCCCTGGGGCTGCTCCAGCGCCAGGGCGGTGGCCACCGCGCCGGCCACCTGATCGGGGTCGGCCACGGTGTCGGCCTCCAGCGCCATCAGCAGCCGGTCGCCGATCTCGGCGCGGCTGTCGGTGTCGATCCCGGCGGTGGCGTTGAAGCCGATGGACTCGAGGATGTTCTCGGCCATCGCCTCCGGCTCGTAGGGTCCCTCCTCGTCGTCGGTGTCCATGCCGAGGGTGTCGGCGCAGTGGCCCACCAGGTCCCCGATGGTCAGGAACTCGGCCGAGTCGCCGCCGTCCACGTTGGCCACCAGCGCCACCTGCCCCTCGCGCAGGGGGAAGGTGGGCGGCCGGCTCCGCACCTCCAGATCGACCAGCTTGCCCTCGGCCAACGTGGCCACCACGAAGACCTCCCCCTCCTGGAGGGTGTGCAGCGGATCCCTCATCTCCTCGTGTCTCCTTCCGGTCGTTGCAGGTCAAGGTCGCCGGCCACGGCCGATCGGCGGGGGCCGTCGGGGGATGTGCGGCCGGGTTCCTGTGGCCGCTGGCCGCTCAGCAGAGGGTCTTGGGGTAGGCCAAGGGGCTCGGGTGCAGCCGGCGGAGTTGCTGGCGCAGCACCCGCCGGTCGGTGGGGGTGCCGATCAGGAACACGTACCGGTGCTTGCCGTGCCGGCGGAGCCGGAACACCCCGGCCATCGGTAGCGCTCGGGTGAGCCAGCTGGCGCCGGACTCCCCTCGACCTACGGGTGGGGCGCCCAGTTGGCGGAGCCGACGGATGACGTAGTCTTGGCCTCGTTCGCCGTTGCGGACCTTGCTGAGCGCCCGCTCATCCAGGATCTGGCCGTCGGGGGTGACCAGCACTGTCCTTGGTTTGGTTCTGCCCAGGTAGCAAGCAGAGCGGGCCTGGTAGATCCGTCCGATATGTCCGGGGAAGGTCTCTACGCCGTCGGGGGTCCGGATGGCGCATGGGTCGCTGTGGGCCACGATCCCCCGCCGTCCGGTCCTGGCGGCGTGGCGGAACACCCGGGTGAGCATCCAGGTTTCCCCGCAGCGTGGGACGACGTCGGCCAGCACGAACCTGTTGAGCTCCAGCGCCTCGTCGGGTGCCAACATGGGGAACACCGCGGGAAGCACGGCGGGGCCGCCGGGAACGCCCAGGGTCGCCACCCCTTGGAGCCGTCCGTGATAGAGCAGCCCGTAGGCCAGGGTGACCGACGGGTAGGTGCCGGTGTAATGGTTGGTCTCCACCCACCGCTTGGCCTGCAGGTGCGGGATGAGCGCGACGTGGTAGCCGTCGGGGTTGAAGGGCGTGTCCCCGGGTCCCCGGAACGACTGGCGCCGGTCACGCCACCGTTGGGCGTACGCCGACGACGGACTGACCTCCCGTGCGACAGTGACGGGAAGGGTCAGTTGGGTAGGCATCGCTGACGGCCGGCTCATAGCAGGGTCCCTTGGGTGGGGGCAGTCAGGGCGGCCATGCCCATCGGCAACCGGGCGTGCGTGAACCTGGCGAAGCCGCTGCCATCGATCGAGTCGACCTCCAGGGCCTTGAACCATTGGATCCGCCGTAAGGTGTTGACCCGGCCGACGTGGACCCACTTTCGGCGCCACTTCGCCTCGCGGATCAGCGCAGCGGCGTGGGTGCCGAGCTTCCACTCGGTGCTCCCACCGACAAACAGGGCCTGGAAGCGTCCCCACGGCACGGGCAGCCGTTCTTGGCCGTCTTGGGCGACGAAGGCGATCGGCTGGTGCACGAGTTGGCCGGGCTCGACGTCGTCCTCGTTGACCGTGGCCCATACACAGCGCAGGGCGGGCTCCCACTGGTCGAACAGGCGCAGCGTGGCACGGGCGTCGGCGACTACGTTTCTCTCGCTTGTTGGGGAGTGTTGCGAACAGCGTTGTGTTCGAGAGCAAAGGGCCTGCGGAGGTGGGCGACTGTCGTGCATGTGGTGGTTCCCCTTCGACGCAGTGACACCACCCACATCTGCGTCGGTTCGCCTGGGGATTCCGGCGGCTCCGCGGGACTACGAGGCCAACTCCTCAAAGGCGTGGCCGTCGAAGCCGTCAGCAGGTGTGGGAGCGGCCACCGGCGGTCCTGGCCTGCTCGGCTTGTGCAACGGTTATCATGCTGAACAGCGATGGCAACCCGGAGGAGGATACGTTGGCGGATGGGGTAGACGACCGCTGCCAAGCGTTGAGAGATCTTGTCAGCTTCTACGATGCGGACATCGAAGAAGCGCTTGAGCAGCTTGCCCAGACGCAACAGGACGACCCGTGGATGAATACGGAGCCCTTGAGGCGTCAGATCCGCTTGCTAAGAGAGCGACGGACGTCAGCGTATGATGCCTGGCGACGCTGCCTCGCCGGTGAACCTTTTCCGCCGGGGCCGCTTGTTGAGTTCATCGTTGCGACTGCCGCGATCTCTACCGACCGGTCCGGATTCGAAGGACCATATGTTGTCCCCAACGTATTGATGAGGATTACATTTGATGTTCCTCGCACGGGAGTGTCTCTGGAGAGATTCGCGATCGTGTTTAGCGGCGTCACCGCGAGTGTGGGAGAGGGAGCTGGAACATTTGATGTCACCACGGGGTCAATGGGAATTCAGACGAGCCTGACGGTATCACACCCGTTGATAATTTCATCTTCGGCTAGTATTACGCTGACTACCGGATCGGCAACCCCAGTCGGGCCGTTTATGCTGACTGGCGCGCCGTTGAACCCGAGTGACCAGCGGCTCAATGGAACGATTACTTTGGTCTCCGCGTTCCAGCTTGACGGCGGGACTCTCGATCGAACGGCGATAGGCCTGACGCTGTCAGGTACCATGCGATCAACACCCACAGGGTAACCAATATGCGGATGCCTCACCGCGGGGCGCTACGCACGCATAATAGGTATCCCGCGCCGATCCCTCCACGAGGTTCAGGAATTCGTTATCGCGTATGACTATTTCTTTACGAGCTTAGGGTTATCTGGATGGTCTGCGATTCGAAAGTGAGCGACTATATCGTGCATGTGCTCGTGGATCTTATCAGGTTGAAGGTCGCCGACTTCGACCTCGCTGACCATCTCGCCGGGTCTTGATTTCAATCCCAGCCGCATCTCGAATCCGGGTTCTGGTGCACCTGGCACAGTAACGCTCTTGATGCTGCCTTGCCGATCGTGCACGATTAATACTTTCACGTCCCCATCCTCTTTCCTTTGTTAGTTACTGCCTGACCCCATATTGCAACAATTCGTATGAGACCGGATGTTCCCCGTTGTTGCGAACGACGATGTTCAATTGCAACTCGTTCCAGGCAGTCCCGAGCTCTTGGCCCTTGCGCAGGAAGTATACTTCCCTAATTTCCACGCTGCTCGTCAGTGCCGGGAACTCCGGCGAGGAGGAATATGGGTAAGCTGTAAATGTCCAAACCCACCCAGGGTAGCTGGACGGATCCGAGGAAAGATCCCAGAAAAAATGGTGAGTCTCGTTTGGCTGAAGGTAGTCAGAGAGGATTACACTTGGTCCAGTTGTTTGCACGAGCACCTCACCGCCCCATAGTCCCGTGGCGCCGGCGCCCTCACAGAGTTGGGCGTCGGGATCCTACTTCCTTCGCAGAGCGTCGATCTCCCTCCTTATGCCTTCAGCGGTGATCGTCAACTGCCGCAATGCAAGTTCAAGAACATCGGCGCGTAGCTGAGGAAAGACCTTGTTGGCAGTGTCAGCCAAGACGAGCGCCGCTGCAAACTGCGGCCACCAAGGCGGTGGTGGCGGCGGTGGCCCGGGTGTGAGGCCCCAATGTGTCTCGGGTCCCCAAAATGGGTTATAGTACCATGGGATTTGTGGGACGCGAAACACTTCCTTGACTTCGCTGTAAAAGGCGTATGCGATGACTACGTCGTGGTGATGAGCAACGATGTCATGCGGGTCTGTTGTACCGACGGTGGCGGGTTCCGTGGGATCATTGCTGTAGAGCAAGGAAGTGATCGACAGCCAGTAACCGAATCTCTTCGCGGGGAGTGCATTCCGGGCCGTTATCGTAATCTTGGCGCCTTCCGGGATTTGCGTCGTTGTATCGATGTAGCCATTGTTCGCGTCGGCCGAAAGCGCACCACCCTGGTCGGGAGCGACGTCGACAAAGTCATCTGGTATAAAATCACCCAGCTGAATATCGAAGGCATCGATCAAGATGGCGTTGTCACCAGGGCCGTGGCCGAAATCCCAGACATAATAGGCTTTCGCCGAGACAGTCCACATCCCGCCTGAGTGAGAGTCGTTGGCGACATTGCCGAGTTGAATCTGTGCTTCGCTTTGGCCCGTTACCATGTCAGAAGCGGTCAAGGACCAGAAGGCGAAGATGAAGTTCCTATTCTCGTAAGGTATGCTTGCTGGGGCCGGCGAGGAAATCCAGCTGTTCGACATGGGATGGACTGTCCCGGAATGTTCGGGAGGAACGGGATAGGGAGCACCACCCACACGCCGCTTAGCTCTGAATCCCGTAGCGGCACTTACGTCCATGACGATGTGCTGCCAATCAGCTGTGACAATCATCGATACGCCTCTGGAGCGACGACCATGACGGTGATCCTGGCAGCGATGATCATGACTTCCACCGGCCCCTCCTGACGTCGACGGTGGCGCTCGGGTAAGTACGGGCTGCTGGTCGACACGCCGGCTGGTCGTGATGCCCGAATAGTTCCGAACCGCTCCATCATGGCACCGGCCCCGAGGCCTTGTACAGAGGACCGCCGGCGGGAACAGCCAGACAGCCACCCGGATGACATCGGTGAAGGTTCAGCCCGAGTGCATACGGCCGGTCTGGCGCAGGAAGAATGCAATGAGGGCTGCCAGGCGGATGAACAGATAGTCCATCGCGGCTGGCCCGGGCAACTCCTCTTGGCCGTGCTCGGAGTGCCTGATGTGGAACGAGTTGCCGATCTCGGTGGGGGGCGCCCGCCTCCGCATCCAGATGCTCCCTCAGGCGCGAACTGGGTGCGGCACGACCGATGAGCTGCATGATGGATGCTCGCTTGTCGCCGCCGAGTTCGAGGGTCTTGACCCGCTCGAAGGCGTCCCACAGCTTCTCCAGGGCGTCCTGCCGGTCGGGTGCATTGCGGGACAGGAAGCGGGTCAAGGCTGTCCGCAACTGCTCGTCCAGGCGCGGGTCACCGGTATCAGGGACGAAGTCGCTCAGCAGCGGTCGGGCTTCGGGCGGCCCCAAGCGCCGCACCCGTAGCTCATCGCCGATGGTGAACGCGATTCCGTTGCGGGCGAAGATCTCGTCGATGTCCGCCTGGCACTGTCGTTGCCCTTCGTCGCGGTCGAAGACGAGGTGGTAGTGATCGAAGTAGGGATGGTAGTTGCCCCGGTGGCGAACCGGCGCGGCGATGCGTTGAGCGACGCAGTCCACCACGTCCAGGGCTGTAGTGGTCGAGGGCGGCCTGTCCGGATCCAACAGTGTTCCAGCAGCGGCAACAGATGGGATCCATGGGCCTGGCTGCCGAAGACTCGGGATAAGCGCCTCGAGCATGTTGTAGAAGGTGGCGTCGTTGGTCCCGGTGATCTGGATCGGATCATCCTGGCACCCGCGCTGTGGGAACGCCTCTGCCAGCGAACCGTCGGCGATGCGTTGCCATAGCAGCGCGACGACGCCCTTCCACGCGGAGGGGGTGACCTGCTCCAGCGTGCGTGGCGAGGGGCCGCTGACGCGGTCCGAGTAGAACGAGCGCTCCGATATGGCCTTAGGATCTCACGAGCCGGCACTATCGCTTGGATTGTGGCCTTCGACGGTCGGGGATCGCTCGGACGTTGCCGAGCAGGCTGTCGCGTTCGGCCTTGACCTGATCGTAGTCGATCGACAGCTCGTTGATGACGTGCGCGTAGTAGTCCACCAGCGCCTGCAGGGTCGCGTTCTCGGCGCGGAGCCTGGTGTTCTTCTCCTTCAGTTCGGCGACCTGGGCTTCGAGCTTGCGGACGGGCGGCGGGTCGCCGCCGAGCGCCTTGGCGCGGGCCTGGAACTGCTCAGCAAGGTCGCGGTGCTTGTGGGTGAGCAGCCACCGTTTGACGCCAGCCTCGGCGGCAAGCTGCACCACGGTCAACTCGCCGGTGGAGCGCAGCGGGGTGCCGGCCAGCAGCCGATCAGCGGCCGCCTGGATCGCCGCACGCTCTGTGTGGTCAGCGTTCACTGCTGCTCCCGTCCGGGTGGTCGGTGCGCTGGTGCTCGTCGAGGATCGCCTGCAGCCGCTGGAGCTGATGGCGTTCACGCTGATGGCGGGGCCCGGGGCTCAGCGGGTCAGCGACCAGCGTCTTCAGCTCGGCGGCCCGCTGCTGGAGCTGCTGGATGTCGTGGTCGGTGCGGGCGATATTCAGGCAGCCGGGCCGGCAGTCGTCCAGGTCGGGGGTGCGGCGAGTATCGTCGCCGGCGTGGTTCAGGCGGCACTTGGCCTTGGCGGGGTCGAACACGCACGTCATGCCCTTGGCGGGAAACACCTGCAGCGCGGGACTGGCGAGCAGGTCACGAGCCTGCCGGGTCGAGGTGAGCGTGCGGCCGGCGAACTGCTGGTGGGCCTGGTGGGTGCGCTCCCGGTAGGCGCGGGCGGCGCGGCCGCTGACGTGCTCGCCAGCGGCCAAGCGCTGCTGCGCGTCGGCGAGCTGCTCCAGGCGCAGCAGCCAGGTCTCGAAGGCGTGCTCGTCGGGGAACCCGGAGGCGTAGGTGCCCGAGTAGCCCAGCGTGACCCGTGCCTCGACGTGCCCGTACTGGATCGCGCCGGCGACCAGGCCGCGGGGGCGGCGGACGATATGCCAGGCCAGGGTGCGACGCAGCCGCGACGGCGCCAGGGCCTGGCCGGTCGGATCGGGCGGGATCTGCTCGCCCGGTCGGCCGCCTGCCTGGCAGTAGGCGTTGACCCAGGCGACCAGCGCAGCGATGTCATCGGCGATCTGCTGGGTGGTGCGGGCCTTGCCTTGGCGGGCGCCCGAGGCGGCAGCGGCCCTGGCGCCGGTGGCCAGCGTCAGCGGAAACAGCAGCGGCTGGTCGTGGAGGCGTTCCAGCACCGCGACCGCACCGGCGACGGGTTCGACCACCACCCATGGATCGCTGCGCTGCTGGCCCTGGGCGAGTTTCGACCCGGTCGAGTCCACGACGCCCTTCCAGTGGCGGCCCTCCACCAGCCACAGTCCGGCGGCCTGGTCGTAGCGCACGCAGCCACGCTGCAGGGTGAGCACCTCGCCTGGCCGCATGCCCGACAGGTAGGCGACCACGACGAAGCAGGCGGCGCTCAGGTGGCGCGCCAGCTCCTCTGCCTCGTGGTAGGTGATGCGCCGGTCCCGCCAGGCCACTCCGTCCAACCGCGCGCGGATCGGCGCGGCCAGGTAGCAGGCGTCCGCGATGGGCAGGCCCGCCGTGGCCACCATCGCCTCCAACCGCAGGAGGGCGTCGCGCTGGCAGTTGAGCAGGCGGCCAAGGTGGTTCCAGGAGATCACCCGGGTGCCATCTGGCAGCAGCTGGCCGGGCAGCGGCTCACCTCGACCACGCAAGTCCTCCAGCAGGGCGTGCAGGTCGCGCTGCAGCTCGCCTGCCCCGCGGCCCGAGCGGGGCCCCTCACCGCGCCGACGGGCCCGGGGGGTTCGGTGGCGCAGCACGCAGTAGTCCGCCCAAGCGGTAAGGATGTCGTCGGCGAACTCCTCGACCAGGCGCAGCGCCCACAGCAGCAGCCGGTCCATCACGTCGGGGTGGATGCGGGGCGTGCGGTTCTCGAGGCCGCGGCGCCGCTGGCCGAGGATGATCTGGCTGGAGTCGCCATGCCAGGGCGGCGCGTCCGCCAGTCGGTCAGCCGGGGGCAGGTGCTGCCGCCACGACCAGAGCCGGCGGACCTCGTTGATGCGCTCGCGGCGAGTGGCGGCGGGCAACTCCGCGGCCAGCAGGTCGCCAAGGTAGGCGTCCAGGTGCGCGGCAGTGACGTCGGCCAGACGGGGGATCCCGCGGACCTCCAGCCAGACCAGGAACGCCACAAGGGCACGGAAGTGCTTGGCGACGGAAGCGACGGCCGGACGTCGGCCGGCCGCGCCATGGATCACCGGGGGCTCATTGTCGTTGAGCAGCAGCCACACATACTGCTTGGCGACCGTGCGGAACCGCACGGGCACCTTGGCGAAGTCCAGGGTCACAGCCTTTTCGTGGTCCTCGAAGATCGCGGGGGTCAGCACCCACCGGTCATCCGCCAGCCGCGACAGGGCCGTGCGGTCCACCTCTGGGCGCACGGGCCGGTTGGCGAGCACGAGCGTGTCCGGCTCGGGCAGCCCCGCCGGGGCAAGGTCGGTGTGGATGCTGGTCATGTCCAGTCCAGCTCCCGCGACAGCAGCCGCTCGACCAGCCGCCGGTCCGCCTCGCTCACAGTCGCCCGGGCGGCGTCGACCACGGCTGGGGAGAACCGGCTGAGCACCTCAGAAAGCTGCGTGTGCGGCAGGGCGAACCGCTGAGCCCATGCCAGCGGCGCCAGCTCGGCGCGGCGAGCCTCCAGCGCATCCAGCACCAGCGTCTGGACGGGCAGATGCGCGGGGGTGGCGCGGGCGCAAGGACAGTCCAGGCAGCGCAGGAACGAGGCCCGGCACGGCTCGCCCGCTGGCGCGTGGGGGCTGTTGATGTGGTCGACGCAGGCGGCCAGGACGGTGTCGAGCTCGCCCTCCAGCAGCCGTCGGAGCGCCGCGGGGGTAAGGCCGAACCGGGCGGCCACTGCCGCTGGGTCGTGGCGCGCCTCGGCGAGGTCGGCCGCGTTCAGCGTCGCCACCAGCGCGCCGGCCTTGGCGCGGGCGACCTGCTCGTCCAGCACCCGGGCGACTACGCGCTGGTAGTCGACCAGGTTGCCGCGGTCGCGGCCGAGATACTCGGTGGCCAGCACGCGGTCGGTGTGGGCGACCGCCTTCTGGCGGTGCTGCAGGTAGCTCAGCCGCAGCCGCGGCATGGTGACCGACAGCAACCCTGGCGGCGCGTCGGGATGCTGCGGGTCGGGGTCGGCGGGCAGCTGCCGGCGGCGTCCCCAGACCGGCACCATGCTCGGGGTCACGCCGACCCGGAACCCGGGGCCGCGGGAAAAACCCTTGGGCGCCCAGCAGACCAGCAGCCGGTCGGTGCCGACCAGCCGGCGCGCGGGCTCGGTGAGCTCCAGCAGCAGCCGGTAGATCCCAAACGGTGTGTGCAGCTCGTCTCGGGCCGGGACTTCGCCCGGCGGCTCGCCGACGACGGAGGCCACAGGATCTGAGAGGTCGACCAGGGCGGTGGGCAGGTGGCTGCGGTGCTTGCCGCGGCGTGGCTTGCGCAGCTCGACGATCGCGCTGGCGGTGCCGCCCGCCTGGCCGTCGGGACGATGGTGGACAGCGGGCACGTCGCCGAGCGTGCCGCCGTTGTGGCCGGTCAGGCCGATCAGCAGCACCAGGAAGGCGGCCGCCTCCTCCCACATCAGATGGATGCGGCCCATCAGCTGCGGCACGGTGCCGTGCCGGTGGACGAACCAGCGCGCATGGCGAGGGCCGCGCGGGTAGCGCGGGACATCCCCGGTCCGCTCGATCTCGTCCAGGACCAGCCCAAGCTCCCAGCCGGCCGGGTCGGCGTCCCGGTCGACCCGGCCCCCGCGCCAGTCAGCCAGAATCCGGCGGTTGGCGCGGATCCGCACCGCTGCCGCGTGGGCGTCGTGGCGGGCGGCGGCCAGGATGCGCCGGAACTCGGCCTGGCTGTAGCTGCGCAGCGGGCGGGGACGATGCCGGTGCGGGTTGGGCTGGACCAGCTTGGCCACAAACCGCTCACCGAGCCCGTCGACCGCGCGCAGCACGCCCTTGAGCGCGCTGAACTCCCGATTGAAGCTCTGGTGATGGCGGCGCTGCAGCGCGTACTGGTCCAGGTGGGACGCTCGCAGCTCCTCGGGCCGTCGCGGCGGAACTGGCAGTCGTGCCAGCGACTGGCCGAACACGCGCAGCGCCTGGTAGGTCTTGTCCGCCGACGCCATCGCCTTGCGGGTCCCGCTGGGGCCGGTCACCCGGTCAAAGGCGCGCGCGAAGGCGACCTGCAGCGCCCGCTCGACCGGCAGGCGAGCGAAGTCGAACTCTCGGCTCGCCCGGCCGTCCTCGGTGGCAAACCGGACCACGCACCGCTCCCCGTCGACCAGCAACCGCGGCGGCGGCTCCCAGCCGCCAGCGGGCAGCGCCGCCCGCCGTCCCCTCACGAGCGCTGCGCTTGAGCGCGCTTGGCTTCCACGACCGAGCGCAGCACACCCAGCGCCTCGATCACCTTAGCCTGCACCCCGCCCCAGCTCTCCGCCCAGCTCGCGGTGAAGCGCAGCCCGAGGCGCTCGAACGCCCTGGGCAGTGACCGCTTGGTGCCACCGTGCTGGGCGGCGACCCGGATGTCGTTGGTCGCCTTCAGCAGGCCCAACGCCTGCCGCAGCCGGGCAGCGTCCGCCTCGTCCAGACCTGGCTCAAGACATGCCTGCAGCCGATCGAAGGTGCTGGTCTTGTGGATACCGTGCTGCCCGGAGGGCAGCAGCTCGTCGCCGACCTCCAGCAGCTTGAACGTGTCGTCCAGCGCGCTCATGGCGCTGTCGAACTCCGCGCGACTCCGGCACGGCTGGGAGAGCCGGCCAGCGGCGGCCACGGTACGAAGCCGCAGCAGTGGATGCCTGAAGTGCAGCTCCCATACGGCGTTGAGGAAGTCGAACGCCTCCCCGAGCTGCCCTCCGCCGGGATGGTCACTGTCTCCAGTTCGGGCTCCACGATCCACGTCCAGCAGCCGTGGCCGCTCGCGTGGCACTTGTGCGGCTCCCGCACCTCCTGGCGGGCAAGGTCGCAGGCGCACTGGCCCAGCGTTCGAGCGGGGAACGGACCACCCATCGTCCTGGTCCCCATCACCTGCGGATGCAGCAGGTGCGAGCACAGGTAGTCGGTGTCCGGCAGCTCGCAGGCAAGGCACGCGACCGTTGATGTCGGCGCAATCACCCGCCGGCCCACCACCCCGACCTGGGTTGCGTCGTTGGGCGCCGCGGCCGAGCACAGCAGGTCACGCCCGTCGCGCTGCTGGTACTCGCAGGTCTTGGCGCCGTGCATGCTGGCCAGCAGCGGAAGATCTGCCTCCTGCACCTGCAGCCGGTGCACCATGGTGCTGGGAGTGGCCGGCAAGGCACCGGCGCGCAGGTCCTCGTCGATCCGCTGGACCGCGAACCGCAACAGCACCTGCAGCAGCCGGCTCTCCGTCAGAGCTGTGGCCGTCGTGTCTTCGGCACCACCGAGTAGTTCCAGGAGCTGGGCGGCGAGGAAGGCGGACAGCTCCACGCGCACCACCCGCAGCGGTTCATCGCCAGACCAGACGCGAAAGCGGGGCGCGCACCCGCGCCACAGGTGCCCCGCCTCCTCGCGGACGTCCAGGTCCTCGAAGGTGATCCGAAACGCCATAGCCGCCATCGTCAATGCCATCGATCACGCTCTCCCGGGCAAGTGCATCGGGACAGTAGCTCAGCTGCCCGACAGCCGGAGCCGAGAACATCCCGACCAGCGGCTGCCGCTGCCAAGAACCGGGTGATGGCACCCGGGATGGCCGCCGCCGACAGAGAGCTTGCTCCCCTAAGCGAGCGAGCAGGATGATACGCGCTACCACGATGACGTTCTTGGAGTGCCTGGATGGATGCATCTGCCCCGCAGCCCAGTGAGCCACCCGCCGACCAGTCGACGCCCGAGCCTGCCGGCATCGTGCCGGTCGCCTCACCGAAGCAGCGCCGTCCCCGGTCGCCGTCGTCCCCGTGGGCCCAGGCCCAACGCGACGTGGTCATCGGCGCGATCGCGGTTGCCGCCGCGGCGGTCAGCGGCGTGCTCGGCGTCGCCGACATCCCCTGGTTGTGGTTGCTGCTAGCCGGCGCGGTGATCGCCGCGATCGCCGTGTGCGTCACCCACGCCCTGAGCGCACGGCAGATCACCGTGAAAGCCTGGTGGTGGCGATCCGGCCTGCTGGCCGCACTGCTCCTGCCACTCGGCATGTTCACCTACCATCAGTGGTTCGACCCAGCCGTACGCGTTCCCAAGACCTACGAGTTCGTCATCAACGGCAGCGAGACCCGGGTCGTGCCCCTGTTCGGTGAGGCCGGCGGCCCGGAGCAACTCCTAGAGACAGGCCAACTTGGCCAGCGCGGGTTGATCGGCGGCCAGACCTATCCGTTCGACTGCTGGCTCACGGGACGCGACGGCGCGGAGTGGCTGAAGTATCGGCGATTCGGCCGCGTGTGGTACGCGCCACAAGCCGAACTCCACCCACCAGTCGGCGTCCCACAGCCTGCTATACCCCACTGCTGACCCAGGCACCGAAGGCACGCGCTGGTCGAAGACCGGGAACATCACACGCGACGGCGATGCCGCCACCTCATAGGATCGCTGAGCGGATCCCCAGCACGATGGGGTGTTCGATACCACCCTGTTGCCGGTCTCCGGCTTGCCTATCCCTATGCGCCTTCCGCCGCCAGCAGCAGGCGCTCGAGGTAGTCACTCAACCCTGTGGCCGGATGCTCGGGGGAGAACACGTCCAAGCCGTTGCGCAGCACCTCACCTCGGGCGTTGGAGCGGAACGCGCCGGCGATGCGCAGGAAGTTCTCCTCCCGCCATCTGCCCTGGAAGGCGTCCCCCTCGTCGACGCCGCTGTTCAGATACCCAGCGCACAGCTCCCGCACGCAGCCCGCGACCAGGTCGGCGATCTGCAGCAGGTCACTGTGGCGCGCGTGGCTTGCGTGCAGCTCGGGCCGGAACCCCAGCTCGACGAGCGGCGACCCGGTGGCCCCGCTGGGAAAGGACTCCGGGTTGAGGTAGCGATCCTGGTAGAGGGCGAATGCCGCTGTCGCCAGCGAGTCTCTGAGGGTGCGCAGCAGCCCTGTCTGGTCCTGGGTAACCACCCCGTGCACCGGGTTCGGCATGTCCACCAAGACGGTGTGGGGTCCGGCGCGATCGCCCAAGTCGAACTCGACATGGTTGGCGGCCCGCCGAATGCACCAGCCGAGCACATGCACGTAGAGGTCCTTGACCTGTGCGGTGTCACCGTCACGCCAGTCGTGGACGGTGTCGGCGATCAAGAGCACAGGCTGGGTTGCCGCCCACTCCAGCAGGACCGGCAGCCGCTCGGCTCTCCGCCAGCCCGCCGCGTCCAGCCGCTGCCGCGACGGATGGTCGTCATCGATGGCGTACTTCAGCTCGTCCTGCGCGGTCAGCTCCATCCGGACCTTCAGCTCGCGCCAGCCCTGCGCGAGGGCGAGGAGGTCATCGTCGGCGGCGAGGAACCCGCCGACCGTGATCACCTTGCCGGTCCACGACTCGTCTAGGACCACGGTCAACGGCGATCTACCATCGGGCAAGCATCCACCTCCCATGAACGGTCAGGACCACCCCCTCGTGGCTTAAGGGTTTGAGCGCAGCTCGGCCATCAGGGGCATCCATGCTACTCAGCGGCGGCACCACCGAGCGGGTCACTGCGCACCCGTGGGTGGTCTCGGTAGAGCACCGCCAGCAGCTCGACGACCGGGACGCCGGCGGCGTGCTCGAACAGCAGCTCAACGTCGAGGCCGCGGAACGGCTCGAGGTAGACGTTCATCGTGGTCGCAACACTGCGATGCCCAAGCAGCAGCTGCACAAGCTGCCAGGTGTCGCCGAACTGGGCGCGGAAGTCCCGCAGCTCCTCGTCGTCCAGGTGGCCAACCCGAACCTCGTAAAGCAGCTTGCCGACCGAGTACCACTTCAGCGCGAACGAGTGCCGCAGCATGTGCGGCGTGCACCGAAACCCGGCGAGCCCAAGCCGCTCAAGGCGCTGGTTGGCGACCGTGAAGGTGTGCTCCCAGGCGTGCGCGGGGCGGGGCAGGCCGTCCTCGTTCAACCACACCGCCAGCGGCTCCAACTCGCCATCCATGCGGCGAAACAGGCGCCGCCGCGCAGCCGGTGCGAGCACGTCCAGCGGGACGGTCCTCAGCTTGCCGTCGGCATCGCGCACGTCGAGGCGACCGTTGGCGCCGACCCGCTCCACCACCCGCACGCCGGGAAGCCCCTCGTAACGGCCCTCCCGCTGCGCCCGGTGGACCGCCAGCGCGCGGGCGCCCTCCCCGTAGGAGAGCACCCCGGTCAGGGCGACGCGGGGCAGCCAGTAGCGACGCCCGACCCTGCCCTTGGCGCACGCGTCCGCCAGCCAGCGGGTCGCGTAGCCGCGGGCGGGGTCGTCGGCGGGCAGCTCGACGTCGAGGATGCTGGCCCACTCCTGCAGCCGCAGCCCAGTCTCATACAGCCCGTCGGCGAACGCCGCATCGCGCTGCTCGTTGCGGCCCCGCCAGCGCGGGTCCTCCAGCCCATCCAGGCCGAACCCGCGCAACCCCACATCGCGCCAGCGGCGGTAGCCGGCCGGATCGAGCCACTTCACGTCCTGGCTGCGGATCCCCGACGGCCCAGCCGCAAGCTCCTCTACTGTCCCACGCCCATACCGGGCGGGCACACGCACCTCGCGAGCAAGGATCGGGCTCTTGACCCCGTGGGCGCGAGCCGCCCAGCCGTAGAAGGTGCTCAGCGCCGCCAGGTTCCCAGCGAACGTGCCCGCCTGCACCCGGTCGCAGTTGCGGCAATCAGCCATCCGCCAGACCTTGAACGCTTCCACGTCCTCCGCGGTCGCCTGATCCCACGCCACTCCGCGGACCTCCAGGAAGTTCAGCCATAGCCTGAACGCGTAGCCGTACTTGCGCCAAGTGTCGGTGTCCAACGCACGCATCTGCCGAGAACCGAAGAACGCGTTGACGTGCAAGTCCGGCCGACCGTCGGGGCCGAGCAGGAACGGCTGGCCAGTGACCCCGCCATGCGCCCGAATCCAATCGGGCAGGTCCGTGAAGCACCGAGCAAGCGGATCAGCCAAGTCCGGCCAGACTCGGTCCAGGTCGTAAAAGAAGACCCGCCAGCGGGCGGGCTCCGTGGTGGTTGGCATGAGACGGCACCCTACCAGCCGCCAGTCCGCCGGCGAAGCGCATCGGGATCGAGCAGCACGATGGAACCACCGACCATCCTGATCCAGCCCCGGGCCACGAAATTCCGCAGGACCCCGTTGACTCGCTGCCGTGAGCCGCCAGCCATGGCAGCCAGCTCCGACTGGGTCACACGCAGCTTCACCTCTGCATTGGGCTCCTTGGGATCCCCGGCCAGCCGTAGAAGCTGCCTGCCGATCCGTCCGGACAGATCCAAGAAGACGAGATCCGAGACTTGCTCTGTGGTTTCACGCACCCGATGGCTCAGCAACCGCAACAAGCTCGCTGCCAGCTCCGGACTCTTCGCAAGCGCGTCCAGCATGGTCTCCCTGCCCAGCAGAAGCGCAGTGATCGGCTCAAGCGCCGTGCAGGAGGCCTCCCGAGGCCCGCCGTCAATGAGAGCAACCTCTCCGATGGTCGCTGGCGAAGCCAGGGTGGCAAGACCCACCTCCTGGCCACTGCTTGACATGCGAGTCAGTCGGACGCTGCCGGACAACAAGACCATCAGGAAGCCGGTAGGGTCCCCCTCATAGAAGAGAGTCTGACCTTTGCCGTAGCGCCGAACCGTCGCCTGCGAGGCCAGCTCGGCGAGCAGCGCCTCATCCACGTTACGGAACAGGTCCGCACGTGCGAGCGCCCCAACCGGTTCCTCAGTGCGCAACGTCGCTCCTCGAACTTCGCCTCCGCAAGTGTCTCCGGGGAGACAGTACAGCTGTCTCCGAGGAGACAAACATTTGGGCAGGAACCTCTGTCATTCTGTGAGTGCCACGCAGGATGCAGGGCTCCGACGGCCCGAGAGGGCACGTAGGACTCGCATCCGCATGCTGAGGCCCGGGTTACCCGGGCCTCTCGCATCCGCAGGTACCACCTGATTCGGGCGCCGCTTTGCGGTTGCCCCTGCGATGGTGCGGCGGCCATGCTCGTGCATTCACCGCACCACCGACAGGCAGCGCTCTACCTCAAGCGTGACAGGATCCTGTGCGCCAACACGACCGTGCCAAGCGCCACCAAGAGCGCCAGCACCCCGACCACTACTTCCATCCGACGGCCTCCTTTCGAGAAGCCGCCGGGGCGCTCCTGGTGCCACGCAGGATGCAGGGCCCCGACGAGCCTCTCAACGGGAGTGTAAGAGCAACCCAGGCGGGGTTCTACCCCCAGTTGGGCGCTTGAACGGCTCTGCCAACCTTCGGCTGATCGTACGTGGTGGCGTCGGGATCGACGTGATGTCCCACTCACGCTGCGGAATGGCCGCGGTGTGGATGGCCTGGGCAACACCTTCTCGAGCAACACGATCACTGGCTAAAGAACGACGTCCGGGGCGACGACGAACAGGCAGCCTGACCGGTAGGTGATGGCTTCCAGCATGTCGAGGTAGCGGCGTTCGTGGAAGCCGGCGAAGCAGTCGTTGTCAGCGGCCCACTGGATGGAGCAGCCCTCGGTGATGTCCAGACCGGTGAGCATGCGGGGGGTGAACAACTGCCCCAATGGACCCTGCCAGACCTGGTCCAGCAGGGCCCGCACCGACTTGGAGACAAGCAGCAGCGGCCTGGTGGTCATCGGCCCACCTGCCCTTGGTCAGGCCGCCTGCCGGCCGGCACGTACTGCAGCTCGGTGAGCTGCCAGCGGCCCGCAGCGGCGTCCAGGCGCATCGCGACCGGCTCCAAGCGGGCGCCGCGCTGCAGCAACGCCACCGCGTCCACGAGACCGGGCCGGTGCTCTTGGACCAGCACGCGGCGCAGGCTGCCGCAGGTGACGGGCGGGCCGCCGCGACGACTGAGCCGTCGGTCGAGCGTCTGCCACAGGCTGGGATGGCACAGGCGCTCGAGCTGCACGCCGGGCCGGTTGCCGGCCTCGACCTCAAGCAGCGCCGTGGCGATCGTGGCGACGACCCGGGCCGGGCAGGCCATGGCTGCCCGCCGCAGCGGCCGACGCACGTCGCGCTCGTCGGCCTCGTACCAGGTCAAGCGTGCGCGGATCGCTCGTGGGGAGCTCGGGAGCATACCTGCGGCTCCTTCCCGCTCGGGCAGACCCCGGGTGGTCTGCCGGTCATCTGGCGGGAAGTGCCGGGGCCCCCGGGCCCGGAAGGGCCGCCGCCGGCGTCGCGCAGCGACGGGAGTACCGGACCGAGCGCCAGCGAGGGAGGAACGGACCGGCCTTGCAGGGCCCGGGGTGGCACTACGCTGCGAGGACGCAGGCAGGCAGAAACCCTAGAACGCAGGGGGCGGCGTGCGGCGGTACCGGCGATCAGGCCGTCAGCGACGACGACCGCCGAAACGGCGACGGCCAACGAGCGCCGATTCCGGCGGAATCGCCAGGTCCCAGCCGGCTCTGCGTCGCAGGCGACCGGGCGACAGCGACCTGGTCGGCGTCCCGGTCGTGGTCGGCGTTGCCGTCATTGTCGAGATGATGGGCGAACTTGGCGTCGGTGGAGGACGCCGGCTGCCACCTCAGATGAGCATCAGCTGTTACACCCCGGGTCCGAGATCGTCGTCTGGGTCGGGGCAGCAGCCCTCGGCTTGGTGGCAGGCGGTGACGTGGATGCCGGCCCCTTCCCGGCCGATCTGGTGCACGGTGACCTCGACGCGGCCAGCGCCGGTCGCCTTGAGCGCCACAGCGGCCAGCTGGTCGGCGAGCACCT
>WNGA01007389.1_pt1 | contig 21412 bp, 19 predicted proteins | sample 5400061 | NCBI WGS metagenome assembly WNGA01 (sample SAMN13153366, study PRJNA577476) | soil metagenome | isolation source: 100 cm soil or saprolite under grassland replicate 2 | place: USA:California | collected 2016-06-15
CTGCCATCCACTCCTGGACGGGGAATCATGCGGGTATCGCGGAGATCTCGGAGCGCGATCTCGCGCGCCTACGCCGCGAACGCCCACGCGTCATCAGGAACGTCGAGGTCGATGGAATCACCCTCATCGGCGATGAGCCCTCGAGCCTCTTCCGGAGGCGGCGATGAACGCTCGAGGGCGAGACAGAGGCCGTACGCAGGTGTGTGGCAACCGCGAGGCCCAAGCCAAACTCCGGCGCGCCGAGCAGTTCATGGAGGTCGCCACGCTGATCAAGGACGAGCCCGATCCCGACTGGGCGAGCGCGGCAGCGGCGCTCGCCGTCCTCGCAGGCATCTCCGCCTCCGATGCCGCCTGCTGCAAGGCGCTCGGTCGCCGCTCGCGCGGCCAGGATCATCACGACGCCGAAGCGCTTCTGGAACTGATCGAGCCGGGCGGGAAGAACGCGGCCAATGCGATGCGTCGACTGATCAACCTCAAGGACGAGGCCCATTACGGCTTCTATAACGTGGGCAGGCAGGACTTGAAATCGGCCTTCACGCAGGCCGGGAAGCTCATCCGCTTCGCTCGGGAAGTTCTCGCACGCCAGCCAGCTGGGTAGGAGGTGTGCTGTGATCACCCTTGAGCTGCTCCGCGTCATCCGAGACGGCCAGCCGGTCGAGGCCGAGCTCGCGGCCCGCGTCCGCGCGGACGGAAGCGACATCACGATCGAAGGGCCAGAACCGGAGCTCGTCGACCGAACCCAGCCGGTGCTGAACCTCCGCGACGGGACGACGATCACGTGTACAGACAACCCGGAGGAGTGGGTGCGCGGGCTGGCTGCCTCGTTCCGGACGCCGTACCTGTCCGCCTACGTCGTCGAGGACACGAACCCACTCCCGGACGTCGACGTCGAGCCAGCGAGCGTTCGCGAGTCGGACCTTCGCTGAACAACGACATCAGCCGACCCATCGGAGTCGCTTGATCGCCCCTCGCAGCTCGTGCGCGTTCACGCGCGTGTAGCGCTGTGTCGAGTCGAGGTGCTTGTGCCCGAGCAGCTCCTGGATCTGGCGCAGGTTCGCGCCCGCGCGGAGGAGCTCCGAGGCGAAGACGTGCCGGAGCGTGTGCGGCGTCACGCGCTTGCGCTCGTTGACGCCGGCCGCGTCGAGTTAGTGGCGGAACGTCTGCCCGAGCTGGGTGTAGTGGAGCCGGTTGCCCTGCAAGCCGACGAAGACCGCCTGCTCGGTCAGCGGCACGCGCGTCGCGTAGTACTCGGCGAAGAGCGGCGCGAGCGCAGGGTGGATCGGGATCGTCCGCTGCCTGCCGCCCTTCGCGCGGCGGACGCGGAGCAGCCGTCGCGAGAGGTCGACGTCGTCCCAGTCGAGTCCGAGTAGTTCGCTCCGGCGCAAGCCGGCGTACGCCATCAGCGCGAGCAGGAGCCGGTCGCGCTCCGCCTTGCCGTGGAAGTGGCGCTCCCAGAGCTCGTGCCTTCCGGGCTGGACGAGCAACCGCCCGAGCTCGCCCACCGTCAGCACGTCCGGGAGCGCCTCCCGCTTCTTCGGCGTCCGCAGCGGCAGCGTCGGATCGCGGACGATTCGCTCCTCCTCGACGAGGAAGCGGAAGAAGCACTTGAGCGCCGCGGTCGTCCGCGCCTGGCTCGAGACGGCCGGCCGCCGCTTCTGCTCCTTGGCGAGGAACGCGCGAAGGTGCGTCACCTTCACCTTGGCGAGGTCCCCGATCCCCTGACCATGCAGGTAATCCAGACACGCCGAAATGTCACGCTCGTAAGCCGAGCACGTCATCGGGGCAAGGCGCCGTTCCGAGCGGCAAAAGCGCAGGAAATCGGCCAGTTCCTCCCTCGTGTCTTCCTTCATCGCTCCTCCTTTGGGCAGCCTTCCGGCCCCCGCTGGAGCGAGCCTGAGGACTATCCGGCTTACAGGCCTGCTACGGAAAAAGCCCTGGTAACGGGGCTTTTTCTACGGACCCGATTCGCCAGCGACTCGTCAGGCTCGCCCCGCGACGGGCCCGACGGCGGCCGGTTTCGTGGATTCGTGCTCGGGCGGCGCGGCTCATAATCATGTAATGGCCGCACCCACCGGCGAGCGGCGCATCGTCTCGGTCCTCCTGGCCGACATCGCCGACTCGACGGCGATCGGCGAGCAGCTCGGCCCGGAGCGCTCGAAGTTCCTCTTCGACGAGGTCATCCGTCTTATCGCTACCGAGGCGAAGCGGTTCGGGGGCACCGTCGCGCAGCTGACGGGCGACGGGCTCTACGCGCTCTTCGGTGTGCCGACCGCGCACGAGGACGACGCCGAGCGGGCCGTGAGGGCCGCCCTGGCCATGCACTCCGCGCTCGCTGCGTACGCCCGCGATGTCGGCGACGCTTACGGCATCGAGCTCACGGCCCGCGTCGGGGTCAACACGGGTCCGGTCGTCCTCCTTCCTGACGAGGCGCCTCCCGAAGAGCGCTACAACGCCCTCGGTGACACGGTCAACGTCGCCGCTCGGCTCCAGGTGCACGCGGGCGCGGGAGGGGTCGCCGTCGGGCCGCTGACTGCGCGGCAGGTCGAGGACGCGTTCGAGCTCGAGTTGCTGGGCCCGCTTGAGCTGAGGGGGAAGGCCGAACCCGTCGCGGCGTTCCGCCTCGCAGGCGAGCGGGAAGGCGCCGCGCGCCACATCTCGCCGCTCGTCGGCCGCGAGGAGGAGGTCGCCGTGCTCGACGAGATCCTCGCCGAGTTGATCGACGGGAGGGGCTCGATCGTCGCGATCACCGGCGAGCCCGGAATCGGCAAGAGCCGCCTCGCCGCCGAGGCCCGGAACCGCTGGAGCGAGCAGGTGCGATTCCTCGGGACGCAGGGCGTGTCGTACGCGCAGAGCGTCCCCTACTACCCGCTCCGCGAGCTGCTGCGCGGCTTCCTCGGCCTCGGGGTCGGCGACCCGGAGGCACGCGTCCGGCTCGAGCTCAAGGCTCAGCTCGCCGCATCGCTGGCCGAACGCGGCGACGCCTACTACCCGTTCCTCGCCTCGCTGCTCGGGCTCGCGCTCGAGGACGACGCGCAGGAGCGCATGCGGGCACTCGCCCGCGACTCGGTCCAGCGTCAGACGCATGAGGCCGTCGTCGAGCTCGGGCGCGCGCTCTCACATGAGCGGCCGCTCTGCCTTGTGCTCGAGGACCTCCACTTCGCCGACGAGCCAACCCTGGACCTGTGCGAGGAGCTCCTGCTACTTGCTGACGAGGAGGCGACAGCAGTCTTCCTGCTCTATCGCAGCGATCCCGATCTGCCCTCGTGGGAGCTTGGCGAGGCGGCGCGCCGCCGGTACCGGCACCGCTTCCGTGAGCTTCAGCTTGACGCCCTCGATTCGGACCAGGGGGCTCGATTGGCCGCCTCTGCCGCGGGGGGCGAGCTCACCCAAGACCTCGCTGCGCAGCTCGCCGAGCGCACCGGCGGCAACCCGCTCTTCCTCGAGGAGGCGGCGCGGGATGCGGTCGAGCGCGGCGACGGCGCCGCCGTGCCGATCGCGATCCAGGAAACGCTCCAAGCCAGGCTCGGCCGTCTGGCGCCGAACGTCCGCGAGGTCGCGTCTGTTGCCTCCGTCGTGGGGCGGACTTTCGGAGCGCCGCTGCTCGAGCGGCTCGTCCCCCCGGAGCGGCTGCGGCCGGCCCTGTCGGAGCTCCAGCGGCTCGACCTCGTCGTGGAGGAGCGGCGCCGCCCAGCTCCGGAATACCGCTTCCGCCACGGCCTCGTTCAGGAAGCGGCGTACGCGAGCCTGCTCGAGGAGCGCCGGCGCGACCTGCACCGGGCCGTCGGCTCGGCGCTCGAGGAGCTGCACGGAGCTGAACTGTCAGAGGCGTACGGACTGCTCGCTCGCCACTTCGCCGAGGCCGACGAGCCTGGGAAAGCGTCCCGTTACCTGCTCGCGGCCGGCGACGCGGCCCGCGCCGTGTACGCCGACGAGGAGGCGATCGCGGATTACCGGCGCGCGCTCTCGTTCCTCGACCGTCTGGGTGATACCAGCCGCGCGCGCGCCGTGCTCTTCAAGATCGCGCTCGCGCATCACCTCGCCTTCGACTTCGAGGCGGCGAACGGAGCGTGGGCCGAGGCCTTCGCGCGACCCGAGCCGCCCCCAATCCGCCCGGACCTGACCGAGCGGCTCACGATGGCTGGTCTACGCGTGCAGAACTGGGTGCCGGGCTACGGCTACGACACCGTCACCTGGTTTTTCGGCCCCAATCTGTTTCGCGGCCTGCTGCGCCTCGAGCATGTTGACGTGGTCCCCGACCTCGCCGAGCGCATCGCGGTCTCGCCGGACGGCTGCACGTACGAAGTCCTCTTGCGCGAGGGGCTTCGCTGGAGCGACGGAGAGCCGCTGACTGCGGAGGATTTCGCGTTCACCTACCGGGTGATGCTGGAGGAGCGCGTTCCGACCGCACATCTGCTCGAAGGGCTGGAAGCGGAATCACCGGACGCTCTGACGCTCCGGCTCCGTCTCGACGAGCCGCGGGCTTACATGCTGTACCTACTGGCTCAGCTGCCCTTCTTCCCCTGGCCACGACACCGCGTCGAGTCGCTCGGAGACGAATGGCACACCCCGGCCGCGTTGGTCAGCAACGGACCCTTCGTGCTTCGCGAGTTCCGCGAAGAGCGCAGTGTGCTCACCGCAGACCCGCACTGGCAACGGTCACGCGGCAACGTCGGCGAGGTGGCGATCGAGCAAGGGCTGCCGCCGGAGGTCTTCGAGGAATGGCGAGCGAATCGTCACGACGTACTCTTCGTCGGCAGCCACAGTTGGGAAAGTGTGGTCCGCGGCGCGCGAGACACGGTCGCCCTGCCGATCACGTTGCCGTTCACGCGATACGTCGCCTTTCCGGCCCGTTCGCCCTTCGACGACGAGCGGATCCGAAAGGCGCTGGCACACGCGCTGGACCGCGATCTCCTCGTCGAGGGACATGACGAGCAGCCGGCGCACGGAGGCTTCCTGCCACCGTCCATGCCCGGGCATTCGCACGATCTGGCTCCGAAGCACGATCTGGCGCGTGCGCGGAGCCTGCTCGCGGAGGCCGGGTACGCGGACGGCCGGGGGCTACCCGAGCTCCGGCTCATCCACCCCGATTTCGGGTTCGGCGAGGCATTTCGCCGTGAGGTCGACGCTCGCTGGGAACCGCAGTGGCGAGAGCTCGGCGTGCAAGTCAGGCAGGAATGGGTGCCGGCAGCGGCGCTCGCGTCGGAAGCCAACGGGGACAACACGTTCTGGGAATGGGGGTGGGGCACCGACTATCCAGACCCGCATGGCATGCTGGCGGGCTTCCTTGAATCGCAGCCGGTGGGGCACGACGACGAGCGGGCAACGTGGGTCGTGCCGACGATCTACGACAAGCACTACCTCCTCCACCGGCCATGGCTCCAGGGGCTGTGGGCCAGCCCTCTGGGAATCAGCACAATGGACGAGGTGGTGGTCCGGCGCTAAGAGGCTCCAACATGATGACGCTTCGTCGCCGGGGCGCGATGGGCGTTCCGAGGCAAGGACGCAGGTCGCGCCCAGGCTGACTCAGCCTGGGCGCGAGTGAGGACACAGCCTCGGGGCGAGCAGCGCGGCCCGGCGGCACAAGGCTCATTGTGTTGGAGCCTCTAAGGGCCTTGGAGCGCTCCTCAGTTCCAACCGGCCTTCCTCACGGATCCAGCGGGGCTCGTGGACGGCCTGCTTGCCGCCGACGTCCATGAGGGCCGTGCGCGGCGAGGGGATCCTCGGTTCCGAGCCGCGGGCGGTCCTCGGCGGCGAGCTGGGCGATCATCCAACCGCCCGGCGTGTAGATGAGACTCCCGTTTGGATGCTCACCGAAGGGGTGCCTACCCGACGCCCGTGGTGAAATCATCGCGCGGGGCATCGAGAGGAGGTTCGAGATGGAAGACGATCAGATCCACAATCGCATCGAGCAACTGGTCGCCGAAGAGCAGGAGCTCTACGAACGCGGTGCCGAAGGCGGCTTGAGCGAGAGCGAACACCGCCGACTCGAATGATCAAGGTCGGTCTCGACCAGTGCTGGGATCTGCTCCGCCAGCGTCGCGCGCTCCGCGAGGCCGGCTACGGCCCCGCCTCCGTCCGCGTCCGCGACCCTGAGGGCGTGGAGCGCTACGAGCAGTGAGCGATGGCGAAGACGCTGACGATCGTCGGTCTTGGCGGCTCGCTGGCGAACGTCTCGACGAGCCGGGCCGCCTTGCAGCTTGCGCTCGAAGGGGCGGCGACGGCCGGCGCCGAGACGCAGCTGCTCGATATCCGACAGCTCAACCTGCCCATGTACAACCCCGACGACGACGAGCCGACCGAGACGGCAGCCAGGCTGATCGAGGCCTGCTATGCGGCAGACGGGATGCTTTGGAGCAGTCCGATGTACCCCATCAACACGATGGAGTTCGCCACGCGAGCGCTCCGGGCCTGGGCCGTGCCGTACGTCGTTCCGGTCGCAGCCGCGGCGCGCGTCTTCGATCGTATGGGCCAGATTCAGGATCAAGCCGTCGAGCTGCAGCTCAAAACGCTCGGCGGCGAGGTCGTGCGCGTTGCCGAACGGTTCGTAACCCACGAATCCCCTGACCACGAGACTGAATGTGCGCGCGCGGCCGAACGGGTCGCGACAGCCGCGTAGGTCGCCGCCCACGGCCGCGTCAGATTCACAGCGCCACCGCGTCGTTGTCGTCGGCGGCGGATTCGGGGGACTGCAGGCCGTCCGAAAGCTCCGCCGCGCCCCGGTCGACATCACGCTGGTGGACCGCCGCAACTTCCATCTGTTCCAGCCGCTCGTGTACCAGGTCGCAACGGGCGCGCTCTCACCGGGGGAGGTCGCCGCGCCGCTGCGCGGCGTCTTCAAACGCGACCGGAACGTCCGCGTACTGCTCGGCGAAGTCACCGGCTTCGATCTCGCAGGCCGGCGTGTCTTTCTCGACCGGCTCCCGAACGGCGGTGAGCAGCGCGCGATCCCGTACGACAGCTTGATCGTCGCCGCCGGGTCGAGCTATTCCTACTTCGGCCACGAGGAGTGGCGGCCGTTCGCCCCCGACATCAAGTCGCTCGAGGGCGCGCTCGAGGTCCGGCGCCGGATCTTGACGGCGTTCGAGGCGGCCGAGGTCGAGCCGGATCCCGGGCCCCGATCCGCCTGGCTCACGTTCGTCGTCGTCGGCGGCGGACCGACCGGCGTCGAGCTGGCCGGGCAGATCGCCGAGATCGCGCGGGACACGCTGCGCCGCGACTTCCGGACGATCGACACGCGCGCGGCACGCATCCAGCTCGTCGAGATGGCCGAGCGCGTCCTGCCGATGTTCCCGCCCCGCCTGTCGGAGCGGGCGGCGCGGGCGCTGGAGCGGCTCGGGGTGACACCGCTCGTCGGGCGGAAGGTGGTCGGCATCGACGAGGAGTCGGTCACGATCGCCGCGGAGGAGGGGGAGAGCGAGCGAGTGCCGGCGCGGACCGTCGTCTGGGCGGCCGGCGTCGTCGCCTCCCAGCTCGCCGCCGCGCTCGCCGCCGAAACCGGAGCCGAGCTCGACCGCGCGGGCAGGGTGGCGGTCGGCCCGGACCTGGCCTTGCCCGGCCACCCCGAGGTGATGGCGCTCGGCGACATGGTGCAGGTGCACGACGCGGAGGGAAACCCGGTCGCGCTCCCCGGCCTCGCCCCGGTGGCGATGCAGCAGGGACGCTATGCCGCCCGCGCTGTGAGGGCCCGCCTGGGCGGGAGCCAGCCACCCCCCTTTCGCTATCGCGACAAGGGGAACCTCGCGACGATCGGCCGAGCGAAGGCGGTTGCCGACATCAAGGGCCTACAGCTGAGCGGCCTGCTCGCCTGGCTCACCTGGCTCTTCGTCCACCTCTTCTACCTGATCGGGCTGCAGAATCGGCTCCTCGTCTTCATCCGCTGGACGTTCAGCTTCGTCACACGCGGCCGCGGCGCTCGGCTGATAACGAGCCGTTAGGTCTCGCTTCTCGCAGGCTCGAGCGGGCTCGGCCGCGTCCGCAGCACTCTGGCCGTCCAGGCCGGTAGCCACCAGTTCCAACGGCCGAGCAGCTGCATGACCGACGGCACGAGCAGCGCCCGGATCACCGTCGCGTCGAAGATGATCCCGGCGGAGAGCCCGATCGCGAACTGCTTGATGTCCGGCCCGGGGCCGGTCGAGAGCGTGAAGAAGGCGAACATGAGCACGAGGGCCGCGCTCGTGACGAGCTTGCCCGTTCGCGCCAGCCCGAGCTCGATCGCCTTGCGCGTGTCCCCGGTCTCTTCATACGCCTCGCGCATGCGCGTGAGCATGAACACCTCGTAGTCCATCGAGATCCCGTAGAGGAAGGCGAAGACCATCAGCGGGATCCAGGAGATGATCGCGTCGGTCGCCTGCACGTTCCAGATCGCCTCGCTGCCGTGCCCGTCCTGGAAGATGAAGACGATGATCCCGTACGCGGCCCCGAGCGAGAGGAGGTTGAGGATCACGGCCTTGACCGGCAGCACGATCGAGCGGAACGCGCGCATGAGCAGGACGAACGTGAGGATGAGGACGAAGGCGAGCAGGTAGGGAAACTTCCCGTACACGGCCTTGATGAAGTCGCGGCTCTCGGGCGCGGCGCCGCCGAGCGTGACCCGGGTCGACCCGCCGAGCTCGGACCGAACGGCGGGCAGCACGTCGTCGCGCAGGTTCGAGATCGTCGTCTTCGCAGGACGCGAGCTGCCGTCGTCGGTGCCAAATGCCTCGACAAGGCCCGTCGTGCCCTTCCGCCACGACGGCGGCGCCGCCGCGCCGGCGACCCCCTTCGCGCTGCCGACAGCAGTGGCGGTCTTCGCGAGCGCCTCCGGAGTCGCGCCGTTCTCGACGAGGATGACGTAAGGGAGATACACGCCTGCCGGAATTCCCGCCGCCGTGATCGCGGCGCGACCCGCGTCTGCGTCCCCGACCGCCGGCTCGTCCTTCAGCTGCGCGTCGCTCGGATTGATGTGGAAGGCAGGCAGCACGACAAGCGACACGATCACCGCGCCGGCGAGGAACACGGGCAGAGGCCGCCTCGTCACCAGGCGTGCCCAGCGGCCCCAGAAGCCCGTCTCGGCGTCGGGCGGCTTGACGAAGCGCCGCGGCATCAGGCGCAGGCGGTTGATCCTTGCGCCGAGCAGCGAGAACAGTGCGGGGAGCAGCGTGATCGAGGCAAGCACAGAGATCGCAGGAATGAGCATGCCGCCGAGGCCGATGGAGCGGATGAACGGCAGCGGCAGGATGATCATGCTGAGGAGGCCGATCGCCACCGTCGAGCCGGAGATGATCACGGAGCGCCCCGCGTGCGCCATCGTCTCCACGAGCGCGTCGTCGGACGAACGACCTGCCGCGAGCTCCTCGCGGAAGCGGAACGTCATCAGAAGCGCGTAGTCGATCGCGACGCCGAGTCCGACGAGCGCTACGAGGAACTGGACGATGATCGAGACGTTGGTGACGTACGTCAGCGCGAGCACGCACGCGAACGTCGTCAGGATCGAGGCCGCGGCCATCGCCAGCGGCATCGCCACAGCCGGGAGCGTGCCGAAGACGAAGAGGAGGATGATGAGTGCGCCCAGGCCGCCGATGAGCGCCTCGGTGAGGACGCTCGGTCCGCTCTCTCCACCCTGTGACTCGAAGATGGCGTCGCGCCCGGTGAGATGGCTCGTCACCCCGTCCGGCGTCGCCGCCTTGAGCGCCGCCCGTGCCTCGGCGATCGGCGGGAAGCTCGAGAAGGTCGTGTTCCCGCGCGGGTAGATCGTCGCCACCATCGTGTGACGGTCGGGCGAGACGTACATGTCGCTGTGCGTCTCGAACCACGAGCCTACGCGGGACCCCTTGACGACGCCCGCCGCCGCGTCGACCGCCTTGTCGGCGCCGTCGACCTGCGTGATGTCTCGTCCCGGCGACGAGAGCACGACGACGAGCGGGACCTGCTCCCCCGAGCCGAAGAGCTTCAGCGTGCGCTGGTTCGCCTCGTAGGCCGAATATCCGGGGATCGAGAAGGACTCGAACCACCGGTCGGAGAGTCGCATCGCCGAGACAACGCCGACGCCGGTGAGCACGATCCAGGCCCCCACGACGAGGAGCCGGTGCCGAATCACGATCCGCGCGAGGCGAGCCACGAACGCCCGAGGCTACCGATCGAGAGACGGGCTGCGGGTGAAGAAGTAGTGAACGCCGGCGATCAGCGGGTCGAGGCCGCGACCTGCTCGAGGGCCTCGACGGCGGCGCGGTCGGGCTCGTCCGCGGCGATTCGGCGGGCGGCTGCGGCTGCGGCGTCGCTGAACGCCGGGTCGGCGAGCAGCCGTTCCAGCGACGCTCGGATCTCGCGCGGCGGCGAGTCAGCATCCAGATGTATTCCCGCCCCGAGCGCGGCGACACGGTCGGCGTTCACCGGCTGCTCGCGCCCGAGGGGGAGGAGGACCATCGGAACGCCGTGCGCGAGTGCGCGGAGGACCGTCCCCAGTCCACCGTGGCTGACGACGGCGGCACAGTGCGGCAAGAGAGCGTCGTGGTCGGCAAAGGACAGGATCTCGACGTTGCTCGGCACGGTGACCGTGGAGGGCGGCACCACGTTGCCGAGAGTGAGGATCGCATCGACGCCGAGGTCACCGATCGCATCGCACGCGCGCTGGATGAGCGCGGGCTGACCGTCCATGACGGTGGTGCTGAAGCTCAGGAGCACGCACGGCGGCGCGTCTTGGCCGCCACCCGCGGTAGGGGCTGTCGCGCGCCTCCGGATGCCGAGGGGACCGGCGTGGATCACGCGGGCCGGATAGTCGAGATCGCGGTCGAACCAGCGGGGAGCGGTCACCAGCATCAGCTCGGGCGCCTCCCACGCCGCAAGCTCACCGGCGAAGGGAGGAACCCCGAGTGCCAGGCACGTCGCGTTGAGCACGGGCACCTGTTCCGCCCACCAGCCCCCGCCGCGCAGCAAGTGGGCACGCAGGGTTCCGTACAGGAAGTGGACGAGAGAGGCCGACGGCCGCCGCAGGGCTCTCGCCGCGACCAGCGCGGCCGGCAGCATGCAATCGGCGACGACGAGGTTGGCATCGGTCTCGATGACGGCGTCACGAACGTCGAAGGCGATGTCGCGACCGGCGACCGTGGCGAGCACGGCCTCGGCCTGCGCCTCGAACGAGACTCGCTCGTCGGGATCGACGCCGCGCCCGTATGCGAGAACGTCGAAGGCGAGCTCTCTCGCCGGTCCCCGCGTTGCCGCAGACGCGAGAAAGCGGACCTGATGGCCTCGCTCGGCCAGCAGCGAGCCTGCCGCCAACAGCGGGGGAAGGTTCCCACCGCCGCCCCAGCTCGCGATCAGGACGCTTAGCCGAGAATCGTTGGTCGGCCCCATGGCCGGAAGGTTAGGCCGCGGGGTCTGGGCGGCTATCCGCCGGTGGTCGGGCCGACCACAGGAGCCGCGGCCCCCGGCCGTCGCTCCGCTCCATCCCCGCCTTCTCGAGCACGCGTATGGATGCGGCGTTCGACCGCTCGCACTGGGCGGTCACCTCGTCGACGCTCGCTTGCTGCAGCGCCCAGTCGACGAGCGCGCCGGCGGCCTCGGTCGCGTAACCGGCATTCCGGTACGACTCGTGGATCCCGAATCCGAGCTCGACGGCGCCGTCCTGCGGGCCGCCCTGGAAACCGGCCGAGCCGACGACGACGCCCTGGGCTCGCTCGACGGCGATCCAGACTCCGAATCCGAGGCCCCAGGCGCCTACGGTCGGGAGCAGTGCCGACAGCTCCTCGTCCGGCCAGCCGTCCGGTAGCGCTGCGCCGACGATCTCCTCCGCACGCCTCCGGTTCGCTTGCAGCGCCTCGGCGAGCTCGGGTGCACACGCGACGAGCAGCAGCCGTTCGGTGACGATTCTCACCAACGCGTCTTGCGGCGGCTCCGGGCCCAACGGCGCCGCTCCTTCCGCGCTTCGGCCTGGAGGCGCGCGTCCTTGCGGATCTCGAGCGCTTGCAGCTCGCGCTGGAGCTTCCGGTAGCTCGCATAACGCTCGCCCGACAGGGTCCCGTCGACGAGCGCGCTGCGCACCGCGCAGTCCGGCTCTTCCTCGTGCGAGCAGTCGCTGAAGCGGCAGAGCGAGGCGAGCGCGGCGATCTCCGCGAATGTCGTGTCGAGCACCTCTTCGTCGGCCCACAGCTGCAGCTCGCGCATCCCGGGCGTGTCGAGCAGCAGCGCGCCCGACGGGAGCGGGACGAGCTCTCGATGCGAGGTCGTGTGGCGTCCGCGCCCGTCCGCGCGCATCTCGGCGGTCGCGAGCAGCTCACGGCCGGCGAAGCGATTCACGAGCGTCGACTTCCCGACTCCGGACGAGCCGAGCAGCGCGATCGTGCGACCGCGGCCGAGGTACGGCTCGAGGCCGTCGAGGCCGTCGCCGTTCACCGCGCTCACCGCCAAGACGGGGACGCCGACCGTGACGGGCTCGACCTCCGTGAGCTCGGTGCCGGGATCGTCGGCCAGGTCGCTCTTGTTTACGACGATCACCGGGCTCGCGCCGCTGTCCCACGCAGCGGTGAGGTAGCGCTCGAGCCGGCGCGGGTTGAGATCGTGGCCGAATGCGGTGACGATCAAGACGGTGTCGACGTTCGCCGCGACGACCTGCGCCACGGCTCTCCGCCACGCCTCCTTGCGCGTGAACCCGGTTCGGCGCGGCAGCACCGCCTCGATCACGGCCTTGCGCTCGCCGTCGACCGGCCGCGCCGCGACCCAGTCGCCGACGGCAGGTAGCTCGTCGTCGGCGAGCCGCCCCGAGGGAATGCCACCGAGCCGCCCACGCTCCGTCAGCAGCTCGCACGGCCCGTGGTGACGCGCGGAGACGCGCGCCGGGATCAGGTTGTCTCCTTCGTATTGGCCGAACGCGTCCGCGAAGAACGCGTCCCAGCCGAGGTCGTTGAGGTTCAAGCGGACTCCTTCGGCAGTAGGAACAGAGAAGCGCCCGGTGCGGGCGCGAACATGAGCCTCAGGACCGCAGAAGCAGGGTTAAGGCGTGCGACCGGAGGCTCGGCTGACGGAGCACTCATGCATTGCCGACCTCCTTTCGTCGCGGGACCCATTCAGAGTACTACGCGCGAAGGATGACTTCCAGCGCCGTGCCCTTGCCGGGCACGGAGCGAAGCGCGAAGGCCCCCCCGATTGCCGATGCCCGCAGACGCAGGTTCTTGAGCCCCTGTCCTGCTGCGTCGGTCTCGCCGTCGAAGCCTGCGCCGTCGTCGCGCACCAGGACGACGCGCTTGCCGCCGCGCCGCCCGATCAGGACCTCGGCTTGCCCGGCACGTGCGTGCTTGCGGACGTTCGCAAGCCCCTCCTGCACGATCCGGAAGACCTCGATCTGCTCGTCGGGGGCGAGCGCCAGCTCCGGGTCGACATCGAGCTCGACCTCGAGCTCGCCGTCTGCCGTCAGGAGGTCGACGTAGCGCCGCAGGGCCGAATCGAAGGGCGCGTTGCCGCTCGCCGACGAGAGCGCGAGGATTGCGAAGCGCGCCTCCTGCTGCGCGGCGGCCGCGGCCTGTCTGATCCGGGTGGCCGTCCCCTCGGGCGCCGACCCCGCCTCGAGCAGGCTCGCATGCGTCGACACGGTGAACAGGTACTGGGCGAGCCCGTCGTGGATCTCGCGGGCGACCCGTGCGCGCTCCTCGGCGACCGCGCGCCCAAACTCGGCGAACCTGATCGCACGCCAGACGCCGGCCATGAGGACGCCGTAAGAGGTGAGCCGCAGAAAGTCGCCCTGCGAGACGAAGGAGCTCGAGACGACCGGCGTGAAGACGTAGTTGAGCTCGGCGAATAGGGAGAGCGTGGCCGCCAGGCCGAGCCAGCGGAAGAGGTCGTTACGCTCCGAGCGGAAGCGCAGGCCGAAGCCGACGAGTGCGACGAGGCTGAGGAATGCCTGGAGGGCAAGCACGAAGACGAGCAGGAGGGGCTGGTCCTCTCCGCTCCGGAGCTCCGGCAGGCCGATCGACAGAGATCGGACGATGAGCCAGACAGCGGCACCGAGGCAGACGAGCGAGAGGATCGACCAGCGCAAGGCACGCTCTCGTCCGACGATCCGTCCGCGCGCGAACGGCGCCGCCGCGATGAGGCCGGCGGCGATCAGCCTGCCGCCCATGCCGGCCCACGCTTCGGTCTTGCCGATCGTCCCGCCCCCAAAGGCGGGGGCGATCCCGAAGGCGAACGTCGACAGGGCCGCGAGGAAGAACCCACTGCAGAGGAGGAAGTCGAGCCGCCGGCCTTCGACCGAGAAGCGGATCCCGGCGAGGACGGCCACGATCGCCGCGGCGAGGGTCACGGCGGTGTCGAGCACGAGCCGGAGCTGCGGCAGCTCGTATGTTTCCCACAGCGCAGGATGGACCACGAACAGGGAAAGCCCGGCCGAGAGGAGGCCGAGGACGAGCACCTCGCCCCAGAGCCAGGTCTGGTAGGCGTCTCTGTCTTGCCGCACGCTCACTTGATCGGCAGAACCGGCTCAGCCGCTTAGAGGCTCCAACATGATGACGCTTCCCCGGCGGCACAAGGCTCATTGTGTTGGAGCCTCTTAGGCATAGGGTCCAGACGCTCGTGGCAGTGCAAGTCCTCATCGTCGACGACCACCCCCTGACCCGGGACGCTCTCGCGGCCCTGCTCGGCCAGCACGGCTTCGGCGTGGTCGGCGAGGCGGGAGACGGCAACGAGGCGATCGAGCTGGCTCGGCAGCTCCAGCCCGATCTCGTGCTGCTCGATCTCTCGATGCCCGACCTCGACGGCCTCCAGGCGCTGCCTCAGCTCCGAGAGGCCGCGCCCGGCTGCGAGGTCGTCGTCCTCACAGCGTCGGGGACCGAGGAGAACCTGCTCGCGGCCATCCGCGGCGGGGCGGCCGGCTACCTCCTGAAGACGGAGCCCCCCGAGCGGATCGTCGAGTTCCTCCGCGCCGTCGCGCAAGGCGAGGCAGCGCTCTCCGGCCCGGTTGCCCGCCGCCTGCTCGAGCGTGTGCGCGAGGGCGCAGACCACGCGGGCGTGCCGGACGCGATCGCCCAGGCCCTCTCCGCGCGCGAGCTCGAGGTGCTGCTCCTCCTCGACGAGCACCTGGGCACGGAGGAGATCGCGAAGCGGCTCTTCATCTCCGAGCACACCGTTCGCTCGCACGTCAAGAGCCTCCTGCGGAAGCTCGAGGTCTCCTCCCGCAGCGAGGCGCTCGCGGCGCTCGCCCGCGCGCGCGGCGCGAGCTGAATCACCCACTGCGGGGGATGCCGAATCACCCACGGCGGGGGGGTTCTCGGGCGATGCGCTCCCGGCCCGAACGCCCGATACTTCGACTATCGAAGCTCCTCTCTCCCTCGTGACGAGGCGTGGGCTCCGGTGGCTCTTTCTCTCCTCTCGGTAGACCGGCCCTTCAGGGGCCGGTCTTCGTTTCTAGGCGGAGAAGCCTTCGAGGGCTGCCGCGACCAGGCGCGGCAGCGTGCTCAGGTTGTAACCGCCCTCGAGGACCGCGGCACAGCGCGGGCCTAGCGCGGCGCTGCGCCGCGCCAGCTCGCGGAAGCCGTCCTCGCTCACCTCCATCTCCGCGAGCGGGTCGGCGGCGTGGGCGTCGAACCCGGCCGAGACGAGAACGAGGTCGGGCTCGAACCCCTGCACGGCCGGCTCGACGACTCCGGTGAAGGCGGCCAGATACTCCTTGTCGCCGGATCCCGCCGGGAGCGGCACGTTCACCGTCGTCTCGTTCCCCTCGCCGGGCCCGCCCGTCCCCGGGTAGAAGGGCCACTGGTGGAGCGAGACGAAGAGCACGGACGGGTCGTCCCAGAAGATCGCCTGCGTGCCGTTCCCGTGATGGACGTCCCAGTCGACGATCGCCACCCGCTCCACGCCCAGCTCCGCCTGCGCGTACCGGGCGGAGATCGCGACGTTGTCGAACAGGCAGAAGCCCATCGCCCGGTCGGGGAGGGCGTGATGCCCGGGCGGGCGGACGAGTGCGAAGGCCGACCGCGCAGCCGCGTCGTTCGCCGCTCCCGCCGCGAGCAACGCGGCTTCGTAGCTCGTCTCCGAGCAGATCGTGTCCAGATCGAGCAGCGTCGGCTCGTCCACTTCCCGGATCCGCTCGACGTACGCGGGTGCGTGACAGCGCTCGACGTCGGCGCGGGAGGCGGCCGCCTGCGCCGGCTGCCAGTCGAGCGTGTCGATGAGCACCTGCAGGCGCCTTGTCGAGTCCGGATGGTGCCCGGTCGGGTGCAGCAGGGCGAGGTCGGGGTTGCTCAGGACGTCGATGGCTGCTCAGCCCGGGCAGCGAGGCGGTCGGCGAGCTGATTCACGCCCCAGCGGCGAAGGAGGGCGGACGCCTCCGTCCACGTGGGGGACTGGTGTTCGAGGGGAGGGAGAGGAGCGGAGGCGTCCAGCGTGGCTATTCGGCGATAGAGGCGAAGTTCCTCCGCGCAGGCGGCGAAGCGGCCGGCGGCGAGTGCGGCCTCGAGCGAGCCGTGCTCGCGGATCACATCGGCCGCGCGCTTCGGGCCTACTCCAGGCGCGCCTGGCAGCCGGTCCGAGGGGTCGCCCCGAAGGGCGATGAAGTCGGGCACTTGCTCCGGCTCGACGCCGTAGCGCTCGCGCACCTCGGCCGGGCCGATCCGGTTGAGCTCGCTCGCCCCGCGGGCGGGGGCGAGGATCGTGCAGCGCTCGGAGGCGAGCTGGTAGGCGTCGCGATCGGAGGTGACGACGAGGACCGGCCCGCGCCCGCTGTTCTTCGCCGCGACCCCGGCGGCGAGGAAGTCGTCCGCTTCGTAGCCCGGCTCCTTCGCGCTCGCGAAGCCAAGCCCGCGGACGAGCTCGGGCAGGAGGTCGAGCTGCTCGAGCAGCTCGAGGTCGAACTCGCGGCCGCTCTGGTAGGTCGGGAAGGCCTCGTGACGGTACGTGGGAACGCTGAGCGTGTCCCAGCCGACGAGCACGGCGCGCGGCTGCTCCGTGTCCCAGAGCCGAAGCAGCATGTTCCCGAAGCCGACGATCGCGCCGGCCGGGTGATCGTCCTTGCGGCGGATCGTCTTCGGGAGCGCGTGATACGCGCGGTGGGCGAGCGAGTCGCCGTCGACGACGAGCAGCGGTCTCACAGGTCGCTCCCGAGCTCGCGGATCGCAGTCATCAGGCGGTCGGTCGCCGCGCGGGCCGCGTCCCTCGTCTCGCGGTCGCGGAGGTCGTCGAGGTCGATCGGCGCCCCGTAGGCGACGCGGAGGGGGCCGAGCCTCGTCAGGCTGTCGGTGCCGGCGATCGCCGCCGGGACGAGCGGCACGCCCGCCTCGAGCGCGACGCGGGCCGCGCCCGTGTGCGGCCTCGCCTCGAACTTCTTGACGAGCCCCTTCTCGCGGCGCGTGCCCTCCGGGAAGATCACGACCACCTCGCCCTCGCGGGCGAGCCCGACCGCCGTCCGCATCGCCTCCTCGTCGCCCTCGCCGCGGCGGACGCTGAAGGCACCGGCCCCCTTCAGGATCGGCCAGAGCGGGGAGCGGAAGAGCTCGACCTTCGCCATGAACCGCAGTTGGCGCCCCGGCCAGAGCGGCATGCCCAGCGGCCACGGGTCGAAGTTCGAGACGTGGTTCGCCGAGAGGACGAAGCCGCCCTCGCGGGGCAGGTTCTCCTTGCCGTAGGCGCGGAGGCGGAGAGGCCACTTGACGAGCGGGTAGCTGACGATGCCCGTGAGCAGGTAGAAGGGCGAGACCACGCGTGGAGTATCTCGCCTGGGCGCGCCGTGCGATTCCGCCACACTTTTGCCTGCATTCGGTGCGGTTTGCCGCGGTACGATCGCGGCGGGTGGCGGGTCGAAGTGGACCCAACAGATAGAGGGATCCGAGGGCCGGCGGCGCAAGACGCGGCCCGATGAGACATTTGAGACGTTCGCTACCCTGCGGCGAGTGAGCAAGAACAAGACCCTCATCGTCGCCGAGAAGCCCTCGGTCGCCCGCGACCTCGCCGAGGCGCTCCCCGGCCCCTTCCAGAAGGCGGACTCGCACTTCGAGTCGGACGACTACGTGATCACCTTCGCCGTCGGCCACCTGCTCGAGCTGATCGACCCCGAGGACTACGACGAGCGCTTCAAGCGCTGGCGCATGGTCGACCTGCCGATCGTCCCCGACGAGTTCCGCCTCCGCCCGCGCGACAAGAAGGCCGAGAAGCAGCTGAAGGCGATCCACAACCTCCTCCGGCGCGACGACGTCGATCGCGTCGTCAACGCCTGCGACGCCGGGCGCGAGGGAGAGCTCATCTTCGCGCACATCTTCCAGACCGCCGGGGTCGAGAAGCCGGTCGAACGCCTCTGGATCAACTCGATGACGAAGCAGGCGATCAGCGAAGGCTTCGAGCGGCTGCGCCCGGGCGAGCAGCTCCAGCCCCTGGAGTCAGCAGCCCGTGCGCGCTCCGAGGCGGACTGGCTCGTCGGCATGAACGCCACGCGCGCCGCCACGATCCGCGGCCGGGCCTGGGTGGGCGGCGTCGTCTCGCTCGGCCGAGTGCAGACGCCTACGCTCGCGATCATCGTCCGCCGGGAGCGGGAGATCCAGGCGTTCGTGCCCGAGCCCTTCTGGCTCGTCCACGCGAGCTTCGACCCGCGCTACGAGGGCCTCTGGTTCGACCCTGTGCGCGCGGACGACAAGGACACGCCCACCGGGCAGGAGACCTGGCTCAAGGACGCCGCCCGCGCCGACGAGGTCGTCACGAAGGTCTCGGGCAAGACCGGGACGGTCGAGTCGGTCGAGCGGAAGGAGCAGTCCGAGCGCTCCCCGCTCCTCTACGACCTCACCTCGCTCCAGCGCGACGCGAACCGCCGCTTCGGCTTCTCGGCGCGGCGCACGCTGCAGGCGGCCCAGTCGCTCTACGAAGACAAGAAGGCGATCACCTATCCGCGGACGAGCTCGCGCTACCTCTCCGGCGACCTCGTTCCGCAGCTGAAGCCGACCGCCGAGACCCTGGTCGCCGTCCCCGAGTACGAGGCCGCCGCCCGCTTCGTCCTGCAGCTCCAGCAGCTGCCGCTCGCCCGCGTCGTCAACGACGCCCGGATCGACGACCACCACGCGATCATCCCCACCGACGTCGAGCACGACCTCAGCGCCTTCTCGCCCGACGAGCGGCGCATCTTCGACCTCGTCGCGCGCCGCTTCCTGGCCGTCTTCCATCCACCGGCGCGCTATGCGCGAACGACGATCGTCTCGCTCGTCGAGGAGGAGCGATTCCGCACCCGCGGCAAGGTCACGCTCGAGGCCGGCTGGCGCGGCGTCTACGGCGTCGAGGCGGACGCGGAAGCGAAGGAAGACGAGGAGAGCGCGGAGCTGCCCAAGCTCGAGAAGGGTCAGCCCGTGCGCTGCGTAAAGGCCGAGAGCGAGGCGAAGGAGACACGTCCACCGCCGCGCTACACCGAGGCGACGCTTCTCTCGGCGATGGAGACCGCGGGGAAGCTCATCGACGACGAGGAGCTCCGCGAGGCGATGAAGGAGCGCGGCCTCGGCACCCCGGCGACCCGCGCCGAGACGATCGAGACGCTCATCCGCCGCGAGTACATCGAGCGGGGAGGCAAGGACCTGTTGCCGACGCCGAAGGGCCTCCAGGTGATCACGATGCTCGAGGAGCACCCGCTCACGTCGCCCGAGCTTACCGGCGACTGGGAGAAGCGGCTCGCAGACGTGGAGCACGGGGAAGGCGAGAAGGACGACTTCATCAAGGGCATCGCCGACTTCACGCGCTCGACGGTCGAGCAGATCGCCGCGCTCGACAAGGAGAAGCTCCGCCCCGAGCGCGTCGAGCTTGGGCCGTGCCCGCGCTGCGGCGCCGAAACCGGCGAGATCATCCGCGAGAACTCGAAGGCGTTCGGCTGTACGAGCTGGAAGTCGCGCGAGGAGCCCGGCTGTGGCTTCGTCATCTGGAAGCGGGTTGCGAGCCGCACGCTGACGCCCGAGGTCGCGCGCCAGCTGATCGAGGAAGGGAAGACGAAGGAGGTGCTCTCCGGCTTCCGCTCCAAGGCCGGCAAACCTTTTCGGGCGCGCCTCGTCTTGAATAATGAGGGCAAGGTCGAGTTCGAGTTTCCGGCCCGAGCGCGATCCAAAGAGCCCGCCGCCACGGAATAACCAGGGAAGGGTCGTCGTTTCAACAACTGAGGCCGCAGTTTGGGGCGTGTTTTGCCTGGAAACACCAGGAAACCCGACTCGCACTGCGAAAGTCTGACGACCGAGGGACGTCTTACAGTGCAGAGCTCCGCCAAAGTGGGAAAGGACCAGGAAGAACAGTTGACGCAGCACCAGATTCACGAGCTACTTGAATCCGAGGGAGCACGCTCCCTCGTCGAGGCCGCCGAGGAGCGCGGCTTCGTCGAGCCGACCGAGCTCGAGGCGCTTGCGCTCGAGCACGAGCTCGACGAGGGCGACGTCGAGCAGCTGACGCGCGAGCTCGAGGCGATCGGCCTCGAGGTCGGCGAGCCGCGGGCCGAGGAGGCCGCACCGCCGGCTCCCGAGCGGCCTGCAGTCGACCCCGACGCGTTCGCCGCCTCCGCCGACAGCCTGCAGCTCTTCCTCGCCGACGTTGGCCGCCACAAGCTGCTGACCGCGTCCGAGGAGGTCACGCTCGCGAAGGCGATCGAGCGCGGCGATCTGATGGCGAAGCGGCGGATGATCGAGTCCAACCTGCGCCTCGTCGTCTCGATCGCCAAGGGCTATCGCGGCCTCGGCGTGCCGTTCCTCGACCTGATCCAGGAGGGCACGCTCGGCCTCAACCGCGCGGTCGAGAAGTTCGACTGGCGCCGCGGCTACAAGTTCTCGACGTACGCGACCTGGTGGATCCGCCAGTCGGTGCAGCGCGCAGTGGCCAACCACGCGCGCACGATCCGCGTGCCCGTGCACGTGGTCGAGCGCCAGCAGAAGCTCTCGCGCGCCGCCCGCCGGCTCGAGGTCGAGCTCGGCCGCGAGGCGACGAAGGACGAGCTCGCCGAGGCGACCGGACTGCCGATGCAGCACGTCGACGAGGCCCTGGGTGCGGCGCAGGCGTCGGTCTCGCTGAACCAGACCGTGGGCGCAGACGACGAGGGCGAGCTCGGCGACCTCTTCGCCGACCGCGAGGCGGCCGACCCGTTCGACGAGGCGGAGGAGTCGCTCCGCCGCCAGGGTGTGCGCAAGGCGCTCGACGCGCTCCCCGAGCGGGAGCGGCGCATCCTCGAGCTGCGCTTCGGCTTCGCGGGCGAGCCCTGGACGCTTGAAGCGATCGGCCACGAGCTCGACCTGACGCGCGAGCGCGTCCGGCAGCTCGAGGCCCAGGCGCTCTCGCGCCTCGCCGCGCTGCGCGAGCTCAGCTCGGTCGCAGTCGCCTAAGAGCCTATTCCGCTAGGAAGGGACCCGAGGCCTGACGACGAAGGCCTCCCTTGTCATCCGACGAGGGAGGTAGACGATGGGTCTCGTGGTCGCAGACGATGGCTGGCGGATCCCGGACGAGGTGTGGGCGC